>Ga0307985_10001906_pt1 | contig 11831 bp, 9 predicted proteins | sample EllFjometageno80_FD_203155 | JGI IMG/M metagenome (GOLD analysis project Ga0307985, IMG submission 203155) | Marine microbial communities from Ellis Fjord, Antarctic Ocean - #80 | ecosystem: Environmental > Aquatic > Marine > Unclassified | place: Southern Ocean | collected 2014-10-09 | reverse complement strand
TCCATGGCGATCAAGACCACTACCCTCATCGTCAATCAGTCGCCATGGCCGAGCGCCTGCAATATTTTGAAGTCGAGGCAGAAGTAGAAATCTACGAAGGAAAAGAACACGCGTGGTTCAATAAAGGTGAAGACAACCTCATCACCACTCAGCGCATGGGCGAATTCCTCGCCAAGCATTTCAAGATCTGAGTGGAATTATAGGAATGTCACATTGACCCCTCCTTCAGTCGCTCCGCTAGATGCGTTGGGCCAATCTCAACGATGGCCAAGGCCTCAAGAACAGTCAGTTCCCGCTTTCAAAAGACACTCTCGTAATCGATTGAAAGCCATCATTCGACGCGAGGCCGATGGCGTGAAGTGGTGCGCCGACCTGAAGGCCCCACTGCTGCTGATTTCGATCATCGGCATGTGCCAAGTTTACGTGTCGCACCGCTACACGCTTTCGCAAGGGCTCCACATCGATCTCGGCACCGCCGCCGCGATCAAACGTGGCATCGCCAATGCCGAGCACTACCTCCTCGCCGGCATGCGACCGACCCAACCCCCTTCCCCCAGCCCACCTGCAAACAAGACGAAAATGAATGAAAAGGATTCTTAAAATCTATTGCTTATCCGGCCAAAACGGATCCGCCTGCCAAGGAAGGTTGAAAGGTCGATTCAACGGCTGAGGTGGTCGAGCAAAGACCGCAATGTAGGCGCGGCGCGGCAAGTCCGTGAGATTGGGTCCCGCGTAGTGCATACAATAACTATGGTGCAGCAGCACCGAGCCCACGGGGCATTCGAGCGCCTCCCCATTCGCCGACCAGTAATCCTGATGGTCTGCGACCATCGCACTGTGCCGATCTCCGGGAATAAGGTAACGGTGCGGCACGATGGTGCCGCGATGCGTGCGACGCACATAGTGCATGCTCCCACCGGCCAACGTGGCTCCTTCGAGCGGGAGCCAGAAATTGATCGTCGTAGAAAGGTGGTCAGGTTTGTGATACGCTTGATCCTGATGCCATGGCGTGGCGGCACCGTGACCGGCCGGTTTGAGGATCATGTGGTCGTTTCTAAACGCGGCTTCCGGACCCAGCACAAACTTCGCGATCTCCTTCAAACGTTTTAGGTAGGGCAAATCCAGCAACTCGGGAATTTTCTGATGCGGATTGATAATCTGGGGCAACGCCGCACGCCCTTGCTCATCTTTTCCGCCCAGTTGTTTGACCTCAGATTCATCGCTAAATAGGGCGTCATAGCGAGCGCGATACCATGTGAGTTCCTGAGTCGAGATTACGTTATCAAGACGAATGTAACCATCGCTTAAAAAACGATGCTTTTCCGCGGTGCTAATCGGAAGTGAGTTAGAAGGATCCATAGTGCTAGGTGATAGTGAAAAGTGCGTTCTGTTAGTCGGCGATTCAGCGGCATGATTCCGTTTTAGTGCCTGGCATCGCGATCTGCGTCTTCCATTGCGTAGGCTGGAAAAATGTGGGCTCCATTGTATCCGGGTGCATCTTCTCGCCCTGAGTCACACAACCCGGCAACGAAGGAACCTCGGCCCAATAACCGCCTTCTGCCTCAGGGTGGACAACTGCCTTCAAATTCATAGTCACAAAGTAAGAGAAGAATGGAACAGGTTAATTTTCCTTCTCGAACGTTTAAAGTGAGACAAGAAGGTCAGCGGAACTGCTTATGCCATGCGATGCGCTTCGATCTTTTCCATGATGGGCTCTACGCCGAGACCGGGCAGATCGCTCAAATGGAACGAGCCATCGCGAGGGCAAATCGAAGGGGTAAAGTATTCATCGGCGACCGTGATTTGCGTGGGCTGGTATTCGAGTAGGAAGAGGGTTTCCGTGGCGGCGGCGACCTGCAACGAGGCGGCGGCGTAAGGGGCCAATCCTGATCCGATATGGGGAGCGCAGGGAATACCCGCGGCATTGCAGAGGGTAATCACGCGCATGCCTTCGGTGATGCCGAGACGCCCTATATCCGGCTGGGCGATATCCAAGGCATCGGCTTCGAGGCGCTCTTTGAATCGGAAGCGGGTGCGAAATTCTTCACCGAGAGAAATCGGCAAATCGAGGGCAGCGCAGAGCTTACTGTATTGCGCAACGTTCTCTGAATCCATCGGGCATTCCATCAGCGCAATATCGAGGCTCTCAAATGCGCGACCGATCCGGATCGAATCGTTGAGATTGTAGCACCAATGCTGATCGATCAGGAAAACTGGCTCATCGCCGAGCTCTTGGCGCAGACCCTCCATGTGCGCGATGTCCTGCTTCACGCCATAACCAAGCGAGATCTTAAAACGGTTAAAACCCTTCTCCTGCCAACCTCGAATATGATCAGCCTGCTCGGCTACGCTCACCGCCGGCACGCCAGAAACGTAACAGGGGATCTCCTGACGGTAGGCTCCGCCCAATAATTTGTGCACCGGTTTCCCCAGCGCTTTGCCCACGATGTCGTAAAGCGCGATGTCGCAGATCGCGAGCGCATCGCAGAAGTGGCCTCCATCGTGACCCCGGTCGCGCATACGATCGTAGCACCGATCTCGTAGCACGGCGTAGTCGTGCGGATCTTGCCCGATCAATCCCGGGGCGACCAATTCATCGACCAATTGGGCGACGATTTGCGGCACGATCGCGGCCTGCGTTTCGCCCCACCCGACCGTTCCATCATCGGTCGTGATTTTTACCAACAGCGTCTGGGCCTCCATCGTGTAGAGCGCCCGGTAGTGCTGGCTCTCGATGTAACTCCCGTATTGCCCGGCATTTTTGCGGGTATCGTGGCCACCACAATAGGGGTGGCCGGGGATGCTCAGGGGATAACATTCAATCGATTCGATGCGCATGGTGATATTTTTTCGGTGTAATTCTAAACGAAGAGCTACTGTCAATTGGCATGTCATTGCGAGTCGCTTAGCGACGCGGCAATCTAGGCGGCATCAGGGACTCGGCAGAGGCGACGTGGATTGCCGCGTCGGCCTGAGGCCTTCTCACCATGACTATCGTTCTAAGTTTCTGGGTTAGTGGTGTATGAAATTAGATAAGGGAAAGTAACAGGGTGTTCGTCGGACCAAGCACGTGATTGGCCGCGGCGCAGATCCCAAAGCGTCGCAGCAGTCCATGCGCCGGGAATCGCCGACCGACCGGTCGTGTCGAGCACGAGAGCGAATTTTCGAACGCCGGAGGTAATCGCGTAGAGCGAGTCATGTGGACGGCGCACCTCGAAATCACGCGGCAAAGTCGCGGCTGCGTTTTCCGGAAACACGATAGCGTTGAGCGAACGATACACATTAAACATCGGCCGCGGATTATGCATCGTATCGCAGAGCCCATTCGCTTCATCCATCGTGCGATCGTGGTCGGTGAGCGGATCTACAAAGAGACGGGAGCCCGGCACCGCCAAGTTGAGCACAAACGCTTCGGCCAAGGCCATGCAGTTGTGATCGTCGTCCACCGAATCGAATTCGAATTTGAAATCCCAATCGGGATCACCCGGTGATTTCTGGGCGGCGATTTGCGTCCATGTTTCCCAACGCGAGGTATCGAATCCCAGATCGACCACGAGCCGATCCACCGACTCCTCACGATCGCGCAACCACGTGGTGACCTCAGCGATACCGGCGGCGTTGTAGCCGATGCGGGTGCGTGGATGCTGCTTGCCCGATGGCGCACTCGAGGGAATCACCGGCGATAAGGCGGTCTGCAAATTGCGCTCGCGACACTGCGCAACCCATACGGCAAATTCCTCCTCGGGAGGAATCACGCGACCCGGCAGCTGCCATTCCATCGCCGTCGGTGCGGCAGCATCCGATTGCACTGAGGGATAACGTTCACCGGATTCATCGAGTGAAAACAAAGTCAGCGACACGCCCGCTTTGGTCAGTTGGCCCAAACGGCGGCGTTGCGCCTCATCTTCCCAATCGTGCCAGGGTGTGCGGATATGCGCCGCCCCCAATTCACGTAGATTATAAAAGGGATAATCGTTGCGCACGTGTTGGCGCACGACGGAGGGGAACGTAAACGGCACTTCGACCGCTCGTAGAATCGGCTCGCGCAAAGTCGCGCCCAACGAAGAACCACGTGCGCCGCCATGAGCCGGTGTGATCACGATGCTCGATCCCTCAGGCAGGAGATCGCCCAAATCCGTCACCCCACCCGTGCGAATAAAGTGCAGCTTAATTTCGCCGGCGAATACCCGCACCAAATAGAAGCCCAACTTACCGCAATCGTTGCGACCGCGCTCAGAGGGAGCCGCCGAAGAAAAGAGATGTGAAAATCCGGGACGCGTAAAAGTAGGCGACGCAAACTGATGGTATTCCGCATTCGCAATCGTATCGAAAAACGCGAAGTGCACGTGGGCTCCCCCAGCAAATTTCACATCATGCTTCTCAATCAAATCCAACAACCACTTTCTAGAGATGTTGCCCAGGATGTCGTAGTTGCCCATCGCCTGCTCATCGCGCTGGCCCAAATAAAGCGGAAGGTGGAAGAAGAGGAAAATGCGCTTCCCTTGAGCCGCTTGCATCTCCGCCTCTAACCACGCGCGTTGCTCAATCTCAGCCGCCATCCCCGTATCGAGAATCTGACTATTGATCACCAGCAGGCAGCAATCCTCGCGATCGATCCGATACCAGGACTGGCCGCACAGCTCATGATAATACTCCAGCGATTCCACGCTGGCCGGATGCGTGGGCATGGTGCGATCCGGCTTATCGCCGACATCGTGATTTCCCGCCACGTGATGAATTGGCATGGGCAATTCATGAAGCGCTTTGACGGCCGTGCTGATGGATTCCGGAAACGCCGCCGTCTCGGGATAATCCTGCACGAGATCACCCATGTGAATCAGAAACTCGGCCGGCATCTTGCTGAGCAATTTGATCAACGCCATCACTCGGTCGTGTTGATGACCCCGCGAGGGAAATTCCGGATCCACTGCACCGACGAGACGGTCATGTGAATCGGCGACCACTATGAATTGGAAAAGCGGTTCTTCGACTAAACTGAAATCAAATCCGGCAGGGTCACTCATAGGGGGCAGTTATGTGAGTTAGAAAACAATTCTTCAATTCTCATCCGATAGTTTTAGGGCGGGGTCTCCGAGCCCCGCAATCGTATAACAAAAGATTTCCAAGGCGGGGAGCGGAATCCTCGCCCTACAATTTTCAAACAGGACAATGTGCGGTCATTAAGTATTCTCAACCGATAGTGTGGTCATTGCCAATCCTTGCACGGTTGGCACCAAGAGCGCGGCATTCTGAGCCACAGCATGCAGCCAATCTCCCGAGGTCTTCCAAGGGGTGGACGATTGAATCGCGCCCGACGTATCGAATTGAACCCAATGCGCCTGGCCATTCTCAAGGCCAATCAGGAAGCCCGGCCTCGGATAACGACAATCCGCAACAAGTAGAAAACCAAAATACAGCTCCCGCACCGCATCGTTGTTGGCGAGATTCCCCAACAAGATCACCAGGCCGGAAATTGATTTCAGCGAATCGTCATCGCCAAAGGCATGACCTGAACCCTAGCGCCGATTGATTCTAATTTAGTCGATAGCTCGCACATCGCTGCCTCATCAGAATATTGAGGGGCAATGATCGATACCGAGTGCCCACGCAACGGCGTCTCGGGATGCAGTGGCCGGGGCGTTAAAAAGGGGCAATTCCATGGAGTAAGAGCGAGGAAGATCACCACCACTGATTCGCTTTGGCCACGGCAAGGGCCTCGTCCACGCTAGGCAAATAAGGGTGCCACTTGCGAGCCCACTCCAAACTGAGCGCGCCACGATAATCGCTCGCATGTAACACGTCACGCAACTCAGCCATCGGATACTCGCCGTTTCCGGGGAGCGTGTGCCGGGTGCCCTGCATGTCTTTTCCGGACACGGCATCCTTCACGTGGATGTGCGCGACGGATTGGCTAATCCCCTTCCACGTATCTGTCGGCGATTCACCACTGAGATTCCATGTGTGCAACGCATCCCAAAGCACCCTCGTGCCCGCCGGCGCGACTTCGAGCACGCGATTGATCCGGGAGGAAGTAATCATGCTGTCGTGCGTCTCGATCATGAGGTCGCAGGTCCACTCGTGATCAGCGCGCTCGCGTTGCCACCAAGTGAGCATTTCCGAGGCGCGAGCCAATTCGGCCGCGTCCAGTTTTTCGCCGCCATCGAACACCCGGATCAACGCCCCGCCGAGAGCGTGAGCCCATGGAGCTAAGGCGATGAGTTCAGCGCGTCCGCTTTCGTCGGCACTGATCACTTTGCACGAGGCATCCAAAGCGACGACGCGGATTCCAGATGCCCCGATGTGATCAGCGAGCTTCTGAGGCGTTTCGAATTTCTGTTCAAAGTAAGCGATCAGATCAATCGAATCGCTCAACGCGCGCAGTTCCACCGCTTCGATGTTATTGCGTTTCGCGATGCTCAATACCTCGTCCAATTCGAGCTCGGCGCAGCCTAAACTGGAGAAAGCGCGGAAGTAGTTATCGGTCGATGCGCTCATCACTCTTTGATCTCAATCAAAGGCACCAATTCACGATCGTCGATGCGGCATGTTCGAGTGCCCTGCGATGAATTTATCGTCACGGTAACGCCGTCGTCATCCGCCTCGAAGCTGACCTCGGCGGCGGCCTCGCCAGTCTTACCAACGGATATCGCGGTCACCAAAGTCGTGCTCATAGTTGTGGCAGTTTCAACCGCCACAAAAGGATGTTTCGCCGCGCGCTCGGCGGGTATCGGTAGTTTGTCTTCGCGCACACTCAGAGCATCGCGTCCCCAGACCTTGGCCTGAGCATATCCATGAGGTTGCGTGATGGTGAAGCCATCCGCACTCGTGGATACCGCGCCATTACCTTCCCAATTATCGGCAAAGAAGCGGGCCTCAAATTTAGCAGGTTCTTTCCATTTAGCTAAACGATCCACGACGAGAATTGTTTCGAGTTCGAAGAAAACGACGACAGCGCGCACCACGTTTTTGATCTCCAGATTCGCAATCCGGTAGGCCTGGGTCGCATTACTCACCCAGTAGGTGCCACCATCCCAATCCTCGTGTTTGAGTAGCTTGGCTTGAGCGAGCGTGGAATTGGTGCCCTCAACGCCGTTGTTGTAATAATGGCCCTGCCCATCGACGAGAATCGCGCTGTGCCCCGCGGTCGTGCGCATCATCCAATTGGGATCGGTGAACGGATACGGCGGCCGAGACGGATCGACGATCAGCTGTTCACCGTGGCCCTTGATGATGATGCTATTGCGATCTGCGTGCTCGTGATTCCAACCGATACCACTGCGCAAACTGACTTGCAGATCCTCCGCGCGAAACCCTTTGCGAGCCACGATCCAATCGAGATCCGAATACCACACCTGTGGTTTATTCTCCGGCGCAACCGCCTCAACCGTGTCATCGAAAAAGATGATCGACCAAATATTATGCGCGGCCGCCAAGTTCTCCCCGAACCATTGCGCGGAACCATCACGAAACTCCTTCGCCACCCAAAACGGCAATGCCGAGCGACTCTCCGCGCGACCATCGGGGTGTTGAAAAACGGCATGCCCGCGATGGCGACCCGCATCGCCGATATTGATCACATCGTAGGGATTATCGTGCGTGGGCATCGCCATGTTGAGCATGAATTTCGCGTTGCCCTGCCAATTGATGTTCACCTCTGGATCGCCCAGCCCTGAACGCCGCATGGCGACAATCGCCATAAAGATACTTTCCGAAGTGTAGTTGCCGTAGTTCACCCCTTCACCGTAAGCGCCATCGGGCACATACATCGCTTCCATCGCTTTTAGTGTAGTCGTGCACATCTCCAACCAAGCCTCCAGCTCAGCGGGTTTCTGATCCGCATATAAATTAATCGCAGCTAACGCGATACAAAGACCGCTGGTCGGAGCCGCGCGCAAATTGGTGTTCTGCGTAATCTCGGGCCGCCGTGCATTATCATTCGGGTAAACTGATCGGAGAGCATATATGATGCTCTTCGGATTAATCTCCCAATCTGTCGCCTCTCGTGGATACCGAATATGATGCAAACTCAGGTAACACGGTTTACACCCTTTCTCGATCAAGGCTTGCAGCCAAATCCGCCGCTCAGCCTCATCCACTGTATCACCCAGCCAATCGAGCGACATCGCAATCGCGATCGCTCCACGGGGGGCACCTTGCACGCCAAGCACTTTCCCGTCGGAAAGGAAAAAATCCCAACAAGGATATTTCAACAACGTGCGCGTCGCTTCGAGGGCTAAGGAACGAGCTTCCTCATCACCTTTCATCAAATACAGAAATGCCATGTTCTGCGCGACATCACAAACGCGCCGGATGTGGTGGCATTGATCCTCAAAGTTAACCTCGAATTCCAAGAACTTGTGTTCAGCGACCCGATCAAAAGTCTCCAGGCTTGCCCGCATCTCGGCAAAACGATCGTCCGCGGCAAAGTGTCGGCGTAACCCGGGCAAATCATCAGCAGAGAAAAATAAACGAGGAGAACTGGAAGCGTTTGACATAAGAGTAAGGGGCTGAATCGACAGGCGAAAACATCGCGATAGTAACCGTCCGGTTACTGCTTGTAAGAAAACACTCCGCGCCTTGTCAGCGTCAAGCATTCCGCCTTGATTGAGGCGACAGATAAGATTCAGAGGTGCACAGAGTAACCCTTCGGTTACTTATTTTGCTCGCTCCGCCATTCGTGACTTTCATCATTAAGATTTCCTTATCCAACCCACCTTCACACCCCATGCGCGTCTTCGATATTCACACCCATCCCATTCTCCGGCGTGAGGGTTGCGGGCAGGCGGCGATCAAGCGTTTGATTAGCGACAGCCGCGCGCTGGGGATCACTGGCATGAACATCCTGGGCGATGTGGCCTACAACGGCCCGTGCCAAACGGCTGAGCAAGTCACGGAGATCAACGAAGAAAGTGCACGCTTACAGGCCGCATATCCTGATTTCTTCACGTTCTTTTGTTATCTCAATCCGACTCTCGGAGAGAGGGCGGTCATGAGCGAAGTCGAGCGTTGCGTGACCAAACATTGCGCGCGTGGGATCAAACTCGAAGCAGCCAATCACGCCGCCGATCCGTGTATGCGGCACGTCGCCAAAGCAGCACGCACCTTCGACATCGTCGTGCTGCAACACAGTTGGAGCACCGATACGAACAATCTGAGCAAGGGACCCAAGGTGCAGACCGATCCCGATCACACGGCGCTCTTCGCCAAGCGTAATCCCGACGTGAAAGTCATCATGGCCCACCTCTACGGATGTGGACATCGCGGAGTGATCGCGGTCAAAGCATTCCCCAACGTTTGGGTCGATACATCCGGCGCTTACCCGATCGACGGTATCCTCGAATACGCGGTCGAGCATCTGGGTCCGGAACGTGTGCTTTATGGGTCCGATATTCCTATCCGTGAGAATCGCGTAAAAATCGGCCATGTGCTGGGCGCGCGAATCTCGGCGAAAGCCAAACAACAAATTCTCTACGACAACGCCGCCCAATTACTCGGATTAACGTAATCCAAATTCACTCCTAGCTATCATTACTGTAGCCCATCCCTCCTCTCATGGCCAACGTCTCACCAATCGTTAACGAACCCTTTCCCTTCCCTCAGCGCTGGGGTGACGAAGAGATCGCGCGGCTCACCGCAGCCATGCGCCAAAAATCTCTCTTCTACTGGAAGGGCCCGCAGACTGAGGCGCTCTACGAAGTATTTCGGGCGCATTACCCACTGAAGCATCTCTTCCCCTGTTCATCAGGCACGGCCTCACTTCATGTCGCAGTAGCATCAATGAAGTTGAAGCCCGGAACCGAAATCATTTTGTCGCCGATCACCGACATGGGATCGGTCATCGGCATCCTGCATCAACAACTCGTGCCGGTATTCGCCGACATCGATCCACATACCTACAACAATGATCCGGCCTCTATCCGCGAAAAGATCACCGCGAAAACAGGTGCGATCATGGCCATCCATATGTGCGGTAATCCTTGCGACATGGAGGCGATCATGGCGATCGCCAAGGAGCATGACCTCATCGTGATCGAAGATGCCGCCCAAGCATGGGGGGCACGCTATCGTGGGACCCATGTCGGCCTGATCGGCGACTACGGTTGCTATTCCTTTAACGACTTTAAACACCTCTCCTGTGGTGACGGCGGCATGGTGGGCACCAATAACGACGACATCGGATCGCACTTAGCGAAGTGGGGAGACAAGTGCTACAACCGCATCACCAACGTCCGCAATCCCGACGAGCTGACGCACAACTATCGGATGAGCGAACCCCTCTCCGCGATTTGCACCGCCCAATTAGGTAAACACGACGACATCATCGGCCGTCGCGTGCGCACCGGCACACTGCTCAATGAGCGACTCGCCGATACACCTGGAATCTCAATTCCGCAGGTTCACCCGGAAGACACACATAGTTTTTATAACTACATCTTCCGGATTAAACCCGACGAACTCACCGTCACGAAAGTCGAGTTTATCGCGGCCCTGCAAGCCGAGGGCGTCAACGCCGGCGAAGGCGGCACGACTGAGCCCGTGTATAGCTACACTCTGTTTCAAACTCACAACTTCTACGCCGGCACCTGGCCAGCCCGGGATCTCGGCCTCACCACGATGGACTACACCAAAGTGCATTGTCCTGTCGCTGAAGCCTACCTCAAGGAGCGTGTCCACATGCCGATCAACGAGGCCATGACCGAGTCTTACGTCGAAAAAGTAGCCCTCGCCATCAACACTGTCGCCACACGTTTCGCCAAATGAGCACTCCTTCAAAAACCGTCCCGGATGTCACCTTGGAAGGACTCCAACACAACTCCGATATTCTCGTCCTCGGTAACCAGCAACATTGGGAACTTTATCCCACCGACGAAGCGCTCAGCTTTCGCAGCATCGAACGCACTTCCTCGGGTATCGGTCTCGTGCTGACTCTCGCCACATCTTTTGAATTCGGATCACTCGAAGTCACCGACGAGGGTCATGCCGTGGTGAGCACCGAGGGTCTCGTCATCACCCTAACGTTTCCCAACGAGAAAGCCATGGAGTCCCAGCTCCACACTCTCTCCGTCGTCGCCATATCCACGAGTGGAGAACGGACCCTGCCGCATAATCTCAAGTTTCAGTTTGCTTCCAAAGCGCGCGATGCCGCCAACGGACGCACCACCAATGATCGTGTGATCGTCAAAGAGACTGACCTCAAACTGAGCTACTCGTTCATCAACGATTGGATCATCGACATCCCCACTGAAGAAGATCGTGCCTACGCGCAGAAACGTTGGGGCGATCTGCTTTCTGCCGAGGCCGCGCCCTACTCACGCGCTCGCGTGGTCACCCGCGCCGTAATTGATGATTTCGAACCGCAGCGCGGCACGCCCTCCGATGCTATGAACGGCCTGCACCCCTTCCGCCAACATGAGCGAATCCTCGCGAAGATCGATCACGGATGGTGCGCCAACATCAGCGAAGTGCTCTGCCATGCGCTCAACAGTCTCGACATTCCCGCGCGCTTATTGCGCATGAGAAATACCTTTCACAACGCCGAATCTGATAAGCCTGGCCACAACTTCGAAGTTCTCCTCGCCGGCGGCCACACCATTGTCGAAATCTTCGACCGAACCCTCCAACAATGGATCTGGATCGACAGTAGCTCACGCCAACTCGGCGCACGAGACGCTGGTGGGCATTATCTCAATCTCGCCGAAATTCACCACCGCGTGAATCAGCCCCATCAAGCCGCCGATCTAAAACTCGACCGCTATGATCCCGCCACCCGTGAGGAGATCACCGACGCTTTCGCCGACAGCCCCGTGCTCTCCAACATGCTGCACTACGCC
>Ga0307985_10001905_pt1 | contig 11839 bp, 19 predicted proteins | sample EllFjometageno80_FD_203155 | JGI IMG/M metagenome (GOLD analysis project Ga0307985, IMG submission 203155) | Marine microbial communities from Ellis Fjord, Antarctic Ocean - #80 | ecosystem: Environmental > Aquatic > Marine > Unclassified | place: Southern Ocean | collected 2014-10-09 | reverse complement strand
TGTCCAACATCATCCCATGGCTCTCCTTCATTTCCTGCTCGGATTACTTCACGCTCCTCTTCCCCGCGAGCGAGACCACGTTTATCTTTCCACTACTGTACATGACCTTATTACTCGTTGGCACAGTCGCGACTTCGTGGGGAGGTACGTGCTAGACCGTCTTGCGTCGGGGTTCAAGAAACAAATGTCGAGCCAAATTTGCATGCCGCGAACAACCGCTAAGCAAATGGCCGTTCTGAGACAGCCCATCAACCTTCGCTCGCCGCTCATTTATTCACACGCACGTTCGCTTCGCTCTTAGGTAAACGCATGAACCTCGGTGTCCGCTTAGTCGCAACGAACGTGTTAGTGCTCGTCATGCTCCCCGTAACCCCGTTCGTGATCACCCCCCTTCTGCACCACGCCGCAATAACGCCCACCACCGCGCTCGTCGCCGTGTACATCCTCCTCTCCCTACTGTCTCTCTGCGTCGCCATCAATCAGTCCACGTGCTACGGCGTCGCCGGGACGTTCGGGAGTGAGTTCATGTGTTACTTGGAGACGGGTAAGGGGTGGGCGGGTCTGTTTATTATCGGGATTAGAATGGGCTTGAAGAAGGCTTTTGAGGGAGGAGGGAGTAAGGAGGAGGCTATCATTACGAGGTAAGAGGCGCACGCCATACACACACACACAAGAGCGGCTCGAAAGCAGCGCTGCCCTTCTTATCGCGCCGCTGCCCCTTTTGTTCACACATGTGCACCCGCAGCACCCGCGTCTTCTTCCTCTTCGGCACCGCCATCGTGTTCCTCGCCCTCATCGCCACCTACGTCATGTTCACGAACAAATGGGCCGCCTCGCGCCTCGAGGATTACTACTCCATGCCCGAGCCCTCCATCTCCAACTCCACCCCCTCCATCACGCCCATCAACTCCCCCAGCACATCCCCTAAGATCTCATCGTACTCCCCCGTCCTCGCCCGCCCCAAGAAGCGTTCCTTCAACCCCGCCGTAAAGCACACCATTGCCCGCCGCATCCTTTCCCCCGCCCTCGGCGTCTTCCTAACCTTCGCAATCTGCATCGCCTCCTTCCCCGGCATCGCCACCTCCCTGCACTCCACGACGTTGAATCTGGGCGATTGGTTCCCGATTGTCACCGTAGCGGTCTACAACACGTGTGATCTGGTGGGCAAAGCGCTGCCGAGCTTTTTTATGCCGTTCAAGGGGAGAGGGGTTCTGGTTTTAGTTGCGATGCAGGCGATGTGTTTGCCAGTTATGATAATGGAGAAAAAGTACGTGCAAGAGCGAAGGATGAAGGAGTGACAGACGGGGACTGACGGGGACAGAGCGGGAACTGCCAGTCGCCAGCGTGAACAGAGACTTCAGTGAACAAGAGCGAGCTTTTGAGCGTATGCATCATCAACGCGAAGACGAGCGAACCCTCCCTTCAACCCGAGGCCTGTTCGCACAGTCTGTGCGGCAGTGTGTGCGGCCTCGTTTACTTACGCTCACGCTCGCTTACTTACACTCACGCTCGCTTCGCTCGCAGGTACGACGGGAGCTCCACGATTCTCGGAAGCGACGCCGTCAAACTCACCACCGTCGGTTTGCTGGGCCTGCTGACGGGCTATTCGGCGACGTGCTGCTTGATGGTCGCGCCGGCGATGGTGAAGACCAAGTTCAAGGAGTACGCGGCGCAGTTCATGAGCATGTGCTTGATCGTTGGGCTCTTCGTTGGCAGCTTGATCGGGGTGCTGGTGGAGAAGGTCATGCAGATCGAGGGCGTGAAGGGCGGCGGGGCGAGTGTGCCGTATCTGCATTGGGGAGGGGGAGATGGCGGCAGTGGGGCTGGAGATGGACCAGTTTTTGAGAACCTGAACTAGATTTAGAGTTGGCAACATGAAACAATCCTGAACTTACATTACTAACACTTGCACGAGCTCGGGGAAGGTTAATAGCAAAGCCGCGACCCGTTAGGCTGTTTTTGTCAACATGAAGGCAGCGATTTTTTTCCATTTCAGACCTTGTTGATTCTGAAGGGGGGGGAAGAACCCTTCCCTGTCTTCGACTACGACTACTAGACTCAAAAAATTCCCCACAAACTTCTACCGCTACCCCCTACGATCGTGACACACACACATCGATGACGCAATGGAAACTACGATTAGCAAAATCTCCACTTCGCAGCATACCCCGCACGCGCCATTCTCTAACAACAATCCAGCTTTACTTCCTACAACTACAGTACAACCCCTCCGCCGCCTCTAGCACTCCCAGTCCGGTTGCTTCAAGCTCGGCGGTGCCCTGAATTTGCTCATCCTCATGCTGTCCGCGTTCTTCCCGTAAACGTTCTGGCTGCCACCGCGCATGCCCGCCCCTCCTCCGCCGCCGACGTTCCTCCTCATGGCGCCAATTTTTTCGTTCCTGTCTGCGTCCTTGCGCATCTTCTTCGTGTCCAACGTCCCCTTGACATTCTAGAAGGAAAGGGCGCGTGTGAGCAAGGGCGCCAAAAGCGCAAGGAATATGCTGTCACGGCGACCAACAGCGTGCTCGTCGCCTGTCTTCGTTCAGTGTAGCGTGCCTACCTGCAACCTCGTCAAAAACTTCCTATTCTCGTCCGCCTGCTTCTTGACCTTCCTATTCCTGTTAATCGCATTGCTGCTCTTCAATCCAACAATCGCGCTTCCCTTGCTAACTCTCGTGCTGTATCCACCAATCGTAGACTCCTTAGTCGTCTGTATCTTTATCATGTTCTTCAGCAAACGCTGGTTGTCCTTAGCCATCGACATCGTCTGCTGACTCGAGAACGTCTTGCCCGCGTTACTATTCTTCAACGGCGCCCTCTTCTCTGGCTGCTGCGCTCTGCTCCCCGCGACACTCTTACCCATACGCGCTCGCTGCGCCGGGGCTTGAGCCTGCGACACGGGCTCGGCCATGCTCATCTGTCCCATGATTGCCTGCAATTGTCTCTGCATCTCCATCGGCTCCTGCCCGCTACTCATGATCTCTTTTAGTTGCTTGTTCTGTTGGGAAGGAGGGGAAGAGGAGGGTTAGGGAGGGTTCATGGAGCCACCCTTGCAGGCCTGTATTTTTTTGTGCCATTAAGTCTCCAAACGTTCGAAGGTCGATCAATACTATTTTGGCGAGCGCATTTCATCGTTGGTACAAGCTGAATGCACTCCTTCTCCGCGTGCTAAGTTAATAAGGGTTTTCACAGATATATGTGAAATAGGACACACCGACATATAAGTGTTGGTGGCAACCAAACAAAACGCGCGCGGGCGACACGTACCAACTCCAACGCATCCGTCAACTGCTCCACCTCTTCCTCGTCCTCGTCCTCATACTCCTCGTCCATCGGAGGCGGGTACTTGGGGGATGTGTGGCCAGGGTTTTCGTTGTGGCTGCTTGGGTCACCACCTGAGTAGCCGGCGTACCCGTTCTCGTACTCCGTATCTTCCTCTTCGTCGTTGGAGTCGTACTCGGACTCGGGGTCGGACTCTTCGTACTGTCTGTAGTCCATTGGGAGGCGAGCTGCGGTGCGAGAATATACGTTAAATGTTTGAGATTGCATTTTTGCAAACGTGCACTTCAACACTTTCATGCCCACGGCAGTACAGCAGATTCCCAGTACAGTACCGCAGGTTCCAAATGTTCCACTGGCGCTACAGGTTCCCAGTACAGTACCGCAGGTTCCAAATGTTCCACTGGCGCTACAATCCCGCTGCCCTTTGTTCACACCTGTGTGCGTCTCGCTGCCCATCGCAGCCCTTCCCCCTTATCTTTGAAAAGCAAGTCTTTAGTATGTAATAGCGCCTCATGCACTCCCACTACTCCGCCCCCCCCTCCTCTCTCTCCCCCTCCTCCCCATACGCCCCCGCCGCCTTACTCCTTAGCCGTTCCTTCCTCCTCTCCTCCCTCCTCACACTCGCAATTACGTCCTTAACGTATTGTCCAATGCACCCTCCATGTTCTTCCTGAATGCTCTTCACCTTAACGTCGAACTCTTCATCGCTCCCCACGTTAATTGCTTCCACCCCGCTCTTACTCAACTGTAAGAAATGGTGCAGTACCTCCTTCTCTCCCTTGACCTGAATATACGCATGCCTCTTGTTACTAAACGGCGTAAGTTCCTTGTCACTCTTGAGCGCCACCTCATCCTCCTCAATCGTCCTCGGATACGCCGCCAGCAACTCCTCGCAAATCTCCCCGAGCTTCGTAAGCGCCCTCCTCTCGTTCTCAAGCCCGAGCGCGAAACGAACGTCGCGGCACGACCTGTACATGTACGGTCCGGCAGCGACGATGGCTGCCATGTCGCTCTCGTTGCTCACGAGGACGCGCAGCATGGAAAAGAGGGACTTGGTGCTGTCGTTGTTGCTCACGCAGACCCTGATCCGCTTTGTGCGAGGCGGCCCATCCCGAACCCAAAACGCATCCTTAACGCTCTTGAAGTCACTCTTCGGCGGCGTCGGCTTCATCTCCTCCTCTCCCTCCAAAAAACCTTCAACCCCCCCCACATCCTCCCCCTCGACATTCTCCAACGTCACCGCAACGCTAACCTCGTTCGGGCAGAATCCATCCGCTTCCCTGTTCTCCTCCACAGCGAAACCATAGTTCAACAGGAACCGATGGTTGCACTGCACGAGCGAAGCGAGTGTTAGTCAGATCGGGTGAAGAATGAGGCTCACGTAATGCGTAAATCGCGGCTTACTCCAATAAAGCAGTTGGCTTCACTCTTGCGCTGTTGGCTTCACTCTTGCATGCCATCGTTACATGCCATCGGCGTGTGTGTGTGTGTCTCACCTTCTGCCCGTAACTATCGTAGATCTGATCCCCCGCCTGAATATCCTGCAACGCCGTGATCGTAAAGCACTGACTCTCATTATCAAAAGTCCACTTCGTCTCCCGAGGTCTATAATGATTCAGCATATCCGCGTGGGGGACGAGGGCGGAGGTGCGCACGCCGTTCACTACTAGGCCGAAGTTGCGGGAGCAAACGCACATACGGGCCCACTTGAACTCGTCCAACGTCGCGACTCTCGCCAGGTCCGGCGCAACCTGCGCGATCGCCCTATAATCCTCCTCAATCGCCGCCACTCTCTCCTCGATCTGCGTCACCAAATAGCTTCCCTCCAACAGTCCCCTCTCCTCCTCCCCCCAAAAAATTGGCATGTTACTCAACGTAGGCGGGAGAATATCATAATACGGCTTGAAGAAACTCGTGTCACTCAGACGATCGCAGAGGAGGTAGATCATGAGGTAGACGTGCTTGGGTGCGTCGAGGTCGAGATTTGCGCCGGCGATTATGCGACCGATGGGCGTCGCTTTGCCCATCTCGACGGTTATCAGACACGTGCGGGGCACGGAGACGCAGACCTGGGGTGGCGTGAGCGAAGCGAGGGTTAGGAGGGGGCGAATGCAAACGTGTGAGGGCGGGCGTGTGATGACGGGCGTGTGATGACGGGCGTGTGATGACGGGCGTGTGATGACGGGCATGTGATGACGGGCGTGTGATGACGGGCGTGTGATGACATGAAGGGCTTGTTGGCTTTGCTGCGGGGCCTGTCGCTTGTCTTGCTGACTCACCTCATTCGTTCTGATAACCTCCTTCGCGTGCACGCCCCTCATCTCACTGTCCTCTTCATCGCCCCCCTTCTCATCCTTACTAGCCTCCTCCATCTTCTCAACCCCATCCCCCTCATCATAACTCTTCATCTCGAGCTTGGCAAACTGCCCGCCATTCGTCTTGAGCCAGGACTCGAAAATCGAGTACTTGTCAGTACCGGTGTAAACGGAGGAGGCGAGGTTTTCGGGCATTCGTCTAAGGTCGGGCGTGGTCATGATGCCTAAGCTGCAGTGCAGAGTGTGGTCGATCGTCTGACAAATCAAACGAACGTCCAACGCGTCGGCGTCCGCACGTGAGTCACCTACCCACCCCAGACCACCCAGAAAGAGACGTTCAGGAGGTGGTACTCAGGAGGTGGTACTCAGGACGTGGTATTCAGGACGTGGTACCAACCATCGTCTCACATCGTAGTAGTATTGTAGCTCGCATAGGTGTAGCACGGTCCACACTCACATATACACGTACCGCTCACCATACAATCACGCCTTACTCTCCTCACGCCTCCCCCCTCTCTCTCTCTCTTCTACTCGCCTCTTCGTCGTGCCTCCCCCCAACGCCCCCACACTGAAACTCTCGTACCCTTTCGCTTACGCTTAGCTTTAATCTCGCTTTACGAACGAACGCTGTAAACTTGTTAACTGTAAACACGAAACGCTGTGTACACCAGGGTGTACACGATAAACGAAATATAATACCTGAAATACCCTGTGATATAAAATAATGCCCTGAAATAACCTGTATACCTGAATTAACCTTTATACCAGTATACCCTCCCCTCCCCCCGTACGCACCATCACACTTCGCAATATATCGCAATACATACAATACTATACAATACAATACAATACAATACATACAATACAATACAATACACCCTCTAACTTACACCCCACAGCAACCACCCCCCCTCGACTGCCCTCACACACCCTCCCCGCCACCTTCACTTTACAAACCAAACACATGGGTACTCTTCTTGACAAGCCGGTAACCGAGAAGGAGGACACCGCTATGGGAGAATGCAACGGCCTCAAGTACGGCGTCAGCGGGATGCAGGGATGGAGGGTTGACATGGAGGACGCGCACACAGTCGTGGAGCAGATTGAGGGTGTTCCGGATCATAGTTTGTTTGCAGTCTTCGATGGACACGGTGGACAGTTCGCGGCCAAGTTCGCAGCGGCCCACGTCATGGCCCACATCGCTAAGCAGCCTCTCTTCACGTCCTACAAGGAAGTGACCGACAAAACGAGCGCAGACGCGATGGACATGTTGAATGGTGCCATGCGATTGGCGTTTATTGAGGTGGATGTTAGCATGGCGGAGACGACGGAGATTAAGGATAGAAGGGATCGGAGTGGATGTACGGCGATTATGGTGATGGTAACGCCAACTCACATCGTGTGCGCAAACTCTGGGGATAGCAGGAGTGTTTACTGCACGGGTGGGGAGACGATTCCGTTGAGTTATGACCACAAACCGTTCCATGCTCAGGAGTTGCAGAGGATTGATAAGGCGGGAGGGTATGTGAGCATGAAGAGGGTGGATGGGGATCTCGCTGTGAGCCGTGCGCTCGGGGATTTCCAGTACAAGGACCGGCCGGACTTGCCGGCGGAGGAGCAGAAGGTTACGGCGAACCCGGACATGGAAATAATGGTTAGGAAGGAGACGGATGAGTTCATTGTTATTAGTTGCGATGGGATTTGGGATGTGGTGGAGAACCCGGAGTGTGTTGCCATGGTGCAGGTGAGTGAAGGAAGGGAAGGAGGGAGGCAAGAGAATGAAAGCAAGCTGCTGAATGCGCACTACTCAAGCGCACTGCTCATGCGCACTACTCAAGCGCACTACTCAAGCACGCCGCCTCAAACCTCGCCGCCTCTAACACCCACCTCCCGTGCAGACCATCCTTTCGGAGGGCGAGAGCAGCGCCCTTCGTATCAGCGAGGAAGTCCTCGACCAATGCCTCGAGAAGGGTTCCCGCGACAACATGACAACGTGCATCGTTCTGATGGCCGGTCACAAGGTGGGCGAAGGAGGGGGCGTCATGGCGAGGAGAGAGACGAGGGAGGCTGCGACGAAGGCGGAGGAGGAGAAGAGGGCGGCGGAGAAGAACTGATGAGGGCGCGCAAGACAAGCAGCGGAGAGAGAGAGAAACACAGCGGTGGGAGCTAGGGAGCTGGGAGGAATTGGTGGTTTAGGGTTAATAGTAGGTGCTTTTCAAAAGTGTCCACGTGTCCACCACGTTGTGTGCAAGCGCCTCTCGAGAGCCCCCGCGAAACGCGTTAAGAGCTGAACGCCAACAAAGTCGCCAACCACTTTCTACTCGAACTCGATACCACACGCAAGCCCGCTTCCGCCACTCCCTCCCGCCCCTCCCCCCCCCTCTCAGCCCCCCCCCCCGTTACTCGTTCCCCTCCCTCCCTCCCTCCCTCCCTCCCTCCCTCCCTCCCAGGCCTCCTCCCCAACATGTCCAAATGGAAATCAGCCACCAAAGTTGTCGTCCAATCCGCCGCCCTCGAAAACCCCAAGTCGCCGAAGCCGAAGCCGACGTCCCTAACCCGCAGACCGTCACTCGACAAGACCACGAGCTGGCAGGTGCGTGGGGTGATCATGTCCTGCTGCTTCTGTCCTTCTGCTTCTGTCCTTCTGCTTCTGTTGCTTCTGTTGCTTCTGTTGCTTCTGTTGCTTCTGCTGCTTCTGCTGCTACTGATGCTTCTGCTGCGTCTGCTGCTTCTGCTGCTACTGATGCTTCTGCTGCGTCTGCGTCTGCTTATTCGTCTCCTTCGTCTGCTGCTGCTTCTTCTTCTGTTGCTGCTACTGCTTCTTCTGTCCTTCTTCTTCTGCTGCTCCTTCTCCTCCTTCTTCTAATGCTTCTGCTCCCAAACCCTAACCCTCTCCCAGATCAAACAGCACAACGTTTCCGCTCCCCTGGACCTTAGCGAGATGATCTCCGTGCAAATCATCGACTACTCCTCCTCCAAGCTCTCCGAGAGCGAGGGTAAGATCAACCACGACGCGCTCAACTGCGCCGACGACTACAACGACGAGCCGCTGCTCTCGGGAACTGTGCCTGACTGGGCGTCGTCCCGTTGGACGAACTACGACGTTAACATTGATCATCCTGGGCAGCTGAAGATTCTGGAACATGTGTTGAGGGGGAGTTTGGGGCAGCATGCGGGGGAGTTGGCGATGGAGAGCATTAGTGCGAGTGGACAGAGGGCGAGGATGCAGTTCTTCGACGGCGTGTTCTTCTTGCTTAGCAAGATTCCGAGCTTGCCTGAACAGTTCAGTAGTAAGGACCCTGCGACTATTTTCCGGCTGCACGACGAGCTGCTTAATCCGACGGCAGAGCGGGAGCTTGACGAAATCATTGAGTTCGAGTTGATTGTGTTCATTGTGGAACCCGCAACTGGGTCGCTGACGACGATTCAGGTCGGCAAGGAGGGTGACGTGTGGAATGACCTGCGGGGGAGTCTCCGGTCCAACGACGGCGGACACCATGACGTCCGCAATCGCAGCACCGGTCTGCTGCTCTGGAATCTGCTGAATGAAGCGCTGAGGGAGTGCGATCACATTGACGAGAGCTTCGAGGCGATTATTGAGCCGATGCTGAGTTACTTTGAGACCGGCGACGAGCACGTGGCCGCTGACGACCACCGCATGGCGACGGCTTTGAAGAGCGAGATGCAGGCTTTCAGCCAGCAGGTGATGCCGCTCAGGGACGTGTTCACTACTATGGCGACGAGCAGCTTCTTTCAGAAGGACGTCATGTACATGGAGGACTTGCGGGACAAGTCGTTTAGGATTATTCACAATATCAGCGACCATAGTGATAATTGCCAGCGACTGCAGGTGAGTGAGGAAAGCGCGCGAGAGTTTTTAGGGCTCGAGATGGCGCTCACTACGGCTACTCAAGACCTTTGTTGCGGCGTGGCTAACCCTCAACTTCTCTTTCTTGCAGGAGGCGCTTCGATTGTCCGACGATCGGCGCGACGCGAAGGTCCAGTTCTTCATCTCCGTTACCCTCGCCGTCTTCTCGCCCCTCAGCTTCGTGGTGGGATTCTACGGCATGAACTTCGTGGGCGAGTGCCCGCCGGACCATGATGGGTTGTCGGCTTGTAAGGGGGGCATTAAGGAGCTTTTCTGGCCGGGGGGATACATGTATGTGTGGATTCTCATACTGCTGGTATCCCTCATTGCGATATTGTGCTTCATGTCGCTCGGCATCATTCAGCTGCCGGGGTTCATACGGTGCAAGGGCGGCATGTGTTCTCGTCAGGATGCGAAGACGGCGGCGGTGGATAAGATTTACAGCCCGAGACATGGGGGAGGGAGTCCGAAGAATGCGGGGAAGGAAGGAGGGGGAGGGGGAGAGTACCCTAAAAGAAGGGGAAGCGTGAGAGAGAAGCCTTTTGAGCACTAGTTTTCAACTGAAACGGCGTCTTGCACGTTTGGCGTTCGTTCAACAAAAGCGGTGGTCCAACGGGGAAGGTGAGAAGGAAAGCGTGAGAGAGAAGCACCTCTAGCAATTTGTCGCCCAAGTGTTCAACTGAAACGGCGTCTTGCACGTTTGGCGTTCGTTCAACAAAAGCGGTGGTCCTACGTTACAGCACGCTGCACTTTCCCCTCGTTCCTACTCCTACAACTTCTCCCCCCCCTTTCGTCCGTTCTTAGTGTCAACCGTACAACGTCCTTACGGCTTGTCCATCTTCTCCTTCAATTCCTTAACTTTCTCGTCCAACCTCTTCTTAGCCTCTGCCTCAATCTTAGCGAGCTCCGTGGCGTAGTCAGTCTCGGCAACCTTGGTGAACAACTGAAGGTGGGAGGGGGTGGTGAAGGAGGGAGTGGGGGCGAAGGAGGTGGTGAGGGCGAGGAGGAGGGTTAGGAGGAGGAGGGTGAGGAGGGTGTTCATGGACAACGGGCTGGGGGGTGGGGGGTAAGTGTGACAGTGGAGTGTGTGAGTGTGTGTGTGTGTGTGTGTGTACGTGTGTACGTGGGTGGTGTTGATTCTTGTCAAAGGCTGCGCAAGCTCAGGTAGCGCGTTGTTAGAGTGTCAACGACGAGAGGTTGTTCGGATGATAAAGTCTCGTGTTGCAAAGACACTTGTGGCGACAAAGACACAGTGGAGTAGCAGTCTGGGCTCGTGGTGGGGAGTGGTTGGAGTGTTGGTGGGGGTGTTGTGCACATACATGGCGATGTGGGATGGCTGGACGCTTGGGTAAACGAAGAGTGTAGAGGTGGCGATCACGATGAGTGCGCACAAACTCGCGCACAAAGGGGCGCGGGGTTTTGTGATGGTGAGGGACAAACGAGGAGGTGTGTCACACAAGGTGGTGGGGGCGGGCTGAAGGAAGGGGGAGAGGGGGAGAGGGGGAGAGGGGGAGATGTAGCGGTGCCGCAGTGTCGCAGTGTCGCAATGTCGCAATGTCGCGCTGAAAGGGGGACAGGGGGTGGCCGTGCGAGCGTACGTTGGTAAGTAAGAAGATTGCGTAATCTCACCGCTCTTAATGCGTAAACACCGGCTTCAATCGAACATCCTCGTATATACCTCACTCGTTGCTTAGCGGTGTTTGTTGAGCGTCGTGTTCTCGGCGAGATGGCGATTTTACCGATTTTAGCATATCATCATAACCAGGTGACTGTCCGCTACTTACTACATCATTCACTTATACGTTTCATTCAGACTGTACTGATCTACCAGTTATCCGACCCTTGTCGCCTATAACGTGCAGCTACTTTCTATTCAAGCAACGGCTCAATTAACTTTTTTCTTTCTACCTGACTCTCTTCCCACAATCCCCCACAATCTCATGGGCAACACTCCCCCCTCTCTCCCCCCCGACCGACACGCCATCCTCAAGTCCCTCTACCGCATCACCAGCGATGAAATAACCTGCATCGAAGCCGCCCTACCTACCCTAACTCCCTCAGCAATCACCGCCACCATGTTCCCCACAATGACACAACAGTTCCACCAAGCTTTCGTCGCCGCAGCCTTTCCGACCTCAGAAGACGTCTCAGAATACGTCTCAAAAGACGCCGAACCAGCCTGTCACTCAGCCACCTTCCTCGACCAAACAGTCGCTCTCTACTCTTACATCCTCAGACCAACCCGCTCACCCTTCCACAAACACAATCCCACATCCCTCATAGATCTCCTCCTCCTAGCTGAGCCGACACCCACCGCCTTTTTCACCACCATCTCGACCCTCCTCTCAACCACCTTCCCCCCGACCTACAAACC
>Ga0307985_10001904_pt1 | contig 11841 bp, 12 predicted proteins | sample EllFjometageno80_FD_203155 | JGI IMG/M metagenome (GOLD analysis project Ga0307985, IMG submission 203155) | Marine microbial communities from Ellis Fjord, Antarctic Ocean - #80 | ecosystem: Environmental > Aquatic > Marine > Unclassified | place: Southern Ocean | collected 2014-10-09 | reverse complement strand
GGGACGACTCCAGCCAAGTCGAGATCACAGACATCGGGGTCGCATAGTACTAACATTAACATTAACATTAACATTAACATTAACATTAACCGTGCCCCTAACCCGACAGAACGGGGGATGGCGAAGCACGATCGACACACTCGTCCCATGAGATCGTGACGCGCGTGACCCATCATCGAGTGCGCGGGGGAACTGAACGGATTGGCGTCGGATCCCATTAACGAACCGTGTTACCCCCACTATGTTGGATATAGCGGTCACGATGAAGGGCCTAACTCGTCGAACGGGCGTGATCTACGGAATAGGCCCTAGCACGGTAGGGTTACATATGAACCCTAGCCAAAATCCGGTGGTAGGGCTTGCCTGATAATGCGTCCGCCCTACGTCGTGGTGATCTAGGGGTTCGTTATCCGTCCCTGCATTCGTCAACAGCGCCTATGGTGGCATTCTGAGAATTCGACGTTAGGGTCTGATAATTGACCGATTTGTCAGATGAACCCTAGCAGAAATCCGGTGTTAGGGCGGGCCTGATAATGCGTCCGTATATTAACCCTAACCCTAACTACCATCATCACCGCCTGATCATTGCCTAACCCGCATCCTCCATCTCCAGTGGCGCCACGTCGTCCCTGTCCGTCGCCAGGTGACTGGTGTCAAAGAAGAAAACTTCTTTCCGATCAGTCGCAGTCGCGATCGCGATGAGATTGAGGGCGGGGAAGTGCAGGATGCCCGTGGGTGCGGTGGCTACCGCGAACGTGTAAAGTGCCGATCCCTCGGCATTGAATGCGACCACTATGTCCTTCTCCCACATTGATACGAACAACACATTACCACCTGTGGTATTGGAGGCGGAGTTGGTTGACACGAACTCGGCGTCGTATGGTTTTTCGACAGGGAATCCCTCTAGGATTAGCTGGTAATCGCCCGTATCCGTGTTGAGCGCGACAATACGATTCAGCGCCTCGGAAATGACAAACATGTTAGCTGTCAACGTAAAGCATCCGATGATGGAAGTTGTGCCAGGTAAAGAGGAGGGGAGGTGGGGGGGACATGAGGAAGAGCAAGTGGTGTTTGAGGTACCTTCTGTTGTGAAACCTGTTATAGAGTATGATCCAGAGTCGCATCGCACAGGTTGTCCTTCAAACCTTGTACAATCAATCTCAATCACTCGATACGAGCCATCAGGTGAACATTGCCAACTCATAGCAGTGTTTATGAACGGGAACAATTCAGTGTATGTTGCATCGCTTGCGGCCCATTGTGACATTGGACCGCAACTAATGTTGATCCTCCAGCCGCCTGCTACTACGAAGTAGAGGTACTGTTCAGTGTCCATGTTATAATAAGCTTGCCTTCCCCCTGTATTACCACAGGGTCCATTGTAGGGGATATAGGCACCACTGGTAAGCGCTGAGAATTCGGTATCGGGACAGGCTGAGACGGTCACTTCCAGGCAGGAGGAGGGAGGATAAGAGGATGCGAGAATGGGAGGACCGGAGAGAAGGGTTAGTAGGGCTGCTATGAGGTAGATCATGGGGCACTAAAAGGGGACCGGGGAAAGGGGGGAAAGGGGGGAAAGGGGGGGTGGGCGATGAGAAACGAGAAGAAGTGGGGGGGGGATTGGGATGGGAGAGGTGCGAGCGGCTGGAACGGGGTACGTATGGTTGAAGGGGGGGATAAGATGCGCGGCGAGAGCACAATTGTACATTTGTAGGTACAGCATACAAATGTAACCTGTTAGGGTTTTAATGTCACCTTGGCGGCTGCTTGGCTGATGTGGTTATCCCCAGATATGAATTGTACAATTGTACTTCGTTTCGTAACCCCGTTTTGCTCACTTCATTGCCCACTCCCACGTACCCTCAGATGAAGGCCACTCTCATCCTTACCTTTGTAGCCGTCGCCAACGGCTTCGCCCTCCCTCCTACCACGCCCCTCCATGCTCATCTTGCCACGACCTCCCCCCTCTCAGCCCACACAATCACCTACAAACTCGCCGGTGCCGCCTCTGCCCTAGTGGCATTCGCTCCAACACAAGCGGTTGCTGCTAGTAAGAAGGCAGTTGTGGCGCATGTACCGCACTTGGGTGAGAAGGTTGCTACTACGGTGAGTTTGTTAAGTGCGAGGACTGGTGGGATAACAATGACATTACTTACTACATATTTACCTGCCCATGTACAATCCCTTTTGCTCACTCTATTATTATACTCGCAGATCGCAGCCACCTTCCCCTCCCTCTCCCCGGTCCAGATACTCGCCCTCATCTCCGCCATGCCCGTCCTCGAGCTCCGCGGCGCAATCCCCGTAGGAGCCTGGCTCGGTCTCCCCATTAAGACAGTGTTCCCAGTCGCAGTCCTCGGCAACATGCTCCCCATCTTCCCCCTCCTCGCCATCCTCCAATCTGAGCCCATGCAGAAGCTCTTCGCGCCGCTCCTCGCCCGCGCCAAGTCCAAGTTCGGGGACGTGGAGGACGCCAAGAAGTGGTCCGCCCTCGCCTTTTTCGTCGGCATCCCCCTCCCCGGCACGGGCGCATGGACCGGCGCCCTCGCCTCCTTCGCCCTCGGCATGTCCCCCTCTTCTTCCATCTCCGCCATATTTGCTGGCGTCGTCTCCGCCGGCGCGATCATGAGCAGTCTCACACTCGCCGGCAAGAAGGGCGGCGTCGGCGCGCTCGCGTTCCTCGCTTTCTACTGCTACCAGACCGCCACGAAGGGCGCCGCCGGCGCCAGCAAGCTGGACTTCCTCGAAGCGTCCCCCCACTGGGACCAGTCCACCGTTCCCCTCAACACGTATAAGAACAAGGCTCCCTTCACCGGCAAAGTGATCTCCACCAAACGCATCGTCGGCCCCAAAGCCACCGGCGAGACGTGCCACATCGTCATTAGCCACGACGGGGACATGCCGTACTGGGAGGGACAGAGCTACGGCGTCATCCCGCCCGGTGACAACATCAAGAAGCCCGGAAAGCCGAACAGCGTCCGCCTTTACTCGATCGCGAGCACTCGTTACGGCGATGACATGACCGGCAAGACCGTATCCCTGTGCGTGCGCCGCGCGACGTACTGGTGCCCCGAGCTCAAGGCCGACGACGAGACTAAAAAGGGCGTATGCTCGAACTTCCTGTGCGACACGATCGCCGGCGCCGAGGTTATGATGACTGGACCGTCCGGGAAGGTCATGCTCATGCCGGAGGAGGATCCCAAGACTGACCTGATTATGGTCGCCACCGGCACCGGCATCGCGCCGTACCGCTCCTTCATCCGCCGTCTCTTCGAAGAAGACACCCCCGCCTCCAGCATCTACGCGGGCGAAGCGTGGCTGTTCCTCGGCGTTGCGAACGCCGACGCGTTGCTGTACGATGACGATTGGCAGGCGGCCAAGGCGAAGCCGACGGCTGCGGGGGGGAGGCTGAGAGTGGACTACGCGCTGTCGAGGGAGGGACCGAAGAATAAGAGTGGAGGGAAGATGTATATTCAGGACAAGGTGGAGGAGTACAGTGACGAGGTGTTCGCGAAGCTCGACAATGGCGCGCACATTTACTTCTGCGGACTCAAGGGCATGATGCCGGGCATTCATGACATGCTCAAGACCGTGTGTGCGGGCAAGGGCATTGATTACGCGAAGTGGCTGGCGAAGCTGAAGAAGGCGAAGCAGTGGCACGTTGAGGTGTACTAGAGGCGCCCTGTGGAATGTAAACGTAACCTTGCTTTAGTTTATTTGCACTCAGTTGGCGCAGTCGTCGACGGCGGCAATGATCTCAATGCCTTTATATCATTGTTGCAGGCGTCGCCACACGAGGAGCAGTCGGAGAAGGCGAAGACGATGGTAAAGCCGGCGTCGGGGATGTCGGCAGCGGCGGCAGACACGCCACTCTTTTGGTGCAGGCGGCTTTGTTGGCCGCGACAGAAGTGAGCAATCTGGGGGGACATACATACATCGGCGCACATCATTTCGCGCTTGTCCGAGCTCGAGGAGCACTAATACAAAACTAGAAACCCGTTTGCGACGCAAGACAAAATATGACAAAGCTGTTTTTCTCGCAAAGTCAACAGAGGGAAAGTTAGTGACCGGGGGTTGGTATAAATCTCGCAGTAGTTCAGAGACCACCACCTGGTGATATGTGGTCGATAATGCCATCGAAAACTCGCGAACACTCGAGTATGAACACGACATTTGGGGGGAATTGCATTTTTGTCACTTGTTCGATCCAGGGGAATGGTGTTGTGGCGTCAGCACGCAGTGGTGCTGTTACAAACCTCGCAGTTGTTCCGGTACAGATTAAGCTTGAAGTCTTCTATTACCACAAGCGACGGCTCGGCGCTCGCCGCTCCGAACACCCAGCTCCACAGCGTATCTGCTACCTCTGCTACCTCTGCTACCTCTGCTACCTCTGCTACCTCTGCTACCTCTGCTACCTCTGCTACCTCTGCTACCTTCACTACCTCTGGTACCACTGCCAGCATTTCCAGCGGATAGTAGAAGGCCTCCCCAGTCACTTCGCCCCTCATAAACTTGCCCACTTCCAGCGCAACGAACGCCCCCACCGCGCCGCATCCCACGCCAACCGCCCACCTCGGCAGCCCTCCCACCCTTCCGCCAACACAGGACAGCACCGCCAAGCCCGCCAACGCCAAGTTCTGCGTCACCATCTCCCCCGTCGCCGTCATAACCACGCCGAACAAGAAAGTCACCCACGCCATCGCGTCAACCTGCCGCCTAATCTCCGTTTGAACGTGCACATCCGCGTCCCTTTGCACCAGGAACAGCAGCCCGTAGATCGCCCCCGTCGAGAACACCGTGTACAGCCCCAGCCCGATGCCTCTCGGCACGTACCACGCTGACGACATGAGCACCGCACACACCGGCGCGTACACACACGAGTACAGCACCAGTCGTCTCCTCGCGTGTTTGTCGAACGCGGCGTAGATCGACGTATCGAAGCTGTGGCAATGCACGAACGCCATGGCCCAGACGAGTCCGAAGAGTCCTTGGATTGTGTCGTCGAGGGGATCGTCGTACATGAACACGTCGAGGCGCACGTGTGTGTTGTTTATCCATTCGACGACCTCGTTTAGGAAGACGCAGTTCATGGTGAGTGAGGCGGAGTGTGTCAGGAGGTAGAACATGAAGGGAAGGTGGATGTGGGTTGTGTGTGCTGTGGTGGGGTTAGTGGAGTAACAGCGGGGTGCCGTTAGCTCGCGCGTTTTACTTACCGGTAAGCTCTACGAGCACGTCTATTCTCACCAAATCAACGTGCCATGGTCGGAATGGCAGGCCACAGCCGCGCACGGCCCAGGAAGGGGTGGCTGTGTCGTCTTGGAAAGGTGAGAGGATAGTTAGGATGAGGAAGGTTGAGAGGAGGGCGCCGGTGAGGAAGCCTAATGGGAAGGTTGAGGGGGGAGCAATAGTCACGGATGGGGGTGGGAGAGGTGTTAGAGTGCGGGGGGTGGGTAGGTCCTCAATGTCCGGCGACTGGACGATCGGCCAAGAGTCCGATTGGCCTCTGGTCATGTACCTGACATTGCCAGCCGAGAATGATTTAGAGGCCTTCCTACGTGGCGAGGGCGTGTAGGGGGAGGGAGACGGCGAGGGCTGAACGCGGGCTGGAGAAGGGGTTAGGTGGGAGGTGTGGCTATGACTCATGGAGCTGCCGAGCATGAAAACGACGACGCAACGACCGCAACTTCAAAGTCAGACATCTTTCTCGTCATATTTCTCGTGGATCAACACGAGCAGCGAACAGCGCTGTTAGCATCAGTGGTATTTGGTTAGCATAGGTCTGCATAGGTTTGTGCGCTGTGTACTATGTAGCTACTTGCATGGGCCGCAAAACGTCCTGCCATGCCTCGCAACGCTGCCCCGGACTTGCTTGCCGCGTCGCCCGTAATAAAATTGCGCAGCGGAGACCGTTCGTTAATTACAACTCGTCGCCTCCCCCAGCAGTCAGCTCAAGTGATACACCTTCGTCTCCATGTCATCCTTGTCCCTGAATTGCAGCACACCCTCCAGCACATGCTCGTACAAGAAAAAGATGCTCCCATGAACCAAGAACGCGCGCGCCTGCGCCAAGTACATCCCCTTCACCATAACGCCCCACCCCTCCGCCTGAACGGACTTGGTGCAGCAGTCGAGGAAGCCGCTGTACGTGCCGGTCGGGGCGCTTTGGAGACGAGTCTGAGCGAGAGAAAGGGGGTTAGCAGGGAGGCCACGAATACGGTGGAGGTCGCGCTTAGATAGGCGGCTGGTCTGGGTCACGACGCACAGCTTGTCCGTCACACAGCTTGTCCGACGCAGCGCTCCTCGTCTCGCTCCCAGAGCTCCTCCTCGCCATTCTTCGCACACCCCTCCTTCTTCTCTAGAATCCCTCGCTCCCACCGCGTTCCGTGTCTCACCTTGATAACATCGATAGTGTAGAACGGCGGAACCCAAACCATGGATCCTGCGAGCCCTCCCGCGATAGCCGGCGTCAACCGGTCCGGAATAACTCCCAACCCATTCGTGCTTTTCAGGAACTTCGTCGCGTAATCGTAACCAAGGAAGTACGTGATATACTGCGGTATCTCCCTCAATATCGTCGCGCTCAACCCCGCGTACAACCCCGTCCTAACCCCATGCTTCTTTACTAACGCCACGCCACACTTCAAACTCGACCGGTACGGAGCGAGGTACTTGTTGGAGTTGCGAACTTGCATGTACGTTTTAACGCGCTCAACGGGGCAGCGAATGAAGGACGAGAAGAAGCCGGCGGAGGCGCCGACGAGGCACTCTTGTGCGAACGTTAATGGACCGCGGTTTACACGAGCGTTGTAATCGAGGAGACTATCGCGTGTCAGTGACCTAGCGTAGAACACACTTCCATTAATAGCCCCATACCCGATCATGGGGCTCGCCACCCCCCTATACAAGCTCAGCGCTCCCTCCTTGGCAATCATTGTGCGGAGCATCTGGAAGGAGGAAGAGGAGGATTCGAGGGCGCGGGTTTGCATGCGAGATTTTAAAGTGTCGATTGGGTGGAAGGGTACGATGCCTGGGACGGAAGATATTAGGGTGGGTGTTAGGTTGGATGTTTGTGCTGCAAAAGGTACAAAAAGAATAGAGTTGGGCCGGACACATGGAGACATGGGATGCAGACTGCTCTACGGCGACGGTATGCAGGTGCATTGCTCATGGTGGGTCCTCCTTGCATGCGATTCTGTCCTCGTCTCTTGATCTTGTAGCCTCTATTGCCTGCAAAAGGTCACTGTTCATGACTTTAAGCTTAAGAAGCCCCGGCACTCACCGAATGTTCCGGCCACAATGCCGGCGATGAGCTCGTTGCTGGCGTCGGCATTGAACAGCGCGGGGGTTGCGTGAGTGGCGGTAGTCGTCAAGCCGGTAGAAGTCATCGCGCTCGTGTCGACGATGGTGCAAGAGGACTTCGATGTCTCGCTCCATCGCTTTGGCCAAATTAGAGTGGTCCTGATGCTACCTTTTTGAAGATGCGAAAAATAACACAATCTCTCCAGCTCACAATTTCCTGATGCAGCAACTCGCCGTTCTGCTCCTCGTACAACTTGCCGTCACGGCCACCCACGGCTTCATCGTTCCCGCCGCGTTCAGCAGTGAGTTTTATTACGATGCGGTGCGCGCGAGAGGCCACCCCCCAATGGAGAGGTGGGGATAGAGTGCACTGCCCTAGGGTTGCTGGGAGGAAGAGAGGCGCAAGAGGGGACCAATGTACAAACCAAGGAGGAGACGAAGGAGAGGTTGAGGCAGGACATTGATGATGTACAATAACGAGAGCGACGAGGAGGAGCGGATTGGGATCGTCGAACGCGATCTTCCAAACCTTCGTGAGATCATCAACACTCCAACCTTCGGCATACTCTGCTTTAATCTGATCCTCACCTGTTAAGTATCGGTTGTTCCATTGTTTTCGCGGGGTGATCCTTGGCACATTCGTCACGGTCAGCGTGCAAAGGTGGGCCTTCAGTACCGACAGACGGCGAATTGAGAGCAAAGCGAGCAGCAATCAGATGTCCCCGTCCGCTTCATTAAGACTGCCGAAGTGGCGAGCGCGACGAGTGGTAAGCGAGCGCAAAGCGCAAGGACGTTCGTCGCAGATAGCCTGGCAAATAAATGTGCTGCAACTGCTCTCCCTCGTTCTCATCCGGCCGTTCTCCCGGCAGTTCCACCGACGTTTTAACACTAAAGTCGTCGCTGGCTGGTGTGGTTACCTGCTCTTCATAAGCCGCCACATCCTCTCAATCCGCCCCATTCGTCGAGAAGGAGAACGTCTTCCTAATGGCGAACCACCAAGCAATGACGGAATGCAACATGATCTTCTACGTCGCAGAGTCCATGCACTCCCTGCGCAACATGAAGTTCTTCGTCAAGAACTCGGTTCGTTACCTCCCCGGAGTCGGATACGCTCTGCAGGAACTGGCATAAGGACAAAACCAACATCGAGGCGACCTTCAAGACTCTCAAGCGCTACAAGGTGCCGAGTGTGATCATCAACTTCCCAGAGGGGACCCGGCAGACGGCCACGAAGTACCAACAGTCCGTCGACTTCGCCGCCAGTCGGAACATGACGCTGCTCACCCACCTCATGTTCCCCCGCCCCAAGGGCTTCATCGCGACGATGCAGTCCATGGAGGGGTGCTTGGACGCGGTCGTGGACGTGACGATCGGGTTCAGCGAAGGTGGAATCCCGAGTCTGTGGCAGTATTGTCAGGGGACAGGGTGCCGAAACACGCGCATCCACGTGAGGCGGTGGATGATGGAAGAGCTGCCGGTCGATAGCGAGGAGTTGCTGAAGGAATGGATCGCGGAGAGGTTCAGGGAGAAGGATGAGTTGCTAGACCGGTTCTACAGGACGGGAAGCTTCGAAGAGGGAGGGGATGAAAGCGGCGGGCAGGCGAAGAGCGGTCGGGACGTGCGCAAGGTTGCGCCAGAGTATATAGTCTAATCAACTCGTTTAACATGAACGCGAACCTTCCTACATTTACTGCCGCCCCTGTACTCTAACCTAATGGCGCGACCTTGGCGGTCGCCCCCCCGCCCAATATGGCTTCCATAGCTCCGATGGCGTCCAGCTTCTCCATCGTCTTCAAGCTGTTCTCGATGCCGTTGCAAACGAGGCCGCGCTTGTGCGGATAGTCGTCGGCCTTGGTGTCCTTCTGAATGCTCTCGAACGCAATGACGCACTTGCTCACGCTCACGCACTCCGCCATTGCGTACCCTTTCAAGAACTCGGAGTATTCCAGTCCCGACGCCTTCTGCGGACCCAGCAACTGCATAAGACTGTCCCAGTAAATGCGCAGCAGGTCATCGCCGTGCTCCTCGTGGAACTTGGTCGTGAACGAATGGCTCACCGCCCACGACATCTCGTAAAACGCCGGCGCGACCATCGCCTGCGCCCAATCGAACAACCCCGCCTCCAAGCTCCCGTCCTCCAGCGTCTTAAAGAAGACGTTGTCGATGCGCGCGTCGCCGTGCACGACCGTCTTGTACGGCGACGTGTTGCACCACTGCAGCATTTTGAAGAACCCGTCGGGGAACGTCGTCGTCAGCGCCTTCTTGTACGCGTCGCTCGGCTCGTAGTTGTTCTGCTCCTTGACCATCTTGAGCAGCTTCTTGATGTTCATTTTCATCTTGAGGGCAGCAATGAGGCAGATGGGGTTGTCGGGGCCGGTCAGCAGTTTGTTCTGCCATTTACAGGTGAGCCATGTACATGTGCGTACTACACGTGTGTTCACAAAGGGGAGGGCGGCAGACTCACCATCGGGTGCTTATCCCCCCAGTAGTACGCGTGCACCTTCGCCAAGCACAGCATCTGCGCCTTGGCCTGGTCTAGATCCGGTGCCTTCTTCTGATCCCCCAGCGTGAAGTTGATCTTCTCCATGATCATGAGGGCGTTGTTGGTGGCTGGGCAGTAGTCGGCATACAGAATTTTGGGGCTCATTATTGGCAGGGGGGGGAGTTCGTGCTCCGAGTGGTTGCGCAGCAAGTGGTAGTACATGATGCACTCGGTCTTGGGCAAATCCACTAGGTCTAGAATGAGTCTCTTGTCAAAGCCTATTGGCAGGAACTTGACAATGGTGTCAGTGGGGGGCGACAGGGGGTCATTGGGCATGCTGTACGTGAGCGTCATGAGCGCAAGCTCCGAGTAGTACCCCGCCGACGGCCCGAAAGGCTTTAGCGTGACTGCTGTGACTGTGTTTCCCTCGGACAGCACCTTCATGCCTTTCAGTGCAGCATTGATCCAGGCTGTGTCTTTGGATTTCTTTTCAAGCAGCTTGTACGTGTGGGGGATCGTCACCTCGGTCATCTCGCCAATGTTGCTGTTGCACGGCTTGCAGTACATCTTGCGGATGACGTTGAGGATTGGGGGGAGGAGGCCAATGAATCCCATGGTAAGAGGCTTATTAGATTAGAAGTGGAGGGGGGGTAGGGGGGTAAGGGGTAGCGGGGTGATGCGAGCGTCGGCAGGATACGGGGGGGGGGAAGAAGGAGAAAAAAGCGACAACTGCGATCGGGTGGAGCTGCAGCGGGGCGTAGCTCAGGTAGAGAGTAGGCTTGGAAAGACACTTCCCCTCGAATTTAGGTACAGTTGTAAAATATAAGCGTTAACGAGGAGATTACACACTGGCGACGCGCTTGACGATGGCTTGCGCAACACATCGGCTGCCGCTGGTCGGTACCCGGGGTCCTTCACGCGGGGTGGAAGCAAGGCGGGTCGCAAGAGCGTTCGACCGAGCGTGCTAGCGTTGCCCGGCCGTCCCTCAAGAACCTTCTGTTATTACGTCACGTCAAAATGACGTCGAAATGACGGCAGCCCATTCAATAAATCTGTGTCTGAAGCGCCGCCTCACTACATAGTCCTACGGCATCGCGCCCTTAGCGCTCGTCGTCACGGGCGGCCTTTAAGCACGATAAACTGTTACAAGGAACAGGTCTGCCTGTACCTTGTTCGTTAGCGAGAATTTTCGACGGCCAACGCCACGCGCCACGTTCTCACAGCTGGCACAGACGTCTGTTCGTTGAGTCCGCAGCCTCTCGAGCTCTGCCCGACTTACTGCCAGTGCTCATTGCCACTCGCCGGGTTACTTTGTGGCATTTCCTGTCGCCGACAAAATGACCTCACTCCCAACCTCCTCCTCCCCCCAAGACCACCTGACCATATCTATAAGAATCCTATCTCCCCCACACCTCCTTCCCCTTACCCTCGCCCCCTCAACCACCATCCCGGCCCTTGTCAGTCTCCTCGCTACTGCCCACAATGTCAAGGTCAAATCCCTCATTTACAAAGGCAAACTACTAACTACAGGGCTAATCACTAAAATCAAGGGATTCAACTCGGGCGATGTCATTCACTGCGTTCCCGTTAAGCCCCCATCGCACCACCAATCCGAGTCACGTCCGTTCAATGACACTCTAGACCCTGTTAGGGACCCTGTAGACACCGTAGACTCTGACACTGAGCTTGATCCTGAACTGTCAACCCTCACAACACCCCCTCGCCCTCCCCTCTCCCGCGCCGACACCACCACGCCCCCTCTCCTAGACCCGACCCCCCTCCCTCCCCCCCGGGAGTCTGTCCGCCAAAACCTTCTAACCCTCCACACCCTCCTCTCCACTGTCCCCACTGCCACAGTCCCCTCTACTCCCCCATCCTTCTACATAGGCCAATGGCTGGACGTGCTCGACACCGTAAACCAGTGGTTAGACGCCACCGTAACTTCCCTCCGCGTACGTAACGGCATAACGGAGCTGCATGTACACTACAACGGGTGGCCTAGTAGGTGGGATGAGTGGGTGGGGAGTGGGAGTGGGAGGATTGCGGGGTTTAGAACGAGG
>Ga0307985_10001900_pt1 | contig 11852 bp, 21 predicted proteins | sample EllFjometageno80_FD_203155 | JGI IMG/M metagenome (GOLD analysis project Ga0307985, IMG submission 203155) | Marine microbial communities from Ellis Fjord, Antarctic Ocean - #80 | ecosystem: Environmental > Aquatic > Marine > Unclassified | place: Southern Ocean | collected 2014-10-09 | reverse complement strand
ACCGTTTGTGGGTTGGGTTTGCGGTGCTGCCTTTGCTTATCATTTTGTTCTCCAGCCTTTGGCTATTTTTGTTATCGCTGCCTACGGTATGGAAGTACCTAGTCTCCCAGTGTTTGAAATGGGTCAGTTAATGACTGTGCTTATGGGTATGCTGGGTCTTGGTGGTTTGCGTAGTTTTGAGAAAACTAAAGGAGTCGCTAAGTAATGGCTAAACCTAAACTAAGTATAGCAGACAGGTCACTTAAATTACGCTTGAAGAAAAAGACTAGTGACGGAAGTTCTATTATGTCTCGACCACGTAGTAAACACGACAAACGAAATTTTAAAAAGTATAGAGGTCAAGGCCGATGAGTTTTAAGTTATCTGAAAGAAGTTTAGATAGATTAAAAGGTGTTGATCAAAAACTTGTTGACGTAGTAAAAAGAGCTATAGACATAACGGAAATAGATTTTGGTGTGACGGAAGGGTTAAGAACGCTGTCCCGACAAAAACAATTAGTTGAAAAAGGTGCTAGTCAAACCTTAAAGAGTAAACACTTAGGCGGTAGGGCGGTTGATTTAGCCGCCTATGTAGGGCCTAGGATTAGCTGGGAGTTAGCTGTTTACGATGACGTAGCCGAGGCTATTAGACAAGCCGCAAACGAACTAGACGTTACCATTCGTTGGGGAGCCGCCTGGCATAAAAACTTAACGGATACCGAAATGTCCGCTGAAGCTTTAATGAATGAATACATAGATCTGCGTCGTTCACAAAGCAGACGACCCTTTATTGATGCGATGCATTTCGAACTTGCATAAAAACTAGCTTTTTTCGTATGAGATATGATAAGATAATCTACGATATTATTAGACAATATGCGAGGAGCAATGGATGAAATATATGTAGCGGAGGCAGTATTTAGGATTGTTAGAGAGCGACGTTCGACTATTGTGGATGTATTGCAGTACGGTAACGTTAAATCAATGGAGCAATACCGTGAACTTATGGGAAGTATAGACTCCCTAAATCATGTGGAACAGGAACTCAAGAGCCTGCTAGAAAAACAGGAGCAACAAGATGACTGAAGAAATAAAGCAAGAAGAAAAACCAAACTTGGCTGAAGCCTATGTGGATAAGCCTGTTTTAAATCCAGAATTAATTAGCGGTTCGTTATTAGAACGGCTACCTCAACCAACAGGTTGGCGCGTATTAATTCTTCCTTATAAGGGTAAAGCTAAAACAGAAAGCGGTATTTTTTTACCGGATGAAGTTCAGGACAAAAAACAAATTTCAACGCAGGTTGGGTATGTTTTGAAATTAGGTCCGTTAGCTTATAAAGATCAGAGTAAATTTCCATCAGGAGCTTGGTGCGAGGAAAAACAGTGGGTAATGTTTGCTCGTTATGCTGGCTCTCGTTTTCAGATTGATGGAGGAGAAGTAAGGATTCTTAATGATGATGAGATCCTTGCATCTATTCTTGATCCAGAAGATATTCACCACTTATAAAGGATAAACAATGGCCGAAGAAGAAAACAGTTATGACACCGATAACGAACCGGATACAGAAGTAGAGGTTCTTGACACAGAAGACTCTGCAACAAACGGCGCGTTACAGGCAGATAACGAAGATAACGAAGACGATCAGTTTAAAAAAGCGGAGTCCTCCACTCAAAAACGAATAGATCGTTTGACGAAAAAAATGCGGGAGGCTGAACGCCGAGAACAAGAAGCTGTTAATTATGCTCGAAATGTTCAAACTGAGGCCGAACAGATAAAAAGCCGCATGCAAAACTTAGATAACAGTTATGTTTCTGAGTTTACTACTCGTGTTGGCGCTCAGATGGATCAAGCGGAAAACGACCTTTCTCGTGCGATGGAGATGGGCGATACCAAATCTGCAGTAGAAGCACAACGTAGAGTAACTGCTTTAGCCATACAGGCTGATAGAGCTGAACAAGCAAAAGCTCAACAGGCTCAACAACACGCTCAACAACAAGCTCAACAAGCTCAACAACAAGCCTACGCTAATCGTCCGCAAGCCGCTCCGGCTAGGAGACCAGACCCTAAAGCGGAGCAATGGGCCACAAAAAACAAGTGGTTTGGCGATGATCAAGCCATGACTTATGCGGTTTTTGGGTTACATAAAAAACTAATTGAAGATGAAAGGTTTGACCCGCAAAGTGATGAGTACTATACTGAACTGGATAGACGGATGGCGGAAGAGTTTCCGCTTAAGATTAAAAGCCAAAGCAAAAGACCAGCCCAGACGGTTGCTTCGGCCTCTAGAACAGTCTCTGGGCGCAGTGGGAGAAAGGTTCGTCTCACCCCGAGCCAAGTCGCAATAGCGAAAAAATTGGGTGTGCCACTTGAAGAATACGCGAAATACGTGAAGGAGTAATAAAGATGAGTGAAGAAGACAAAATCGATAGATCCCCTCGCGCAACAAAAACTAGGGAGAAACAAGCCGTGCGTAAACCTTGGGCTCCCCCCTCTGTATTAGATGCACCGCCTGCACCGGACGGTTATACGCATCGTTGGCTTCGAGCGGAAACGCGAGGATTTGACGATACTAAAAACGTCAGTTCGAAAATAAGGGAAGGTTGGGAATTGGTCCGAAAAGACGAATATCCTGATTTTGAAGGTCCCGTTGTAGAATCAGGTAAGTATTCAGGTGTTTTTGGACAGGGTGGATTAATTCTTGCTCGTATGCCGTTGGAAACTGTCGCAGAACGTACTGATCACTTCAGAAGACGAAGTAAAGATCAAATGGATGCGGTAGACCACGACATGATGCGTGAGAATTCACACTCAACCATGACGATCAGTAAACCTGACCGTCAATCTCGTGTAACTTTTGGTGGTCCGAAAAAATAAAGTAGGGCCGCTCTTTTAGGAGAAAAATATCATGGCAAATGCAACAACAGCCTATGGTCTTCGTCCTATTGGGCTCGTTGGAAGCGGTGCAAACTCAACTGGTGTAACCGAGTATGAGATTGCTTCTAACAACACTAATGCTATTTTTCAGTACTCCATCTGCGTTCCTTTAGCAGCGGGTGTTATTGATCAAGCTGGTGCCACAAATGGTGGAACCACACAAGCATTAGGTGTCCTAATGGGCGTTCAGTACCAAGACTCTGTACAGAAAAAACCTGTATGGATTAACTACTGGCCTGGTTCAGGCTCTGTAAGCGTAGACACTAACTATCCAGTTAAAGCCTTCGTAGCAGATAACCCAAACCAGCTATTTAAAGTGGCTTCAGATGCTTCATTGACAGCTCGTGCAACTGCACTAGCTGCCGTGTTTGCAAATGCGTCACTGGGTACCTCGGCACGAACTGGAAGCACCGAGAACGGTGTAGCTAGTGGTGCTCTGGGCGTTTCTACTATCGCAACAACAGCGACTTTACCACTTCGAATCGTTGGTATTATGGACGATGAAGCAAACAGTGATTACACTGCTGCTGGTATTCCGTTAATTGTTCGATTGAACGCACATTTTAACGCCGGAACTCGCAGGTTTGATTCACAAACCACTGCGGATTCTCTCGGCATTTAAGGAGGGTTAGATAATGGCTATTTCTCGCGCACAACTGGCGAAAGAGCTAGAACCCGGCCTTAATGCCTTGTTCGGGCTTGAATACAACCGTTACGAAAATGAGCATGCTGAAATTTTTGAGGAAGAGTCTTCGGACAGAGCCTTTGAAGAAGAAGTAATGCTTGCTGGTTTTTCAACAGCACCTGTCAAAGGCGAAGGAACTTCCATCAGCTTTGACGATGCTCAGGAAACATTTACAGCTCGTTACACACACCAAACCATCGCGCTTGCATTCTCGATTACAGAAGAGGCTATCGAAGATAACCTTTATGATCGACTTGCTTCTCGATACACCAAGGCTCTTGCACGTTCAATGGCCCAGACAAAGCAAATCAAGGCAGCTTCGATTTTGAACAATGCGTTCAATACGAGCAACCCTGTAGGTGACGGTGCAGCTCTTTGCTCAACCTCTCATCCAAGCCTTTCTGGTAACCAGCGTAACGTATTGTCAGTTGCTGCTGATCTCAACGAAACTTCGCTTGAGCAGATGCTTATTGACATTGCGGGTCTTACTGATGAGCGTGGTCTAAAGATTGCGGTTCGTGGCACAAAGTTGATTATCCCTAAAGAACTGCAATTCATCGCAGAACGGGTTATTAACTCTAACCTACGACCCGGATCAGCGGATAACGACCTTAATGCAACAAAGAGCATGGGAATGCTTCCTGAAGGAGCGGTGGTAAACCACTTCCTAACGGACACTGATGCTTTCTTCATTAAGACTGACGCACCTAACGGCTTCAAGTACTTCAACCGTTCGCCTATTAAAACGGCAATGGAAGGGGACTTTGATACCGGTAACATGCGATTCAAAGCACGAGAGCGTTACAGCTTTGGTGTCTCTGACTGGCGGGCTGTTTTTGGCACACCAGGTGCATAACCTCTTGTAAAATAAGAAAAAATTTTATTTTGTGAGATAAGGGAAGGGATGGGTAAAACTATCCCTTTCTTTTTGTTCTTTTTTTTTGTATTCTATACATAACCTGACAGTTGCAATGGTGCGACTGACATTTGCCAAGACAGGAGAATATCATGGCTAATACTACTTTTAACGGACCAGTCCGTTCGCAAAACGGTTTTCAAGACATCAGCGTTGCTGCTGCAACAGGAACCGTAACCACTAATTCTACATACGGAAACAACGCTACGATTGGTGGAAACCTTACCGTAGCCGGAGCTATTATTTCTGGCGTATCGCCTAGCTTAAAAGGGTTGTCGGTAACCGCTAAAAACACCGCAGGTGCTCTTACCTATGTTGCGGGTATTAACGTAAACAACTTCACCGGTGCAGCCGCTCAAGTTTCAACACTTCCGGCAGCTACCGTAGGTGTCATAGTTGTACATGCACAGTCCGTAGACACAACGGGTGGTACTGCTACGTTGACATTTAACTGTGGTGGAACTGATGCTTATGAAACAGGAAGCGTTATGGAAAGCCGAGCCACCAACGCGGTTACGTTTGATACGTCTACTGCCGGTGAAACTAACCTAGTGTTCACCCCAGCTAGTGCTACAACAAACTTGATGAGCATTGGTTCTTACATTTATTTCACGTGTACAACAGAGGGTTTGTGGAATATTTCGTATAACCTTAACTCTCTTGGTGCGGGTACTACAGGCGCATTTGCTTTTGCCGCTTAATAATTAACCGGGCGGGGTTAGCGCCCCGCCTACATTTTATAGGAGATTATTATGGCAGGATCTGATGTAAGGGCTATAACGTTTTTAAATAGCCTTTCTGCAAGCACTACTTCCGTAGCTGCGGCAGCAACTACAACGGGCACCGCGTCGCTTACGCTTACGGCAGCCGCAGGAACCGGAGCTTTTCATGGGGTTAACCAAGCAGCAAAAATTACGCTAACTTCTTCGGGAAATCTTTCTGGAATTACCGTTACTGTTACTGGAACGGATATTGCAGGAAATGCTCAAACAGAAGACCTTACCGGGCCTAATAACAGCACGGTTACTTCAACTAAGTTCTACAACACCATTACGGCGGTAGCAGGAGATGCTTCGATAGGTACGGCTATGAGTGTAGGAGTTGCGGCAGGAACTACCGGTGGTAAAGCAAAAATATTTGGTGGTAGAACCAGATTAAGAGGTATGCATGCTACTACAGGCGGCACTATAGGTGATATTAGTTTTTTCAACAGTACGCCTACTTCAGGAACGGCTGTTTTTTCTATTAAAGTAGCCACTACCACTAAAGACTATGTAGATCCGTTTATTCCTGATGAGGGATTAGTGTTCTCTGACGGATGCTATGTAGATCTTCCTGCAGGAACAGCGGTAAGTTTTACAGCTTTTTTTAATTAACTGTACTTAGACGGATTATGGCTACAATAAAAAATGTAACTAGAACTCCTTCTGGAAAAATTAAATATCGGGGGGAAACCTTTTCTGGTTTTAATAAACCAAAAAGAACCCCCGGTAAACCTAAGAAAAGTGCGGTGTTAGCTAAAAAAGGTGACCAAATTAAATTGGTTCGTTTCGGCGACCAGAATATGTCTATTAAAAAAGATCAACCCTCTAGGAGAAAAAGTTTTAGGGCGCGTCATTCTTGCGATACGGCTAAAGACAATTTTTCTGCTCGATACTGGTCTTGTAAAGCATGGTGATATAAATGAATCAACTTACCCCTGAAGAAGTATTAAGTAAATTAGCACATCATGAAATGAAATGTGAACTCCGCTACAAGAACATTGAACAACGGTTGGATTCTCAAACAGAGGATTTAAAAGGACTGAGCAATAAATTGTGGTTCTTAGTTGTTTTAATTATTGTTACGCCAATGGTGCATCGTCTTTGGGCATGAAATGCGCTTAGAATTTATAGGCGATCCTTTAGAAAAATCAATAGCACAGGAGATTATGTCTTGGTCTAGCACTGTTTTAGAAAAGCCAAACAAGTTTTTTAACGGTCTGCCACCTTGTCCTTATGCAAAACAAGCCTGGATGAATGATAAGGTTGCTTTTGTTTTTAAAAAAGAAAAAACGTACCAAGATTTATATTCGGTTATTTCTTGTTTTGACGATAAATTTGATATAGCCATATTAGTAGATTTAAACAATCATAAAGATTCCGAGGAGTTTCATGATTATTTAAATGAATTAAATACGGCTATTTCCAAGGGTTGGTTTATTGATAAAGACATTTGGGTAATGGGCTTCCACCCAGATGATGACGCTACTGAGTTTGCCGAAGAGGCTGATTTTGAAGCCTTAGTGGAGGTAGAGTACTCTATGATTTTTATTCAAAGGCTGTCAAAATTGCAAGAATCATCACATAGAATAAAGAAAAACGGGTATTATGATAATTATGATGAGGAGTATAATGCTTCTCATATTTTTCAACGTAGAGAAGAACTTTACAGGAGATTAGAAAATGGCAATGGCCCCTAAAAAGATGCGCGGCGGCGGTATGGTTAAAAAGATGCGCGGTGGTGGCATGGTTAAGAAAATGAAAGAAGGCGGAGATGTGTCAAAAATGACTGTATCCGAACTCCGTAAAGAAGCTAAAGAAAAAGGTTATAAACTAGTTAAGGCTTAATTATGACTACTTCAGGGAGCAAAGATTTTGAGTTAGATGTGGCCGACTACATCGAAGAAGCTTTTGAGCGTTGTGGCTTAGAGGTTAGGACAGGTTACGACCTAAAGACAGCTAAACGTTCTCTTAATCTAATGCTTGCTGATTGGTCTAATCGTGGTTTAAATCAATGGACTATTAAACAACGATCTTTAACTTTGACGGCGAATGACGGCGAATATAACCTGTCTTCGGATGTGATTGATGTTTTAAGTGTTGTTGTTCGGGTTTCTGACACAGATTACTCTCTTATTCGTTTAAGTAGAGATGACTACATTACGATACCTACAAAAACGAGCACAGGACGACCTAATCAGTTTTTCTTAGACCGACAAATAACGCCAAATTTAAAAGTGTGGCCGGTTCCGGATAGCAGCACGTCATATACTATATACTATGATGCGCTTACTCGTATGGACGATGCGGATATATACACGAATACAATGGATATGCCTTTTAGGTTTTATCCGTGTCTTGCCGCAGGGTTAGCTTATTATTTGTCTTTGAAGAAAAACCCGCAAAGAACACCCTTATTGAAATCTGTTTACGAAGAAGAGTTTCAAAGGGCTGCTGACGAGGATCGGGATAGAGCTTCTTTTAATGTTGTACCTAGCGTTGGTTACTACAGGTAATGGCTAAGTTTGCATCAGGTAAAAACTCTTGGGCCATCTGCGATAGATCGGGGTTAAGATATCGGTACAAAGTAATGCGAAAAGAGTGGAATGGCTTGTTAGTCGGTCCGGATCAATACGAGCCAAAGCACCCTCAATTAGGGCCATTTAGAAAAGTAGTAGATCCACAAGCCTTAAAAAACGCCAGACCAGACCGGGTAGAACCTATGGATGTCTATGTTGGATTACCTACTGTAGAAAATGAAAATTTAAGGCCAGCCACAGGTTTTTCTCAAGTTGGTTTGGTTACGGTGACTACATCATGAGTTTTACTTATGCTCAGTTAAAACAAGCTATACAAGACTACACAGAAAACGATGAGACTTCGTTTGTTACTAACTTACCTGTTTTCATTCAACAGGCGGAAGAACGTATTTTAAAGAACGTTCAACTAACTCTTTTTAGAAAAAATGTCAGTGGTAACTTAACTCAAAACAATAAGTACTTGTCTGCCCCGAGTGATTTTTTAGCTCCTTTTTCGTTGTCTTTTGTAGATTCTAACAACGAGCATCAATTTTTAGAGTTTAAAGATACCGATTTTGTACAATCGTTTAACCCTAATGCCGCTACGCAAGGAAACCCTAGGTATTATGCGCTTTTCGACATAAATCATTTTATTATAGGCCCGACACCAAACGCAGCCAGCGTTATTGAATTACATTACTTTTATAGACCCGCTAGTTTAACGGCGGGTTCCGATAGTGGCACTACTTGGTTAAGTGAAAACGCTCAAATTGCTATCCTTTATGGAAGCTTGTTAGAAGCGTATACTTATATGAAAGGTGAGCAAGACTTGGTAGCGCTCTATGAAAAAAGATTTGGGGAAGCTTTAGTGGGTATGAAAATGTTTGGTGAAGCTAAAGAAGTTACGGATGAATATAGGGTTGGAAAAATTATTAGGGCTAAACAATGAGTGTTCCATCCTTGAATTTAGACATTACACCTACTTTTAAAGTAGATGTGAAAACCACTGAAAACAGGGGTTTTACTCCGGAAGAAGTTGCAGAACGGTGTGCCGACAAAGTAATATCAATTTCAGATACTGCAAATCCGATAATACGAGATCAAGCTCGTGCTTTTAAAACACATTTAATTAAGGTCCTATCTTTTTACATGAAAGAAGCTATTAAAAGTGATAGAACTACAGTTTATAATGCTTTATCTAATGCGGGGCATAAAGATTTAGCTGAATTAATAAGGAGAATGTAATATGGCTTTTAACGGTAATTTTATGTGTACCACCTTTAAAAAAGAATTAATGTTTGGCGTACATGATTTTGCGAACGGGGCCGATACGTTTAAAATTGCACTTTATACGTCTTCGGCTACCTTAAATGCATCTACTACGGCATACACTACCAGCAATCAAGTTGCTAACGGTAATGGATACAGTACGGGTGGAGAGTCTTTAACTAATGTATCCCCTACCGTCAGCGGCACTACCGCACTTACGGATTTCGCCGATGAAACGTGGGGATCCTCTAGTATTACAGCTAGAGGCGCTTTGATTTACAACAGTACGCCTAACACGACGTCAATTTCTGTGACCAATCCTTCGGTAATAATTCTTGATTTTGGTGCAGATAAGACCTCTACGACCGGCGATTTTACGGTTGTTTTTCCAACTGCTGACGCAAGTAATGCCATTATAAGGATCGCTTAATGGCTAGTGTTGTTGCCGCTTACAAAGGCTGGAATAGTTCAGCTTCTGCTTGGGGTGACGTAGGTTGGGGTCAGGATAACGCTTTAACAGGGTTAACCGCGTCAGTAGGTGCGGTTACTGCTTCCGCCAACGCTGATGCAACTGTTTCAGGACTTCAAGCAACAAGTGCTTTTGGTTCTGTAACGGTTATAGGTGAATCAGATGTACCGGTTACAGGGTTAGCGGCTACCTCAGCAGTTGGCGGTGTAACGGTAAATGCCGCAGCAATTGCAACAACTACTGGAGTTTCCGCCACATCGGCGGTAGGTTCGGTCATAGGTCAAGGTGGCGTAAAAATATTCGTTACAGGATTGTCTATGACCACTTCGGTGGGTAACGTCTTGGTTTGGGGAAATATTGTACCAGACCAAAATCCAAGTTATAGTACCATACAACCATCTCAAACCCCTGACTGGGTAAGAATAGCCGCATAATAAGGTGTAAAAAATGCCAAGTACATATACTACTAATAACGGTATTGAGCTCATAGCCACCGGGGAACAATCCGGAACCTGGGGGGCCACAACCAACACGAATCTTAGCCTAGTTGATACTGCTTTAGACGGGCAAGTTACAATAACCGTAGGTGCTACAGGAAGCAGCGGGTCGCCTAATGCGCTCCCTGTTACAAATGGAAGCACCTCTAATGGACGAAACAGGTTAATTATTTTTGCCGATGGAGGAGATTTAGGTGGAACAGTTTTTGTTCAACTAACCCCAAACGATGCCGAAAAAATAGTCTACATTAGGAATTCCCTAACGGCCAGCCGCAGTATTTTAGTCTTTCAAGGAACGTACAATGCTTCCAATGATTACGAAATTCCAGCAGGAACTACTGCCGTGGTTCACTTCAATGGTGGGGGCTCTGGTGCTGTTGCCGCTAATGTGTTTAATAATGCTTATTTCGATAGCTTGCGTCTCGGTGCTGTCTCTGTTACAGCGGTTCTTGATGAAGACAATATGTCTTCTAATAGCGCCACTTCGTTGGCTACGCAACAATCTATTAAAGCGTATGTAGACAGTACTGTCACGGCTCAAGATCTTGACTTTGCAGGAGGCTCTGGTTCTGGATCGGTAGACTTAGACAGTCAAAACTTTACTATTGCAGGGACATCAAACGAAATAGAAACTTCTGCGAGTGGGCAAACTTTAACGGTAGGTTTACCTAATGCAGTAACTATTGCGACGTTAACGCTAACAAATGATTTAGCTGTAGCTAACGGCGGAACAGGTTCCTCTAATGCATCTGACGCTAGAACAGCGTTGGGTTTGGCTATTGGGTCAAACGTAGAGGCATTTGATGCGGATATTCTAAAAGCTGACACTGCTGATACGCTAACAGCACCATTCAGAGGGACGATAACAACAGACAATGATCTTTCTTTTGATCAAAACGTCACCAACAACTTTCAATGCACACCGAGTGGTGCAGGGGCATTAACCTTTACCAATCACACCTCTGGTCAGAGTGGTTTTATTCTTTTGATTAATTCAGGAGGCCACGCTATTTCTGCACACGCTAACACTAAAATTAACGCTGCTGACTTAACAGCTATATCGGTTGCTGGAACATATACCTTGAGTTACTTTGATAACGGAACCAATGCTTACGTTTCGGCAAGCAGGAGCTTTGGATGAGTTTAATACCTGTCGGGTTCGGGTCTTCTGGTGATGATTACACTATTGACGACAGTCTAAGGTTTCGTAGTTCTGCCAGTGCTTATTTAAGTCGAACACCTTCAAGCACAGGTGACAGAACAGAGTGGACTTGGAGTGGGTGGGTAAAAAAAGGACCTAATGCTACAAATTTAAGTTTGTTTTCTGCGGATCACGCTGGTGGGTCAAATGCTTATTTATCCATGCTTATTAATAACAGCGATGAGTTTCAAATATTTGAATTTAACGGCTCTGCATATACACTCCGACTTGCAAGTAATGCTTTGTTTAGAGACCCCTCAGCTTGGTATCATTTTGTTTGTGCGGTTGATACGGATCAAGGCACAAGTTCAAACCGAATAAAATTATACGTGAACGGTACTCAAATTACCTCATTAAGACTGGCTACATACCCTTCAAGTGGTCTCACAACCTACGTTAACACAGCCAGTAACTTACACGCTGTGGGTGCAACAGTAGGTGCTGCTACCTCCCCAGAACGTTACCTAGATGGGTATCTCACGGAAGTTAATTTTATTGACGGTCAACAGTTAACGCCCACAGACTTTGGTGAGTTTGACGATAATGGTACTTGGAAGCCTATAGCCTACACAGGTACATACGGCACGAATGGTTTCTATTTAGATGGTACAGGCGTAACAGA
>Ga0307985_10001899_pt1 | contig 11854 bp, 6 predicted proteins | sample EllFjometageno80_FD_203155 | JGI IMG/M metagenome (GOLD analysis project Ga0307985, IMG submission 203155) | Marine microbial communities from Ellis Fjord, Antarctic Ocean - #80 | ecosystem: Environmental > Aquatic > Marine > Unclassified | place: Southern Ocean | collected 2014-10-09 | reverse complement strand
CCGAAGAAGGCAGTTACACACTAGGTAGAAACAAATAAGCCCCTTAATTGGGGCTTTTTATTGTGCTTAATTAAATAAGGATTTCATCTCGTCCCACATGGAGGGTTCACTATACTCAGCTTGTTCTGGTTCTCCCTGAGCTTCAAGCATATCACCTGCTGCCCTAATGATTTCCCTTGCAGGTTTACTCATAGCGTATGCACCACCTGTTGGACTCCTATCCCTAAGTATATCCTGTACATCTTTCCTATAGTACTGGGCTTTAGTAGTCTGTACTCCCTTACCATCCATATCTACTACTCCATAGGTTTCGGATTCCATATCATCCAGTAACTCTGTTATGTATTCAGATCTGTCCCTGTTGACTAGTAGATCATATGCATCCTGACCATACTCTGCTACGAAAGCATCCGAGTTTTCTTCTACAGAATCCCTTAGTATGTTTAAGCCCCTATGGGTATATTCATGTGACCATATAGGATCATCAGCTACATTAGGCGTAAGAACTACAGTGTCAGCCCCCATCCTACTAGCATCCTCCTCCCTGAAGTTCTGATCCCTAAACAGTTCTTTAATATTATCTGTGTCATTATCCTTTGTAAGGGTAACCGCCACCCTAGACCCTTCTGAAGTAGGCTTAACTACCTTGCCCTTCTTAGGATCATACCCTAGCCTTGCTAAGGGGTTCCAAGATAACTGATCCTCTAACCCTGCCCGAAACTCTACATCACCTAAACTATCAGAGGGATTTGTGGAGCCTCCCATTGGTACTGTCCTTTCAGGTAGACCCCCATCTGCAAATCCTAACCTACCCATCTCACCTTCCACCAGTCCACCTTTGTTGAACAGAGGAGCACCCTTAAGGATAGCTGCCTTCATGGTAGGTGTAATCTTTATATGGGAGTAGGCCGAGTTGATTGCATCATACTCTTGGAATCCAAACTTTGCTTTGTATTCCTCCAGTGTATAAGGTACATCATCAGGTGTCTCTACAAAATCTTGAAGGTATATCTCATGGTCTTCCTCTAGCTGCCAGTCCTCTGTCCTAGTGCCATTCTCAATCCGATTACCAAACTCGTCCCTTCTAACCCAATCCCTACTGAACCTTTCAAACGTCATGTCATAGTCGGGCATCCCTCCGAATGCTTGTTCATGCATATCAAAGTCTGCTTCCATAGCTGCCTGATCGCTAGTAGTCAGCCCACGGTCTGCATTCCTAGGGGTAGGATTACTATCCACAGACTTCTTACCCTCCACTATCTTAGCTTCACCATCTAGGTTCTTAGATAACTTCTTTAGTGCAGCAGGTACTGTTACATCATACATCTCTTCTAAAGCTGCCACTTTCTCTGGCCCAAGCTGTGGATACAGGGTAGATTGTGACTTACCATTAGGCCAAGACACGGAATCATAACCTTCCTTAACTGCCTTATATAACATGGCATTCAATGCAGCAGCCAGCCACTTATCTTTATTCTTTAGTGGTGCGTCAGCACGTAATCCTTTAGTGAAGTATCCATACCCTTCAGTATCAAGTATCTCAAGCTGGGCCTTATGGTTGTTCAGTTCTTCCTCTGCTTTCTCTTTTGCCTTATACAAGTCCCTTCTATCATCCAGCAATTTATCTTCTGCATCGCCAAACTCTATGTCATCAAACTCTTTTGAGATCTTACGCACCTCTGCATCTTTAGCATTATAGGCTTTGTCTGCAGTCTTATGGGTCTTACCTGCCTGTTTAATCTGAGTCTTTATATGAGCATGTAACTTCTTAGGTGGCATCTTATAGTAGGGTCTATTTGGAACATCTCCCTGACCTTGGTGCCAGTCAGACTGAATCTCATCTAAGGCTAAACTTTTACCACCTGCTATCTCCCTGTCAGTAACACGGGCATGGAATACAGCATTGTCCTGCCCCTCGAGTTTACCTGTCCTATTGTGTTCAGTGCTGGTGCGGCCTGACTTCCAATGTATACTATCAAAAGTACCATCATTAATCTGCTTCATCATGGCTGCTTCAGCTTTATAGGATTCAAAATGAGCTGCTGATAAATCATCATGCTCCTTTAACCTAGGGTACTCCTCCTTCACCTGTTTTAAAGCAACTTCCCGGTAAGCCTTCTGAAGTTTATAGTGCCTTGTTGAAGGTGAATCAGTATCACTGATAGGGGAGTGAGGATTCTCCATCCATTCATCATCTTGTACATCCGGCTGTGGGTTATTTGCATCCCACTCGTCTGTTAACTCATTTACTCTGGCCCTCTTTGCATCACTGTAGGCTATAGTTACAAGTTCGTACTGTTCCTTTAAGTCCCTAGTCTCTTGCTGTAGTATCTTGAATGGTTCTTTTAATTCTTCTATACCTGTATCAAATCGGAATAGATACTCCCTATAATTGTCACCGCCCTTGGGGACATAGGTTTTAAACATAGATATTTCTGGGTTAGTCTCAGTAACAGTTAAGGTAATAGACCTATCCTTCGCTTCTTGCAATGCTTCAGCAGGTGTTACCTGTTGACTGCCTTTACTCTCAAGCCAATCACTAAAGGTAGACCACTCTAACTCGTCAAGCCTAACGCCTCTATAGGGGTTCCTACCACCTAGTTTACCTAGTAGCTGTGACGCATCTATACTGTCACCCAATATTCCCTTGTCCTGCATATCAATGATAGCTTCCTCGATACCTGAGGTGAAGCCTATCTCGTCTACTGTAGGTGGGGGAACATCATAGTAGCCCTTATCAGTTCTTAATTGTTCTGCTGTACTGGAGGTAGGGATTTCATCTGCATCCAATAGACCTGCCTTAACTATTAGCTGATCCACCTTGTCTGCCGCCTTACCTAGTGTAGGTGCAACAGCCTTAACAGCAGACTTAGTGCCAGCCTTAACAGCCGAAGATGCAGCACTACCAAAGCCTATAGCACCTAACTCTGTAGCAGCGGATAGGGCCATACGATCATGCTCTGGTATTTGACTCCAAGCAGGTTCCGTGTAATCAACTACACTCTTAACAGCTGGCCCTAATGTCTCCTCCAACACCTGTTTACCTGTATCACTATACGCCTGACCTATCTTAGTACGGGGTATGTAATCAAATTGCTTTTCCCTTAGTGCCGCTGCTCTTTGGCTCTCTTCAAGAGATGCACCAGTGACACGATCCACTATGGTCTGTCCTGTATTCAGAAGAGGCCCAACAATACCGGATATTACATCAGCACCATGATCTAATGCACCTAGTATTTCATCACCGTAGGTGGACTCTTCATAGCCCATACCTACTAGATCTTTCTTATAAGCTGCTATATCTCTCTCTTCAATCATCCCTCACCTCCTTTATGTAGGGTGAATACACCCAAGGCAAATCTCTTATCTTCATATATAGTGCTATAGATATTGCCTCCCTTAGGTATCATGTGAGGATTCTCTCCCTTTAACTTTATATAGTCTTCATCCACAGCAGCACGTTGGCTGCCTGTTAGTTTCTGCCACGCTGTCTTATCAATGAGAGCTTGAGCACTAACTGCATCTATGCCATATAGCTCCTCATGTGCTAGTTGTATAGCAAAGTCCTTAGCATCTGTTATAATTTCAGTAATCATCTTACCCTTATTTCGTCTACTTAGGCTATCATAGTCATGTAAGGACATAAGGCTTTCCATAAATAGATTAAGAGGTATATGCATATACTTCTTAACTAAAGCATCCATCCTCTTGTTACCTGTTTGGGCAGTGATAGTCCATAACTTATGTCCAAAGTCCTCTAGCTCCTTCTCTACTGCTGTAGGGAAACCCCCACCAACAGAGCCAGTTAGCTGACTTACTACAGCAAGATCATTACGCTTTGGTACACCTCTAGTGGGTACATACCTTGCTGGCATATTCTTACTATAGTAGGGTACATTGCGTTGTACTTCTGATACGGCCCTATTAAACCCACGTTGCATACCCTCACCTTCTATGGCATTGGGATCTCTTGTAATGGATTCCTCATCATCAAACGCAGCAATTACCTGTCGTGCAAACTTAATAGGAGTCATGTACTGCCCAAATATACCACCTATAAATTTACCTGCTACTTCATACATTCTCTCGTCTGCAACCCCATCAGAGGCTGTATCTGAAAAGGCGGATATGAAGTTACCAAAGCTATCAAATGGCGCTTTCTGTAGTCCTACTATACCTTGGGAGAACTCTGACCAATCCATATCTTTTGGTTTAGGCTTTGACCTGTCCAACTTATGCTCAGCTGTTAGGAGCATCTTGACAAACAGATCTCCTACTGCAAGGTAAGAAGGTAAGGGATATAGAGCAGCCACATTTGTCACCTCCCCATCATCTGAGTAAACACTTAGTATGCTAGAATCTTGATTATCATATCTATACTTCATAGCAGCCATTATAGCAGCCGTACCTACTGCAGCTCTACCAAACTCTTCTGTACTCTGCTGCTGTAGCCGTATAGCTGCCTTATTCTGGTTCTTAGTAGCAGAAGAAGATAACATACGATTATAATTTAAACGCCTAGCACCTGCGCTCCACACATTCAGTGGGCTATATTTATATTGGAAGTGTAATGCATTTAACATGAAGCGCATAAAAGGGAACTCAGCAGTAGCAATAAAAGGAGCGCCCTCTACAGCCTTGAGTAAACTCTTTGCTACAATGCCCTTTGCAGGGGCGGAGAAGGTAGCAACTAGTGCATCATCCACAGCCTTCTTAACTATAGGTGTGGGTATATGCTTACCCTCTGCAAGTAGCACCTTAGCGTCCATACCAAAGACCTTCAACTGACGTTCAATACTATCAACAAATACACCAGATCTTATGTACTGATCCTGTGCTATGTTAAGTACGTTAAGCGCCCGAACACCTCTAGCTAATTCATGTTCTCCTGCTTCCGTGGTAGTACGGAGTAAGGCATGTTCTAGTTTAGGATGCCCTTGAATTAGAAGATCTGCCCATGCGCGATTATCTCCTGCAGACACCATCTTACCCATAAGGCCAAAACCATTCTTAACTATATCATTGAGGCCATCCTTAATACCCTTAACTGAACTACGCCCCTCAACGGCTGCACGAATAGTCTTACCTGTGGCTACATAAGTCTCCACTAGCATTCTACTGGCTGTCTCAAAGGATACATAGGCAGACGCACCACCTATGTTACGTACAGTAGTGATAGGCATCATGGTAAGTATAGCTCTACGTGCTCTATCCCAGCTTTTGGCACCATCATACAAACGCCTCGCCCAACCGGGAGACAATAGATCTTCTCCCATCTTAGGATCAAGTAGCGCCAGTTCAGCCTTACTTAAGTTAGTTAATCCATTTATTTTCTGTGTTATTGAACTAACTTGCTGGAATGCTCTAGCATGATTTTCCATACTAAGCCTAAACATCTGAGCAAATTCTTCTTGTGTTATACCATCCTTCTTAAGCCTACGTTGTAGTGCATTAACAGAATTCCTAATAAAGTTTTCATAGGGTACTTGTTTTCCCCTCACCTTTGTTGTTGTATCAGCTAACCAAGGTGCTAATTTCTTCAACTTACCCTTGACGAAAACAGTACTTAATATATCCATGATAGCGTCAGATGCTTTTTCCTCTCCCGTATGCCTAAGGTCTGGTATAAGTTCCATCACCTTACCCGCAGCCTTTATAATGTCTATAGATACATCACTATCTATTAAGCCCTCACTTACATTACTCTTAGGGCTGTTAGCATCCATTAACTTCTTGGCTCTTTCAGGGTCATAAACAGTACCACCACGGCCTACACCATGTTCAGTGGACTTAGCACCTGCCCTTGCAGATAGCTTGTGTGTGGCTGAGTTTGGATCTAGGGATAATCTAATGGTATCTAGCTCAGCTTGAACATTAGCTGCATAGTCCACATTACGTGCTCCATGCCATAGTGCTCCAACATTTAGTGCAGTACCTAATGTACCATTCAATAATCCAACAGCTGCCACTGCAGTCCAGTTCTTCTCTTCTATCATGTCAGCACGTTGTTGTACTGTCTGTATAGCACTTTCTTGAACAGCGCCCATAAGAGTATCTATACCCCCTGATACAGCTATCCGTGGTGCAGCATTCTTAAGGGCAGCCCGTAGTAATACCTGCCCTGCCATACGCCCACCAACAACCTTTAAGGCCATTGCAGAACCTAAGGTGACCACGTTAACTGGATCAAGTACACTGGCATAGATGTAATCCTGTACTGCACTGAATGCATCACCACCTCCCTCTGAGAAGGCTCCGGGCATCTCTTTGTATGCAGTATATAGTAAGGCAAAGTTAGCCTTCTGGTCAGGCTTATCACTCTTAGGATCATGCGGCTCTAGGTTACCCAGCCATGCAATACCTTTACCTGTATGGTACAGGTTAGATTCTAACCACCTCATATGGGTGAAGTATCTTTCAGCATACTCTTTAGCAGATTCCCCATCCTGCTTAGCACCATTCTTCTTACCATCACGCCCAGTCAAGTATATACTTATACTGTTTTGAACAGTAGGCAACTCAAAATAAGCTGCAGTATATAGTTGGGGTTCCTCTTTTTTGTACTCCATACCTACATCAGAATTAAGAACAAACTGAGAAGCAGACGTTGAGGAGGGGGCTTGTGTATCTGCCTCGGCTAATGCAGCATCAAATGAAGCAACCACAGGATCTGTGGCACCATCATCCAATATAGTTTCCGCTATGGGGGAGGGGCTACGGTCTAATATAAATTCAGCAGCAGAGGAGCTTGATCTTATAATGGAGGCACTTCCTGTTCCCTCCTCTGACTTTACTTCTACTTCAGGAGTCTCTACTAATTCTTCTACTGGATCTTCTTCGGGCCTTTCATACACAAAATCACGGGCTAGTCCTGTCATCATTACTCCTATTTACTGGCAGCAGTCAGTAATGCAATTGCTCTATTCAACTTATTCTTAGCCACGGAAGCTCTGCTATTTAATTTATCAGGCATATCTTTAATCAGGTCTAGTAAGGCAGCTATTTTAACCTTATCACCCTCTCGTATAAAACCTTTTGCATCCTCTACAATACCGTATGCGTAGGAGTTAGCAACGGAATAGCCCAACTCACTTAATGGAGTCGCTTCGCCTGTACGTCTGTCAAGGGGTCTAGGCGTAATAGTATCCAGTAGGGATGTTTCATCGGCTTCTATCTGAGCGTCCCGTTGTATGTTAAATTCTAAACCTGTGATAGAAGACTCAACTATCTCCCCCTTTATATTTTCCTTTACTACGTACCATAGATCATCATTAGGTCTATCATCATCCCCCAAAGTGCTTTGATGTATAGGGTTTAGCCTACTACCTAACTCCGTATTTTCAACTATATTTGGCACAATGTTCTTCTCAATTATTACTTCAGGTTCTACTCCATCTGTAGATTCTGCTGCCTCCCTTGCAATCCTTTGTAATTGAGTCTCTCCACCGGGAACATTCTGCATATGAACGGCCCTAAGTAGTTGGTAGGCTGGCCCATAAGCTTTCTGACCCTCCATAATGTCTATCCAATTTTCTGCTACCTGTTCCTTAACTACCTGTAAGGCCGCTGCATGAGTTAAGTTATTTGGGTTTATTACGTCCCACCTCTGGTTAGCCGTATCATAGATATACCTTCCTATCTTATCTGAACCAAAGGTCGCATACATAGCAGTAGATTCAGCGGCCTTATACACTGATGTTAACATACTATGAGTATAAGGATTACTTCCACTGCCTGCACTTTTCTGTGACTGGAACATAGCAAATGCAATATCCACTTCCAACTTATCTTTCTGAAGATTCTTTATCTTCCACGGCTCTTGTTCTTCTGGCCTTTTAGCTAGTTCTTCCCTCAGTGCCAGAGTAAAGTAAATCTGAGCGCCCTCAAAAGTTTTAGGAACTCCTGCTCCTATTGCCTCTGCTACCATAGTGTCGTGCTGAATTTGAAGGGCTTGGATTCCCATGTTATTAGTTATTTCATAATCCAATAGTTTTGTGTCATAGATTCTTTTATGCTTCTCAAAAGCACGTTTACCTACAGCTGCTTCTTCATTAAGAACACCTGTTTTTATAAGGTTAGACAGCTGTGTTATCTGCAAGTTACCACGTTGATAGTCTTGCTTAAAGTTGAGTAGCTGCTGTTGGGCTGCTGGATCACCAGCCAAACGAACTAGACCTACCCTTACTTCATCATCTGCCTGTCTAATAAAGCTACCCTGAGAAGCTGCGAGGGACTCCTGTAAAGAGTAACCCATAGTTCCACCTACCATACTAGCTCTATTCCTAACGTCATCTTGACTAACAGCACCTGTATCTTTTATGCCAAACATGTTGCCCAGTATAGACCTACCAGAGGATTTAATACCTGAACCAGCAAATGCATCTGAGGTGTCCACAGTACCCATGATTCGCTTATCTACATAGTCCTGCCATGTCTGACCCGACTCCTTACCTTCCATAGTAACTAAAGCACCCGCATCATAGGATTCACCCGCTGGTAAGCCCCTCTCTACTGTGTGTATAGCTGTCAAGAATTGAGTAGCAGATTCTACACCCCCCTCTAGTAGGGAAGAGATTTGATCATTGGATAAAGAACGCTGCTTAAGCTGGTTACCCAACTGGGTAAGTTTCTTACGCTCGGCCTTACGTTCATCCATTATTGCGGTACCACGTTGCACACCAAAGTCTAGGTATTTATCAATACGGCTATCTATATCCTTCCGTTGCTTTACTGCAGTATCCGCTACACCAGTAAGTAAGCCTGCACCAAATGATCCTAAGTTAAAACCCATTATGAAACTCCTCTAGCCATTAAACCCATTGATTGTGGCATCTCTTCTTCTTCAACCACCTCTTCCTCTACTTCAGGGTTCATATAATTACCACTTATATCATCCATTGCTCTAGCTAACTGAGAGGGGTTTACTTTCTTGTCTTCTTCACCTTCCATAGTATAGTTTAAGTCTAACTTCTCACAGACAGCTACCATAAACTCTGCAATAACAGGTGCTGCTAGTGTAGCCACATCCATTGTGTGCAGTCCATCCATACCACCACCTGATAATACTAAGTCTACAGCAGTGGTAATAGGTAACCCATCATCAATGGACTCAAATAGATCCATACTAATGTCCATGTTGGATAGCTTACCAATATAGAAGTCTATAGCCTCCTCCACTGTATTATACTTAGGAGGTTGCTCCCACGGCTTTGACCCCGGCTCCCCAGTTAAAGACTGTCCGGGAATAGGTGCTTCAAATGTTTCATTCATATTAGGCTCTCTTACTTCTGATGTTACGTACATAACCTGCTATGGCTGTCTGTGGAGTTTCTTCCGTCTTAGAAGGTTTAACCTTATTCATTAATCCATTAGAAGGTGGAACATACTTAGTGGCCCCAATTAGGGGTTCAATACTACGAATAGCTTGTGCTGTTATTTTCATTTATAAGTCTCCATTTGTTTATCCACCGAAGAGTTTACCAAGGACTGTGCCACCTAAGTTGGAGGTCAGTAGAGTTCCAATGGCAGATCCTGCGGCAGTAGAAGCTGCACCATCAGTTGCAATCTTTGCTGCGGCTAGGTCTGTCTCCGATGCTAACTTGGCTATAGTTAATCTTTCATACCTATCGCGAGAACCCTCAGATTGTTTATAAGCCCAATCCATATCATCCCTATGTTCTTGCCATAGATTGTTATAAGCAGTGTTGGATACATCAAGTACAGCTTTAGCATTGATCTCATTTACTCTGTTGATAGATGCTGTGTCTGCAGTAGCAATAGATCTACGCCATTGAGCGTTAGACTGATTAATAACAAGGCTGTTCTGTGCATTGAATTGATCACGTTGATTCCTAATCTCTGCATTAAACTTAGACTGTGCATTACCTTCACCTGAGTTGAATTGTGCCTGTGCATTTGATTGTGAAGCATTGAACTGTGATACACCACTAGACATGTTAGCAAAGAACTGATCCGTTTGATTCTGTGAGGTAGCATTGAATTGCTTAGAGGCATTCTCTGCTGCTGAATCAGATAGTAATGATGTAATACTAGACTGTGCTTTAAACATTGCAGTCTGTTGTGCATTGCTTAAGTTAGCCATATCCATATCAAGGAAGGACTGAGCATTCTGTACTTGTGCTTGTTGTCGATTTGACAAGTTAGCCATGTCCAATTGAGATAGGGAAGAAGCTTCAGCCATAACCTTAGCCTGTTTATTAGACAAGTTAGTAAGGTTAACTGTGTTGGATAACTGAGCATTCTCTAGGGCAACCTGCTGCTCTGCAGAGAAGTTTGTCTTAGCAATTTCACTGATCTTAGTAGCATTCATAACCCTTGCTTGGAAACCTTGGTCAAACTCCTGCCCCATGAACTCAGCACGTTGTTGTGCAGCTAACATAGATCGTTGCTGTTTGTTATTAAGGTTAGTCATTTCAAAGGAAGCAAAGGTCTGTGCATCAGCAGTAGCAATAGGCAATGAAGACTCTAAAGCTGCCTGTATGAGTGCCTGACCTGCCATACTAGATGAACCAATACCACGGGAAGCCATCTGTGCAGTCACGTTACGCATAGCTCCTGCTGCCCATGCAGGTGTCTTACCATCATCAAAGGAGGTCATCAGAGTAGCAAGTTGACCTTGTACAGTAGACTTAGCAGAAGGGTCTGCCTGTGCTGCTTTGATCTCTTCAGTGAACTGTGCTGCCTTCTGTGAATCAGCTACTGGGTTAACTAGCTCACCACCTTCAAGGTTACGAACAGGTGCTCCAGCTACTTGAATAGCAGTGCCTTGTGATGCATCTAAGTTACTCACTGCTGATGTAGTCTGTTGTGCTTCTTTAATCTTTGCTGGTGCTGCCACTGTACCTGATTCAGCCTTCACCTTATTCAGTGTTTGTGCCACCTTAGGTGCAGCAGTAGCGGTTGCAGCCACGTTTGCTGATTGTGTCTTAGGGCCAACAGCAGCCTTAGTTGCTGCTTTAGTGACTGCAGCCTTAGGATCTGTAGCACTTACCTGACCTGTCTTGGTACTCATCAACTGATTAGTACCTACATCAGTAGTAGCTGCTTCAGTAACTGCACCCGTAGCTAATCTAGGTGTTAAGCTTTGTGCTAAAGTTACATCACCTACAGTAGTATTCGCATTAAACTTAATACCTTCATTTATTTTAGCTACTCCACCCTGTGCATATCGCTGAGTAACAGAATCCTGCAGGGTATTATACTTACCCAATGCGGATTCATTAGATTGTAGGTAACTATTGAATGTGTCTAAGTCACCTGTATGCCCCAGCTTTGAAGCAATACGCTTCATCTGATCTTCACTGTAACCTTTGAATTGTTCTTGAGGCATATATTGACTCTCTTATAAATGGTGTTGATTAGAAAGGGAAGTAGACACTAGGAGAGTGTGGTAACCTTATAGTATATATTCTATATGTATCACGGGGGGTGGGGGTTTCACTAGAGTAGCATAAGAATACTAATCAGTCAAACATTACTTTAGTTTAATTCCACCTAACTTACCTGATACTAGTTTTGTTAATAGTCCTCTCATGCCGAACTTAACTACATAGACACCAATAACTAAGTACTGATACCATTCTGGCATAACAGAAAAGGATTCAAATGCTGCGGTTACTTCTGCTTGGTAACCCATGAAAGATATTGCAATAGGGACGAGAAGTAACGCAATCATAATCTCATCAAGGTAGGACTTCTCCATCTGTTCCATAGCAATAAGGTCTAGGTTGAACTCTTGTGTCTGTCCACTGTCTGCTAGTTTATTAGCTGCCCTAACACCTGCTACCTTAACATCAGCATCTGCCTTCAAGCCTATGATAGCTGCTGCTTGTTT
>Ga0307985_10001898_pt1 | contig 11854 bp, 20 predicted proteins | sample EllFjometageno80_FD_203155 | JGI IMG/M metagenome (GOLD analysis project Ga0307985, IMG submission 203155) | Marine microbial communities from Ellis Fjord, Antarctic Ocean - #80 | ecosystem: Environmental > Aquatic > Marine > Unclassified | place: Southern Ocean | collected 2014-10-09 | reverse complement strand
ATGTATTTCATAAAGTCCATAACAATACCGATTTAGGATTAGAATTTATATGTGTATTTGATGGTAAGAGGAATCACAAATGATAGTAGGATTTACTTGCAGTACATAAAGTGTTTACATGTACAACATTTGATAAATAAATGTATAAGGAGAACAATATGTTTGGATACATTTATGAAACAACAAATCTTGTAAACGGTAAAACCTATATAGGCAAGAAACAAGGCGAACTTGATAAAACATACTATGGTAGCGGAATGATACTAAAGCAGGCATTAAAGAAATACGGTAAAGAAAACTTCGAAGTTGTAGTATTATCTACATATAACTCAGAAGATGAATTGAATAATGCCGAAATAATGTTTATTGAAACTCGCGATCCTACTTACAACATAGCAAAAGGTGGAACAGGCGGTAACACACTTGCAAGAGCAACCGAAGAATACAAGCAAGAAGTTATTGCTGCAAGAAAACTTGGTATGAAGAATACTTGGAGCAATCTTACAGAAGAACAGCGCAAACAATGGGGCGAGAATATAAGCAAATCAAAAAAAGGTATTGCTACTCGTCCTGCTAATTATACACACAGTGAAGAAGTTAAACAGCGTATTAAAGAAAGCAATCTAAATGCTACAAAGCCTGAAGGATGGGTAGAAAATCATCAAAAGGCAATGGACGAAAGAAAAAGTATTCCTAATGCTAAATGTTTTAAGCCTGTAGAAGTAAATGGAATTGTTTACAATTCAGTTGCTGAAACTTGTAAACAAGTAGGTATTAGTAGACCAACATTACACAAATGGATAAAAAATGGAAAAGCAAGTTATGTCAACTAAAGTAGGCTTCACAGCATCGACGTTCGATCTCTTACATGCCGGACATGTACAAATGTTACGTGAAGCAAAAGAACAATGCGATTATTTAATCTGTGGATTGCAAGTAGATCCTAGTAATGATCGACCGGAGAAGAACGCTCCTATACAAACTGTTGTAGAGCGTTACACACAACTTAAAGCAGTAAGTTATGTGGACGAGATCATCCCTTACGGTACAGAACAAGATCTAGAAGATGTCTTGACAATGTACAATATTCATGTTAGAATATTAGGGGAGGAGTATCGTGACAAGGACTTTACAGGAAAAGATATTTGTAGACGACGCGATATAGACTTACATTTTAACAAGCGTGACCACAGGTTTAGTTCAAGTGATTTGCGCAAACGAGTAGCAGAGAGTGAAAAATAATGTGGTTCCTAGTAATACTTAGTATAACAACACAAGGTGAATTAGAATATAAGGCAGTTGATCGGTTTGCTCTTTTAGAAGACTGCCACACTGTGTTATTCGATGAATATATTAAAGATCACGAAGAAGCAATTTGTCTTATGAGTTATCACAATGATCAATAAGTTTATATTTGATGTTGACGGAACACTAACTCCTAGTCGAGGTATTGTTGACATAAATTTTAAAATGTTCTTTAATACATTTTGCTTAGATAATGATGTTTATCTAGTTACTGGTAGTGACAAATCTAAAACAGTTGAACAGATTGGTAAAGGAACTTACAATTTGTGTAAACGTGTTTACAACTGTTCGGGGTGTGATGTTTACGAAGGCGATCAAAATATAAGAACAAGTGATTGGACACTACCTGCACTAGCAAGAACATTTTTAATCAGTTGCGAGTACGAAAGTAAATTTACTATACGCACAGGCAATCACATTGAAGAACGTCCAGGCATGGTAAACTTTAGTGTAGTAGGACGCAACGCTACTACTGAAGAACGTGCGAAGTATGTAGCATACGATACATATGAAGACGAACGTACAACAATAGCAAAGGCATTTAATATAATGTTTCCTGAGCTAGAAGCTAGACCAGGCGGGGAAACAGGCATCGACATTGCTCCTAGAGGATCAGATAAAAGTCAAATCTTAGTAGACTTTAATCGACAAGATTCAATTGTGTTCTTTGGTGACAGGATGGACATAGATGGCAACGATTATCCATTAAAACTAGCAAACTACAGCGGCAAGAACCATCATGTAGAAGGATGGCAACACACATGGGAGAGGCTACGTGAATATACTACTAACAGGACATAGAGGCTTTATAGGCTCTAGTCTATTAAGAGCACTTAAACTTAATCATACTGTTACAGGTATTGATTTAGTGGAAGGAAATGACTTACTAACTTGTGACTTTCCAAATAAAGACTTTGACTTAATTATACACTTAGCAGGACGGTCGGGTGTAAGAGAAAGCATTAAGGATCCAGCAGCATACTGGATGAATAACATCGAAGCAAGCAGGCGCTTGTTTGAGCGTTATCAAAACACACGTATACTGTACGCGAGCAGTTCGAGTGCTTACGAGCCCGATTTGAACCCTTACGCAGCGTCTAAGTATGTGCTAGAAGAACTTGCAGAACGTTATCCTAATACACTAGGAATGAGATTTCATACAGTATGGTCTCATACTCCGCGTAAAGGTATGTTCTTTGATAAACTATTTAACGGTGAACTAGAATATGTTACTAGACACTACAGAGATTTTGTACACTTACTTGATGTGATTGATGCTATTAATATTTTAATAGAATGTGATTACGTTAAAGGTGTACTTGATATTGGATCTGGAGTTCCTGTAAAGATCCAGGATTTAGCAACTGATGTTCCAGTACGTCTAAATACCCCGGGAGAGCGTTTTTATACTTGTGCTAACTTAGAAAAAATGAAAGCACTTGGGTACGAACCTAAATACTCAGTAAAGAAAGACTTGACAAAGGCCAAAAAAGGCGTTATAATAAACTTATTCAATGGAGAAACAGTATGAAAGATATCTTACAAGACGTAGTAGCACACACACATGCACTAGGTTTCCTACCACTAGTCAAAGTCACATCGGAAGATGGTACTACTAGTGTTAATTCAATGGCAGAGGATAGGAGTGTTATCTTATCTGCAACTACCCACACACCAGTTACTGAGTTTGTTGGCACATTTGGTATGCCTAACTTAGACAAACTTGCATTGCATTTGAAAAATCCCGAGTATCAGAAAGATGCTAAGATTGATGTAATTACAGCAGAACGTAATGGCGAAACTATGCCAACGCATATTCACTTTGAAAACAACGCAGGTGACTTTGAAAATGATTATCGCTTTATGAACAAAGCAATTATCGAAGAGAAGTTAAAAAATGTTACATTTAAAGGTGCTGCATGGGCTGTAGAATTTAAGCCAAGTGTTGCTAGTATCGGACGTATGAAGTTAATGAGTGCGGCACATACCGAAGAGCCTACATTTAATGTTACTACCAAAGCAACTGCTGGTGTAAGTGACTTAGTGTTTAGCTTCGGCGATGCAAGTACACACGCAGGCGAGTTTGTATTCCAAAATGCAGTAGCAGGTACATTGCAGCATACTTGGAGTTGGCCCGTAGCAGCAGTACAAGCTGTTTTGAATCTGAGCGGTGATATTACTATGAGCATTAGCGATCAAGGTGCAATGAAGATTGCAGTTGATTCAGGTATGGCAACATACGATTATATTCTACCAGCGCAGAGCAAGTAATATGGATGGACCGGCGGAGAGCATGAATACAGACTTAACAGCAACACAAAAAGATTATGCCTTGTTTTTACCAGCAACATCTGGTTTTTACTCCGCATTTATCGGGTATCAAAGAAAACGATTCCCGTACATCGAACCATCCAGATTGCCTACAAACTTTACAAATGATGTAGAAAGTATTAATTACTTAGATCCTACAAGCCCACTGTTATATTACAAGTGGTGCTTGTACTCTGCAGGACATGCTAATCTCGACTTGAACAAACAAGATGACCGAGAAGAAATGTTTAGAACTCGTCCACGTGATGGCAAAAGTTTTGTACTAGGCGATTCAGGCGGTTTCCAGATTGGTAAAGGCAAGTGGCCCGGCGATTGGAAAGATCCGAATTGTCCTGCTGCAATGAAAAAGCGTAAGCAAGTTTTAACTTGGATGGATGCTTTAATGGATTATGGAATGTGTTTAGATATTCCAGCATGGGTTGCTCGTAGTCCAGAAGGTCAAAAAGCTACAGGAATTAGCACATACGAAGAAGCATGTCGAGCTACAGAAATTAATAATGATTATTTTATTAACAATCGTAATGGCAACTGCAAATTCTTAAATGTGCTACAAGGCGAGAATCATACTGACGCAGACGATTGGTATGATCGTATGAAGAAGTATTGCGACCCTGCCATATATCCAGACAATCACTTTAATGGTTGGGGAATGGGAGGACAAAACATGTGTGATGTCCACTTAGTTCTAAAACGTCTAGTTGCATTACGCTTTGACGGATTGTTGGAAGAAGGCTTACATGACTGGATGCACTTCTTAGGTACTAGTAAATTAGAGTGGGCGTTAGTGTTAACTGACATTCAACGTGCTGTACGAAAGTATCATAATCCTAAGTTTACTGTAAGCTTCGATTGTGCTAGTCCTTTCCTTGCAACTGCAAATGGTCAAGTTTATACTGAGACTGAAATCGAAGATCGTGGCAAATGGTCTTATCGCATGGCAGCAGCAATGGATGACAAAAAGTATTCGCAAGATACTAGGTTATTTAAGGATGCAGTAGTACAAGATGGTATTCACAAAAACTTTGCTACTAGTCCTGTAATGGAACATACTACTGTAAAAGATGTTTGCATTTATGCACCAGGTGATCTAAACAGGATCGGTAAGGAAGGCAAAACTTCTTGGGATAGCTTTAGCTATGCGATTTTAATGGCACATAATGTATGGATGCATTTAAACTCTGTACAAGAAGCAAATCGTCAATACGATGCAGGTAAAGTTCCTTCAATGTTAGTAAATGAAAAGCATGAGCAACTATTTGCTGGTGATGTTATTGATGCTGTTTTTGCTGCTACTACTAGAGAAGAAGCAAACAAGATAGTCGAAGACAATAGTAGGTTATGGATGCAGATTCCTGGCACACGCGGTGCAGTAGGTAAGAAGTCTGTGAACTCTAGTACACACTTTAATGCATTGTTTGATATAGAAGAGCCTGAAGAAGTCGAAGATCAAGAAACTTTAGATGAAACTAAATTAGAGGAACTCCAGGATGAGCAACTATGATGAAGTCGAAGATAAACTCCGCGCACACTACGCAGAATTAAAGCGTAAGCACAGAGAACTTGACGAAGAAATAGATTCGTTGTATAATAATGGGTACGTTAGTGAAGAAGTTCGCAGAATGAAAACTATGAAACTTTATCTAAAAGACGAAATGCATCGTATTAATGCATACTTAGTACAAAAAGGTTTAGAATGAAAAGTCTTATAATAGGAATGGGCATTGGTGAGCTTTATAAAAGCGTCTTAACACAATTAGACGCTGAAGTTATAACTGTTGATACTAACCCAGATAAGAACGCAGACTTTGCAAGAGTAGAAGATGCTTTAGTGGCGCATGGCTTTTTCGATACTGTAAACATATGCACACCTAATTTTACTCATGCACAACTTACACAACAGGTTGCGCCATATAGTAAAATTGTATTTGTAGAAAAGCCAGGATTTAAGAACTCTAAAGAATGGATAGACATATTAAGTCAATATCCTGACACACGTATTATGATGGTAAAGAATAATATGTGGAGAGATAACATCGGTGAAATGCAAACTCTCGCAGCGCAATCAAATAGCATTGATATTAAGTGGATTAGAAAGAATTGTATTCCGCATCCTGGCAGTTGGTTTACTACTAAAGAACTCGCATACGGTGGAGTTAGCAGAGACCTAGTGCCTCACTTATTAAGCCTTTACATTGCATTAAATCCGTATTGGTATAGCACATCTGCTACTAAGAAAACTAGCGAACAGCAATGGACTTTGCAGAACATCGATAGTACAGATTACGGCACTATTAACTACAACGGAACATACGATGTAGACGATAAAGTTGAAATGTCGTTTGGTGAAAGGTGGCGGGTGCATGCAAACTGGAGAGACTTGACAACAGAAGAAAGTTGTGTTACTATTAATGATACTACAATAGAACTAGGATGGTGTCCTGAAGAAGCATATCATAATATGATAAAGGATGCGATTGATAACGTGGACAATGATAATTTTTGGCAGCAACAAGTAAGACAAGATATTTGGATTCACAAACAGATCGAGGCACTATGAAAGTTAAATTATTATATACAGACGGCAAAGGTAGCTTCGAGGAAATCGAATGGTCTAAGCCTGCACACAAGTCTGATGAGATAGAAGTTAAAGCACTAATGACAGGTGTATGCCGCAGTGATATAGAAATGATGGTAGGCAACTTTGGTCCACTTCCTAAAGAAATGCAAGGCCACGAAGGTCTAGGAGAAGTTACACAAGTTGGCGAGTTGATTAAAAATGTTAAGGTTGGCGACATTGTAGCTACCCGAGGTGAGCCTGCTTATGCAGACTACTACAACTGTAGACACAATGAATTTGTAGTTGTTCCTAGTGCAGATCCAAAATATATACTGGAGCCTGTTGCGTGTGGTATTAATGTAGTAATGCAACCGTTGGATGCTATTAAAACTAGAGTCGGTCCTAATAAAAGGTGTTTAATTTTAGGAAGTGGATTTTTAGCGTGGATTGCTTATAACAGTCTTGAAAGATTTGGGCTTACGTTTGAAACAGTTGATGTTGTTGGCAGTTATAACAAACACCTGTGGGGAGACACGCTAAAACAGTCGTATAGCGGCGCTTACGATGTTGTTATTGATCTGAGTAGTAGAACTAATATATTGGATGATGTAGCGTTTAATAACGAAGCATTGCTAATACTAGGAGTGCAAAAACAATTAACATCAGACTTTGGTAACTTACTTTGGAAGGCTTGCACTATTGTATTTCCTAGTCCGCGAGCAGATTGCTTTATTAAGTCAATGGAACTTGCAGAGAGTATGATTACTAACAATCAAGTAGATATCGATGACTTTTGGACTAAAGGTTATTTAAGAACTACAGAATGGCAACAAGCTTTTGAAGATGGCTTAAACAGACCCGACAACTACAGCAGAGGCTATATAAAATGGGATTAAATACCGACGAAAGACAAAATGTAATATACTTTATCGGAACAGAAGTTGAACATACTGCAATGTATGGTGAACAAACTCTGTTTGTTGTAGGTATACAGCCTGCGGATGAAATTAAGAAACGTGCTGATGAGCATGGTATTAAACACTTATACTTCGGGACTAGTCAGAGCTTTACTCCTGGATTAAACTTTCCAGAAGATTCCGACGACTGGAAAGCGTGGGAGGATATGATTATGCCTCTGTTAAAAGAAGGTTACTGGTGTACACTAGACTTTGGTGTCGAATATAGTCACGGAGTGCTAGAATCAGGTTATGATGAATACAATAACTTTATTAGCATGATTAGTGTTAAACTTCCATACATTAAACAGTTTAATTATAATGCAACTCTTAAATTAGATGACAACACATGGGGTGACACAAATAGCGGTATATGGTGTCACAGTGTTCATAGCTTAATGGACCGTAAAGTTTATACTGATTGGAACGATTATGGACTTGACAAAGTCATTGATTAGTGTTATAGTATTAATATGCAAGAACATTATCATAACTATATCTCCCGCAAATTGAAAGAAGAAAAAATTATGGCAGAAGCAAGCAGAAGTGTATGGGTAACCTTTCGTAAAGAAGGTGTCCATATGTATCCGGGTGCAGACACAGACCCGAAATTAGCAACAGGCGAGTGGGACGATGTATCATTCCTCGGCATTCCTCATCGTCATATTTTCCACTTTAAAGTTCGCATCGAAGTGTTTCACAACGATCGCGACATAGAATTCATTCAGTTTAAACGCTGGATGGAACGGTTGTACGCACAGGATGTAATACAACTGAATCACAAGTCATGTGAGATGATTGCAGATGACTTGTACGAAGAAATTTCCGCAAAGTATCCCAGCCGCTTTGTAGAGATTGATGTCGCTGAAGATGGCGAAAACGGCTGTTCAATTTTTTACCCCAGGTCATAACAAGAGGATTTATATTATGACAATTGCTAACCCAGCAGTGAATAAAGTGTTCAATGATCTCGATCAGTACCGTGATTATTGTCGCTTTGAAGGCAAAGTGTTTGATGAAAGAGCACTTTATAAGAAGGAAGATCCTAATTGGATTGCCTATCAAAAGTACCAAGGTTGGCTGCGAGCAAAAGCTCGTAACGGTGGCAAAGACTTCGTTCAACGTGAGCGCAAGCCTAACCCACGCTTTAACAACAACAATAACCGAGGATAACAATTATGACAATCTTCATTGTAGATATCGAAGCAGTAGACACACGCTACACTAAGCAGTGGAAGGAATATCTTCCAAAGCAACTGCGGAAAGCTACTAATGAAGGAGTTGTAGTTATTACTGGTGGGGAAACGCCTCAAGCAACTACGCCCGGTGCGTTTCTCAACTTCGGTGGCACTAACGTTTACAAAAGTAAACAACTAGAAACCATCGGCGAAATGTTCTGTAAAGGACAAGTAGCCGATGGAGACTATTTCCTATACACAGATGCTTGGAACCCTACTGTTATACAATTAAAGTATATGGCAGAGCTTCTAGGTGTTGACATTACTATTGGTGGCTTATGGCATGCTGGTAGTTACGATCCACAAGACTTCTTAGGTAGACTAATAGGTGACAAACCGTGGGTTAGACATGCTGAACAAAGTATGTACGAGTGCTACGATGATAACTTTTTTGCAAGTGAATTCCATATCGACTTGTTTGCTGAAAGTTTAAATATTGATGATGACAAAACACATCGTGTTGGTTGGCCTATGGAGTATCTAAAGGATAGTTTAACTAGCTACAAAGGTATGGAAAAGCGAGACTTGATCTTGTTTCCACATCGTGTTGCTCCTGAGAAGCAAGTTGATATCTTTAGAGACCTGGCAGAACGTTTACCGCAATATAAATTTGTTGTTTGTCAAGATCAAGAACTTACAAAGAATGAATACCACAACTTACTAGGTGAAGCTAAGATAGTGTTTAGTGCTAACTTGCAAGAAACACTTGGCATTAGTTGGTACGAAGGTGCTCTAGTAGATGCCATTCCTATGATGCCAGATAGACTAAGCTACAGTGAAATGGCATTACCTGAGTTTTTATATCCAAGCGAATGGACTGAGAACTATGACGCATACTTGTATCATAGAGACAAAGTAGTTGCACAAATTGTAAATTATATGGATAACTATACCGATTTACAAGTGTCCTTAGAGAAGCAACGTATAAAACTAAACAAAGAATTCTTTAGCGGAGCAGCATTGTATGACACAATCAAACAAAGCGATTGACACTATTACACTTGATTTAAGCGATTATCCTGACGAGGCTTTTATTACTGACACAGGGTCCGATTATACTTTTAATGTATCAACTAATACTAACAGTAGTGTTATTAGTACTTCTAATTTAGATAGTATTACTACTATAAGTGGTTATACTATTTCTTCAGATGATCGGATTAGTTTTGATTGGGACAACATTAAAATTGTGCCTACATTATGGAAAGAAGCATTACCTGATATATACACTGTTAATAACATGTGTGAGGAATACCCTGCACTTGCTAAGGCATACGAAAACTTTCAAACTATATACAAATTAGTAGAACAAGATTACAAAGGCAAGAAAGAAGATAACACATGAGCATGAATCACGACGCAAAGCCTAAAGACGATGAACTGGAACGAATGAAAGCAGAGTTTTTAGCTAAGGGCGGAGAAGTTACTAAAGGTAAAACTAAAGCTATGGCTTCAGAACTTGGTATTAGTAACAACACTTGGAATAATAAATTAACTAAAGCAGAGAAAGACTCAAAGGCGGGAAAATGATTAAGAAACATTATTATAGCTGGACTGACATTGAACGTATGTGCGTAAGCATTGTTAATCAAATGTACGCTGACAATTGGCGACCTGATTACATTGTAGGTCTTACACGCGGCGGTAATGTACCCGCTACTATTATTAGTAATATGACTGGCATACGTTGCGAAGCACTTAAAGTAAGTTTGCGTGACGATGACAGTGAAAGCGAATCTAACTGCTGGATGGCAGAAGATGCATTTGGTTACGAGAGTGAGCCTAGTGCTACGGCAGATCCTTTACGAAAGAATATCCTTATTGTAGATGATATCAACGATACTGGTGCTACTTTCAATTGGATCAAAGAAGACTGGCCTTCAGGCTGTATGCCAATGGACCATGATCGATGGAATGCAGTATGGGGTAACAACGTTCGCTTTGCTACACTAACAGACAATAGTGCAAGTAATGCCGAAGTTCCAGTTAGTTATACTTGCCACGAAATTAACAAAGCAGAAGAAGACGTATGGCTTGTTTACCCTTGGGAAAACGTGGCTGAATACAAATAACAATAAGGAAAAGGAAATGAACTTGAGAGAACAATTAGTCAAAGCAGCACGTATGCATGCCGAAGGTGAGCTCGAAAGAGCAAAGACTAATATCATGGTGTATATGAACAATGCAACTGGTATTGGTGAGCACAGTGATATTGTAGAAGCCATTCAAGAAGAACTTGACAAGATGGCTCATGCAACTGATCGTATTGATATGTTAGAAAAATATTTTAATACTTGACAAAAGCCTAAATACAATGTATAATATAAGTTATATTGTGCATTGTATTACTATAGTGACATCCTCGTCAATAACTCGGAGAATTAAATGAAGATTAAAACAGAAGAAATTAAACACCGCTTAGAACGTGCAAACGTACGATACTGGGCAGGTGATAACATCAGTGAAGTGTTAAAGGCCGGTGACAAGGAAGCACTTATTGACGAAGCAGCTATTGCTTTTGAAGGTGTACTAGACGCACTACTAATTGATCGTATTAATGATCCTAATAGTAAAGGTACAGCAAAGCGTCTTGCTAAAATGTACTACAACGAAATTATGGCAGGACGCTACGATGCAGCACCTAGTGCAACAGCATTTCCTAATGATACAGCAGACCGTTATGAAGGTATGCTAGTTGTGCGTAGCGAACTAAAGAGCATGTGTTCGCATCATCACCAGCCAGTAGCAGGTGTTGCATACATTGGTATTATTGCAGCAGATAAACTTATTGGATTATCTAAGTACACACGTATTGCACAATGGTGCGCTAGGCGTGGGACGCTACAAGAAGAACTTGCTAATGACATTGCCCGTGAAATACAACTAGCAACTGATGCAGAACACTTGGGTGTTTACATTCAAGCAACACATGGATGTTGTGAGAACCGGGGCATTATGGCAACTAGTAGTCTTACACAAACAACTGTGCTTAGAGGTGCATTTAAAGATGACCTGGGCACAAAGAAAGAGTTTTTCGATAACATTAAACTGCAACAGGAGTTTGCACGATGATAGAATCTCCAGTATTTGAAAAAGGCTATCCATCGCATGAAGCAGTAAATAGAAAGTCAGATATTCAGAAGCGTTTTATAGCGTACAAGGCGAAGGCAAGTTTGTAGGAGTACCTAGTGTATTCCTACGTACTTTCGGTTGTAACTTTCGTTGCATGAACTTTGGACTTGGCAAAGATGAACCTAGTCGTGCAGAAAAACAAGCAAATGGTCAAAGATACAATCAAGAAGTAAAAGACTTACTTGATGATGGTATTATTGCAAGGACCGAAAAGTTTACAGACTTGCCCATTATTCATACAGGTTGTGATACGTATGCAAGTATCTATCCTGAATTTAAAAACTTTAACAAACTTGCAGAAGTTGAAGAAGTAGTTGAACACTTGTTATCCCTTA
>Ga0307985_10001897_pt1 | contig 11860 bp, 12 predicted proteins | sample EllFjometageno80_FD_203155 | JGI IMG/M metagenome (GOLD analysis project Ga0307985, IMG submission 203155) | Marine microbial communities from Ellis Fjord, Antarctic Ocean - #80 | ecosystem: Environmental > Aquatic > Marine > Unclassified | place: Southern Ocean | collected 2014-10-09 | reverse complement strand
TGCGTTGTCGCTCTGCGTTGTCGCTCTGCGTTGTCGCTCTGAGTTGTCGCTCTGAGTTGTCGCTCTGCGTTGTCGCTCTGCGTTGTCGCTCTGCGTTGTCGCTCTGAATTGTCGCTCTACGTTGTCGCTCTGCGTTGTCGCTCTGCGTTGTCGCTCTGAATTGTCGCTCTCGCAATGCGTAGCGCTTCAGCCTCACCTCAGCTTGTGCCCCGTAATTACCTGCGTCAATCCGTTCACCGTGATAAGCCCGAATGCGATCTGGAACCTCTTGAAGAGGTATTCCGCGACGTCCATGTTGCCAGCGATGGAAACGAGCTCCACGTCAAAGACAAGGTCCTGGTTCGGCTTGATGGCGCCTGCAACAAATTAGGAGTTTAGTATGAGCGCCACAGAACAGAAGTCGGAGCAACTGGGCAGCGTGTTTTTTCGGCGTGTTTTACTAGCTCCACCGCTTCAGACTGGTCGTATGCTCACTTACCATCGTCCGTTCCTTTCGCATCGTAGGCCAGCTTGACGGGAACAAGGAGTGTGCTCGTGCCGCCCACCTGCATCCACAGAATCCCCTCCTCCCATCCAGGGATGGAGGGATCACTTTTCCTCTTCCCAGGGGGAATTCCAGAGCTTACCCTGCTGGGCCTTGGCGCGAGGGCCCTTCTTGGAGCGGGAAGAGTCGAACACCTTGCCGTTCTTGAACTTTCCGGTGTAGTGCAGGGAGACGAAATCTTTCTTGCCAGGGGCCTTGCCAGTGTCTTTTGTAACTTCACTGTATTGAAGCCCGGATTTGTTTGTCACGCGGGCAGCATCCGCATTGAGGAACGTGGCGGAAGTTGGGGAGGGCGGGAGGATGAAGGAGCTGGCCAGCAATGGGAGGATGAGGCAGAGCAGAATCTTGAGCATGGCAGCGAGGAAGAAATGTCATTGTTGTGGACGAACACGTATGCGAACGCTCAACGACGAGTGTGCACTCGTGCGGCTCCCAAAAGCGCCAACAACGCCGGACAGCGCTTTCAGCTTAACTTGCTCCGTGCTGTCAAACTCGTTCAACTAATCACTGCATTAAACGCAGTATTCGCCCGGCGAATTGCTAACCTCCAGCCCCACCGTGACATCGAGAAACCCTCCATACACCTCCACGAACCCCCACCTGTAGTGGTCGCCGTCCTTGAGCGCCGGCCAACCTGCTGGGTCAATCGTTGGGCACAAGCCGTCCAGACAGATGGTGCTGTCTGGATACAGCACTACCGCGCCAACTTCCTCCGCGGCATCTAATAGCGGCCGCACGACGTAGCTCGTGCTGGCCCTGAAGTCGCTCACGTTGAACGGCTTCAGCACTTCCAAGTCATCAACGAGCTCCCGGTCTTCTCCAACTAACCTCTTCGGCCCCCCCTTCACATTCTGAAACCACCATTGGTGGTTCTCCAACCCCCACCCGCGCTTCCACCCGCTCTTGCCCCAAGCCGTCTTCCAGATCGGCGCCGGGTCGACGACGTACACAATCACGCCAGCGTCCACGAATTCAGTGACCGCCGTCTGCCACCTTTCTATTGTGTCGTCGTTGGGCCACTCCGCCGGCTCCTGCGAATCTGTCCACCTCATATTGACCAGCTCGTACCTGCGAGCGAAGCGAGCGTTAGCGAGGGGTGATGGGAGGCGGCTCGGGTCTCGAACTTGCTTCGTTCGCGCACGTACTCCCAATACGCAGCCCACACTATTGCTCGCACCCCGCCAGCGTGCTCGTCGCGCCACTGCCGCGCCACGTCCAGCATTGCCTCGGTCGAGTTTCCGCACGAGCAGCAATGATGTTCGCCAGTCGACTTTCGGTCGAAGGTGATATCGACGGGCTTTCTCAGCGGCAGCGCCGTGCAGCCCGACGTCGATATCAATACTACGTTGGCATCAGTCAAGTTGTTCCGGATCAGGTAGTCGTATCGCGCGTGCCACTGCTCGGCGTGACTGTCGCCCACAATTATCACAGCTTCATTCGTCGATCCCGGGTTCAGCTCGCAGACCTTCATGTGAAAAAACGAGCCGGGGCTCGCCTTTTTGTAACATTCGTAAGGCGAAGACTCAACGTCGTAGTTCCAGCCTCCCGGCATGCTCGTCGCCGCGGCGACGGTCGCTGTCGAAACCTGGGCGAGGCACTTATCGAACACCCTGCTCGCATTGCTCGAGTTGTTGGTGAGAAGAGGCTCCCACGGAGCGGGAGGACTTGGCGCGCCGCTGAAGCCGAGCTCTTGGCTGATTGCCACGCACAGTATAAACAAGAGGGTCATGGCGAGCGCGAGGATTAGGGGCGTCCTTGGCGACTTTCGGTGCCGGAGTGGCTGCTCGACGAGGAAGAACGTCAGCAACGTCAACGCGAGAGAGATGGCGAGCGCGATTGCTGGACTTGCTGCGGCGTCAGCGACGCGGGAGAGTACCAAGCACGGCCAGTGAAAGAGGTAGAGCGGGTAAGAGATCAAGCCGACCGCCACGCAGAGTTTGTTCGCGAGGGCGCGGTTGACGATCGTGTCGGGGCCGGCGGCGATAACGGCGGCGGTACCGACGGTCGGCAGAATGGTTGCCCACGCCGGGAAAAGCGTCGTCGAGTCGATGATGATGAGGGAGGTGATGAGCAGGGTGAGACCGACGAAGGCCAGTTGAGTCGGGTGGGGCTGAGGTTTTGGTTGCCATACTACAAATGCACCCACCCAAATCTCCCAGAATCGAGTCACTGGGAGGTAGTACGCGTACGCGCTGTAATCCGGGGAGTACACAACGAGCAGGTTGATAAAGAAGGAGGATAGCGTTAAGGCGAGGAAGGACCAGAGGAGGCGGGTAGGGGGTAGGGAGAGGAGGGGTGGCAGGAGGAGAGGCCAGACGAGGTAGAATTGCTCCTCGAGTCCCAGCGACCACAAGTGCAGGAGGGGATCGGAGGCTGACGCTTCGGTGGTGTCGACCGTGTCGAAGTAGTCGTAATCGGTAGCTGTGGTCGTTGTGGAGAGTTTTCTCGCGGCGTTGATGTTCGCGCAAAACGCCGCGCTGAAGGCGGCCATAGTGCCAAGGGCGCGAAAGTCGGTGGGGGTTAGAATGAGGCGGCTGGCGAGGATTGTGAAGAGGATGGTGCAGAGCAGAGTTGGGAAGATTCGACGGATGCGGCGAGAAAAGAAGTCGAGACGGCGGAAGGGGGGTTTGGCGGAGATTATCTGGCGGGAGAGGATCGAAGTTATGAGGTAACCGGAGATGACGAAGAACATGTCCACGCCAATGAAACCACCAGGGCAGAAGGAAGGGTAGGCGTGAAAGGCGATAACAAGAAGTACCGCGATGCACCGGAGACCATCAATGTCGGCTCGGTAGTGGTCGGCGGTCGGTGGGGGGTCGTCAAGGTCAATGGAGTCAATGCCAATGGAGTCACTGTCAATGGAGAGGGGATCTAGGGTGATGCCTGCAGTTGTTTCAGATGAAGAATGGGGGAAGTTGGCAAGGTGCTTCGAGAGGTTGCCCGAGTGTTTTGCCTTGTAATCGCAACCGTGCGAGGGGCACACATGCCAGACCTCGCGAACGACGTGACTCATGGCAAAGTTCTTCTTTACTACTATTGTCTTGGCAATCTTAGTACCGGCAAAAAAGGTATTTGTCAGAGGGGGCGGGAGACCGAAGACAAAAATATGAGGGGGGGTGGGGTATGATAAGACGACGAGAGCGAGAAGGGGGGAAGAACAGCGACGGCAGGCACAACATAAAGTTGGAGTCTCCTTCCCTCCCAAACTCCACCCTCAACGAGGCGAACATGTTCGCGTGTACGTGCAAGCATTAAAGTAACAGCTCAACTACATTACAACGTAGTTCTCGTGCTCCTCCTCCTCCTCCTCTCCCGCCCCAGGCCCCTCGCCCCTCTCGTACTGCTTGAGCTGCCCTCCCTTCTGCATCTCGCTGGCCACCTCGAGCATGGCCTTGACGACGGTCGCAGTCGCCACGTTCCTCATGCCGAACATGCCCCTCAACTCCCTCACGAACGCGTTCATCTCGTTAACGAACAGATAGACCTCGTTCATCTTGGGGAAGACCCCCTCCATCTGTTTCACGCCGAACAAGTACCTGAAGTGCAAAACCACCCTGTTCACGAACAAGTCCGGGTTGTCCTGTACCACCGTCTCCGCGTTCATGTACAAGTCGTCCCTAGCCAAGATCATCTTCTCCAGCTCTACCAAGTCGCGAATGCCCCGCATCGCCTGCTCGTCGCTCATCTCGGCCGTCGCCCCCGGGAAGCTAGTGCTGCTCTCCTTGCCGGGCACAACGCTGCGGCGGCACAGCTCCCCAATGACGATGCTCTTAAACTCTGAGTTCTTCCCAAACCCGCCGATCATCTTCTCCCACTTCTTCAGAACCGGCATGACCTCCTCCATGGACTTCTTCCCCTGCTGCCCCTTGAACACGAACCCGCAAACGTCGTTGATGAACTTCTCGAGCCGCGGGAGCAGAAGCATTGCCTTGCACATCTTGCGAATGCACGGCGCGATCATCGTCACGTCGCTAACCTCGAGTTCTCTGCAGCACTCCTTGAGAATCTCCTTACTAATCTCCCTCGGAATAGCGTCGAGCCGCTCCAGCCTCAACCGGTGGTTCGTCTTATCCTTCTCAATCAAGTTTTTCGTCCCCACGTGCTTCCTCAACTCCCTCACATCCCCCGCCTCGTTCGCCGCCTCCACGGCGGCATATAGCTTCCTCTCCAGCTCGTCAATCCTCCTCTCACTGACTCTCTGCTGCTTCGTCGTCGGCCGCGAGTTGAGCTCGAGCAGCATGTTAGTATTCTCGTCCTGCGCGCTTTTCAAGTGCTGCTTAACGTCGGAGAGCTTCGACTCGAGCTTGGAAAACTTGCGCCTGAAGCTGTCCTCCTGCTGCTTCAACAAGGCCAGCTCCTTCATCTGCACCTCCTCCGCCTCCTTCCTCTGCTGCATCGCAACGTTCTCCTTCATCCCGCCAACCGCATCACTCAGGGCGGCATTCTCCTTCACCCTCAACGCCTCATTCAACCCCCTCACCTCCCCCCTTAGGAAATCCACCTCCTCCTCAATCCTCTCCTTGTGACTCTCATACATGCCAATAATCCCCAACGCACTCCCGTCCTCTGCACTCCCCTTCCTCGCTCCTCTCTGCTTCAACTGCTTAAACACCTCCCTGTTACTCTCCTCCTGCCTCCTCGTCGACTCCGCGCCCTCCATAAACTTCTTCTTCAACTTGTCAAACATGACCTCCTTCGCCTTAACCTGCTGCCCAATCGCCTTGACCTTCTGCTTCTCCCCGTCCAACAAGGTCTTGAGCTTGCGGATCTCGGACACGCTGCGCTTCTTTAGGGCGTCGAGATCGCCCGTGAGCTTGCCGTTAGAGCCCGAGAGCAGGTCGTTCTTCCTCCTCAACTCCTCCATCTTCTCCTCCTGCCTCCCCAAACTCTCCGTAAAGCTCCTATTAACACGCGCCTCATTCGCCATCGCTGGTGACTTGCTCTCGATGGTTGTGCCCCGACGACCGCATTCTTTGACGACGAGGGAGAGGGAGGAGAGGACGGCGGAAGGGGTGGCGACGGGGGGGAAACCGAACTGAACCAGCAGGATATTCACGGCAGAGTACTCCGCCGGCAACGCACTGATTGAAGTGTCCATACTAGGACTACTAGTATCATCATACCCGAAATCATCACTCCTCAATCCACGCTTCGGACTCGGTGGTACCGGTGGCGTAGCAAGCAGTCCCTCATCACCGCCATCAGTGTTTAACATAACTCCCAGCATCGACTCGTCAACCGTCGCGTCAGCCTCGTCCCCATTCTCCGAGCCTATAGGGGAGGCGGAGATTCCTTGAGCTTGAAGGAACTCGTCGACGCCGGAGGAGTCGTAGGCGGACGTTTCGGACATAGGGTCGTGTGGGTGTGGGAGGGGTGGGTGGTGGGTGGATTGGGTATCAACGGCTACAATCAGGGCTGTGGACAGTTGTGAGAGATTTGGATTTCGAGTCCATTTCGCGGCGGGAACAGGGTTCAACACGCACACGAGAGGTATATGTACGAGATGTATCTGTACGAGAGTTCGTGCAGCGCAGGTCCAACCACGACAGTATGGCAGCCGGGCGACTGGCGACTGGCGACTGGCGACTGGCGACTGGCGGGCAAGTTTAATTGCGGGGAAGCGATAAGGTGGCACGGCGTGTGATTTACGAACGGCGTGTCTGTTAGGAGCGGCGGGGATCATATCGATGTTTGTAATGCAATAATGGCTGCGTCGGCCGCATAGCTTGCCCGGGCCCCATTAATTGTTCCGAGGCGTGGCATCTCACGCGCGGAAACAGATTCCGAAACCGAAACCGAAAATGAACCAGTTCCAAATCGAACGGTTCGTGTACGAGACACCGCTGTTGTACGGCGTCAAGATTGTATTTTTGTGCCGATGAGCTGCCCCCCCCCGGGGATCACCGAGTAAATTGCTGGAACTGGAGCTGCAATCCCCTCAAAAGAAACTTGCCCAGACAGCTTGCACTGTGAAGGTCTTACTAATGGCAAATGCTGGCACTAGCCAAAGGGCTTGCTGTAGCAAGTGCTAGTCCTAGCCAAGGGCTGACATTAAGACTCTAACTTGTACTGTTCGTAGCAGTGCTTGCTTCTAAATCTAACCCCCCTCCCAGCATCCCATGTCCTCCCGCCCCAAGATTGACCCGACGGAATACGCACGAGCCCGCCAGGAAAAGATCCTAGCCGCCAAAGCGAAGCGCGAGGCAATCGCCGCCAAGCGTCGCGAAGCATCCGGAGAGCCTAGCGATCCGCTCCCCGCCGCATCCCCCGCCCGCACCGCGCCGACCACGGATGTTTCGGACGTGAACTCCCCCTTCGCGCCTCGTGATCGTCGCGAGAAGCCTCGTGCCGTGTCGAATCCCGAGCAGTGGAAGTCCGGTCCGATCAACCCCGACGGATTCGAGTTCAACCCCGCGTCCTTCGAGAAGAAGCGTGTTCAGAGCGGCGATTCCTGCGACGCAGATCGGCCCACGACGGCCATCGCTGTGAATGTTGGCGGGACGGAGTGCTGTGTTGGCAGCAGTGATCACGCGGCGTACACGTTCAATGTCAGCAACGCGAATCCGTTAAGGAGGTTGTATGGGAGGAGTAGTGGCCATAGCGAGTGGGTTAGTGCGGTGGGGTATTTGGGGGACGGGCGGGTGGTTACGGGAGGCATGGATGGGAAGGTTTGCGTTTGGAGGAGGGGGGGGAGTGAATGCGTGGTGAGTTCGAAGCGCCGCACCCTGTCGCGATGCAGTTGCCCTGCCGGAACGCGCTTTTCGACGAAGGCACTGCAAGATGCCACCCGCTTGAGCCCATCTCCACCGCGCGCCGCTTTCATACGCTCACACGACACTTCAGGATGTTGACACTGAGCAGGGGAGTATCGGCAATTTGGTGCGGTTGCCGGGGGAGGCGGCCGCCGCTTGTACTGGATATGATGGGAGTGTTTGCGTGTTGGATTGCAAGGGGGCTCGGGCGACGTATGATAAGATTGCGAACGAGAGGAAGCAGTTGCCGCCGTTGATGGCGTTTGCGGTGGGGGATGACATGAAGGCCATGACTGGGGCCAACAACGGGTTGATAAGTTTGTGGGACTTGAATGCGGTCAAGTGCACCAAGGCGGCGGTGGGGAAGCACGGGGCGGTTGTGCAGCACATTGCGACACTGAGCGCAGGGTGTTATGCCACGGCGAGCGTGGACGGGAAAGTTGGGTTCTGGGACACGAGGCAGCAGCTTGGGAGCAGTACGGGGAATGAAATTGGGGCGACGATGAGTCACACGCCGTTCTTCAGCTCCAGGAGGCAGGCGGCGGCGCCGGTTAGCGGCTTGTGCAGGTGAGCCACACACCCGCACACACGTGTGAACTAAATGGGCGGCGGTGCGAACAAACTCGCGAGACGGTCGCCCAGCGCCTTCTGAGTCGCTCGTTTTCCCTTTGACTCACACATAATGGCGCTCAGGGTTGACGACAATTACTTGGTAGTGAGCGGGGATACGCACGTCGGGCTGCTGGACTTGAGAAACTTGAAGCGAGTGGGCGAGTTCATGACGGGGCACACCAAGCCAGTGGTGAGCTTGGCTGTGGGAGGAGGCGGCACCGTGTTCAGCGGCGCCATGGACGGCATGGTCATCTGCCATGATCTCGATACGCAGCAACCCAAGTATGGCATGGGAGCGAACAAGGGCGAGGCGAGCTTCCTCGCGGTTACGGAGGACAGGCTGATTGTGAGCGGAGGAGACGGGCACGCACTAGTTTACGACTTTTAGACTGAACATCGAGGAGGAATGAAGTACTCGTGGCCTTGAACTGCCCGTTGCGCGATGTGTCGGGTAGACTCTGCTTCTGCTCACCCTCGGAGCTCAGGACACCCAGTCTTTACAAGATGCTCGACGTCTGATTGTTGCTAATCACCTTCGCCCTCGCTGGTTCTCTTCGCTTGCCTTTCTTCTCCTCCTCCCCCGTCCTGAAACCAACATCCCCATCGCCTACTCCTCAAGCCCTCCTCCTCCTCTCCCTCTCCCTTCTCTCCCCTCTACCTGCTTTTGCCGGGGTCGAGGCTGGCGCTGACTCCGCGAACGCCAAGATGCGTACCGGTGGCGCCTGTGGGTTTCGCCTGCACTAGATCCTCTTCACAGACATCGCACAAACACAAAACCGCAGCTACTTCCCAATCCGGCCGCACAATCTCATAAAGCGCGGCGTGAACCTCGACCGGACGGACTTCAGCGGCCAGAACCTGAAGGGCGTCGCATTCCAGCAGTTCATCGTGCGCGACGCGAGCTTCAAGGACTGTAATCTGTTCAGCGCGTCGTTCTTCGACGCGACGGTGGACGGGACGGACTTCGAGAACGCGGATCTTATGCAGGCCAACTTCGAGATGGCGCAGTTCAACAGAGCGAACCTCAAGAATGCTGTGGCGAAAGAGATGCATGGTGGCTAGCCACCCCACGACTCCCGCTAACCCCCACCCAGTGTCTGGCAGCACTCTCTTCGAGGGCGTGAAATCGATCGAGAACGCGGACTGCACCTACACTTACTTGCGAGCCGATCAGAAGAAGTACCTGTGCGAGCACCCGACCGCAAAGGGCACGAATCCGACGACTGGCGCCGACACGAGGGAATTGCTGATGTGCACATAAACGACACCGTTAACCCTTGAAGTTGTTGTTCGAAACAAGACTACTACTACTACACCATTCCGACCTTGACGTCCTCCGCTCCCACGCCCTCCCTCAGCTCCTTGAGCACATCCACCAGCATCGCCGAGTCGTCCAGAACCCGGTCGTGCTTCGCCTCCACCCGCCAAGTCTTGGCGCAGTTTGCGGCCACGGGAACTTTGCAGACGCTCTCTCCGAACCGTCCATCCCCGTCGCACTCTGGATAGCTCTTGAAATCCCACCCGTTGTCTCCCACCACGACACCCTCGATCGTCTTTCTACCCACTCCCATGATGCAGTGATTGGGCGGATGCGCTCCCTTGCTCGCTTTCTGGCACCTCAGTTTAAACCTCTTGGCGTCCTCAATGCACTTCGTAATCCCCGCAACCCTCGCCTCCATCTCCTCCTCACTAAACCGCCACACTACCAAATGCAAGTCGACCCAAGTCTTCATGTCCCCAAAGTCTATATCCGTGACGGCGCCCTGCTCGTCCAGGACGTACCCTCCCGCATCCTTCATGTCAACCGGCAGCAGGTTAAACACGCTCGGGAAAGTGCTGAGAACTTTAGGGCCGAGGAGGGTGCTGCACGGCAAGAGAAGCGAGACGAGCGAAGCGATGAGCGAAGCGAGTGTTAGGGACAAGATTGCGTGAATGACAAGAAGACGTCAAGGAGGATGGCGAACGGGACTCGCTCGTCTTCCGCGGCTCGCTCGCCTCTGTCGCCTCACCTGTTGAACCCCATGCTCTTCCCCATTTGCAAGTCCTTGAGGAATGACAGGTTGCTCCTAAACGGCGTCGCCGCATACACGACGCTGTGCGCCAGCGCCGGATCCTCGTTCAGCACGCAATACGCCAGCAGTCCTCCGTTGCTGTGCGCGATGATCTGCGGCTTCTCCTTGCACTCGCTGAGGAATTGCCTGAGTTTATCGCAGTTCTCATTGTTGCTGCGTCGCCAGTCGTAACAGAAGCAGTACAGGCGGACGCTGTCGCTCCACTCATTGCCTTTGCCGTAGACGCAGCGTTCGGCGCCGTACGTTGAATGCAGACCGGAGATGGGCGAGCCGTATGCTCGAGCGCCCATGACTGAACTCATTGAGCCAAGGACGTCGGACATCATGGTGGAAGGAGTGCCCCCATCAAGGTCCTGTGAAAACTATGGTGAATAAAATTTTCCATTTGTCACTACAAGAATGTCATTGCTGTTCAGATACTTGAAGCGACCGCTCGTTACTACAACGCGACACGTACCTGCACGGTTGCGGATATGTTCCAAGTAAGCGGGAGTGCAAGATCGGGTGTTGAGAGACCTAAGAGTTGGGTCAGAGTAAGAAAGGTTCTTCTATTCCCATGCTTGAGGGTTGAGCCTTTGAAGCCGTGGATGAGCAGGACGGGGGGGAGGGCGAGGGGGGGCGAGGAGGCGGGAGGCTGGGACGACGAGTTGCCCATGTCTGAGCGGGCTGAGCGGTAGTTTTGAGAAAACCGCCGGTGTGCAGTGTGTAGCAAAAGATCCAGAATGAGATATCAGCGCGTCAAGCTATTTGTCCCAAACCTCCAGTTAGCTAATCAAAGCTTACTTTTCTTGTCTCCCTCCCCGATGTCCCCCATAACAATCTCTTTCTGCTTCTCCCCCCTCTTGTCGGCGTTCGCAGCAGAGAAAACGCGGAGTCACGGACAACGTGTTCGTGGTTATGTTATGCAATACGTAGCTGTGTAGTGCGATTTGTGGCGTGATCCACGCCCATACGTCATGGTGCTACGCCAGTCGCTACCCTTCGCAATCCTTTGCATATCTGCCATTCCGCGTCGCCTTATCGTCCTCGTCCGTCTCCACCTGCCCCTTTCTTATCGCTGCTAAGAACAAACCCATGGCGGTTGGGAAGAGGGTTAAAGGGAGAGCGTATTTGATGAGAGGGTTGAAGTAGGGAGAGTCAGTGAAGACGGTGTCGATGGCGATTATTAGGAGGAGGATGGAGGAGGCGAAGGGGATGGGGAGGAGGGGGGTAGGGTTGCTGTCGATGGGGTTTGCGCTGGATGTTGTTACGACAGTGTCGGCATTTGGTATCTTCAGTGGATTGCGGGGGGGGAGGAGAACAGCTGCTGGGAATGATGGAAAGGACGGGGCTTGCTCAATGCTCGCTGCTCCTGCTTCGCGGTCGTATGCTGTGCTAACATGCAGCTCGGCCATTCGATCTTTATGAAGCACATAGTGCTGCCCATCATGAGGAGATATCCTTCACCGGCTTGGAGGGAAGTACAGGGCAGGAGGCCAAGAGGCCAAGTGAGGGTTGGGCCGGCCTGTCATTATTATGATCTCGCAGCGGAAGTTAGCAGCGAATCTTACTGGCAAAATGGGAATAAAGAGGACCAGAAAGTTGATTTCGGCATTGTACGCGTGCCAATACGTGGCAGTAACGCAGCGTAGTGTAACATCTCTAGAACCTGACCATCCGTATTTTCGCTGCTTCTTTTTGGCGTATAGCTTTTAGCTACATGCCATGCGCGGCTGCCATCAACGTGTTCAGGATTTACTGGATCTTCCTGATCTTTTGGATCTACTGGCTCTCCGTCTTGGCGTCATGGATCACGCGATGGCAGAGCAAACATATCCCGGCACCGAACCCCCCCCCCCTCCCCTCTCCTCCCCCGGAGGCACGGCGCCCAAAGCTGCCCG
>Ga0307985_10001896_pt1 | contig 11863 bp, 16 predicted proteins | sample EllFjometageno80_FD_203155 | JGI IMG/M metagenome (GOLD analysis project Ga0307985, IMG submission 203155) | Marine microbial communities from Ellis Fjord, Antarctic Ocean - #80 | ecosystem: Environmental > Aquatic > Marine > Unclassified | place: Southern Ocean | collected 2014-10-09 | reverse complement strand
GCGCCTTTTGTTCACGCCGCCGCCTCCTCTACTCACACGTGTGGGTGGCAGGTTCTTGCGGGCTCGGGAAGCTTTTCTAACATGAGCAACTACGACGCGCCGGTTTGGTTCTGGATTTTCATGAGCTCCGCGCTGCTCGTTATGACTGGCCTGAACGGAATGTGGGCCGTGGGGATGATCAAGATCGCGCTGGGGTTGGGCGGCGGCGACAAGAAGAAGGACAAAAAGGAGAAGAAGAAGGAGAAGAAGTGGGAGAGGATGAATGTCACGGTTGTCAACTGGCCGTTGTACCTGCCTGTTCTGTTGCTGCCGGTGGACAAGGAGAAGGGGAAGAAGGAGTGAAGGAACGAATCGAGAAGGGCAGGGTAACCTTAATAATAAAGAACTTGATCTTGATGGTACACAAGCCGTCTACGATAGTTACTGAACATTCGTGTCCATCGGTGCCGTCGTGTCCGTCGTCTGCACAGGCACGCTCGCCGCCTGAGGACTGGGCGCGAACGTGATGGTCGGTGGAAAGAGCTTTTCGGCGAGCTCGACTTCCGGGGCGGGAGCTACGGGCGCCAAACCAGCAGCAGCGGGCGCCGGGTTGGGGGCGGGGGCAGAAACTGGAGGGTTCAGTGCGAGTTTCTCCAGCGCTGCCTTCTCCCTCGCAGCTTCGATAATCATCGCCTTCTCCACCGCAGCCTGAGCGGCTGCGACACCTCCAGGGATCTGAGAGTTGCGGTTAGAAGGGTGAAGGGGCAGCCATGGAGCTGTTTATAGTCGATGTTGGTCCTCGTGTTTAACTATTGGCGCCCTTTTCTCGGTCTGAGGCTTACGCATAGCGATGGTCGCCGATCCTGCGTCGCAGAATAGTACCTGCCACATTCTACCGTATATATCATCACTGAACCATCCACCTTTCCCCCCTCGCTCTCCCTCCCTGCTTACCTCCTTCGCGAACAGATCGATGATCGTGTCGTGCAGCAACCCGATCGAGTCTCTCAGGATGGCGACCTGCTCGACCTTGCCCCTGAACGCGTAGTCGACGATCTGCGAGAGATTCGACTCGTTGAGCGGGTGGCCGCCGCTCTTGCGGAGCAGGTGCATGCACTCGCGTCCGCCGGGCTTGCGCGCGCCGTTGGCGATGGGGGAGTGGTTGGGCAAGCCCGCGGATGCGTACGCGGTCTGGAGCGGCGAGGGGACGTGGGACTGCGGCGCCACAACGCCAGGAGGAGCAGCTCCGGTTCCAGCTCCGAATGCGTATGGGTTGGCCGTGAGCTCGTCCTCCTCGTAATAGTCGTCGTACCTGCGGAGAGTGAGAAAAAGAGTGACGCTTACAACTGAGGGGTGCTCGCAGAAGAGCGGTGCTCGCAAATGACAAGTAAGTGCGCGCACGTACGACTTCGTCTTCCGAATCCTTCCCGTTTTCCCGCCGGCCGGTCCCGCGTGGTGGTCGTCGCTGTGCTGCGCGCCTCTGGGCCGCGCCGGATGGTGCATCTGTGGGAGGGTTAGCGTTGAGTGAGAAGAGGAGGTGCGCCGGATCCATCCCCGAGCGGCTTGCTCACCATCTGGTCGGGCTCGTCCGGCTCGTACCCCAGGTCCTTATTGGCGGTGGCCTTGATGGCACGCCCGCTGCGGCTGCTTTTTACTGGCATGGTGCTCACGGGCGCCACTTTCGCCGATGGCGGCTTCTTCTTCCTCGTCCTCGTGGGCTTCAACGGTCCCTCATCCTCTTCCTCGTCCTCGTCCTCGTCCTTCCTGCAGTTAGGGCAGTGCCATTCTGAGTCGTCGCTGGGCAGCTTAATCGCCGGAACGAGGCAGTAGGTATGATACTCCTGATCACAGCCGTCGCACAGCACCACGTTGGCGGCGTCGTGCTTGCTGTAGCACACGCGGCACGCGCACTCCATGCACACTCTCACGCTCTTGCTGTCGCGACACAGGTCGCAGTGCACCTCCACGGGGGGCGGCGTCGCCTCCATCTTGCGCCCCCAGTGACTCGCGGGACCGTCCTGTGGGTCGAAATTGACCGGCGCCTGCGCATACGCGTGTGTGAGCAAAGGGGAAAGGGTGGCAAGTGAGGGCAAGTGAGGGCAAGTGAGGGGGGGGACAAGTGAGGGGGGGGCAAGTGAGGGGGGCAAGTGAGGGGGGCAAGGAGGGGGGGGGCAAGTGAGGGGGGGCAGGTCAAGAGCGAGCGCCATCGCCGCGCCTCCTCTTACCTTTCGTTTGCGTCCGGAAGTGCGCCCATCGGCTGAGTCGAGACTGCCTCGCCTCGGCTCGCCGTCAGCAGACGCCTCCTTGTCCATCGTCGTGGCGAGCTCCTCGGCTGAAGAGGGCTCCCCCGTCGTGATCTCCTTCGGCGGTTCACTCCTGACAGAGCGGCCGCTTTTTTCGTCTGCCTCGATCTTGGTCGCGTCCATCTCGCGACACGCCTTAACCGCCAGCTTGCGCACCTGGTCCACCCGATTCCTCTTGACGTGGCCGATGCCCACCCCATTACTCACGCACCACGCGCAGTTCCACTGCCCCCTCGGCACACACTTCTGCGGCGGCCGGATACACTCCAGGTGGAACACGAGGGAGCACGTATCGCACAAGATGAGCTCGCCCCCGGCCGTACAGACGGCGCACGTATTCTAGAGCGAGCAGATGGGTTAGGACGCATAAGATACGTGTGAGCCCATTGCGAGCGCATTGCGAGCGCATTGCGAGCGCAGTGCGAGCGCAGTGCAAGCGCAGTGCAAGCGCAGTGTGTTTCGTGTCTTCATGACAGCTTGCTCTTGATCACTTACCTGGTGGCTCGCCTCGCTGTCTGAGTTGTCCTTGTCCTTGTCCTTCTTGACCCTGCCGCGCTTCTTGCCCTGGTTCGGCTTGGGAGGCACCATGGGGACCGGCTCGCCCTCGGAATAGTCACTCTCGCCGTCCGATTCCAAGATCTTGAGGGGCTTCTGTTGTTCCTTGGGAGGGCGCCCCTTCTTCTTCGGTTTCTCGATCTTCCCGTTGCGGATGTTAGACTTGGCCTGGCTCGACAAGTACCTCAGCAGGTCACGGGAGTCCATCAGGTTGCTCCTGCGAGCGCGAGTGTGAGTAATGAGCAGCGAGAAGTGGATGGATGGGAGAGGAACAAGGCGAGAGTGATTACATGTTGGGCGAGTGAGCGGGTGGGTACAGGTCGAGCGAGTGGGTCCAGGTTGAGCGAGTGGGTCCAGGTTGAGCGAGTGGGTCCAGGTTGAGCGAGTGGGTCCAGGTTGAGCGAGTCGGTCCAGGTTGAACGAGTGGGTCCTGGTTGAGCAAGTGGGTCCAGGTGTTTGCTCGTCAACGAGACAAGCTCGCCTCGTTCGCATACGCTTGCGCTTGCGCGCACCTCTCCTCCTTCTCCTTGACGGTAGACTCGGCCTTCTTGCCCGGCATCAAGTCCAGAAGCTCCTCAAGAGTAGTCACGTGTTTAGGAGGCAGGTTGGACTTGGCAGTGAATCTGACAATGTGCTGCTTGGTCAGGGCTTCCAGGGTCTTGTCGGCATACCTCGCGACGCGAGTCTCGGAGCTGCCGAGGGCTTTGCGGAGCGACTGAAGGGTGGTTTCGTACAGAGCGCTCTTGGCCTTGCTCGTGAGTGGTGGAGGGGCTGGGTCTTCCGGTGCAAAGACTTTGACTGCAGCCTTGATTGGAGTTTTAGCAGGGGCGGCTTTAGCTTTTGCTGGGGCAGGGGCGTGGATATATGGTTCCGAAATTGATGACTTGCGGGGCATTTGTGAGCTGAGTTTAGAGCTCTTATAGCCGAGTGGAGAGCTTATTGAGAGCACCGGTCTGAGTTCTCTCTCTTGCTCGTTAGGGGGGCGAAGGAGCTGTCTGTCGCTAGGGTGAAAGAGGGCGTGAAATCGAAGGTATCTACAAGATCAGCGGCGTGTCGAATGCGCTTGGGGACAAGGGGCGGTGCTAAATGGTATGCTTGGATCATCGTCGCCAGTCGCCATCCTCTTTGCACTCTGCACGCGTCTGTTTATGTACGCGGACCGACATCAACAATCAACAAGGCGATCAAAAAAACCCTGCACGGTCTTGCGCACCCCCTCCCCCAGTAGTGTGTGGTACCAGCTGACCAGCGTGTTTTGATACTGCGTGCCCCTCAACAAAGGTTCTCCATCGCACCGTATCTTACCTTCTTCCGGACACGCTGATTGCGGTGCCAAGCTAACCCCCGCCCCCAATAAATGCTGACAAGACACAGCCCCCAACTGTCGCCCCCAGCTGTCGCCTTTCTTTTCCGACTTATCGCTTATAAAAACCTCCAGGGCTCTCCCCTATCTCCTCCCTCCCCCTCGCTCATCTCTCTCGATGTTCTCGATCGCACGGAGCCGTTTGGCCACTAGGGCCGTCATAGCGAGCCCTTTCAGGGCGCTGTCGACACAAGGACAGGTGAGTGTCTCTTCCCCCCCGACCTCTGCATTGCCCGACCTGTGCCAACGTAGGATTCATTCGTTAGTCAGCCGCTGTTTGGACTGCCTGGAACCCCCCTTGCAGCCCAGCTGCGTCGAGATCGTAGTGCTGGCCTCGGTCTCCCTCCGCCCTGCCACACCCCGGTCATTTTTAAACACCCTTGTTCCTCTCTAACCCCCCCCCTCCAGACCCTGACCAAGATGGACTCAATTGAGCCCATGTTGAGCTCCTCCCCCACTAGCAATAACATCGAGTACACGGTGACCCGCGTGGACGACTTGGTGAACTGGGCACGCAAGGGAAGTTTGTGGCCGGTACGTTCTGAGAATGGCGAGCCCCCCTATCGAGCCCCTTACCGAGCGTATGTCGCCCCATATCTCAATCACCTGCCCCATCCCCCTTGTTCACAGGCTCACACAACATCCACATCAGATGACGTTCGGCCTGGCGTGCTGCGCTGTCGAGATGATGCACGCTGCAGCTAGCCGGTACGACATGGAGCGCATGGGCCTCGTGTTCCGCGCGAGTCCTCGCCAGTCAGACGTCATGATCGTCGCCGGAACGCTTACGAACAAGATGGCGCCGGCGCTCAGGAAGGTCTACGACCAGATGCCCGAGCCCAGGTGGGTGCTCAGTATGGGAAGCTGCGCCAACGGAGGAGGGTACTACCACTACTCTTACTCGGTGGTGCGCGGGTGCGACCGCATCGTGCCCGTGGACATTTACGTGCCGGGCTGCCCGCCCACGGCGGAGGCGCTGCTTTACGGGCTGCTGCAGCTGCAGAAGAAGGTCAAGGGGAACAGGTCTTTGCTGTTGAAGATGAGGAAGTAAGAGAGCGATAACAATAATATTGCCAGCAGAGTTGGAACAAATCACAGCATGTGTGCCCGACGCGCTTGTTACCAGTCCGCAGCGCCGTTGCAAATCGTGTCGCGCATACCTCAAAACACAACGCTCCCGGTGCAAAATAACTGGCGCGAAACGAGCGCCCCTTTTCACCGCGCATAGCTCCCGACTAGCGTTTTTGCGTTGGGGCGTCTAGTTACTAAAGTCCTCGTCCTCGTCGCCCCCCTGCGTCCAACTCATCAACTCTAGCATGTCCTCGTCTTCCGTTTCGTCGGTGCCTGCAATTCGTTGCCCGCGCCCGTCCTTCTTCCGCTCCCCTTCCTCGCTCCCCGCTTTCCCCTTCGCCTTGTCGAACTTGTACACAACGACCCCGCTCGTAACAATCGCGAATCCAACCCACGCCTGCGTGCTCACTCGTTCTCTGAAGATCAACACGCCCAAGAATATCGTTAGAAGCTCCTTCATCACGCCACCGATCATGAGCACAATGGCGGACGACTGCAAGGGGGGGCAGGGGTAAGGGGGAATCGAGGGCGGGGGGAGGCTAATGAAGCGGGTCAAGTTTGTTCGCGGCTTGTTCGTCACAATGTAGCGGCTTGCTTCGCGCTGTTAGGGTTCAAGTCGCCCCGGAACGGCTGTTTCCACTCTCGGCGCGCCGAAACGCGCTGTTTTCACTCGCGCCGCTCTCCTCTGTTCACTCGCTCCTGCTTGCTCACCTGCAGCAGCAACGAGTACTCCGCAAGCATCATGCAGACCGCGAGAACGCCACCGGACAAGGCAAGGAGGACCGTGCGCGGGTCGCACGTCGATATGAGGTCGAACTTGTGCGACTCTAGGAACAAGGATGCGAGCAGAATTGAGAAGAACATCGATGGCGACAGTAGTCGCAGCGTTTGCAGCGGCGTGCGAACCGATGTGGGCAGCGACTCCATCTGCAGCTGCAGCAGAGTCCACCGCACCGCGGAGAAGAACGACGCGAGCAGACACAACAATATGCCGGCGAAGAGAGCCTCGTTCTCGGTCTGGGAGGCGGCGGAAGCGTGGACCGAGCACTCCATGGTTCCTGGTTCGGCCACATCTCCCCCGATCTCTGGCGACGTGTCGTCGGTGGTGGTGGCGTTGGCGAGGACCTCGTTGATGTGCTGTGGCGACTTGACGGTTAACATTTCGCCAAAGGTAATCAGAGTGACGACGGCGACGAGTCTCAGCGAGGGCCTCGCCAACCCCATGGCGAAGGAGAGGACGAGAACGAACACGGGGGTGGCGGACTTAACCATGGTGTAGATGGAGAGAGGCACGAGCGCCATTGCCATGTTGGAGAGGCCGATGTCAAGCGCGGAGGAGCAGCCGACGGGGACGGCGACGCGGAGATATGTTCGCCAGGGCAGGTTGGAGACCGAGGGGAGGTCTGCAAAACACAACACATACGGTGTGAACAAGAAGAACACACAGTGTGAACCAAGGAATGTTCGGGTTTGTGCATAGGACCTCGCTCGCTGACCAAAACATGAGACCTCGCTCGCTGACCAAAGCGAAATCCTTGTCTTAACTCACGTGCGGGGTTTTTCTCGGCAGGGTACGTCGTCAGAAGGAACGCCGCAGCATATTGGACCAGAAAGTGTAAGGACGTGAGGAGGAGAGGCGTGGGGAAGTGCAGGTGGCCGAAGGTCTGCTTATTCACGATTGAGAGAAGGGAGGAGAAGAGGAACCAGGAGAGGAGGGGGGGGAGGAGTGAGCAGTGGGCGGCGTAGAAGGACATTGGGGGGGGGGGTGGAGGCTGGAATGGAGGGCTGTCGAGGAGAGCGTGAGCTGCACAAGTTGATGCGGCGGCCGCTTCGTGCTCTAGCTTGCAATATTCTGATTTCTCAGCCTGTCTCCACGAGCGAGCACCCACCTTTAATACAGTGCAGCTGTAGCCAGCTCTTCTACGCCCCTGTAGCCAGCTCTTCTACGCCCCTTGCCCTCGTCTTTAACACCCTTCTGCTAGCTGTGGGGGTCTTCCGCCTACTGTATGTGAAATCACTAATAGCACATGTAACAAATTCAGCATAACATGAATTACTCGCGGGTTACTCGCTGCTGTCCTCCCTCACCGTTTTCCTGATTTTCTCGCACACGTCGCTCGCCTTCATGCCCTGCGTGAAGAAGTCTCTGAACTTGCCATCCTTGCCTACCAAGTACAGCACGATGCTGTGGTCCACGAGGTAATCTCCGTCGTCCGTCTCATCCGCTTTGCTAATATAAACTCTGTACAACGCCGCCATCTTCTTGATCATCTCCGGCGTGCCAGTCAAGTAAGTGATGTCGGGGTGAAAGTCTTTCTGGTAGATGTTCAAATTGTCGATGCTGTCCCGGGCTGGATCCACAGTCACAAAGAGACCGCGCAGCGGCACCTCGTCCTACACACATGTGTGAACAAAGGAGCCATACACATGTGTGTGGCACACATGTGTGAATATGCGTGCTAAGTCCGGAATCCCTTACTATATCCTAGTAGACTCACCTTGAGCGCGTCGATCACGGTGCTGAGCTTCCTCAGCTCGCTCGGGCAAATGTCAGGGCAGTGCGCGAATCCAAAGTACAGTATAGTGTACTGGTCCTCGTAGGCTTTATTAGTCACAAACTTTCCTGTTGAGGATTCTATCAGCGTCCATGCGCCGCCGAGGTTGGGCTTGCCGGTCGTGACGACCTTGGACATGGTCTGCATGGACTTCTGATCATGCTGCATCTGGTAGTACGTCGCGGCGCCGAAGGATAGAACACCTGCAAAGGCAAGACCGGCCCATGATACAGGAGTCTTCATGGCGTTTTCTGATCGCCGGTTCTGGCTGGCGCCGCCGAGTGGCGTGCCCGAAGAGACCAGTCGCCGCGGGGCGGCGAGGTGAGCGAGAGCGACTATGGGGGGGCGCAGGAGAGAGCGGGAACGGGAGAACATGTATCAAATGGCCTCGCCGTAGGCTTTCAGACTGAACGCGATGCGAAGGTGGCGAGTGAGGGCATTTGGGGCGTCGCGCCGATAGGGAAGGGCGAGGAGTGCACTGCGGAGTGCGGCTTCAAAAGGCAACTGGTGTTGTTATTCTTCGCTGTGGTTGCTAAAAGAATGGGTTTTCGTCCGCCGCTCCTTCCTCTTCCTTCTCCTCCTCCTCCGGCAGCTGCCCCTCCTCCTCCTCCTCCTCCCCCCCGTAACCGACAGCTTTTTCCTCCAACTCGTTCACGGCCTCGACGTCCTCAAACTCGAAATCCTCGTGGTCGAGTCCCAACGAAAATGCGCTCGACTCCGCGGTCGCCAAATGCCCTCTGGCAGCCTGTTCTGTGCCCTCGGTGCCCTCCTCATAATACTCCGCCGCCTTCTCGTCACCTGCGTACTCCGCCGCCGCGTAATCCGCAGCAACATACTCCTCCTCGCCACCAGCCTCAAGCGCATACTCATCCCACGCAACGCTCTGTCTCCGCCCTCCATCATCCCCAACCTCCTCAACCCCAACCTCCCCCAAAATGTCGGCGATGCCGGTGATCTCCCCCTCCTCCTCCCCATACACCCCCCCCTCCTCCTCCTCCTCCTCATACCCCCCCCCCCCCTCCCACTCCCCCCCGAACTCTAGCTCCTCCTCTCCCTCCATCACCTCCATCACCTCCATAACCTCCACCACCCCCACGTAATCCACCTCGTCCTCCCGCTCCAAATTCCCGAACACCTTCTTCCAAGTAGTCCTCGGCGTAAACGTGCACTCCTTCATCTCCTCCTCCTCTACCCTCCTCCTAATCTCCTCCTTCTCATTCTTCGGCAAGTTCCTCTTCGTCGCCTGCCGAGAAACGCCCTGCTCATACAAGTAATTAAAGCGCTCGTCCAGCGGCATTGACGTCAACTTGGCCACCTGCTCGCTCTTCACCTTCTTGGAGATGATTTTGGGCTGGAAAGTCAAGTTCTCGTCCGCCGCAGTGTGAAACACCTTGTGCTCTTTGACGTAGAGCCTCTCGAAGATGTCCCCCTTTTGAACGCGACGTCCGGACTCAGCAGCACCACCACCACCACCCGGCGCACTACTGGTACTTTTCCGCCTCTCCCCCCCACCCTTCCTCGTATCCACAGTCGGCGTAAACGTGCACTCCTTCTTCTCATACTTCTCAACCTGCTCCCCCCGCCACACCTTGAACCTCTGATTCTCCATGTGCCCCTTCTGGTACAGCCTAAGACACGCCGCGTCGCTCGTGCTACCAGCTGGAGCCTTCACCTCCTCGCCAGTCTTGGCATCAACCGTCGTAGTCGAGCTCACTCCAACTTTACCACGGTTCACAGTCGGCTGATACGAACATTCCCTCGCCTCCAACTCCTGCTTCCTCGCCTCCCTCTTCCTCGCCTTCTCCTCAAACTGCTTCGGCTGATAAAGCCTGTTGATAAGTTCCGCCGTACTACTAGCAGTCACGTCGAGAGAAGAGTCCTTTGCAGTCTCCTTCGAAAGATTCATCGGGTTCCCCTTGACAGGGCTACGCTTCGCCAAATCGGGGCTGAACGAGCACTCTTTCTCCTGCTGCTTCTTGGCGTAGGATGCTCGCTTGAGACTTATCGTCGCCGCGCGCCCGAAGCACCGCTGGACCACGGTCTCGCCTGGCCATACACATGTGTGAGCCCACATACATGTGTGAAAGGGGACGGCGAAGCCCACACACAAGTGGGGAAGCGATGGGCGAGCGGAGGGAATGTTAGAGGAGCCGCGTTAGGAGCAGCGTGTTTGGGGCACCCACACACATGTGTGAACAAAGGGGGCCGCGATGTGAACAAAGCGTTGTGTGATTGTGTGAGGGCGCTCTCCGTAGCGGGTAAGTTCAGGACTGCTCGCTCAGCTAGGCATCCGCTCATCCTTGCTCATCCTTAGCCGCCCGTCCTAATTCGCCCATCGCTCCAGCCCCCCCCTCGCTCCACCCCCCCCCCACCCCTCCACCCCCACTCACCCTTCTCGTCCCCTTCCTTCATAACCTTCTTAAACGCCGGACTGGACCTCGTGGCCAAGTTTGGCTTGAACGTGTGCACGGCCGCGTTCCTTGTCTCCTCCTTCAGCCTTACGGACTCGATGTTGGACGTGTGTAGCGCGGCGTTCTTGTGGAGGCGGTGGAAGGGATTGCCGGTTTGGGTGGTGGTTGAGGGCGAGGCGATTAGGGTTGGTTGGAAGGAGGTGAGGGTGCATTTGCGGAGGGTAGAGAGGCGGAGGGATTCTAGCTTCGAGGCGCGGTTCTGTGCGTCTTCGTAGAGCCGGTTGGTGTGGGCAGGAGATGATTTGGTTACGGATTTGGTGAATGATTTCGTGAAGGAGGAGGGAGACCAGCCAAGGGACCGGAGGTTAGTGCTGCTTGTGGAGGTGCTTGTTGAGGTTCCGGTCGCAGTCGGAGTAGAAGGCTGGAAGAAAGGGGCGGAGGGGGTGGTGGCGGGCGCGACTATTTCAGACTTAACGCGTACTTTGGACGCAGCAGGTGGTTGGGGGAGGGCGGCGGGGGAGATATGAGTGCTGAGGGAAGCGGTTGGATGAGTGCTAAGGGGGGTGGTGGTTGCCTGGGTTGGTAGGTCGGCGGGGCCGTCGGCGGTCAGAAGATCATCGTCGTCCGAGCTCATGTTGTTGAGCTCGTCCATGTGGCTGCTGCTGGGACCTGCTGTTTTGTCGAGTGAACCCAGATGCTTGGGCATGAGAGAGAGTGGTTGTTATGTTATGTAGAGGGGTGAAAGCAGGTGAAAGACCACTCTCCTTCATATCACAGGTTCGTGCTGCTCAACAGGCTCAAATCTACTGATTTTGTTGTTAGTGCGTGAGCGCTACGAGCAGGCAGCGAGCAGGCAGCGAGCAGGGGATCGTAATACGGTTGCGACTGAGGCGCCGTGTTAACAGCCGACTGCGGCCCCGGCTCTTGAAAATAACGTACATGACGGTGGTCGCGGTGTTCGTTTCTTTCGTTTTAGCATAAGACTGGACCCATCATTTACAGAATCACTAGGTGCCTGGGAACATATACCCCGCAGTGTCATACTCTTTCGGCACGTATTCCTTAAAACCATCGTACTCGGCCGGAACATACTCGGAGGTACTTTGCTTCTCGTAATCGGCCGGAGTATACTCCAGCGCATTGAGTTTCTTCGCTAGTTCAGCAATAGTATCTGGCAACTCTGGCGCCTCTTTCGCAGGCGCGTCGCGCTCCAGCTCAATCGGCCTGTCTGTCGGCCTGTCTGTCGGCCTGTCTGACGGCCTGTCTGTCGTCCTGTCTGTCGGCCTGTCTGTCGGCCTGTCTGTCGGCCTGTCTTCTTCGCTTGCCTCGCCCTCTTGGAATCTCACAAACGAGGCATTGCGCCGACCCCCCCTCTGCCGGAGTTGCAGCGCGGCGACAAGCCCCGAGTTGCCCCTTACGTCGACCAGTACAAGCTCCTCAAGGGCCTCAATCTCCAGTGGAATGTCGCCAGTGATGGAATTGTTGCAGAGGATTATGGAACGTATCTTAGTCAGGAACTCGAACTCCGCGGGGATCTCTCCTTCCAGCTCGCAATCCCGCCAATTCACCTCAGTGACCCTCCCCTCCTCATCGCACGTAATCCCCCTCCACCTGTTAACATCATCA
>Ga0307985_10001895_pt1 | contig 11867 bp, 11 predicted proteins | sample EllFjometageno80_FD_203155 | JGI IMG/M metagenome (GOLD analysis project Ga0307985, IMG submission 203155) | Marine microbial communities from Ellis Fjord, Antarctic Ocean - #80 | ecosystem: Environmental > Aquatic > Marine > Unclassified | place: Southern Ocean | collected 2014-10-09 | reverse complement strand
ATAACTTTCACTTCCTGATAAACCATATCATCATTTCATACGTTGTTTGACTCTAAGTTGAGTTGCATAATTGTTAGATACTTCATGGGACATAAGATGTTCTTCTTGAAGGTAATCAGTAGTAATCTCCATACTTTCATCTCAAATTTTACTTAAATACTCAGACTCTTCTTGAGTCAAGTTATCTTCTGCGTTATCTGAAAATGTATTCATAGGTAAATTGTCTCTTACAATAGTATCATAAGGACGTCTACCAGTAGTACCTACAGCTGAAATGTCATCGAGTCAAGATCAATCTTCAAACCCTTCTTGTTCAATTGTGTAATCTCGTGTTAAGTTAAAACAAGGCAACGCAGTCTCTTTTAACTGGCATGAAGTGTCACCGTCACTATCATCAATTTCATTTTGATTTAATCTATTTCATGTGGATGGCATATTTGGATCATACGTAATCAAATCAAAATCTGTGGTAATAGTTTTAGTTTTTAAACAATGTAGCCCGATTGACCCATCAGGTCCTACAGGAACATTACTAGGTTTAACATTAAACATTGTCTGTTTACCACCTTCATCATTGACCTTTTCGGAAGAATCAATTTGTTCGTTCGTTACCATGTCTAGAAATAAACTTACTCCTTGATCATCTTGCTTACCCAACTTATATTTTTGGTATGTCTCGATATCTTTGGATTCGTTACATTCATTAATATAGTCAGTTTCAGAATCTATGATTCTAGACGTGGATCAAGAAGACGACGGTTTTGTAAAAACCCAAGACTCTTTTGGCGTAGAAGCTACAGTCCCTGTTAATACAGCCCATGAGAGACCATAATTTGCTAAATCACCAAAAACTGATTGATAAAAACTAGATGTACAAGAACGTAAAGTAAATAAATTTTGTACTGTAGCAACGGAAACATTTTTATCATATTTAGTGTGTTTAGAATTAATAGGTAAGTTGGTTTGTTGAAAACGTAATTTCATAATTGAATCTACTTTTTATGCTCTTACTACTTGGTCCACTTCATGTGGATATATCCTAGAACCTACACCCATGGGTAATTTTGTAGACTAGATATATTTACTCGACTTCATGTCGATAACTATTTTACCCACGGATGTGGGTTAGTATGTATAAAACATAAAAATAATGAAATTACTATCAAGTCAATTAAATGAACGGAAAATAATCAAACTAGTTCAACAGTTAGATAAATACGCTACTTTACATAAACTACACCATGAAGTTAAAGTGCCTACACCTATGGTTGACATGAAGTTGAATAATCGATCAGACTATTCTTGCGAGGATTCTACTTACAACAAATATTTTTCAGATCCACATATCGATATGAAGTCGAATAAGCAAATGGACCAAGTAACTCCAACATTACAATTAAGTAATGAATTAGATTTAGTTTTTGATGATGATGTTGAATCTGATAGTAACACTCTTAATGCATATCATGCATACCAAAAAATTAGAAAACAACGATACAAAGTTTGAAGTCGAAGTTCAATCATTCGTAAACAGTTTATTGGAATGTCATTCGAAGTACACAATGGAAAAAGTTTTATTCCAGTAATTATTAGTGAAGAAATAGTTGGTCACCGATTCGGAGAATTCGCACCTACCCGAAAGCTAACTGTACATAAAGTAACAAAATAATGTAAGCACAACGTGTCATCATCACTGATTACTACCCCCTCAATATCAAGTTGGTAATAACATATAGTAAATAAAGTAGTTTTATTTGATAAATATGCAGGGTCTTCAGGGGTGTCTTCGACATAAAATAACAAAACAATGTACTTAATTTATTCTGAATGATGTGCTATTCTATTATTTATCGTTATTTCCGTAGTTCTTTCTTGTATTTTATTTGGAGCATCGTATGCTTTTATCGATCGATCTCCTAACTTAGAAAAAAATTCAGCTTATGAATGTGGATTTAATCCTTTCGAAGACTCACGTGTAAAATTTGACGTTCGTTTTTACGTTGTAGCTATTCTATTTATCGTTTTTGATTTAGAGATTATCTTTCTTTGTCCATGATCCCTTGTGTTACGTAAAATTGACTCTGCTGGTTTCTGAGGAATGATGCTTTTCCTTATTCTTCTTACTGTAGGATTCATTTTTGAATGACGTAAAGGAGCTTTAGATTGATCATAAAAATCTTCTTATTACCAACTTCATGTTGGTTGGTCGACTTGATACTCAGACACGAAGTCACTATGCGAAGCATATTTAGTCAACTTCGTGTCGACAACTATTTTATGTGTCGATACCCAGGGATGTGGATTATTTCTTCTTAATAACTTTTCTATTAATAATTTCATTTTCATAAACTTCACCTTGATCAGTTTCAAAACGTTCGCATAGATAAATTCCGGAACCTTTATAAGGATCTGGTTTTTTATATGATTTAATATCAGCGGCAACTTGAGTTAATAATTGTAAATTATCACTCGTAAGAAGTAAAGGTTGGTTCTCAGCTTGTTGTTGTTGATCAGTAGGACAATAAACATTTACTTTTGCGGGAATAGGGTAAGCTGTGATTGCTGATTTACCTACTTTAATCATTAAAAATTTGATATATCCAGGTTCATTTTGCTTACTCGACTTCGTGCCATCAGAATCGGAGATTCCAGGATCAGAAGATCGATGAATATAAAAATGTTCAGCTTTATTACGCAAAGATGTTGAAGATAAAATCTTCCCATTGTCTATATCTGTAAGATTTTTATATCCCTGTTGACACTTCGTGTCGATTGCTTTTTTTAGAATATAAGCTCTAAAACCAATTCCAGAAAATCGTAAGTTCACAGAAAATAATGAAGGTGTCATGTCTCAATTTTATGTGATACACTAACGGACCTAATACAAACCATGACCTACATATAGCCACAAGTGTTTGAGTATATTTAGTCGACTTGATACTCAACTTTATGTTGATATACCTTGAATAGACACGTAAAATAGTTAATGCTTCGCATAGTGACTGAATATTTATAAAAAAAACTTATTATAGTAAACTTTTATATAACAACTAGTATAGTTTATTTATTGTTATTGTACTACCCCTATGCGAACCAACATATCCACATATTCACATAAAGTGAAGTATCAAGTGGACTAGATAACTTGGTAATAGCATAAGGGGTAGTACTTATACGCGAATATCCGCATATTAAAGATATAAGCAAGGGAGGCAGGACTTGAACCCGCGACCTACAGCTTTGAAGGCTGCTATTCTACCAACTGAACTACTCCCTCTTTTATTATACCCCTATGCGAAGCATTAACTATTTTACGAGGTGATCTTAGATATTACCCATGGATGCAAATTATGAATATATGTCTACTATTCACATGAAGTGGACCAAGTAAAAATTTGTTTAATTTGCGTCAGGACGTTTAGCACCATATTTAGAACGAGACGTACGTCTTTTTGAGAGTCCAAGTAAGTCAAATTTTCCATGGACAGCTTTATATTTAGCTCCTGGTACATCTTTAGCTTTTCCACCTCGCACGAGAACAACAGAATGTTTTTGCAGGTTATGTCCCTCACCTGGTAAATAGCAAGTTACAGATTCACCATTACTTAACTTTACTCGAGCAATTTTACGATTAGCTGAGTTGGGTTTTTTCGGAGGTGTTGTTAAAACTTGTAAACAAACTCCTTTTCTTTGAGGACAGTGATAAAGTGAAGGTGACTTGATTTTACGTTTACGTAAAGCTCCAGCTAGATGGCCGTGAGATCGTCGAGGATTTTTTAATTTGCTTCGATTCATAATTATTTTGTGCTGCGTACCCAAAGGGTTGACTACTTAGACACATCCACACCTATGCGAACCAACATGAAGGTATGTCTTCGACATACCGTAGTTATAACCCCGTAGGGTTTTAACCCACGGATGTGGGTAATGAAATATGCTTCGCATAGGAGGTACTATCAGACAAGACACAAAGCTTCACCTCCTCCTAACTGACTAGTTGACCTTACATTAACTTCATTATCGGCACTTCGTGCCCCTTTAGTATGACGAAGACATAATTCATGGTGACTAAAGATACCTTGAGAAGTAGTTAGAAATAAAGTTTTATTTTCTCCTCAATTATTAAGTTCACTGGTTTTTAGAAGACGTTGTTTCGAAAAATAAGCTCGTTTGCCTGGTTTAGAGATTTGGGTAATCCCTCGAATTGCAGGTCTATTTTGATAATATTTAAGATTAATAATAATTGATGGTTCTTTATACTTCCCATTAGTTGCTTGCTTACTCGAGTTCATGTCGATATGTGGATCACTCTTAAGATTACTTGGTTTTGCTGCGCTAACACTTCATGTGGATGTGAAATATCAACTATTAATATAACCTGTATCTACTATTTTAGATAATAATTCTTGAATTAATTTACTATTACTCACATAACATGTTTCAAAAGACTTATAATAAGCATTTCGAATAGTTGTAAGAGAAGAACTTAATGGATCACTAGTTCTAATAACTTTACTGATTCTTTGATAATCGTTAGCGATTGATAGCATTGGAGACACAGTTACTTTATCCACTTCATGTAAATCGCTATAAGTATGCTTAATCCCTACGGTGTGATATCCTCTATGCGAAGCATTAACTGTTTTACCTCCTTTTGTAGGAGCAAGTATAGAATCTTTGATTCTGAAATAGTTTTTCACCCCATAAGAACATGTTTGATGACCGGCATGAAGGCGATCAAATAAATTAAATTGAGAATAAATCATATTAGTAACTAATATTTTATGTAATCCCTACAAGGTAGGCACCACGTGCCTGAGGGTATACCTACATCTACCCCATATCCACATGAGCACCAGCGTGGACCAAGTAAGTCGACTTAATACTATTACCATGAACATAAAATAAGATTCTATATTATTATGACTACTAATTTTCTTCTTATGGTATGTGCAGTATTTGTACTTATCTCACTTCTTGGTGCAACATCAACTATGTTGTTAGTACCTGAATATCGAAACCAAATGTGTATGACTGTAAGTCGTAACATGTCGGCAACTGATACTCAGTACTTCAAGTCTTTTATTTTAACACTTTCAGAAATTTGAAAACGAGTTCTTTTACTCTTACCTGGACTATTTATTGGTCTACTTTTAATCTCTCAAATTACTATTGACAAATTAAGTATTTCATTTATCGTAATCAACCTTGTCAAAGCACTAGCTATTATTGTACCCTTATTAATTGGAGTTGCTTACTTAACTTTATTAGAACGTAAAGTTATGGCTTCCATGCAACGTCGAAAAGGTCCAAATGTTGTAGGTCTTTATGGACTTCTCCAACCTCTTGCAGATGGACTTAAACTATTTTTAAAAGAAACAATTATTCCAGCAAGTGCTCATAAAGGAATCTTTATTTTATCACCTATTATGACATTCTTCTTAGCAGTTATGGGATGAGCAGTTGTCCCTTTTGATGAAGGTATGGTGTACGCTGATATTAATATTGGTGTCCTTTATATTTTTGCAGTAGGTGGATTAGGAGTTTATGGTGTTATTTGTTCAGGTTGATCAAGTAATACTAAATATTCTTTTATTGGTGCTTTACGATCGTCTGCTCAAATGATTTCTTATGAACTTGGTATGGGTTTTATTCTTCTTCTTATCTTTTTATTAGTAGGAAGTCTTAACTTAACAGATATCGTACTTGCGCAAAAAGGTGTATGATTTTTTATCCCTTTATTTCCAGCAATGATGATTTGACTTGTCTGCATTCTTGCAGAAACTAATCGAGCTCCTTTTGATTTACCAGAAGCTGAGGCTGAACTAGTAGCTGGGTATTTTACAGAGTATTCCGCTATGGGATTTGCCTTATTCTTCTTAGGTGAATATTCAAACATGATTCTTATGTCTGCTTTAACAATTATTCTATTTTTTGGAGGTTGAATGCCAATGATTCCTGTTGTAGGAAGTTTTATTCCTGGGTTTATTTGAATGGGGTTTAAAGTTGTATGTGTTTTATTTGGATTCATTTGAGTCCGAGCTGCTTTTCCTCGATACCGATTTGACCAATTAATGTATCTTGGTTGAAAAACATTTTTACCGTTTCTTTTAGGATATTATATTTGAGTAGCAGGTCTTTTATATGCTCTTGATTGATTGCCTAACTAGTATCCACAGTAAGAATCTCCGATTCTGATATCCAATGGAGAGATACAAACCAACATGAAGTTGGTAATAACATACCTTTACATAGTTATTTAGTCCACTTGATACTTCACTTTATGTGGATATACGGTATAACATATAACCCAAACCCCTAGTTAATCACTATTATCCATCAAGCACTTCGTGCCTAAGAATCCCTGATTCTGAATAACTTATATAGTTATACTTTACTATATTAGTTTAGTTTTACACTTGAACAAGTCGAGTAAGCATTGATAGTCAACTTTATGTTGATATGCCCACCCCGTAAGAGTTATATTGTGTTGATAGTATGGTTATATTGAACAGTTTTACTAGTCTTTCCACTCAAAAGTAGTATTCCTAGTATAATTTAGTTTCACAGTAAAATTTACTTTTGTCGAGATCTGAGGGGTTCGTGTCTTTCATAAATTATATTGTATCAATTTTCATGGACACTAACCAACTTATTTAGTCCACTTTATGTGGATACGTTGGTGGTGATATCCTTTCGTAAATATTTCACTTATAGTATTACAGGGTGTACACTTCGTGTCATAATACTTACGAAAGAGCAGGTAAACGGACTTGAACCGATAGCCTCTGCTTGGAAGGCAGATATTTTACCACTTAAACTATACCTGCTGTTATTTCATTTATATTTAGTCAACTTACTTGGTTCACTTATACCTTCGGTATGTCAAAGACATCATGTCGATACCCACGGATGTGGGTTATACAATTATCAGGCACTAACTAGTGTCTGAGGATGTTATGTTGATTACGGACGGAGAGACTCGAACTCTCACGCATTTCTGCAACGGTATCTAAAACCGCCGTGTATACCAATTTCACCACATCCGCTAGGCACATATGAGCATATTCAAGCACTTCGTGTCTATCCTAAAACCTGAGTAGTTATACTTGTTACTCCACTATCCATACGGAGGTAGTATCATCTGTAATTATAGATCCATGCGAACCAACATGAAGTTGGTAATAGCATACCCTTAAATGGAGTATCAAAGGTTCCTACAGTATATCGACATATCAACACTTCGTGTCTGAGTATCAAGTCGACTGAATACTATTTTATCCATTAAGTAATCGAATTGATTCAATTGCAATTGTCCCTCGTACTCGAGAATATAAAACTAAAATAGCAAGCCCAATTGCTGATTCAGCTGCAGCTACTGTTAAAATAAATAAAGCAAAAATTTGTCCCATAAAATCATCTAGATAAACAGAACACAGAATAAAGTTGACATTCACTGCTAATAACATTAATTCAAGTGACATTAACATAATAAGAATATTTTTACGGTTAAGGTAAATACCTCACATTCCTAGAAAGAATAAGATAAAACTTACTCCTAAATAATAAAACGAATCGATAGGCATGGTTAATATTTTATGCTATCCTTACGGGGTAGTATTACCAACTTCATGTTGATATATCTACGAGAAAGAAAATAAGACGCCCACATCCGTGGGTAATATAATATAAATATGCTCCGCATAAAACAATAACTTTTTAATAATGCTATTTTCTAATCAATCTAACCTAAGTACAAGCCAACCAACGGCCCATACTTCTATTTACGCATCTCATTATCCAGCACATCCTTATCACCTTGTAACTCCTTCTCCCTGACCTGCATTTGGAGGGCTAACTGCTCTTACAATTACAACAGGAACGGTTTGTTTCATGCATAGTTACCAAATCGGAACATATGCTCTTCCATTAGGACAAGTTATGATGTGATTTGTAATGTATACTTGATGACGAGATGTTATTCGAGAAGCAACATTTGAAGGACTTCACACAACAGCAGTTCAGAAATCTCACCGAATCGGTATGGTTCTGTTCATTGTTTCTGAAATTATGTTCTTCTTTGCTTTCTTCTGAGCCTTTTTCCACTCATCTATTGTTCCAGCTATTCAAATTGGAAACACTTGACCTCCTCAAGGGATTCAAGCTTTTAACCCATGAGAAGTACCTCTTTTAAACACATTAATTTTACTTCTTTCAGGATGTTCTGTTACATGAGCCCACCACTCAATTGTTGCAGGATACCGAAAAGAAGCTATTGTTAGTCTTGTTTTAACGGTAGGTCTTGCAGTTTTCTTTACAGGATTCCAAGCACTTGAGTATGTTGAAAGTCCATTCCATATTTCTGATTCAGTATATGGTTCAACTTTCTTCCTAGCAACTGGTTTTCATGGACTTCATGTACAAGTAGGAACTATTTTCTTATTTATTTGTCTTCTTCGATTAATTAAAGGACATTTTACTCGACAGCACCATTTTGGATTTGAAGCAGCCGCATGATATTGACACTTTGTTGATGTTGTATGACTATTCTTATTCTGTGTAATCTACTGATGAGGTGGAATGGAGTAATCATCCAATAACCTTCGGCACTTCGTGCCACCAATGTTATATTGCTGACATACATACTTTACCCGGTCCACTACCCCCTATGCAAAGCATACTCAGAACCTAGGGTTCTTACTGTTTTACGGGGTTCTGTAGATATCATGTGGATATAGATTTATTTAGTAATTATATACTTGTTGTCACATCCACATCTATGCGAAGCATATTTAGTCGACCTTTCTTCATGTTAAGTGTTTAGTACTTTACTATAATAAAGTAGAAAGATTATAATTGAATATTTCGATCAGGCATCAGTGCCAACGAAGGTATGAGTCAATAGTGAAATAGAATCTTTGATTCTGATATATACCAAGTTATGTTGGTTAGTGGGGCGACCGGAGAGGCTTGAACTCTCGACCTTCGCGGTCACAGTGCGATGCTCTACCAACTGAGCTACGACCGCCATGTTAGTGATTATATCAACATTCAGTCACTTATTATAGCACTTCGTGCCATGTCACGCTATACTAAAATATAATTGTACACATGCTTTTTGTTTTATACCCTTGGTACGTCAAAGGCATCAGGATGACAAGACTTGAACTTGTAACCTCTTGCTCCCAAAGCAAGTAATCTACCAATTGATATACATCCTGCTGTACCCGTGGTATTTAGTCCACTTGATACTCAGACACGAAGTGTCTATATCGACATAAAGTACACTAGATAAGTCTTTGACTTTGAATAGTTATAGCTTTCTAGGTACCTTGTGTCTCATATCCCGTAAGAAATACTTTAGTTACATAAATTAGTTATAGTTACTGAGTTGACTTCATGTTGATAGTACTAATATAGAAATAATAGATTAGTCAATACCCCTAAGGGCCAATTTGTTGTTTTAGTGACCAGCTTCTAAAGCATCACTCGTATAAACACAACATAGAATTGTGAATACGTATGCTTGAATACCAGCTACTCCAACTTCAAGAATGTTAACCATTACTACGAGTCCAAGAGAAACACCGTGAACGATAAATCCGATACCTCCTACAGCAAATACAAATCATACAAAAATTGTAATAATCTTTAGCATACAGTGTCCCGAAAGAATGTTTGCAAAAATTCGAAGTGCTAAACTAATTGGTCGGAATACATACGATACAGTCTCAATTACAATAATAGCAGGTACAATTGCTAAAGGACAACCTTTTGGTAATAACATACCAAATAAATAAACACCGTGATGTAAGAAACCAATCATATTAATTACTGCAAATGCAAAGAAACTAATTGTAAATGTTACAATTAACTGAGCTGTAATACTATATGTATATGGGAATAACGCGATTACGTTAGCAGAAAGGACTAAGAAAAATAGAGTTAAATATGCGGGGAAGAATTTTTCACCTCGTTTTGAACCAATTGCTTCACAAACAGTTTGTAGAATGAATCCATAAATGATTTCATAAATAGTTTGTCATCGACTTGGAACTAATTTAGTTTCATAAAGTGAAAGACTTAAGAAAAGTTTAAGTGCTACAAGACCTAATACAGTTACAAGCATAAAGTTTGTAAATAAGGGACCAACTAAAAGTTGACCTGCAAATAAACCTGAAATAAAATCAGAAAATTGAGTTAAGAATAAACTTGTTCCGTAAGCGAATGCAGTACTTGAAACTTCCACTGTTAATGGTGTTACTAAAGTACCACTTCCTTGACCTGGAAGGAAACTTAACCCCATTCCAATAAGACTAAAAGGTAGACACATAAGTGTACATGCGTAAGATGCAATTACTCCTAATGAAGAAATTGTATATAAATATGCTCAAAGAGCACCTGAAGCAATCATGTAAACTAAATAAGCCACAGGAAGAGTTAAAAAAGATGTGAATTCATATCATTGAATTGATAATGATCCAGGATTTGCAAATCCAGCCTCTAAAGCTCCTCATGCAACTCCATTGTTAGTTGAAGCAGCAGTCGCTGAATAAAGATAACTAGGAACAGCTGAGTATAAGTCAAATCATGCGTGATGATTTCAAGAAGTTACTGCAGATCCTGCACATGAAGATGTTGCATATACAAAATCTGTTCCAACTAATTGAGGAAATAAGTTTGCTTCTTCAAGACTTGTAAGAGTTGCAGCAGCAGGATATACTTGAGCAGATAAAGGAAGAATTTGAAATTGTTCTAGTGGCGTTGCAGCCACAATATTAAGAATAGAATAAGAGTTCATTTTTATGCTATATGATCGACTTCATGTCGATACTTCTACGAGATATAACCACTATCTATGATTCTGATATATGTGGATAACACTACATAAAAAGTAGATGTATAATACTCAAAATCGTAGATACTTAGTTCACTTACTCAACAATGAATTTAGTAAAAGGGCTTATCACCCCGTAGGGATTAGTACCGAAGAAAATATTTTATCGGTTGGACACGAAGTACCTAATGAAAACTTACTAGATATTAGATCCAATGAAGTTTTCTTATTCGAAAAACTACGTTCACGATTTATTCAAAGATTATCTTTTGGAGGAAAAAAGTCTTCAGCAACAAAACTTTTTGATGAAAGCTTAGATATTTTATATCAACGATATAAGGAAGCTCAGAAATCAGATCCAAAGTTAGTTCCTCAAACAAAATCTGATTTATTTTTAACAGCTATTCATCGAGCGAAACCATGACTTACAACAAAAACTTATAAAAGAGGAGGAAAACCTGTCGTAATTCCTGAAATGTTAACCGAGTCTCAATCGTTAGCGATGGCTATTCGATGATTAATTCAAAATAGTCAAAGTTTAACATCTTCTGGTGGTAAATCTACATCATATCATCTTGCTAACGAACTTTTTGGTTGTTTAACAAATCAAGGTAAAACTATAACGCAACGAGAACAAATTCACAAATTAGCAGAAGCTAACCGAGCCTGAATTCTATAGAATAGTCCAACAAACACCTCGTATCCACATGAGGTGATCTTCCTTATAAAGAAAACTAAATAAATAGCTATACCGTAGGGACCCTTGATACTCAGACGCAAAGTGTTTATATGTGGATGTGCCTGCCATGTCTTGACCATTGCCATAAAAGATAGTATGATTCAAGTTCAATCAAATTTACAGGTCGCAGATAATTCTGGTGCTCGTCGCGTTCAATGTATTCGGATTCTTAAAAAATCAAAAGCAATTAATGCTGGAGTAGGCGATATTATTACAGTAGTTGTTAAAAAAGCAAGACCACATAAACGGGTCCAACGTAAAGATATTCAAACAGCAATTATTGTAAGAGTA
>Ga0307985_10001894_pt1 | contig 11867 bp, 23 predicted proteins | sample EllFjometageno80_FD_203155 | JGI IMG/M metagenome (GOLD analysis project Ga0307985, IMG submission 203155) | Marine microbial communities from Ellis Fjord, Antarctic Ocean - #80 | ecosystem: Environmental > Aquatic > Marine > Unclassified | place: Southern Ocean | collected 2014-10-09 | reverse complement strand
CCTGGCGCTTATCCCTGTGTCGGCGCCCTGGTTGATGTACGCCGCGAAGAGGCCGTACACCTCGCAGGTGTACTCCATCTTGGCCCACGACATCCACCTCGACAGGCCCCACTTGAACACGTCGTGTCGCTTCCTCCACCCGTCTCCCGCCATGTTGCTAAGGATGAGGTTGTCACCGTACTCATCCAGGAGCTTGCCGTTCGCGCACTTGTGCTTGCCGACAAACGGTTGGAGGAGTGCCGGAGGCAGACCGTAGAAGGGTTACTTTTCTTACGGGCGACGCGCATAAGACGGGATCAAAATTCCTCCTCGTAGAACGCCATAATTTGCTCCACCACCCCCGCCTCTCCCTCCGCCCTCACTTCCCTCCCGCCCCTGCCCTCTCCCTCTCCCATCTTCTTCGCATAATCTAGAACCCGCCCCTCCAATCCTAACCCCCCCCTCTCCCCCACCCGCACAACGGCAAATGGTGCCGTCGCGATCCCTTCGACCCTGTACTCGAAATCTTCAACCTTAACATCGTCCCCCCCCTCCTCGACCACCACCACCACGCCGGCCGCCGGGTGGCTCAGCATGTGCGTCATGACCGCCTCCAGCCCCGCCGCCCCCGACGCCACGATGCAGGGAGGAATCTGCCCGTACAGCTTGGTCAAGTCCTTGCTCGCCTCCTGCGGGGCGGGGGGAGGGGGTTAGAGGAGCGAGAGGAGGCTACACACACACAAACGCCTCTGGCCCAGACAAAAAAGCCGCAATGAAAAGCGGCAGCATATTCGCATGTTTTGCTCGAGTGTTTGGCTTGGCGTGTTTGGTGGTGTGTTTGGCTCGGCGCGTTTTCCTCGGCGCGTTTGCTCTGTGTGTTTGAGCGCAGATCGTCGCTCTTGCTTTTCCTTACCTTGCTCCCCTGAACGACAAGGCTCGTGCTCTCGATTCCCTTCCGCACGCTCACGTCGCCGAGTTTCACCCGCAGTTGCTCGTTTTCCTCCTTCACGCTCAAGTAAACGAGGGGCACCGGTCTCTCGTTGACCTCGATCGGCACGAAAGTCCTGCTCGTTACGTATCCGCGGACACACGTGCGCCGCATGATCGGCATCATGCTTGCATCCTGGGGTGAGTGTGAGGGGGGTGAGTGTGAGGGGGTTGAGTGGGGGCGGGAGGGGCTTGGAAATTGCGCGCGCGCGCGTGTGTGTATATAAGCCTCAGAAATGACCGCTCCGTCACCGCACGAAACCGCCTCTCAACCAGTAAACCTCTCCACCTGCATTGTGTGTGAGTGGTAGGCGAGGAAGGGGGGAGGTGCGAGCGCGAGCAGCTCAGCTCAGGGCTCGCTATTCGCAAGCGGCTCCAAGCGCCCGGCTCACGCACCCGGCTCAAACGCGCTCAACCCGTGCGCTCTGGACGCACTGCTCACCTTGTCATCCAAGCCATCCCGTCGCCCCCCCCGCCCTCCCTCGAACGACCAGAAAACCATTGGATCTGCGACCACTCAAGTCTATCCAAGCAAGCTTGGATTTGTTACATCAGCAGACGGTCACACGCCCGGAACCCGATAGTTCGCGTCGCTGTAACGAGTTTAGGTAATCTGGCGCCCGGGGTCGTTGAGGAGGTTAATGGCTAGTGGAGGCACTGCGTGTGCGGAGGCACAGCGGCAGCGATATCTTTCCCCCATCCGTGTGACATGAAGTTTGGTAGTCTGCGTCTTTGGACAGAAGTGACAGGCATTGGTGCCAATGGCCAACCCGGTGAGGGGGAGGCCATACACAACTTAATCAACAAAGGTGTAGCACGAGACGTCCGGACCAGTCCAGAGCAAGGGGACACAGTGGCGTAGTGAATCATCGCTGAGGGGTGGGGGGAGTTAGAGGTTGGGCGGGGAGGGAGGGGGGGGAGGGAAAGGGCAGTTGCGATGCCAACAAAAGCGGCGCACAGAACGCGGCGCACAGAACGCGGCGCACAGAACGCGGCGCACAGAACGCGCCGCTCAGAACGCTTAATTCGCTCGCGAGCTCGTCTTGTCCTTCCTTCCTTCCTACTCGCTCTTGTTACTCGCTCCCCGTCCGCCCCTCTCTCACCTGCACGCCGCCGTCACCCCCCTCCTCATTCCAGCCTTTGCTACCGCCATCGTCTCCAACCCGCAACCTCGAAGCGCTACACACGTACACCAATGTACATCAGTTCGTCCCAACGCCAGTCGCTGTCACCGTTGGTCAATGGAATAGTAGACGTGACGTCGGGTCATATTCGAACTTAAAACGTGTGGTCAAGGCAGCATCGAGTGTCGCGGCGCCACAAACACAGGCATGTACACCAACCCTACCTCCTTTCAAGCGCAACCACAACACACGATCCCTTTCCCCTCTTGACGGTAAGCTGTGGGGATCCAAGAGGTTACGCTAGTCCGGAGAGAAGCCGTTGCTACCGTCGTTGGGTTCGGGTCGCGTTTTGCAAGCTCGAAATGAGAAAGCGGGCGCTAAACCGATGAATAACGACGGAGGTTCGAACTCTAGCGTGTTCTCGAGGCCCGTTGCGAGGTGTCCGGGGGCGTGTTGGGAAGCTAGGGAGGGGGAGGGCGATGCGAGTGTTGCTGGTGGCGTTAATGGAGCGGTGGTGGTACCGCGGATGTGGGTGCTCGAGAGCAGACAGTGATATCGCGGCGGCCGTGAGGGGAGGCGGTGAGTAATCTTGCGATTGGTAGCGCCGTTCGCTATCAGCACGTGTGGCATCTTGCATACGGACTACTGCTTCTTCAGCAGAGTGTTTCAGGTCACTACATGGAATGTAGGTGGATGAATCGAGACCCACGATGCACCGCGGTGTTCTCCGGGTTGGGCAGGTGGGAATTTGTTACGCAGGGGTGTGCGAACACGAGTGAACACACACGCCTTTGGGGGGTAAGGCACAGATCCCTGCTCGATGCTCTGATATTTCTACCGGGTTACCATTGCTGGCCCGAACCCTAAATGGGTGAGCGGTGAACAGGTGTCCGAAATTCTGTTAGGGTTACGACACCTTCTCGCCACTTGTGACGGTGTATTGCGAGAGGTGCGAGAGGTCCTAGATGCACAGATCACCCTGGAACGTTCATGTCGGAAAGGGGACGAGGATGGACTCTCTCTCGCAAATGGAGAGGGGTGGGAGGGGAGGGAGGGGTAACTCTCACGAGTTGGCGGGGGAGGGTGGGCTCTTCACTGGCAAAGCGGAAATAAAAGGTTGGTCGGCTACGGCGTGACTGACCAGGGGGAGCACGGAAGGTGAAGTGAGGAAAAGCCTGTTCCCTCCAAAATGTGAGCACGGAGCACAGAGTACGGAGTACAGGGTTAGTTGCTTAGTTGTAGCTAGCTAGCACGGGAGGGGGCGGGAGGCAGGCTAAGGTGATTTGATGAGTGGCGTTGGCTCGGAAGTCGCGGCCAGAACAGTCGCGGCCAGAACCGCCGCCTATGGGCAGTACGAGGCGTAAGTGTTGCGAACGTTGACGGCTGCACGTCAGGAATGCGCAAAAAGGGGAGCGACGCGAGCGATACACGAGTGCGTCAAGTGATGCACGAGTGCGTCAAATGATGCACTCGTCTTGGGCTGGCGTGTTGGTCCGGGAAGAAAACTTGGCAATAACTTTTCTCTGTGGAGCGCTCATCCTCCAGTGACGCTGTTAGAGACCAGTTAGCTGTTAGAGACGACCTACTACTGCTGGAACCTCTCTCGTCTACGCCACACCATGAGCTCCCCCCCTGCCCAAGGGCCTCCCCAAGGGCCTCCCCAAGGGCCTCCCCATGGCCCTCCCCTCTCTCTCTCCATGGCCTCCCTCAAGCACCGTCTGGAGCTGTACTATTCCTTTGTCTCTCCTGAAACACCAACCGCAAGTGACTGGCCCTCAAAGTTCACCGAAATATACCGCAAGTTTGGTTGCTCGTTAGCGAACGAAATCAAGCTGCAAGCCAAGCTGAAGAAGAAGTACGGCGACGAGATTGTGCTCAACATACCCACAGTTGACGCTGCCCGGCCCAACTCAACCCGCCCAAAAGTCATTACGCCCAAAGCGCCCAAAACGTTCATCCCCGACCCGTCCCGCCTTCAGATAACCACCGGCAACACGTCCTTCACCTCTTCCACCTTCGACGCCTACGCCTGCCTCCTCGCCCCCCCCTCCCTCATCCTCACCTCCCCCCCCCTCGGCGAAACACTCGACAATGTCGACCGCTGCCGTCGCCTCCTCCCGGAGACGGACTGCTGGTACCTTCCGCCGACGAAGAGAAAGAGCGGGAAGGGGAACGAACCGGAGAAGAAGCGCGGCAAGAAAGAGGAGGACATTGACGAAATGGCCAAGGAGCTAGCAAAAGGCCCGTAAGTGACGCGAGATTTACGATAGCTCGCCGCGAGTTTACTCACACACCCCACGCAGGTACTCGGTGCTGTACAACGCCATGAAATCCAAGCGCCCGGTGGTCATTGTGAGTAGGGGGAGGAGGGGGGCGAGGAAAGAGCGGCGACGGAGCGACGAGGAAAGAGCGGCGACTGAGAGACGAGGAAAGAGCGGCGACTGCGCGGCGAACGAACGCGCAGAGCGCTCGCAGCGCGGAATGGCCGGTTCAGAACGCGCTTTTCGTGAGCGGCTGGCCCAGAATTGACCGGCGAACGAACGCACTTTTCGCTCGTTGCACCAAAAGCGACCTGCCCAGCTCTCTCGCTCGCACGTCGCCCAGAAGACAGCCTCAGAACGCGCCTTTCCATTCCCTCCGTGTTCACTTACACATGTGGCACACAGGTCATTCGGTACGTGGACTGCATCAGGGGAGAAGTGACCGGGGTGGTGCAGGCTTTTGACAAACACTTCAACGTCGCGCTGGGGAGGAGCAAGGAGGTGTACGCTGAGAGGGGCATGTGGGCGGCGGGAGAGCGGAAGGTTAGGGTCATGCCGGGAATCTTCGTCGTGAGAGGGGACATGATTGTGGCCGTGAAGATGAAGCTGGAGAGCTAGGCTGCATCAGAAGGTAATGGTGGGCGGAAGCTCGCGGACTGGAGTTAAACACACAGCTGCGTTTGAAACAACTGATCCCTCGTGCACTCACTCGAACTCTCCTAAATTTGTGAGAGAAAAGCCAAAGTCTTGACAAAGTACCAATTCATGGATCTATTAACCGTGCTTGATGCACAGGAGGAGTTCGATGCGAACGGCGAAGCGCGAAGGGGAGAAGGCGCTCAGGGGGCAGAGGCGGCGGATGGCGCTCGAGTCGCCGTGGACACGAGCCGCGAGGACAGCGAAGTCGCCGGAAGCGAGGGCGTTGGTGGTGTCGGCGAGGAGGGAGAGGACATGAGGGCGTTCTTCGTGGAAGGCCAAGTAGGCTTCCTGCAGGGGTGTGAGGCCGTCGTAATCGATTGCACACAGCGCCAGCGGGTATTCGCGGATCAAGAGCTCGAGAACGGCGGGGTCGTCGTGGCTATAAGCAGCACCATGAAAGGGCGTGTAGTCATGGCGATAGTTGATGGAAACCACGTTCCTCTTCCTTGAGTCGAGCTTGGCCGTAGTCAGCATCAGCTGAACGAGTTCCAATGGCGCACGGTCGTCACATGCATAAAAGAACGTGGTCCCAAAGACCCCATGGTAGAAGATTTCATCGACCGCGTCGCTGTCTGCAAGTACCTGGAGGTGTGCAATGGCGTACTGCCACTCGTTGCCGCGAATCAGATCGCACAGCTCGGTCAAAGTCCTGCGAAGAAGGACAGAGTAAGGAGACGTGTAAGGAGACGTGAAAACGAGGCATGCAGGAGGTGCGCGAAGAGGCGTGCAGGAACGTGGTTGGTGGGAGCGTGCTGGGATGTGCTGCGTGCTTGTTACGGGGCTGGTGGTTGCGCGGCGAGCTGGGAGCGGCGAGGGTGAGCGTGAGGAGTGGAGGTGTTTGCTTGCCGCTCGTTTGAAGGTTTGCAGTGTCGCTGAAAGGGGGGCAGGGGGAGGCCATACCAGCTTCCGTCGGTTAGCAAGGGGAATGGGTGATGGTGGTCCACTAGCGTGTGGTTGGCGAGTAGTATTGGCAGCGGTCGCGTAGATGCCTCACTCGTTACTTTGCGGTGCTTGTTGAGCGTCGCGCTGTCGGCGAGATAACGATTTTCGCGCCACATAACCACAGGTGACTAGCGGTACTCAATACCCCAGCCGCTCAGCCAGTTTTACTAACTGTTCACCCCCAGTATAACCGCCATGCAGTCTCTACTCCTCCTGACCATTGTGCTCTCCATGCTCTCCCTAGCCTTTTCCTCTGCCCCCTTCCTTCCCTCTGCCCGGTCCCTAGCCTTCTCTCCCTCCACCTCCTCCCTCCTCTCCTCTCTCCTCTCCTCTGTCCCCAGAGGCGGCGCAGTGTTGACTCCCGACACCCTCGCTGACGTTGACGCCGCTATCAAGGCCGCCGTGGATTCCGGCAAGGCTGTCGTGATAGACTTCTCTGCCACTTGGTGTGGACCGTGCAAGATGATCGGGCCCGTCTTTGAGCTTCTCTCTGAGGAGTTCGCCGACTCGGTCGTGTTCCTCAAGGTTGACGTCGACAGCAACGCAGAAACGGCGCAGCAGTACGACGTGAGCGCTATGCCGACGTTCATCTTCATCAGCGCCAAGGGAGAGGTAGTGGACAGGCTAGCGGGCGCCAACGCCGACAGACTGAAGGAGTTGATCTCGTCTTTGACCCGGTGAAGAATTAACCAGTGTCAATTTTATACACCCAGAACGTATAAGTCGGTGTTAACTAAGAGGGAGCAAGCGAAGCTGCTGTGAGGGTGCGTTGACGAAGTGAGCAGCGTGGTTTGACAACGCGAGCAGCGGATTTTAACTGCGCCAACTTGGAGACTAGCGAGCGCTCCTCACAGAACGACTGGTTCAGAACGAATGCGTGTGGCTCGCGAAAAGGAAGAATCGTGCCCTTCATTCACACCGCCGCCGCCTTTGTTCAAACATGTGCATGGTTCTTCGAAGCACGCTGTTTGCAAGCGATCATCGCCCATCTCATTTACTCGCGCTCAAATCAACTCCCCCCGCCACGCCATCACATGTTGCTGAATCCCCACAGCTCGACGTCCGCCACCTCGCAAACCCCTCCCTCAAACAGCGCGTCGTTCATGAAAGTGGCGCACATTCCGCTCGTGGCCTTGCTGAAGTCGTCACTGAGGGAGAACCCGCTTTCGCCGCCGCCCCCGCCCCCGCCCCCGCCCCCGCCCATGCGCACGCAGCCCGCAGCGATGTCCACCGCCTGGAAGTAATCGTTGTTGCCGCTCCAGAAGTACGGGGAGACGGTGCCGGGGGTTGCGGCGAGAAAGCCCCTTTCCGACACGATACACTCCTCGCTAAAACACTTAGCCAGCTCCCCCTTGGACGCTGCGGAGAACGGCTCGTCGCCCGTCCAGCTGCTGCTCCTGGCAATGGGGGCGGGATGTGGGTCGATCTTGAACAGGAAGGAGCCGCCAGAGCCGAAGTACTGGTTGGACGGGCAGGTGCGCTGCGGCGCCCTGGCCAGGCGGAAGTGTGAGCATAGGGGGAGGAGGCGAGAACAAAGGGGCTGAGAGAGCAGCGCGTTTTGAGCAGCGCGAGTGGACCAGAACACGCCACTTTTGCGCACTCTACTCGCCTCGCCTCGCTCCGCGCGCTCGCACGTACCAAATGTCCGTGCCCAGCCCCCCGAAGATCGCCCCGTCCATAGTCTGGACCACGAGCAGCGTCTCGCTGCGCCCGCCCCTGGCCGCCTTGGCCGCACCGGCGAGGAACGACTTGAAGTCGGAGCCGTCGCGCGCGAGCGAGAAGAGGCGGGACCACGTGCTGAACTGCAGCGTGCGGGGCAGGCACGTGTTCGCGATGGAGTGAATCAGGGCAGGCGTGAGGATGGGGGGGAGGGGCTGGAGCGTCTTGGAATTGCGATGGGCGTAGTTGATGGACGGAGTGGCGAAAGACATGGAGCCGTGCGAGTCGATATTCTGGGAAGCTTTCTCGGCGTCAATCTGCCGCAAACACGGCCACAAACACGGTGTGAACAAGGAAGTAAGGCGCCCACAAACACGGCGTGAACAAGGGAGGAAGGTGGCGTCTCACCTGGTGCTGCTTCGCCACGAACGCGTCCTCCTCCAATTTCATCTTCCGCTCCTGCTCATCGGCGGCAGCAGCCTCCGCCAGTATCTTCTGCTCCTTCCGCTTCTCTCGCAGGTTACGCCAGTAGTTGCCGATCTTAGCGAGCGGCGATTTTGACGCGGGCGCGGGCTGCTCGCACACGACGATGGCCTGAGGGCGGCGGTTGGAGTGCCGGTTCGTCTCGTCGGAGGACCAAGAGGCGTGGAGCGCCGTCGACGCGGAGAAGGAGGGAGAGTTGCGAGTCGCCAGCATAAGGTCGACGGCTGAGGCCGACGCGAGCGCGGCTTGGTGCAGATCCCGAGAGCTGGCGCGTGGGCGGGGGGGCGGGGTGGGGATCGGCGCTGGGAGAGGGGAGAGAATGGTGCCGTTTGGTGGGAACAGGGAGCGCTTTGGCGGGGCGGGAGACATGCTCAGCGGATCCCGTGGTGCGTGGTTTGCGTGGGAGTGAAGCTCTGTGCTCGTCGCTCGTTTGAAGGTTTGCAGTATCACAGAAAGGGGGCCAGGGGGCGGCCGTACCAGCTCCCGCTGGTTAGCAAGGGGAGTGGGTGGTGGTGGTCAACTAACGTGCGCTCAGCGAGGATTGGCAGCGATCACGTAGATGCCTCACTCGGTACTTTGCGGTGCTTGTTGAGCGTCGCAGTGAGATGGCGATTTTCGCATCACATCAACACCTGCGACGGCCGCTACTCACTACCCCATCCGCTCATCCCTTCTGTCAGACCTCCCTGACCTATTGGCTATTCGATCCTAGTCGCCTACAACGCTTGCTCCTTCCGTCCCCCTCAACGGCCAATCCATCCCAATCCCTTGTCACTATCGACACCAGACCAATACCGAGCTGATTGGTTTCTCCTCGCGTTGCTCCTCGCGTTGCTCCTCGCGTCCAGGCTCCACCTCGCATCCCGGCTCCACCTCGCATCCCGGCTCCACCTCGCATCCCGGCTCCACCTCGCATCCCGGCTCCACCTCGCCTCATGTGTGGCAGAGCTCGGCAGTCCCTGGCTGCGGTCGACGAAGGCTACACAACAACCCTCGGCTTCCTCCCACCTGACACCGTCTCTTTCCCTCTACCTCCGCCCGACGACAGCAACGACGGCCCTCCCTTCAGCCCCGACAACCTGCACCCTGGCCACCCCATGGCAACCTTCAGTCTGAACGAGTCAACACTGACTCCTACGACGAGCTACTGGGGCATAATCAAGTCCGGTACCAAACACAGCCCGCTGCCAGGAGGCACGTCGAAGCACTTCGCGGAGCAGTCGTACAACAGTGAGTGAACTGGGCATGCGCGCGAGGGGATGTTGGACGGTTCAGTGACGATACATACAGGAGCACGCTTCTTCTGCTACAATGCGACTGGCACGATCGGCGACCAGCGCTATGCGTATACCAGCTCCCCCATTCGCTCCTTGACCTCGGAACAAACGGCTCGAAACACGCTGCAAGATACGACTGGCGAGCTGTGTGCTGCGGATCACCCGCTGCTGATAACGCGCTGCCCAAGACCCCCGGTAATGCGCGAATTGAGCCGGCACGCTGAATGACCGGCGCAGCATAACCGGCTCAGAACGCGCTATTCGCGAGCGCGCTGCGCGGAATGGCCGGCTCAGAGCGTCCTTTCCGCTCGGCCCAGAACGCGCTGGTTGCTTCGAGCGCGCTTTGAGTCGCCCATTCAGAGCGCCCCCCCCCCCTTCTAACCCCCTTTACCCAGCCAACACTGACTCCCAGCTCGCCCCCCGCTTCTCGCGCCTCTTCGGCCTCAACCGCACGTGCGTGGTCCCCCTTTCGGGCTTCTACGAGTGGAAGGACGACTCCACCCAGCCCGGCAAGAACACTCGCCAGCCCCACTACATCTACCGCGGCGCGTACCCCGCCACCACCCCGCTGCTGGTCGCTGGCCTCTACGACGATGTCACCACCGGCGGCCCCAACCCGACCGAGTTCCGCACGTTCTCGGTTCTCACGACGCTGGCGAGCACGACGGTTGCGGACGTCCACGTTCGCATGCCGGTTTTGTTGACGAGTGCTGCGGATGTTGCGGCATGGTTGCAGGGGGGTGGGGACTCTGCGATGGTTAGCAGGCTGGCGAGGACGGCTAGGGAGGTTTGTACGAGGTAAGCACGCCGTTCAGTCTCGCAGAACGCGCTGCGAGCGGCGGTCGCGAACGAGTCTCGCCAGAAAGTGCCGCGAGGAGCGCCTGATCGCGCGGTTTGTGACGCAACACTGATGCGGCATTCGCTCCACTAGCAGTTGAGAACAGAGCGACCGGCTCACGAGTGGTTCTGATCGTGTTCTTGACGCGCCATTGGAGAGCTTGAGGGGCTCAACGCTTTTCGCAGGCTCGTCGTTCGCTCGCAAACAGCGCGTTCTGATTTTACATTGCCCGCCTCATTACCAATAAGCGCAACTAACCATCGCACAGGGAGGGGTTTGACATTCGTCATCACGCCGTGACGAAGGAGATTAATATGGCGACTGCTGTGGTGGAGGAGCCGTTTGTGCCGGTCAAGGTGGAGAAGAATAGGAGCGTGATGGACTTGTGGGGAGGTGAGCCGGCCAAGAAGAAGGTCAAGGTGGAGGAGTTTGTGGTGGACGTCGACGACGAGGAGGTTGGTGCTGCTGCGATTGAGGGCACGGTCGACGGTTCGTGGAGTTGCTCGACGTGCACATTCCACAACACCCCCCTCGCGCTCCAGTGCGGGATGTGCTTGGCCAGGAAGCCGCTTCCCTCCCCATCTGATGTCACATCCTCTGCCCCCCCCAGGACTCCGCCCGCGTCCGGGAACTCTGCCTTGTTCAGGACGAGCGTGGCGCCGAGGAGTGCGGGGAAAGGGGGGAAGGGGACGAAGGGGATTGAGAGATTCTTTAGCTGTAGGAAGTAGGTGAAATGTAACGTAGTGTGAAATGTTAGCGTATGTGACACTGCACTGGAGTCTAAAGCCAACCCACGTGCTTCGTGATCCTCCCGTACGAGTTGCCGCCGCCAGAGATGAAGCTGAGCGCTCAAGAAGAGAAGAGCATGCTGGACAAGGCGGACAATTGGATCAGCACCGTGTCTGGCCTCGTCGAGGAGGGCACTGGCGCCATTGAGAACCCGGTGCAGTACACCAAGAGCTTCTTCGGGAGCAGGTTCGCGAAGAAGATCGAGGAGGTCACGAGCCAGGCGGTGGAGAAGAGCTTGTATTTGTATTTGGTGGACGAGTACACGGGCAAGCCGATGTACGACGCGAGCGGCGTGTACCCGGTCAAGATCGACGTCGCGAGCGACCTGGTGGGCAAGTACATGCCCATGATGAGGATCGGGTTGCAAGCCGCGAGCGTCGCGAACGGGGCGGTGGCGCTCGTGAACGTGTTCTGCCCCTTCGTGCCTAGTAGGTTGGTGCCGACGAGCTTCATGAGCAAGGCCAAGGACTTCGTCGACGACCTGGACAAGCCGAGCAACGTGGGGGAGTTCGGGAGCGTCCAGAAGGAGGTGGACAAGGGGGACGGCAAAGCGTGGGAGCGAGCTGCGGGACTTTGAGAAGTTCGATAAGGTGAAGGCGATGGTCGGGAAGGTGGAGGAGGTGCGAGAAGTGGGCGTGTGCGCGAACGCCAAGATCGACGAGGTGCGCGATGTGACGGCCGGAAAGATCGACGAGACGAACACCAAGATCGACATGTTGATGAACATGGTGGCAGAGTTGGCGGCGAGGGGGGGACAAGCGCCAGTAGTGGAGAAAAAAAGCCCAAGTCCGAGAACGTGTTCAGACTGGAAGAAAGACTAAGATCAGCG
>Ga0307985_10001891_pt1 | contig 11881 bp, 12 predicted proteins | sample EllFjometageno80_FD_203155 | JGI IMG/M metagenome (GOLD analysis project Ga0307985, IMG submission 203155) | Marine microbial communities from Ellis Fjord, Antarctic Ocean - #80 | ecosystem: Environmental > Aquatic > Marine > Unclassified | place: Southern Ocean | collected 2014-10-09 | reverse complement strand
GGAGACGCAGAACACCGGCTGGGCGACCTTGACAACCTTGGTCTGCAGGTTTGCCATGATCCAAAAGACCCAACGCGTTCAGACCACCGCCCCGCCCACTCCGACAAAGACCGCGAGAACGCCCGCCGTGCTGCTCGCCGTGCTGTACTCGCGCGCCGGATTCGGCACCGCGACGCCTCCCGTCGCCCCCTCGGTGCACATGGGCGTGTCGTCGCCGTCGAGCTTCACCGTGAACGTCGCAGTCCTCTTGTTCCCACTGTCGCACGAGCCGACGGTGACCTCAATCATGTCCGTCGTGCAAGGCGAGGTCGCGGAGGAGGTGATGCGGAAAGACGAGCCTACGATCACCGTGTACTGCGTGGAGGACGACGCATTGTTCCACGAGCGGATGGGGAAGGACGAGCACTTCGAGGACGAGCACTTTGAGGACGAGCACTTCGAGGAGGAAGGGCAGTCGACCACGAGGACGATCACTAAGGTGGCTCACGAGCGGGTGATGGACGAGCAAAGGCAAGGACGAGCGAGCTGGAGTTCGCTCCGTACAAGTTGGCAACGGCAGGCGCAAATGGGTAATACGCAGTAATCAGACTCACAATGTTTGTTTTCCCAGTCTGAACACAAGGAATGTTTGTTTTCCAGAGAGAGTTGGTCTTACACCAAGTTGGTCTTGCGCGTTTGATCGTGGATGGAAATAAGATGCTGGAGCTTCCATTCCACCTCAACAGACCTGAAGGACGCAGAGTTAGAGAGCGTGGTAAGCAGAGAGTGAGCAGAACGGGTCACCCTATCCCACTCCCAGCCAACATTACTGTCACATATTGTATGTCGTCTGCTATAACCCACCCCCAGCCAAGTACACCGGAGAAATTCTTTCTCTTGCTTCCCGCAACGAACTCACTACGGTGGCCTAGCTTAACCAGCAAAGCGCCCTACCCGGAACCATGTTCTGTGTGTAGGGAGACGGCGGGTGCAAGACCCCCGGTCATCACCAAGAGTGGTCCCACATGACCACTCTCGGAGCACCTTTACCGGTGTCGACCGTTTGAATTATCGACAGGAGGGAAAGACCCCCGCTTAGTAGACTTGACCGTCGACTAGCGTAGCAAGTCTGTTTGAGTCTGTGCACACGGTGACTCTAGACTTGAAACAGCAACCAATCATCACTTGCAATTGGGAGGGAAATCGCCGCATCGTTTATAGGCGCGAGTGGCCCATCTCGTAAACTGGCTCATAACAGATGTCAGTGTGTGACGGTGAGAGAGACCACAATACGACCGTGTGAGACCGACAGGAGGGAAAGACCCCCGCTTAGTCCGACTTGGCCGTCGACTAGCGTAGCAAGTCAGCTCGAGCCCGTTCACACGGCGGCTCGTCGACTTGATACAGCAACCAATCATTCATTTAGCAACTTTTCACGAACGTCCTCCAGATCATGTGTTCTAAAATACTTGGAGGTAAGGCGAGCGAAGCGCGAGCTTTGTGGCAAGACCGCCTTGTTCGCCTCCACCCACTTGTGTGTGGCGCACGACGCGCTCGAAAACAGCGCCGTCCCTTTACCGCCGCCGCCTTCTTGTTCACACACATGTGTGGGGCGCTGTTCTCTCACCTCTCTCTCTCTCCTCCCCCATCCAGGTATAGCAGTATTCTGCTCGAGCGGCCATCTCGTAAACTGGCGCATAACAGATGTTAGTTGTGACGGTGGGAAAGACCACGATGCCTCTGCCCAGGCGGACGTAATTTGCGTCAAACCAGTCAGCCCAGGTGAGAATGTCAGTTCTTGTATGCGGAGTGCGATCAAGTGTGAACGATTGCGTACAGCAAACTCAACAAAACACTACAGTGGCATTAAGGTTGCGCTTCCCAGTTCGATTCTGGGCACTATTTATTTTCTCTTCGCAAGAGGCGCAGTCAGAAACGTTCACATCACACATAACCCCATCGTGTTGCTTCACTTGCGTACACGACTGACACTGCCCAGACTGGTTACAGCGACACTTTTAATCACTTGTCACGAGAGCATGCAGCAGCAATGCTGCACGTTATCATTCCCCGGTTCCATACAAACAGTACGCGTGCAGCAGGGCTAGTGCTGCATTCGGCTGGGTTCGCGCGTAACAGAATTGCCTTACTTAGTGTGGTTGAGCCCTCAAAGGCACGACCCCGGAGTAGAGGATTGCCCGGTACCGCCTCTAAGGGAGGAGGCGGAGAGCGGGCGGACAGGAGGGAGAGACCCCATCTCATGCACAGCTGACATCAGGCAAGATACAGCAACTGAACAACTAGCGTGACATTAGAACAGTGAGGGCAGGCTGGCTAAAATGGCCGGACGGCTGGACGGTAGGCTTGAAGTAGCCATCCGCTAAGGAGTGTATAACAACTCACCAGACGCATGCTCTTGCTGGACGATGCTTGTCAGCCGACAGCTGCAACGATTGAGACTCCGCTTAGAAGACGAGGTAAGAGGGGGGAGGAGAGAGAGAGCGCGAGTCGCGCTCAAAAACGATCGGTCGGTGCTATGAATTCGCCCACGAATCGTCGAAAACGAGCCGCTCGGCGAGCGAGGAACGCCGGAACGCGCCGTGTGTAGTAACCCTAACCCTGTGTGTGGTTGACGGCCGGCTGTGTGCAGCAAGCAAACAAATCATTTGAATTTTTCCTCCTTGGAGGCGCAGTCAGAGGGCCGTCGATTGATTCGACCAACCCTAACCCAGACACTCAACGCAGGAAGTACCTTTCCGAGTCCTCTGCGCGCACCCCAACAAAGAACGAAGTCCGATGTGAGCCAGAGGAGGGACGGCTACAGATTTTGAACAGCAACACTAACCCCATAAAACAAAACAAAACAAAACAAAACAAACAACATTATTGTGCACGGCGGCGGGCGGGACGACCATTACAGCTGAATTACGAAGCTGTGACATTTTCTCATTCGTACGTCTGATTTCTCATTTTCGCCTGCCGTTGCCAACTTGTACGCAGCGAGCCCCTTCTTCGACTTGCGCTTCATCGTCTTCCGAAGAGCCTGGAAGTAGAATTCCATCACCTCCTTCTCGCCGCGGATCATCGCCACCAAGCAGATGCCGAAGCTGTAACTGTCAGCGGCCGCGTCGTAGTGATTCCCTGCCTTCACCTCTGGCGCCACGTAGATGGGCGTGCCGACGCTCGTCATCGCCTGCCAAACACATGTGTGAACAACAGGCCGCACACATTTGTGAACAAGGGGGGGCGTGGAGGTCGCGCCGTGGTCCTTCTTTTGGAACTTGCTTGCGCTCCTCACCTGGTTCAAGTTCACCCCCTCGCCTCGCCGAAATCGGTGAGTTTCAGCTGCCAGTCCTTCGTCAGCAACATGTTGTCCGGCTTCAAATCCCTGTGAATAATGCACTGCCTGTACCCAGCGGGGATGATCTGGCCGTCCTCGTTCTTCTCCTCGTCAGCCCAGTACTGCTCTTGGTGCAGATACTGAACGCCCAAAGCGCACTGAGTCGCGATGTTCGGCAGCTGATCCTTCCACGTGAGGGACTTGGTGCCGCTCGCGTCCTCCTCCAACACCGGTTCGTACTCCTCCAGCAGCCTTTCCACCTCCCTCTTATTAAGGTTAGGGTTAACCCTTCGTCACCGCGAGTTCCTCCTCGGAGTGCTTCTTCTTGCGGAGGGACTCCTGCAGGTTCTCGTTCGCAATCTGCTCTCTTTCTCTTGAAAGGAGAGACGATCCTTCCGCCGTTCGGCGCGTAGTTTCTCTTCAGTGACCTTGGCTTGCTGCAGCTGGCGGCGGTATACGAAGTAGAACGCGAGCGACGCCGCTGCGAGGACTACGGCGACAATGCCCCCGATGGTGGCGGGGGGAGATGCCCTTGTCCGAAACGCGCGACCTGGATGGTGGCAGGCGACGCACGCCGCCGAGGGTGACGGAGAGCTCGATCTCGCCCTCGTAGCCCGCCTCAATGGAGTGGGTGTAGGAGAAGTCGGGGGCGATCGGCGGGATGTCGTCTTGCCCGTTTATGCTCACCGCGTATCCCATGGCGTCCGTGATGGTGTTGCCGAACTGCCACACACAAGAGTGAGCAAGGGAAACAAAGGGGCGAACAGTGTGATCCACACACATGTGAGATCCACACACATGTGTGAACAAAGAGGGAGGCGGTGGGCGAACAACGTGATTTCAGCCCCACCGGTCTCGCATTCCTTCGCCGATCTTTGCGCCATTCGCCTCACCTGGTCCTTGGGCAACACGCGAAGCTCCAGTAGATTTCCTTCTCGCTGACGAGCTCGGTGGAGGCGATGTTGTGGGTTGAAGTGGCTGCGTGGGGGACATCAGGCTTGACGTCGAAGCGGAACGGGTTGCCCTTTATGGCGGTGCCGTTCGCTAAGGCCCTGTCCGCAGCGACGTTCGCGCACATCTTCGTGACCTCGAGTAGGTCCTTGGATGCTTCGTTGAATGCACCGACGCTGAAAGTCTTGATGCCGTTGTTGCGGTGTAGCAGCTGTGCTAAGGGGCCTTTGGGAAGGTGTGCGTCGTTTGCTGGGCGGTGGTAGTAGAAGCAATTTAATGAGGATCTCAGCATCACCAGATGGGCTGGAGCTGATTACTTGCCTGGCCGTGAGTTGGGACCATGACCGACGCCGGGTAAGTCATCCGCCCACATCTTAACTAATAACAGACGCGCACTCGTGCAGCTGCGTGCTAGCGTTTGTCCCCTCTCCCCCCGCATCCAAACGCAATAATGTTAACGCAACATGCTTCTCTGCAAATTTGCGTCGGCTAAATTGGCGGCTCTGCGGGAGGCGCCGTGGCCGCGGCAATCGCGCTCATGTGTCTGCCCCCTAGTTGCTCCTTCCTCCTTGACTCCTTCCTGCGCTCCGTTATTTCCCTGTATAGCCGCTCCCTGTAATCCCCCGCACTCAGCTTCTTATTGTCCCCGATAGCGATGGTGCAAGGCCCGTTTTGGAAAGTGGGCTCGTCGTCAGGATTGTGGAACTCGGCCACGAAGGGATGCCTCAGTGCGTCCTCAGCGGCGCACCTTTTGCTCGGGTTGAACTGCAAGCACTGGTGCATCAGCTCCAGCGCCTCGGCCGAGTTGTCCGGGAAGACCTCGCTCAAGCTCTGGTTCCTGGTGGGAGGGATGCTTTCGAGCATAGTGAGCGCGAACGGGCTCCTGATGGCCTCGATGTCGTCTCCCGAAGGTTTTCCGGTAATTGCGATGATTTTCTCCAGCTGGTTCATGGTCGAGTTCCCCTGGAACAACGGGCGGTTTCCGAGCATCTCGGCCATGATGCAGCCAACGCTCCAAATGTCCACGCCCTTGGTGTACTGAGTGGAACCAAATAGAATTTCCGGCGCTCTGTACCATCTCGTGGCCACGTAGTCCGTGAGTACAGGGCTCGGTCCTGCCGTCTCAGCGACACTTCGGCACAGCCCAAAGTCGCACACCTGAGCGGCACACACATGTGTGAACAAAAGCCACACACACAAGTGAACAAAGGCCACACACACACGTGTACAAAGAGCGGCGCTGTTTGTGAGCCCACACACATGTGTGAACAAAGAACCTCCTCCCGCCCACCTCCAAGCCACCCGCCCTCCCTTTGCGGCGGTGTGAACAAAGGGCAGCGCTATTCGCTCGCTCGTAACGCGTTCGCATGTCACACGCTCGATGGGCTCGATGGGCTCGATGGGCTCGATGGGCTCGAAGCGCGCCATTTGTGGGCGCGATGGTCTCCTCGGTGGGGCCCATCAGTGCTCCGTGCATGGAGCCTTCTCACCTTCACCTTGCACTCCGAGTTCAGCAGCACATTGCTCGGCTTGATGTCCCGATGCAGCAGCTCCGCCGAGTGCAGAAACTTGAGCGCCTTGAGAATCTGGTAGATGACGTACTTCTTGTGAATGGGCTCGAGAATGTTGGCGCGAATAACAGCGTGCAAGTCGGTCTCCATGAAGTCAAACGTGAGGTAGATATCACGATCGTTCTCCGCCTTGATAACATGCTGCATTCTGATCAAGTTGTCATGCCCCGACAGCTCCTGGAGGTACATAATCTCGCGGAATGTTCGCTGCGCGTCCGTGGCGTTCCGGAACGCATCGAAGCACTTCTTCAGCGCCACCACGCCACGCGACCGCTTCTCGATCGCCTTCCAAACAATCTATGTAGGGGGGGGCATGTGTGAACAACTGGTGAATAAGGGACCTGAATGGTCATTACGGTGTGTCAAAGGGCATCGCTGTTTGTAAGCGCCCGTCTATCGGGCGCGGGATCACGCCGAGCGCCGTAATTCCGCTCATCAATGTCGGCGTTGTGTCCAGGCAGATGTTTAAGAAAAGTTGAAAGACCAAGACAGGCAGTAACCGGGACATTTTTCGACGGCATGACGTACTCCGTACGCGCCCTTGCCCAGCTTCTGGCACAGCTCGAATCGGCGCCTGACGTGAACGTCGACTTCCTCCGACATCTGCGTTAGGGTTGGGTTTGCAGCGGACTTTAAGAGAGAAGGCACAACGAGTTTCTTAACGAGTTTGGATTAAATTGCTGGGAAGTTGAGGTGTGCACTAACTTCGCGCGAAAGACGGGAGTAAGCAAATGGATCGAACGGGGGCGGCCAGACGCTTTGTCCAGACCGGTTCGCTTGTGGCCTGCAACAGCGTGATTTCTATTAAAAACGGTAAAACCATCACATTCTTCTTGAGCTAACTCACTGGCGGCCCTTAGCATACGGCGAGGCCTGACCCTTAGCAACGGCCCGCCCTATGCGGCGGGCGTATGTATGGTAGGGCTTGGAGTGCCTCCAGGGTCTTCGCGATCTCAGAAGATATAACTACCTTGGCCATAGAACTCCAATATCACACACAGTTCACCGCCCTCCACAAAACTCACGCTACAATAGGTACGGCGCATTGCTCGCCTCCCTCCCCCCTCTTACTCCTGGCGAAAAGAATCGTAGAGCCTGGCCTCGTCATTGCTTGTCAACATTGGTTTGCGTAAGAGGCCTTCCTGAAGCAGGCACATGTGCTGGAGCTCCGAGCACGTCTTATTCAGGCGAGTGCTAGGAACCAACCCCGAGTGCTAGGAACCACCCCGAGTGCTGACGAGCAAACGGTGCCGCCCTTTGTGAGCATGTGTGTGGGTGTTTGCGGACAATAATATATTGGCCATTGTTCACTCACACACACACACACACACACTCACTTCATTTCGTTGTTTCCAGAATGAACGTTGATCGCACTGGGGACCTTGTCCTTCTCAGCAGTGTCTCTGAGGATGGCATCGTTTCCCAGCTCGGAACCCGCTACAGGTAAGCGCAATGAGTTCACACCGTTTTCGACATTATACTGTTCTTCTATGTGTGCTAACCTTCCTTGTGTGTGCTAACCTTCCCTGTGTGTGCTACCTTCCTTGTGTGCTAACCTTCCTTGTGTGTGCTAACCTTCCCTGTGTGTGCTACCTTCCTTGTGTGCTAACCTTCCTTGTGTGCGTGCGTCTCCAGTGCCAACAAGATCTACACCTGGATCGGCACCGGCCAGGTCCTGCTCTGCGTGAATCCCTTCAAGCAGATCGCCGACCTGTACTCTCCCAAGACGTTGAACTCGTACAAGAACCGGCGCCCGTACGAGAACCCGCCGCACGTTTACGCCATCGCAGAGAAGGCGTACAAGGACCTACTCGCGACGCACAAGCCGCAGTGCGTGCTGGTGTCGGGCGAGTCCGGGGCGGGGAAGACTGAGAACGCCAAGAAGTTGATGGAGTACATTACCAATGTTGCCGAGACTCCGGCGGAAGGCAAGGGGAAGCTTGCCAGGAAGCAGGCGGCGGCCTCCGCCGCCTCGTCGGACTCCGCGGCGTCCATCAAGGACAAGATTCTCCGATCCAATACTCTTCTGGAGGCGTTCGGAAACGCCAAGACTTTGCGCAACGACAACTCCTCGAGGTGAGCAAGGAGCTATGATAACGCGAGGGAGTTCTGCGCGAGTCCACTGGGGACACTTCACGCGCACACGTCCCCCCCTCCTTTTGTTCACACATTGTGTTTGCAGGTTCGGCAAGCTGATGGAAATCCTGTTCGACTACGGCGGCGGCATCGTCGGAGGCCGCGTGACGTCGTACCTGCTGGAGAAAATTCGCGTGACGCAGCCCAAGGAGGGCGAGCGCAACTTCCACATCTTCTACCAGGTGAGGCGAGCCGTGCGGCGAAGGATGCGAAGAATGCGAAGACTGGCGGATGAATGCGAATACCGGCGAGGCTGAAATCACACTGCTCGCCCTTTGTTCACATCGCCCCCCCTTTTTTCACACGTGCGAGTGACGGCGGATGGATGCGAATACTGGCGGGGCTGAAATCACCTTGCTCGCCCCTTTGTTCACACATGTGTGTGGCGTGTGTGGCACACATGTGTGCGGCACAAATGTGCGTGGCTCACACATGTGCGTGGCAGCTCGCCGAGGCGTGCTCGCGCGGCGAGTACGAGGAGCTCGGGCTCGGCACGCCGGACTGCTACATGTACCTCCTGCGATCCAACTGCTTCAAGGTGCCCAAGATGAACGACCTGAACGAGTTCCACGCCACGGAGCAGGCGATGGACGCCATCGGGTTCACGCAGGAGCAAAAGACTTCTCTGTTCAAGGTGTGCGCGGCGATCTTGAACCTCGGCAACGTCGAGTTCGACGACGCGGGGCAGGAGGGCTCTGACATTGCGGCCGGCTCCGCCGACGCCGTCGCGTGGGTGGCCTTCCACCTGTGCATGGACGAGGGCATGCTGCGTCACAACCTCACTCACCGCAAGATCGATGTCAACGGCGAGGTGTTCGAGAAGCCTCTCATTCCCGCTGACGCTGTCCGCGCGCGCGACGCTCTGTCCATGTCGCTGTATAGCAATGCGTTCACGGACATCGTGGTGAAGCTCAACACGAGCATGGGCGTTATTGGGTCCGAGTCGTCGCGCATCGGGATTTTGGACATCTACGGGTTCGAGATCTTCGACGAGAACAGCATGGAGCAGCTCCACATCAACTACTGTAACGAGAAGCTGCAGCAGCTCTTCATCGAGCTCACGCTGAAGGCGGAGCAGGATCAGTACGCGAGGGAGGGCATCAAGTGGGAGACCGTCAAGTACGTGCACGAGCGAAGCGAGCGTATGCATAAGTAATGTGGAAACGCGCCAGCGAAGCGAGCATATCTCATTGACGAGCGAAACGCGCGAGCGAAGCGAGCATACGCAGCACCAACGTGAAAGCGCGCGAGCCAAGCGAGCATATCTCTATGCTCGCTTCGCTCGCATATCTCATTGACGAGCTCAACCTGCACTCACTCTCGCCTTGTTCCTTTCTCATCAACCTTCGCTGCCCTCATTTACTCACACGCACGCTCGCTTCGCTCGCAGGTACTTCGACAACCAGCCGGTGCTCGACTTGATCGAGAAGAAGCGCCCGCCCGGAATTCTGGCGCTGCTGGACGAGGAGAGCGTCATGCCGAGAGCCACCGACGACACGTTCGCGCAGAAGTGCCAGCGCAACATCGAGAATAGGCACTACACGCCCATGGGCAACTCGCACTTCCAGATCAAACACTACGCCGGAGACGTTACTTATGCCAACTTCGGCATGATCGAGAAGAACAAGGACCAGCTGAACAAGAACCTGGTCGAGATGCTGCAGGAGCAGGTGAGCCCACGAGTTCATGGGGGGCGACGACATCGCGTGCTGTCTGCCAGCCCTTTGCGCTGAACACCATACGCTCCTCGCAATCGCCCTTAACGCCGCGGAGTTACAGTTACAGCTGCAGCTCTCCCGGCGCTAATTTTGACTACCTTTTTGCGCTTGTTCACGACGCGGCGTTCGCTCGCCTTCGTTCGGTCACACCGCCGCCCTTCTTGTTCGCACACGTGTATGGCGCCTGGCTCACACGTGTGCATGGCCCCTCGTAGGTGGAAAATGACTACATCAAGGCGCTGTACCCGCCGCAGGAGAAGAGCTTCAAGAAGCCTCCCACTGTGAGCACGCAGTTCGTGAAGCAGATGAACGTGCTCATGGAGAACCTGGGTCAGTGCAGTGCTCATTACGTGAGGACGCTGAAGCCGAACGACCAGAAGAAGGCCGGCGTGTTCACGAAGGAGATGACGAAGAACCAGGTCACGTACTTGGGCTTGAAGGAGAACGTCGTCGTGCGCCGTGCCGGGTACGCCGTGCGGCAGCCTTACGAAGACTTCTTTGCGAGGTACCGGCTGCTCAGTCAGGAGGTGTGGCCCTTTGGGACCGGGGACTGCGTGGCGGACTGCGAGACCATCTTGAGGAGCGTCAATATCACGAGTGGCTACGAGAAGGGCAAGACCATGCTCTTCTTGAGGGCCCCGGAGAGTCTGTTCGAGCTCGAGGACGCCAGAGATACCACCTTGAACATGGTCGCGGCCAAGATTCAGGGCGTGTACAGGGGCTGGATCGCCATCAAGTACTTTTTGGAGCTGAGGAGGAAGGCCGAGGCGATCTTCGACGGCAAGAAGAGGAGGGCGGGGAGCATCCACTTGAACTTCCACGGCGATTACTTGGATATCAGGAGCTCCGTTAGCCTGTGCACGGCTCTTCAGGAGGAGGCGGGAGAGGAGCTGTTCGACGTCAAGTTCGCGGACAGGGTCGACAAGATCAACAGGAAGGGCGTCGTGCAGGAGAGGTTGTTGGTGATCACGAGCACCGCCTTTTACTTCCTGACTCCTACGCTGGACAAGTGCGCTTTGAAGAGCGACAACAAGCTGAACTGCTTGCTCGGATTGAGTCTGAGCACCTTCGCTGACGGGTACTTGATTCTGCACTTCACGACGCACGACTACGTCATCACGAGCAGGAGGAAGGCGGAAATCGTGATGGTCCTGAAGGAAAGGTACCAGGTTCTCATGGAGGCTGAGTGCCCGCTGGACTTCAGCGACGAGATCCATTACAAGACGTTCGGCGGAGGCTTGTTCAGGAGCAAGGAGGTGGTCATGAACGACGTCGTCTTCAGCGAGAACAAGGGCTTGAAGGACAACAACGTCATGATGAGCATGAGCAAGAGCAGGTCCAATTGCATGGAGGTGCAGGTGCCGGCGAACTTGGCCAGCAAGAGCAAGATCGGGTTGGCGGGGGGCAGGGCGGAGGGGGGCGGGGGTGGGGGGTACAAGGCGGCCGCGATGGCGGTGAGCAAGCCGGTGAAGAACGAGTACGCGAGGCCGCAGTACGGGGGAGGCGGCGGGGGAGGGGGGGGGGGAGGCGGCAGTGGGCCGCCCAAGAATCCGTATTCGAGCTATGTCACGAAGAATGCGGGGGGCGGGGCCGGGGGGGCAGTGAGCCCGCCCAAGTTCGGTGGAGGAGGGCCGAACATCAGCGGCGGGGGGGGCGGGCCGCCCAAGTTCGGGGGAGGGGGCGGGCCGCCCAAGTTCGGGGGAGGCGGCGGGGGAGGAGGAGATGCCGGGGACAGAAAGAGTTTGGGCTTGTCCAAACCAAGACCGCCGCCGAAGAAGTTCCAGCCGCCGCCGCCTCCCAAGAAGGCCACTCACGTTGTCTTGTACGACTACGCCGCGCAGGACGCCGGCGAGCTGAGCTTGACCGAGGGGCAGCTGATCACCGTGACAAAGGAGGACGACAGCGGGTGGTGGACTGGCAAGGACGACAAGGGGGTTGAGGGCGTTTTCCCGGGAAATTACATTGAAAAGCAGTAGTGGGTAGGGGGGGGGAGTAAATGAGATTTAGCGCTCTGTTTGAGAAAAGCGTTGAGAAAGATTGCCCAAGCCTGAAGGTGCACTGACAAGAGGACATAACGCAGACAGCTGCTGAAAACGAAGGCTGGCACCGTTTTCTCTTCTCCGCTGGGCGGTCCTCTTGCCCCTCTCCTTTCGCAATTAACTCTTTCCCACTGCCCCCCCCTCTGT
>Ga0307985_10001889_pt1 | contig 11884 bp, 11 predicted proteins | sample EllFjometageno80_FD_203155 | JGI IMG/M metagenome (GOLD analysis project Ga0307985, IMG submission 203155) | Marine microbial communities from Ellis Fjord, Antarctic Ocean - #80 | ecosystem: Environmental > Aquatic > Marine > Unclassified | place: Southern Ocean | collected 2014-10-09 | reverse complement strand
TCGCCGCCGCCGCCCACGGCGACGTGGCCAAGTTGGAGCGCGCGGCCAAGGCGTTCTCTCGCGGGAGCGCCGCAAGCGATCGGGGAGGGAACGCCGCCGTCGCAGCGCTGCGCGCCACGAGCGACGGCGTCACGGCGCTGCATTACGCGGCGTACTTCCACAAGAAAACGGCGAGCAAGAAGCTGCTTGAGATGGCCGTTCAACCGATTAAGGACGGGGCGAGCCTTGAGTTGGAGACGCTCTTCATCAAGCGGCAGAGGTTTTTGGAAGAAGCGAGGTATGCTTACAGACAAGCTACGGACCAACACCAGCAAACGCAGAGGCGCCAAGTTGTCGAGGACGCCGAGGCGTACGTTTCCTGGTGCGGCGACGAGATGACTCGAATCCTCAGGTCACGCGAGCTACGGTGCGAGGAGCGGTGGAAGCTGTGCGTCGCTGCCACCGACAAGCACGGCAGGACGCCGCTCATGTACGCCGCGAGCCAGATGGGAAGCGACGACGTCATCAAGATGATGCTAACGACGGGGCGCGCGTGTCTGGGAGCGAGAGCCCCCCCCCCCTTCGACGTTGATTACTTCTTGAACTCGGGGGACGGCGGGGACGGCAGCTCGAAGAAGCACGCGAGCAAGCACAAGTCCACGAAGTCCAAGAAGACTGATCCCTCTTCCCTCTTCTCCTCGGCGCTGCGCTTCGTGCCGCCGCCCTGCTTGACGTCCAAGTTCGACAAGATGGCCATCATGGAGATGACGATGGCCGACAATCTGCTGACCGACTCCAAGAACACTGCCATGCTGTTCCCCCGCGACGAGAGCTTCCACAAGAAGTCGGGGCAGATTCGCATGCGTCAGCGGAGCGACAAGAAGAAGAAGGGGGGAGCAAGCACTCGAAAGCTGCAGAGCAAGTACTCGAACAAGCTCAACTCGGACGAGTTCTCCGGGGGCGACCCGATTCAGTGGCTGTGCTCGCGGCTGTTGTCGCGCGCTACGACTCGCAGCGATCTGATGAAGCTCTTTGACAAGTACGACGACATCGATTACGGATCGCTCGAGCTCGATACGTTTCAGGCGATGCTCGATGCAGAGGACATCCAGTGCGACGAGGAGGTCATCGTGAGCACCATGACCAAGTTCCGAGACAACAGGAACAAGAAGCTGACCTGCAAGTACAGCGAGTTGATCAGCTGGACCATGGAGAACTGCAAGCCTCTGAAGAAGCTCGGGGAGGACGGAGAAGAGGAGAAGGAAGAGGAGAAGGAAGAGGAGAAAGATGATAGCGACGAGGAGGAGAAGGAAGAGGAGGACAGCGACGACGAAGAGAAGAAGGAAGAGGAGGCGCGGGAGGTGGAGAGAGAGGCACAGAAGGAGTTTTTGAACGACCCGAATGCAGCTGAGTTCACCGATGTAGGGGGCATCAGGGAAGCGCGGTGCGTCGACGTTGTTGATGGGATTGACGGCGCGGGGCGCACCACACTGCACATCGCGAGTGCCATCGGCGACGCGATCACGGTCAAGATGCTCGTGAAGTTCGGCGCGAGTAGGGAGAAGAGGGCGAATGACGGCGAGTCGGCGTTGTCGTACGCAGGCACGAGGATTGTCAGAACGACGTTGCTCAACAGCTTGCTGAGCCAACTCGAGGGTGCGAAGCACATCATGACTGAGAACGAGCGGCTAAAGCTCAAGGACTGGATCATCATGCTGGGGGAGGGCGGTTTGAACGTGAACGATCCGCTGGGCGGCCTCGATCTGCAGACCCCGCTCCACATCGCAGCCATCGCGGGCTTGCCCGAGGTGATGGAGATGCTGCTGGAGAAGAGAGCCGACGTCGACTGCGGTGACGAGAACGGATGGACGCCACTGATGCACGCTGCCGTGAGGGCCGGGAGGGAGAGGAGGAAGGTCGCGAAGATGCTCATCGAGGACGGGGGGTGCAAGATGGGTGCGAGGAGCAGCTGCTTAAGGACCGCGCTGCATCTCGCGTGCATTGGCGAGATCGCGTGCACCGACTTCGGGCACGAAGGATTCATGGACGAGAACGGGGTGCCTCAGAAGAAGGACGAGGAGGACGTCAAGATGATCGAGTTGCTGCTGCTGAGCGGGGCGGACACGGAGGCGGTGGACAACGACGGCTGCACGCCGTTGCACAGGGCCGCTGAGCAGGGCAGGAGTCAGATCATGTGGTGCTTAATCAAGAGTGGGGCCAACTTGTACGCTCTCACGCCCAAGAGATGGAACTGCCTGCATTTTAGTGCCTTCAACGGGGAGCGCGAGGCGTGCAGGTTGCTGGTTCAGAGAGACGCCGAGAAGGGTCGCTTGAAAGGGCAGAGAGACGCGCAGAGGTGCAGCCCGGGCGAGGTCGCCAAGGACGAGCGGACGAGGGCGTCGTTGAAGAACATATGGGAGGCCGCGAAGGAGGGAGACATCGACGTCTTGGTCAAATGCATCGGAATGGCCGGCGGCGGTGGGGGGACGAGGAAGCCGTGGGTGCCGGCGGGCTTGGAGGACCAGACGTGGGAGAGCGGGTTCAGGGTCATCCACAGCAGCGTGCTGGGGCACGGGGTGAGGGTGAAGAAGGGCATGAGCGCCAAGATGAGCGGCGACAAGACGATTCAAACGGTGTGCTTGTTGCTGGACAAGCACTGCTACGTGAACGGGCTGGATAAGTTCTGTCGGACCGCTCTGCACTTCGCCGCCGTGTACGGGTTGATCGACTTAATTGACTGCCTGATCAGGAGGGGGGCCGACGTGGGGGCCGTGGACGTCATGGGGTCGAGCGCTCTGCATTATAGCTACGCGTTCGGGCACATGAGGTGCGTGGAGGCGCTGATCAAGCACGGCGCGGAGGAGGACGAGAGGAACAAGGTGGTGTTCAGGAAGTTCGACGATGATAGCGGGAGTGATGGGGGGAGCGGGAGTGATAGTGAGGAGGAGGAGGAGAGGAGGGGGAGGCGGAAGAAGGGCAAGAAAAAGCGGGGAGGGAAGAGGAAAGTGGGCAGGCTGCCCAGGGAGTGCGCCGGCTTGAGGGAGCGCGTCTTCCCTATCAAGAATGTTAACGTTTAGGGGGAATGTATGATACCAAAGCAATTATGATGAGTTGTCGCTGCGAAGGCTGTACTTGAAGCCGCTCCTCCTCCTCTGGATGCCCCCACAAGGAATCTGGGGATGAAACTGTTACAGTTGTACAACTCTGCTAACTCTGCCCATGCTTGCGCTATTAATCACCCTCGCCGGCCACAACCCACACCGTCCTTGATGCCAGTTGCGTCTCCGGGAAAGCTATTGGCACCCCTGGCCCACATCCCATCGCCCGCTACCCCAATTAATTCCCCGCACACACAGCCTACCACGCCCCACAATGTAACACGACAACAGTCCCCCCTCCCCCATTCCCTCTCCCCCCTCATGCGCCCAATGACGACCTCGAACCTCGACGCAACAGCCTCATCATCGCACCTCGCACCTTCCGCCAGTTCCCCGCTGGCCGCCTCACCCTCTCCGTTCGCGGGCAGCTTCGCCTCTCATTTGGGCCGGACATTATCCAGGGATTTGCACAGTCGTTCCGGCAGGGACTCGGCGAGGAGTCGTGGCAAACCGGGGGGGAAGGGCACGGAGGATTTTTCCGCGAGGAGTAGAAGCAGAAACAGAAGCCGGGGAAGCGGAAGCAGAGGGAACAGCCGAGGCAGGAGCAGGAGCAATAGTAGAGGCAGAAGTCCAACGAAAAACGATACATTGAGAATAGCGCTGGAGTTGGGCAGCTTGGAACCTCGTCCGTCGACAACGATGGACGCGTCTTCAAGCTACGTCACCGACGAGAGTCCTTGGGGCGACATAGACTCCGCCCCTTGGCCAGGCCCCGGCGCTCCAGTGGACCGACAATCAATGGGATTTGTTGAGGATCCCTTCTTCACGCACGGGTGGGCCGACGGCAGCATCTTTCGCGGATTCAAGGAGGCCGACGCGGAGGCTGCCAGGCGGCGACGGAAGATCAAGGTGGCGAAAGGGAGCAACTACTTTGCTCGCGCGAGACATTGGAGGGAGGTCCAGGAGGGCCGCGCTTTCATTCCGCCCAACGCTTTTTACGAGTTGTTGAGGAAGAACAAGCTCACGGCGGACGACGCGGAGAGGCAGTCGAGGATCGACAGGGCGGCGAGGATGTTCTTGATGCACGCTCAGGGGGCGCTGAGGGCGCATTACTTTGCTTGGATGGAGACGGCGAAGAAGAGCATCAGGGCGAAGAAGTTCTTGATCCGGCAGATGTACGGCATGCAGAGGAGCTGCCTGACGGAGTGGTACGAGTATACCATGAAGATGAAGAAGGCCAAGAAGTTGATGGCGAGGCACATGGTGGGGGCTTCAACTAAGGCGTTTATTGCGTGGAAGGAGTACGTCGTGAAGAACAACAAGGTCAAGGCTTTTCTGAAGCACCTCATGGGCAAGCTCGAAGAGACCACGTTCAGGAAGTGGAGGGACCACGTCAAGGTGAAAAAGTTCTTGATGCTGAAAATGGCCAAACTGCTGCAGGGCGCGAAAAGGGAAAAGTTCTCCAGGTGGTTCAAGTTCTCGAGCACAAACGCCAAGATCAAACGGCTGGTAGCCAAACACTTCGTCGGGTGCGTCAGGCTGTGCTTGACGTCGTGGTTCGGGTACGTCGGTAAAATGATCAAGTGCAAGAGAATCTTCGCAAAGGGGCTGGTGGGGCTGCAGAAGATGGTCTTCGTTGCCTGGAGGGGAGTCACGGACGAGTGGGGCAGGGAAAGGAAAGAGAGGGAGCTGTGGCAGGGACACAGGAAGCCCGACGACTTCTTCTCGCTGGACGACTGGAGCGCGCCGCAACACACCGTGAAGCCCTTCGCGAGGCACCACGTCGGCGTGCTGGTCAAGTGGCGGGTGTACTGATAAGTAAAGTGTGTGTGTTTGATATGTAAACTCGTTTATCAAGTTTTAAGTCCGCAGATTCATTGCGCAGATTCATTGCGCAGATTCATTGCGATGATCCTCGCCATCCTCCTCCTGCTCATCGGGGCCTCGGCCCATCCCCTGGACCTCGTGCCTGATTTCCCCAATCTCATTGTCAAGCAAAGCTCGCCAACATCCTCCGGTCTCTTCTCTACAACTTCACTGTATCCGGGAGACGTTGTTGTGAAGATACCTCTGACAACCACGCTCTCGTCGGCCACCTTCACCGACTCCGATGACGAGGCGCTGGCTCGTATTTACGGTAAACTGCCACCGGACACGCCTTCTTTCGACCACTTAATTATTTTATTCATATATGTGCAGCACACCCCCAGTCATCCACTCCATGAGTACATAGTTCGATGCCTCAACACCGCTCCCACCCTTCCAGCAACCTTTACTCCTTCCGCTATCAACAGCAATTATCCCCAGAATTCCGGTTTCGACTACGAGTTGTCCTACCTCAAACGCGCCTCGCACAAGTCCCAGCAGTTCCTGATCAAATACGGCAAGATTCTGCACAACACCGTCCCGGATACTCTGAACGAGACCAACTTGAACCCCAATCTGATCATGACCGCGTACGCAATCATCAAATCAAGGTACGAGCGGGAGTATCTGTGAGCGAGCAAGAAAACACGTGAGCTAATAGAAGCATCGCGAAAACACACTCGCGGGCTTGGGTAACTTCGGGAAACGTGACGCCTTCCTTTGTCTAAGCATTTACCTCACCTCCGTCCCTCACAAGCCAAGCCTCTTTCCCTCACCTCCGTTACTTCCCAGGTACTTCACCAAGGCCGGCGTCCATCGCCTCGTCCCGGTCGCTGACATGATGAATTTTCCCGGCTCCTTGTCGCCCAACAAAAACTTCAACCATTGCATCACCTGCGCCACTTCAACGGGCCACGTAACTTGCACGACGCACTGCCACATCCCCGCCGGTAACGAGCTCACGTTCTTTTACGGCGACTACTGCGCAGCACACATGAACGTCGTGTACGGATTCAGCAACGATCTGAGCAGAGGCGTGAGCTGCCACCCGAATCCTGCCCGGAACGGCGCCGAGAAGGAGGCGAAGTCGCCGTTTCGAAATTGGGTGGACGCCGAGTCAGGGATTGAACACAGCTTGGTGCTGCAGCGCTTTGGAGGCTTGCGGGGAGTTGCGGCTCTTCGTGACATTCACGCGGGCGATTACTTCGTGAAAGTTCCGCTGGAGTCGACGTTCTCCATGCACTCGTTCGTCACCGACCCAACGCTGGCCGGTCTCCATGAAACGCTGTCCCAGCCCCCTAACGAACTCGACGAGTTCGACTTCATCATGGTGCTGCTGCTGTACCACCACGGGCTTGGGAACAAGACGCCGTTCGACGAGTACCTGAGAGTCATTCAAGAGACGGATGTGGACACCTTCCCCGCGATCATGGCGAGCCGGGGGGAGAAGAGCGAGACTTGGGACGACTTCATCACGTCGACAGTGGAAGCTAAGCTGTACGTGCGCGCCACACACGCGCCACACACACGCTACACACGCGCCACGAACATACTCACGCGTGACTTCACTCGCAGGTACGAATCGCGCTACTTTCTGGAGACAGTCGTGCCGGTACTAGTCACGGCGCTGCCCGATGTGTTCCGTGCGTCGGCACTCACTCACTCGAAGGTTCTGTGGGCGTACGAGATTGTCACGAGCCGGTACTTCCACCTGCCCGACGCCGATCGTGACAGCGTGCCCAACGCGCCTCGGATCGCTAGCATGATGGTGCCTTTGGTGGACTTGCTGAACTTCCCGGACGAGGACGAGCAGGCGGAGTGCGTTACCTGCGACGTTAGCCCGCCGGACGAATGGAGCAGCGAGTACTACTTCGCGTGCGTCAGTCACTGCGATATTAAGGCGGGGGAGCAAATTTTCTTCTACTACGGCGACCACTGCAAGAGCTACATGGTGGGAATGTACGGGTTCAGCAACGACTTGAACAGAGACGAGTGCGACGAGACCGACTTCGATGTTGGCAACGAGTACGGCGACGAGCTGTGAGAGAGCGGTATAAGTAGCTAGCGCTGAGCAGGTAAAATCCCTCGCTGAATCAAACCTTGCTGAATCAAAGCAAAGAGACGCTAGTATTTACTGCGCGAGGAAAAACCTCGGCAACCTTACAATACCCTCACTCCGACCCCCACTTTTCTCCTCATACTACTACTACTATTCTCTCTCCCCCCTCACAGACTGCCGTAGGCCCCCATAATATCGCTGAAGGGCACGTTCTTCAGAATGTCCTTGGCGATGTCGAGCGCGCTCTTCCCGCCGCCCTTGGAGTTGGCGACGGTGGCGCCGTGGGACGTCGCGGAGTACTTTTTGCACGCGGAGAACGGGGGCATGGCGACCATGGACTTGCACTGCTTGGACCCCGCGTCCAACCCGACGGGGCAAGAGCCGCCGTCAATTGTGACCTTGTTCATCTTGAGGAACTCCTGGGCTATCCTCACCTGCTCGAAGGAGAACTTCTGGAAGTCGGGATTCATAAGTATATCTTTCGTTGCGGCGCCCTCTCCTCCGACTGCGGCGAGGGACTAGGGGGGGACACACACGTGTTAGCCACACACTTATACATGTGTTTCACAAAGGGGGGCACACATATAGCACACATGTGTTTCACAAAGGGGCCCTCCTCCTTCGCCGCCCACCCGGGCGGCGTGGACTTGGTGGATCAGTGTGGTCACCCCGTGCTTCTTTCGCTCTTGTGTTCTAGGCTCAAAGCCCGGACAATAATAACAAAATCTGCATGTCAGTGCAATCTTCCCCTCCCCTCCCCCCCCCCCGTCTCTCTCCTTACTTGCAAGTGACTCAGCTCGAACTTGGGGCATGACGCGCTTCCCTTCCCTTTCCCTTTCCCCTTTCCCTTGCCCTTCGCAGCGGCGATGGGGTCGGTGAGGAGGAGGACGAGGAGGAGGGTGAAGAGGAGGAACGGTCTCATGGTGGTCATGGTGTGGGTGTGGGGGGAGGGAGTGGGAAGGGGGGGGAGATGGGGGGGGACGAGGGGCGAGTAAACTTTTGTTTGTTTGGCGGGAGCGGTGAGGCGTGAGCGAGGCTGGAGCCGAGGATGTTGGGGTTTACGCTAAACGTATTTGGGAGGGCTAACCCTCACCCAAGCAGATACTAACCATATCCGGACTAAGCTGAGCACTGAGCACTGAGCACTGAAGCTGGCACGCAGCTGCTGGCACGGGAACGGCAATCCCTAACAAGCAGGGCGAGGTAGAACGTCATGACGGACCACATCTGGGTCGCCCGCTACCGTCGGGCAGATATTTTTGTTCGCACCGTGTGTCGGAAACTTAGGCTGCCAAAACTGGACGCAGGACACTGGCAGGGCGCGACAGGGCGGCATGGAAGTGCCCCCCCCGCGGGGTGCGACACAGGTGCTGCCGTATAGGACTGCTGCTGCGGCCCATGGTGTCTGCGCGGGCACCAGCAGGGCAACGGCAGTGGTTTCACAAATGCTGGAACGAGGTTCTTTTTAGCGTTGTTGGAGCATTTCCTGGACCTGCTGACCGACGCAACGGATTTAATAGAAGTAAGGAGCCGCAGTACATGCACAGGAGCCCCCCCAGACACTGCCAAGCTGCCCGGCTATTGAGAGCCCGGACATGTACCGCCTGGACATGTACCGCCTGGACATAACACTTGCCCCGGACATTTATCCCAGTCAGGATTACACTGCAAGCCCTGACGATGCGTAGTCCAGAACACTGCAAGCCCAGGCAGCACCGCGCGTCACTGCACGCCCCCTCCTTGTTCCCACAGTGTGTGAGGCTTCTTCCCACAGTGTGTGTGGCTTCTTCCCAGAGTGTGTGTGGCAGTGTGTGTGGCTTCTTCCCACAGTGCGTGTGGCTGTCTGTGTGGCTGTCTGTGTTTTTCTTCCCTAACCCCCCCCCCACAGTGCCCCCCTCAGGACAGCAGGACGAAGCGGAGTGGGAGAAGGAAACTAAGAAAAAGATCGAGTCCGCTTTCAAGCTGTTCGACAAGGAGAAGAAGGGCGTCGTCGTGCAGGAGGAGGTGCCGACGATCATGAGGTACTTGAATGTGTACCCGAGTGAGAAGATGCTAGTGTCGAACATCCTTCCGAGCATGCAGGGCGACGAGCCAACGTCGTTCGTAACGTACGCCAAACTCGAGGAGGTCATGCTGGAGTTGATGTTCCACAAAGTGTGCGACCCGGACCCGGAGGACATTCTCCTCCAGGCGTTCAAGACTTTGGACGTGGAGGGAAAGGGGTACATTGAGTGGGATAAGATGCGCGAGATCATGCAGGGGGAGGGGGAGGCGCCGTTTAGGGACAAGGAGATTGAACAGTTCCAGCGCATCGCCATGGATATTGACACGGGGCACTGCTTTTACGAAGACTACGTTGCGGCACTGAGAAATAATTAATGTCGGGGGTTTCGTTCCAACAAATGGCGGCTCATTGTTCGAGCTACTCTACTACCTCAACCCCGGCATTCACACTCGCTGCTTGTCTCTCGGTTGTCTCCCGTCCTACATCCTACATCCTACTTCGCTCAGCCGGCTCGCTCGCCCGCTCAATAGTCGATCAACTTGGCACTCCTCCAGTCGCATTCTTCCGCAGTGTCGCCGTCGTCACCGCGAGTTAGCTTCTTGGGCTTGTCGCCGACTCTCCCGCGGGACACTATCGTGCACGTCGTGTTCAGCAGATCGATATTCGCGTCGTCGACGCCCCCCTTGCCGAACGAGTGCGAGTTCCTGCATTATGGGGCGAGTAAGTGAAGGAGGGAGAGCGGGGGGGATGGGGGCGAAGGGGGGATGGAGTTCGTCATTTGGTGCGAGACGGGCGACCGCGTGGCTTTATAGACGACCTCGCCGCGCCTCCCAGTGTACTCATAGCGGCGTGCTAGTCAACCCCTAGTCAACAGGAGACTGCATCAGTCGACTGTGCCCGTTGCATGTGCGTGTCCATGAACAAACAGAGAGGCGCAGAGAATCGCCGATGTTCCTCATTTGTCCCCTATGCAAGCGTGGCTCTTACATCAGCAGTTTGCACCGAGGGTCGCGCGTAGTTGGGAAAGAGCAGTTTAATCATAGAAGTCCAGAGAGCGGCGGGGTGCGCAGGGCGGCAGTACTCACTTGTTCACCTTCGTCTGCCCCCTCGCGTTGGTCGTTGCGGGCTCGAGGTCCTTGAGAGGAGCCCTTGGCATCTTCTTGGAGTCGCCCTTGTACGCGGTGTCGTCCAACCGAGACTTGCGGCGGTGGGACTCGGTCGCCGCGGGAGAAGTATCGGAAATTCCAGAGTCGACGTCGGAAAAGTCAGAGTCGTCGGGGGAGGGAGCGCGCTTGCGCGCCTTGGCCTTGGAGGGGGGCGGGGAAGAGGAGGAGGAGGCGGGAGAAGGGAGGCGTTTGCGCGACTTGGCCTGGGGGAGGGGTGAGTGGGGCGAGTGGGGCGGGTGTGGGGAGGGGGGGTCACCTTGGCCTTGGGCGCAGCGACGGGGACCGACGAGTCTCTAGACGAGTCGGAGGAGGCGGGAGAAGGGGCGCGTTTGCGCAACTTGGCCTGCGAACGAGGTGTGCGTGGGTGAGTCGGGGGAGTGGGGCGGGTGAGGGGAGGGAGGCTCACCTTAGCCTTCGGCGCAGTGACGGGGGGCGACGAGTCGCTGGACGAGTCGCTGGACGAGTCGAACGCGATGTCCTTCTTCTTCTGCTGGGCGTGTTAGCGAACGTTTGCGCCGGCGAAGTATATGGTGCGCGTGGTGTATGTCCCATGCTTCACTATTGGCGCCCTTTTCACTTGCTGGGGTTTACGCATAGCTCTGGTTGCCTCACGTGCTGCGTCGCGTTATAGTACACTGCTGCGCAGTCCTTTGTATATCATCACTGAACCGTCCAACACCCCGAGATGGGCGGTCAGCTTCACTCACCTTGGACTTGCTCGGCGTCCCGCCGCCGTCGGAGTGAATGGCGCTCTGGGAAGACGTGATGGTGGGCGAGGCCATGCTCTCCGCAGCCTTGACCTTGGCGGCCCTTGAGGGGCGGGAGGGGGGCGGAGCGGAGGGTTTCTTTGCGGTGGAAGCCTTGGCGGGCTTGGCAGCGGCCTTCTTGGCATTCTTGGCCTTCTTGGCCTTCTTGGCGACGGGCTTCTTCGCAGCGGGCTTCTTCGCAGCGGGCTTCTTCGCCGCGGGCTTCTTGGCGGGCCTCCCCGTCTTCGCGGGCTGCTTGTTCTTCGGCATCTGTGGTTGTAGTGGTGTTAGTTGGGGTAACGCAAGAAGGACGAGACACACGGTTTGCCGCACCGAGCACGTGGTGGGAGGTGGTGGGTGGGTGAGCGGTGGGCGGTTGCGAAGGGTGTGCAGCGTGCACGAGCGCCCGTACAGCGGGTGAGGCGGGAGGGAATGTTGCTGGGAAAGTGGTGGACTGTGCGGAAAGTGCGACAGGCCGCAGCGCAGCGCTACACACCGGACACAGGTGGACGAGGGGAGTGTGGTGCGAGTGTGGAGCGGTGGTTGTGTTGCGGCGCAGGTACTGTGTACCACCTTTTCGGGTAGCTCGCGCAAAATGGACTCCGCAAAATGGCGCAAAGCAAGTGGCCAATCTAAAACTAGCCTGTCCTCCCTCGCGCCGTACTTTCGCCTTATCAAGCCGCTACATCGTCTTACAACTCTCAAAACCTCGACCACACACCGACCCTTCAAGACCCCCACACTTTCCGCACATCACAGCCGCTCCGCCCGACTGCCCTCTACCTGCTCAAACCCTACTCGACCCTCTACCTGCTCTCCCCCCCCCATCACATGTCCACCGTGCTGCCTCACAAACGCCGAAAGACCGAGAAAGCAGTCACAGGCCATGCTGCTCTAGTCCATCCGACCCTTAGCACTCTCCCCGACCTCCACTTGAAGTTTCTCCGTACCGACCCAGCCTCCGT
>Ga0307985_10001887_pt1 | contig 11888 bp, 11 predicted proteins | sample EllFjometageno80_FD_203155 | JGI IMG/M metagenome (GOLD analysis project Ga0307985, IMG submission 203155) | Marine microbial communities from Ellis Fjord, Antarctic Ocean - #80 | ecosystem: Environmental > Aquatic > Marine > Unclassified | place: Southern Ocean | collected 2014-10-09 | reverse complement strand
TCGCACACCGCCTTGGCGATGAACGGCAGATAGGTCAGCGAGAAGCCTTCACGCTTTTTCCAGGCACCGGAGACACCGGTGCGCGCACGGGCGACACGGGCAAAATCGGCTTCGACCGCCTGCAGCACATGCGGGCTCGTCGCCTTGGACCGCACCATATGCGCCGCCGTCAGCTTGCGCAGCTTGTTGAACGGGATGATCTCGGTATCGTCTTCCGAAAAATTAAGCGGCGGCGGCGCGGAAACGGTGCGCGATGCACCCCCGCTTGCGAGATACGCCAGCACATCCTTTTTCTTGATGCGGCCTTTCATGCCGGAGCCGGTAATCGCCGTCGGATCCAGATCGTTCTCAGCCACGAGCCGGCGGACGGCAGGCGACAGCGGATTACCGTTGGCATCGCGATTTGCGGCCTTAACCGAAACCTCGCGTACGGGTACCGCTGCTTTCGATGCGGCGGCATCGGCCGGTTTCCCGGCAAGTCCGGCACCGACCTCGATCACCTCGCCTTCACGCACGATGATCGCGATCACCTCGCCGACCGGCACCGTGATGCCCGCATCGACACGGATTTCAAGCAGCGTGCCTTCCGCAGGTGCCGGGACTTCCATCTCGACCTTGTCGGAAGAAACATCAAATAACGGCTCCTTGGTGGACACCGTATCGCCGATTGTCTTGTGCCAGACCGACACCGTGCCTTCGGCAACGGTTTCGCCAAGCTGGGGCATGATCACATCCATTAGGTGTCTTCCCTCGCCTCAGTCGATCTTTTCGACGATTTCGCGGACAATCCGCTCCGCCGACGGCATCGTGGCATCTTCCAGCGCATCCGCTGCGGGCAGCGGGATATGCGGCGTGGTGATACGAATGATCGGCCCGTCGAGGTCCCAGAAAATCTCGTCGGCGACGATGGACGCGATCTCGGCACCCCAGCCGCACAGGCGGGGATTTTCCTCAACCGTGACCAGACGGCCGGTTTTCGATATCTCGCGCAGGATGGTCTGGGTATCCAGCGGCACCAGCGATCGCACATCGACCACGGTGGCCTCAATGCCGTGCTGGGCGGAAAGTTCTTCCGCCGCCTTCATCGCCCGCGGCACCATGGCGGCAAGGGCGACGATGGTAACATCGCCGCCATCGCGCAGAACCTTGGCCGTGCCAAGTTTATCCACAAGCTCACCATCAGGCACGAAGCCTTTGATTGGATAGAGAGATTTCTGTTCGAAGAACATCACCGGATCAGGATCTCGGATCGCGGCGGCCAGCAGGCCCTTGACGTCCGCCGGGCTCGACGGTGCGACGACCTTGAGGCCCGGGATCATCATCGCCCAGTTCTCAACCGACTGCGAATGCTGTGCGCCGAAGCGCGAGCCGCCGCCATTGGCGGTGCGGATCACCAGCGGCATCGACATCTGCCCACCGGTCATATAACGCGCCTTGGCGATCTCATTGGCGACGATATCCCAGCACACTGCGAGGAAGTCGGAGAACATGATCTCGGCAATCGGCTTCAGCCCGGTCATGGCGGAGCCCATGGCCGCACCCAGAATCGCCTGTTCCGAAATCGGCGTATCGCGCACGCGTTCGGGGCCGAATTCCTTGAACAACCCGACGGTGGCTTTAAACACGCCACCGGCAGCCCCGATGTCTTCACCAAGAAAGACCACGTCTTCATCGCGGCGCATTTCCTGGGCGATGGCTTCGGCCACCGCTTCGCGATAGGTCAGTTCCGCCATGCTGTGCCTCCATCGGCCCAGACATCGACGTCGATCAGGTCCAGCCCGGGCGGTGGCGAGGCCTTGGAAATCTCGGTCGCTTCATCGACCTGGGCCAGCACTTCGGCATCCATGCCGTCGATCACGTCCTTGGAAATGCCGAATTCGGCGAGGCGTTCACGATAGCGCGGCACCGGATCTTTCTTGAGCCACGCTTCAAGCTCGCCCGGCGGGCGGTAATCGCCGGGATCGGCGCGGCTGTGACCGGAATGGCGGTAGGTCAGACATTCGATCAATGACGGCCCGTCGCCCGCGCGCGCCTTGGCAAAAGCGGTCTGCGCGGTGCGGTAGACCTCGTCGGCATCGTTGCCGTCGATCACGATCTTGGGCAGCCCGTAGGATGCTGCGCGGTCGCCCGCGGGGTTATGGACCGCGGTCACGTCCTTGATCGGCGTGTATTCCATATACAGGTTGTTTTCACAGACAAACACCACCGGCAGATTCCACACCGCCGACATGTTCAGCGCTTCATGGAAGGCGCCGATATTCGTCGTGCCGTCGCCGAAGAAACAGACCGACACCTGGCCGGTTTTCTTGTACTGCGCCGTCCACGCAGCTCCCATGGCGATCGGCAGATGCGCGCCGATGATCGCGTAGGAGCCCATGGCGCCGTGTTCGACCGAGGTCAGGTGCATCGAGCCGCCCTTGCCCTTCAGCAGCCCGCATTCGCGGCCCATCAGCTCGCCCAGCACGCCTTCCATCGACGCACCGCGCGCCAGCGTGTGGTGATGGCCGCGATAGGTGCAGAACGACCAGTCGTCTTTCTGCATCGCCGTCGCAAAGCCAGCCGCGACTGCCTCTTGGCCAAGTGCCAGATGCGACGTGCCCTTGACCAGGTTCTGCAGGAACAGATCGTAAGCCCGCTGTTCGACATGGCGGATTTCCAGCAGCGAGCGCCACAGGGCGAGCCGTGTGTCCTCACCGATATCGTCATTCGCGCGCGAAGCTGTTTTGCTCTTCGCAGCACGTTTGGGCGCGGCCTTAGCGCGTGATTTCGCACTCGATTTCGCGCTTGATGTCGCGGGGGCCTTACGCTTGGCTGCGGCTTTCGGTTTTATTGCCACGTTTCCGTTTCCCTCAGTCATTTTTGTCACCCCGGCCTTGTGCCGGGGCCCAGAATCGCCGCCCGGGTGCCTCCTCGAAGGGCTGGATCCCGGCACAAGGTCGGGATGACAACCGGATGAGCGGCCAGGCCGGCGTCAGTACTTGTTCGCTATCGGCAGTTCTTCGGCCGGGTACAGGCTGATGATCTGCGGCCCGTCGGGGGTCACGACCATTTCTTCCTCGATACGCGCGGCGGAGAACCCGTCCGTTGCCGGGCAGTAGGTCTCCAGCGCGAACACCATGCCGGTCTTGATTTCCATCGGATCGTCCATCGAGCACAGACGCGAAATGATCGGGCGTTCGTGAATCGCGACGCCGAGACCGTGGCCGAACTGCAGCGCGAAGGCTTCCATCTCGTCGGAGAAGCCGAATTCCTCGGCCTTGGGCCAGACGGCGGCGATCTCGTCGGTCGACACGCCGGGACGCACCAGGTCGATGGCGGCATCGATCCATTCGCGGCACTGTTTATAGGCATCTTCCTGCGCGTCGGTCGCCCGGCCCACGTTGAAGGTCCGGTAATAGCAGGTGCGGTAGCCCGAATAGGAATGCAGGATATCGAAAAACGCCTGATCGCCGGGGCGGATCATGCGGTCGGTGAAGTTATGCGGATGCGGGTTGCAGCGTTCGCCCGAAATCGCGTTGATCGCCTCGACATCGTCCGAGCCCATTTCGTAGAGCATCTCGTTCGCCTTCGCGACGATGTCGTTTTCGCGCACGCCCGGTTTCAGCTCTTCGCCGATCATGTGATAGACGCCGTCGACCATGGCGGCCGCCTGGTTGAGCAGCACGATCTCATCGATGCTTTTGATCTCGCGCGCATCCAGCATGACCTGCTGCGCATCGCGCACATCGATGCCCTCGGCCTGCAGGGCCAGCATCATCGGCGGCTCACAGATATCGACGCCGAGCGGCATGTCGGCCATCCCGTTATCGACCAGCATCTGTTTGATTTCCTTGGCGGCGCTGTCCATCAGACCGGCGGCCGGCGGCACGGTACCGCGCAGGCCGAGCATCCCGGCATGACAGTTATCGGTCGGCAGCCAGGGCGCATGCAGGCGGTGATGCGCGGCGGCGGAACCGAAATCCCACAGATGCGGGTCGTGGCCGCCCATCAGCATGGCGTAGCGCGCAACCTTGTCGCGCGACCATTCGCCGATGACGGTCGAGGTCAGGTAACGGATGTTGTTATTGTCGAAGCACAGGATCGCGCCGAGATCGGAATTCGCCAGCGCTTCCTGCGCGCGCCCCAAACGGTATTTGTGCAGCCGCGTGAAATCCACCCGCTTTTCGAAATCCACCGCGGAATGCCCGGGTGCCGGAATCGCCCGGTCCCACGCATAATGGGGGTTCAGGTCTTCGTTACCCGAAAAAGCAGCGGTGTCAGACGTATCCTGCGGCATAGTGGTCTCCCTCATCCATCAACAACCCGGCGGCGCGCGAAGCGCCGGACCGGCGGCATCTCAGCCCCTTTGGCGGTAACTTACACCGTCTGTTTTACATGTGTTGAGGAAACTGTGCAATCGTTTGCACGGGCGTTCGGCATTATTATCGGCTTTCAATGCAATGCTGATGCCAGCGCATTCGTCAGGCGCTCTTGCGCCCATGGAGTATCGTTGTTGCACCCCGTAAATTGGCCGATAGCGGAACCACGCGATTTGGTATTCCTGACAGTAAATACGATACGACCGTCGCCACCCTTCCCCACCGAGAATTTTCAAACATCACCGCGCCTCCTGGTCGCAACCTCCACTGCACCCGCGCGATCCAGTACAGTCGCGCCTCCCACGTCTCGACCGGCGCGCGATGCAGTTTCACCTCCCCCAGCCCGGCAATCTCCGCCAGTGCCGTCAGCGACCTGGCATTCCACCAGGTCACGTGGTGCGGCGGGGCGTTGAGGACGAAATTGGCGAGGGTGCCGAGATAGCTGCCGGAATCAGGTACGCCGATCACCAGCGTGCCGCCGGGTCTGAGCAGTGCCGTGGCATCGCGGATGAACACTAGCGGGTCGGCGGCATGTTCGAGGACCTGGAAGGCGGTGACGACGTCGAATTGTCCGGCGTGGGATTTGGCGATGTCGGGTAGCGCGCCCGTCAGTGTGTGGATGCCCGCCGCGGCGGCTTCGGGTGAGGCGTCGAGGCCCGTGTACTCCGCGTGCGGCACGTGGCTGGCAAAATGCCCTGCCCCGCAGCCGATATCGAGCACGCGGTCGCCGGGCTTTGTGGCGGCAGCGCCCACCGTAAATTCGAATTTATCTTTCGGGTCGTACCAGCCCTGTTTGCGCAGGCCTGCGTAAATTTCTGGCGGCGCGGTGACGGCGGGGGTGAAGAATTTGAGGCCGGTGGTGGGGCTTTCCCATAAATCGATGCACTCGACGCCATCGAAGACGCCGCCGAGGTCGATGTCGAGATCGCGGCGGTAGCGGTCGATCAGGTAGCGCGCAGGTATTTGCTGGATCAGCGTGACATCGGGTGAGCCGGTCAGCGGACAGACGACATCCGCCCGATCTTCGGCCCGGTCTTGCGCCCGGTCTTCGGGGCTCCTCACGCGGCGGGTTTGACGGTGAGCGGCGTACGCACCAGATCCACCGGGTGGCGCAGCGCAGACCCCACAGCGCGGCCACACACAAGATTGCAGGTCGACGCATCCGAGCAGGCGCGCAGGGCCGCGTGGTCCATGTCGGCGAGGATGGTGCCGAGATCTTTTTCCAGCAGGTTGCCGGCGGCGTCATGGCCAAGACAGCCAGCCACGTTGCCGGTCGCGTCGATGGCGATGCTGTGGCGGCCGGCGTCGCAGCGCCCGAGCTGCTCCCCGCTGAGCCAGCGGATATTATCCTCGGCATAGCGGCGGTAATAGCCGGGCGGGATCAAGCCGGATGCCAGCAGGTCCTCGAACACGGCGATCGCGTCTTCATTGCTGTATTTCAGGTCGTCATCGGCCTTGCCGTAGCGTCCCTTGTCCCAGTGATAGGCACCGAAAATGGGCACGAATCCCCTGCCCTGCGCAAACCGCGCGACATCCAGCGCATCGCCCCGGTTCTGCTCGCTGACGATGCAGGTAAGGAACTTCGGGTGCGGATAATTGGCGAGCCGTTCAATCCCCGCCTGTACGCGCAGCAGCTGATCGGCACCACGGATTCGCTTGTAGCGGTCCCGGTCGAGCGTATCGAGACTGACCGAGATGCTCACCCCGGTCGCGGCCAGCCGGGCGACCAATTCGTCGGTCAGCCGCGTGCCGTTGGTCACCACGCAGAGCCCGAAGCCGATGGCGGCGAGATCGTCGAGCACATCGGGCAGGTCCCGGCGCAACGTCGGCTCTCCGCCCTGCACGAAGACGTAGCGGAGGCCGGTGGCATACAGGTCGGTAAACACGCGGTGAATTTCATCGCGGCTCATCTCGTAGCGGCCCTCGTTCAGCGGCAGGTCGCAATAGCCGCAGCGCGAATTGCAGCGGAGATTGATTTCGAACACCGCCATCACCGGGCGGCCGCGCACCAGATTAACGAGCGGTTTAATCATGGAACCGGATATCCCGGACGAAGGCCGTGCTCGCCGTGTGCGTATCTTCGGAATCAGCAGCGATGGCGATAATGCGCGCCGGCGGCGGCGCTTCGCCGAACCCGCGCTGGAAATCAGCGGCGAGATCGACGCGTTCCTCGACCCATCTGCCCCGTTCCGCACCGGGTGCCGCACCCTGTACGCGGCGGACGATCATCCAGCTGTCCTCGCCGATATGCGGATTACGCTGTGCGTCGCCCGGTTTTCCCGTGCCGCCCCACACATAGGTCAGCACACGGCCCGAGACGGGAATGCCGAACAGGCCTTCGAGCACCGCAGCCCGGATGGCGGCGAAGAAGGATTGGCGCTCGGGCGGATCCTCAAACCAGACATGGACGGCGAGCGGCCGGTCGTCGCCGCCCTTGACCGTGATGTCGGTCGGCGGCATCGCGGCATCGACCCGCCAGCGCCAGGACAGATAGCGCCGGGCCTTGGCGCCGGGCGCGACCTCACGCCAGATCAGGGCCGTGCTGTCCTCGGTGGTCACGTGGATGGCGCCATCCTGCGTCAGCGCAAACCGCGCGGGCTTCCAGTCGGCATTTTCGAACAGCGACCAGCCCGCCGATTTCAACCTGGCATCAATCGCCGCCTCTTCCGCGACAGCGGGTGACGCCAGCAACAGCGCGGATGTCACAATTGCCCCGGAAAACAACGCGCTAGCGCGTTTCATTCAGCGACCAGTCGTAATCATAGCGCCGGATCACCGACGGCCCGGTCAGGCGCGGCTTGAGGGTCGGTCCGGCGTAACGCTGCAGATGGTTGAGCACGGTCTCGCGGCTGCCGCCGAAATCGTCCTCGAACCAGATATAGATGCTGGACACCACCAGCGAGCCGTCGGGTTTGATCCGCACGCCGCGCGGGCTGTTGATGTAATCACGCGCGGCGCTGTCCAGCGATTGCGTCAGCCCGGCGGATGTGAAGGCCGTCTTCTGCAGATTGGGGCAGCCGACCGAGGCGCAGTTCACCGCGTAATGCACCCGCGGGTCGCGCCAGATCGGGCGCAGAATGCGGTTCTCGATATCGTTGAGCGACAGCTTCACGCGCTCGACCATGGTCAGTTTGCGGTTCCACGGGCCGGGCGACAGGAAGCCGTCATTGATGTCGCGGATACTCTCGACCGGATAGTCGTCCAGGATCGTCCGCACAGTGACCGCGTTATACAGATTGGCCCAGAACGCGAATTGTTCGTTCCGGTTATAGGCGGTGACCGGCACGCTTTCGAGATAGGCGACGTAATCGGTCAGCAGCTTGCGGTCGGACGGCGTCACGTTGCGATAGCCGAACCGGTTCAGCCCGTCCGCATCCGCCGCCACGTATTTGTTCAGAAGGTACGTCCACGCTTTGTGCTCCACCGTCCGGGCATTCTGCGGGTTATGGGGCGTCCAGCGTTCCCAGAGATCCGAAGACGGCACGAACCGGGATTCGATCTCCGCCTGCGAACAGGCGGTGACCAGCAGGGCAAGGGCCACGGTGACAGTCCTGGCGGCGGTTTTAAGCAAAAATCTCATGGCAGGCTCCGTCTTCTGTCGGGGGGTCAGGGGCAGTCAGCGTCCGTTGAGCTTCCAGTCATATGCGTCGTCATTGTAGCTGTCGCGGCCCGTCAGCATGGCCGCCAGTTCGGGCTTCGCGTAGCGCCGCAGATGATCGAGCACGCCGGCCTCGGTGCCGCCGAAATCCTCGTCAAACCAGGCATAGATGCTGGACACCACGATGCGGCCGTCTTTAACGGTCACACCGCGCGGGTGGTTCACATAGGCCACCGCGCCATCGTTCATCAGTTTTTCGGCATTGTCGGCGGTGAGCGCCACGGGCGGGATATCGGGGCAGCCGATCGACGCGCAGTTCACAATGTAGTGGATGCGCGGGTCTTTCCAGATCGGGCGCAGGATGCGGTGTTCGATATCGTCGAGCGCGATTTTCTCGCCCTCGACCGTCGCCAGCTTCGCGCCCCACGGGCCGTCGGCGAAAAAGCCGGGCGTGATGTCGATATCGCGGATCGACGCGACGGGATAATGATCGAGGATCACCTTCACCGTCAGCGCGTTATAAAAATTCGCCCAATAGGCGAACTGTTCGCGCCGGTTGAAGGTGCTGATCGGTGTCGCCGACAGCTTCGCGACATAGGCGTCCAGCGCCGCGCGATCCGCCTTCGTCACGCTGCCATAGGCAAACAGTTTCACACCGCTTTCGGACGGCCGCCCGTAAGCCGCGATCAGCTGGGACCACTCGCCATGGTCGATCCGCGCGGTCGAGGCCGCATCATGCTTGTCCCAGCGCGCCCAGAGATCCGGCTTCGGCGCCGCCAGCGCACTTGCTGCCGTCATAACCAGTACGGCCAATGCAACGCATGTCGTCGCGAAAATTCTGTAAGCGTTGGGGGCGTGTGCAGGCTGGGCAATCGGCATGGGCTTGGTCCTGTTGTTCCGGTCAGGTGTCGCGGTCAGTTATCGCGGAATGTCAGTGCGGCGATGCTGCCCGCCGCAATGCTTTTCGTCTCGTCGGAATCGCCGGAGATCGCAAGGAAGCTCGGTTTCGGCGCATCCTCGCCAAAGGCGGTGCGAAAATCCTTCGCGCAATCGATCTTTTCCATGAACCATTCACCGGTCGGCGCATTAACGCCCCGCAACACCACCATGAAACCGCGCTCCTTCATATAGGGGTTCGGAAACATGCGCCCGGCGGCGGCGCTGCCGCCCCAGACATAGGTGAGACAGCGGTGATTGCGGGTGAAACCGTCGACATCGGGCTGTATCGCCCGGCTCATCCAGTCCAGAAACCCGGAGTCGCGCGGCTTGCCCTTGAAACACAGGTGGATGGCGAGCGGCCGGTCGCCGCCGCGCTTGGTCAGGTCCGTCGGCGGCGGTGCGGCATCGACGCGCCAGCGCCAGGTCAGATAACGGCGCCCGCTCTCTTGGGGCCCGAGCGCGCGGTAGAGCATGGCGCTGCTTTTATCGGACAGGATTTCGATCCAGCCGTCGGGCGACTGCACGAAGCGCGATGGCGTGATGCCGGGAAATTCAATGATTTTCCAGCCATCTGCAGCAACCTCGCGCGCCTTCGCCGGGGCGCCAAAGGCGAACAAACCCACTGTCAGCGCGGCGGCCAGAAGCCCGGATCTTTTAGCGATATGAAATTCCGTGAAAAGCATGTCGTGTCTGTCCCTCATAAGACGAATAAACAGGTCTATCCGCCTTATCTCTACGCATGAGATAGGGTCGACAGACCTCACGGCCATACAACTGTTGTAACGAAAACGTCAGATCGACTGGGTAGTCCCGATTCCGAGCCCGGATTCCCAACCGGGGCGCGAAAACTACCGTTTGGTCCGTTTGATATCGAGAAGCGGCGTGCCGTCCAGGCAATCGAGGCCGACGACGTCAAGTTCCCCCGCGCGCACAGCGAGGATCTCGACGGTCTGCGCGGCAATCGGATTGGGGCGTGGCGGGGTGCGCAGGCTGAACACGCCGACCGGCTTATCGCGCACACCTTCGCGGGCGGGAAGCTGGACCATGTCCCGCCGGGCCCTGTGAAACCAGTACAGCACCAGCGCTTTTCCGCCCACTTCGAAGCCCGCCAGACCGGGGGCGAACTCCGCGCCGAGGCGGATCGTACAGGGCAGAAATTCCTGCTTGTTGTGGCGGTTGGGACAGCCTTCCATCCGCTTATAGGGGGTCTCGATCGTGCCGATCACCGTACAGGAAACGTGTTCGCCCGTCTTCGGCGCGTCATCGTCGGTATAGACCGTATAGGCAGGGCTGTCGGCCATGTCTTTTCGCACCCTACCCCCATTGCCCCCCTACCCCAGGTCCGGCACACGCCGGTGGCCGGTCGCCTGCTCATAGGCATAGGCGTAGTTGAGCATATCGGCATCACTATAGGGTCGCCCCAGGAAGGTGATTCCGGCGGGAAGTCCGGTCTCCGTGAACCCGGCGGGGACCACCACGGACGGCACGAATATCAGGAACGTGTTCAGGTGTGGCGCGCCTTTCTGATCAGTAAAGGGCGGTGCGATGCCGTCCGAAATCAGCGTCGGCGTGTGTTCGACCGCCTTGTGGACGATGGCATCAAGTCCGAGGCGTGCCATGGTGTTGAGAAACACGGTCATGAAATCGCCGCGCGCCTTCTGATAGGCGGCGTATTGTTCGGGGGTCGCACTTCCAGCCCAACGCGTTTTGACGCCATTATAAACCTGATCATACAACGGCGAGGCCATTGCCTCTTCCTTCGATGCGAACGGCGAATTCGCACTGCCGGCGGCGTAATCCCGGAACGACTGTTCATCGCCAACGGTGTCCCAGGAACGCTTCGACAGGTATTCCATCATGTCGGGGATCTCGATCGGATCGACAATCTCCGCGCCTGCGGCCGCCATATCTTCAACCGACTTGTTAAAGACCGCATCGACCTGTTGGAAATCTTCCGATTCCGGTTCCGTATGGTAGCCCATGACCGTGCGCAGAATGCCGATGCGCTTGCCTTTGAGCCCATCTGTGGAGAGCGCCGCCTCGTAGCTTTCCGCCTGGTTGCCGACGCCATGCGCAGTAATCGGGTCGCTCTCGTCATAGCCGGCCATGACATCGAGCAGTTTCGCGCAATCCATCACGGTGCGCGCCATCGGGCCGAGCGATCCGTAGATCGACGGCCAGCCCGCATAGACGCCGCCACGGCTGACCAGACCGGCAGACGGGCGCATGCCGGCAATACCGTTCCAGATCGACGGGCGGCGGATCGAAGCAAATCCCTCCTGGCCAATCGCCGCAGCCACGAAATTAGCCGACGCCGCCGCACCGGAGCCTCCGGAAGAGCCGCCTGCCGTGCGGTCGAAATCATAGACGCACTTTGTGGAACCGAAGAGCGAGCCATGCGTATCGCCCGCGCCCATCTCGCCCAGCGTGGTCTTGGCGATAAAGATCGCGCCGGCTTCGCGCAGTTTCGCCGTCACGAAGCTGTCGCGACCCGGCATGTGCCCCTTGAACAGCACGGAGCCCATGGTGGTGGGCATTTCCTTCACATCGCCCTGATCCTTCATGGCGAGCGGGATACCGTGCAGCGGGCCAACGGGGCCGGATTTCGCAAAAGCCGCATCCAGCGCATCCGCCTGTTCAAGGGCCTGCGGATTGGTCGAGATCACTGAGTTGATATTCGGCCCGTTACGGTCGAATTTTTCGATTCGGTCCAGATAGAGCTCCACCAGTTTCCGCGCCGTCAGCGTGCCCTCTGCATAGGCTGCGTGGATGTCGGCAATGGTCGCGTCGATGATGTTGAAGTCTGTCCCGGCTGTCATGGAGGTGTTCCCTTGAATTTGGCGATTTATCAGCGTGTGTCATCTCGGCCGGGATCATCGCAAATCTCCCGGCACAGCGCAAAACAGCGATGGCCTGCTCAGGCGCGTTCGCCGAGCTCGATCATGTAGCCGTCGGGGTCTTTGACGAAAGCGATCACGGATGCATTCGGCCCG
>Ga0307985_10001886_pt1 | contig 11897 bp, 10 predicted proteins | sample EllFjometageno80_FD_203155 | JGI IMG/M metagenome (GOLD analysis project Ga0307985, IMG submission 203155) | Marine microbial communities from Ellis Fjord, Antarctic Ocean - #80 | ecosystem: Environmental > Aquatic > Marine > Unclassified | place: Southern Ocean | collected 2014-10-09 | reverse complement strand
GTTGCTATTTCTCACAGTAACAGCCCCTACGTTTCAGCCTACCCTTGGAGTGCATCTGGCTTTGGAACTAAGTTTGCTAACCCAAGCACTCTGCCTGAGGCGACTGGACGCGGTGTTGCCTTTAGTCCAGACGGAACAGCGATAGCTATATCTGGTGATGACGCACCGTGGATTTGGGCCTACCCTTGGAGTGCTTCTGGCTTTGGAACTAAGTTTGCTGACCCCGGTACAAACCCCGGTACATACGCCAACGGTGTAGCATTTAGCGCCGACTCAACCGCTGTCGCTGTTGCCCTCTCCAATTCACCGTATGTCGCAGCATACCCTTGGAGTGCTTCTGGTTTTGGAACTAAGTTTTCTAATCCCTCTACATTACCGGCAGGCAACAGCAAATCAGTAGCGTTTAGTCCCGCTGGAACTGAGATGGCCGTTGCCCACGCTACAAGCCCCTATATAACGGCCTACCCTTGGGACTCGTCTGGTTTTGGAACTAAGTTCGCTAATCCCTCTACATTGCCGACCGCCAATGGTTCTTCAGTGTCCTTCACTAATGTTTAAGGAACAAAATGAAATACAAACAACTACCAAGCACCTACAAAGACGATACACTCGCTAGTGCAATGTATGCACGAGAGCTTGAATACTTCCACTACGAGTTTGACGCTAGTAACTTTAAGCACCTACTCGATAACGCTCCAGCAGGGGCCGGTACAAAGGATATTCAGGAGAGGCTTGAGTCTACCATTGCCCAGATGGAAGCGGTAGATAACACCTACAAAGCTCTTGAGGCCCAAATAACCGACCAAGCCGAACACGAAGCGGCGGTCATTAGAACCACCAAGAAGCGAGAAGAAGATGAGATACGTTCAGACAAATAGCGGGACTTTCATTCGTCACATTCTTAACGAGTTTGAAAGCCTACGGTGGGACGAGACAAACAAGACATCGGTTAGAAAGCTGCCTGAAGCCAAGCGTGAGCAGTTTGGAGTATCGCGCCTTCAGATGGTCACGCCACCTGCGTTTGACATAGCTACACAGGCCAGAACCGAAGGTGACGCTGTATTGGTTGGTGCTGTATGGACGCAGAACTGGATAGTTACTGATCTAGTCGGTAATGATTTGGGGTCAGCACAAGCTGCTGCCGCCATATCTGATTACAACAGGGAAGTATCCGCTATAACCTCTGTCTATTCGCAGCAGGAGATTGACTCGTGGCCTACACAGGAAGCAGAGGCTCTGGCGTACACTGCAAGCTCTGAGGCTAAAACTCCGTTGATCGATGCTAGAGTAGCCGTGACACTAGAAGACAAGGCGTTATTCGTTGCGTCTATTCTAACGAAGGCTGAGTTATACAAGGTGGCGTTCGGTGCGGCTCTAGGTAGAAAAAAGAAAGCACAGAACGATAACGCTTAAGCAGACGAGAGGTTAGTACAATCACTACTCCAGAGCCTATCCACAATAACAGTAAGAGATTATAGCCATGACGATCAAACAGGAGTTAATAAGCGTGAGTCAAACAATACCAGTAGGTGTCTCTGGCGCTCTAATATTAGGAGTCCCTTTAGATGACTGGGTTGTTGTAGGCACTATTCTTTTGCTGGTAGGTAATCTTTACTTCATGGTCGAACGCCTCTATAAAAGGTACCGTCAAAAGTGATAAGGCTTAGTTTCCTTCTTCTTCTGTTTCTAAGTGGTTGTGCCACAACTGGATTAGTAGAGAACCCAGACGCAGGGTACTTCCTAGTATCTAAGGGTGGAGTCTCTGGTGTTGTGCAGATGCTCTCAGGCGGTATTAACTACTGTAAGGTAACGCAGTCGAATCTAGGCAATACAGCTTTCAACGTGTCAGTAAAGTACGACGGAGACATATGTTTAGTGGAGGCTCAGTCCAGTGATAAAACAACCGCGATACTCGTTGACTAATGAAGGTCTTGGCCGTCTTGATGAAGAATACATATTTGAATGCCCTATCTATGGCTTGCTTGTTAACATACCTAATGCGCGGCTCGGACAGTCAGGTGAGTTAAAGATACAGAAAGGATACGAGTGGGACTTTGGCAGTGGTCCTGCTGTAGATACACCAGCAGTTGTTTACGCCTCACTAGGCCACGACGTACTTTACGATATGATAGGAAGGGAACTACTACAGAAGAAGCACAGGAAGACCGCTGACGTTTGGTTTAGAGATCTATTAAAGCGTGCGGGCATGGGTTGGTTCAGAAGAAGTTACATGTATATGGCTGTTCGTTACGGTTATCCATTGACACAGGTGTTTAAGTAGTATGCCTTATCCGAATTTCACAGCAGAAGAACTTGCAGGCTTTGTAGCTCAGGCGCAACAGTATCAATCCGTACCTGTGCAGACTATGCTAACACAGCAAGCGCCTAGTGTGCCTCAATACAGTATGCCTATAGTAGAACAAACTGTTCAGCCTCCTGCTCCAGTGCCTCAATACAGTATACCTATAGTAGAACAAATCGCAGCAATACAAGCTCAGTATGCACCAATAGTCCCTCAATACAGTGGTATGTTTACGTTACCTACCGAAGCGCTGCAAGCGTATGATAACTATTTAGCTCAGTATGCACCTATGGAACAAACTGTTCAGCTTCCTGCTCCAGTGCCTGTTCAAGCGCCTATGCAACAAACTGTTCAGCTTCCTGCTCCAGTGCCTATTCAAGCGCCTGCCCTGATTGCCCCTGTATCTGTTCAGGCTCCAGTACCAGGACTACTTACAAACTCCTATAATCCTACTACTGTTGAAGGCACGACTGCATCTACTAAGTTCCACAATCAGCTTGGTTTAGACATCCGTCCCGACCTAACAGGGACTAAGAATGAAGATGCTTACCTGCCTAACAGACCAACAGGTTTAGACCCAACAGAGACTGACATAGATGAGTGGAGTAACTACTACGCAGACAATCCAGAGATGCATAAACTACTCTCAATGGATGAGAAGTCTGACCTCCTATTTTGGGATAAGCTTAAAGGAAACCTTACAGAGAGTGAGTTGAACCTAGCTAACAAAGAGTTACGTGCAGAGTATGGATTTGACGACAGATACGTTAGCATAGAAGGAAAAGACAACAACCGCTATGAGTGGGTTAGCGAGACAGGTGTAGGCTCTAATGAGTTTATGGCTGAAGGTGGTATACAGGCTTACTTTGATGAACACGGTCAAGAAGCTACTGAGGCGCGGTTCTTTAACGAAGGAGCTGGTCCGTCAATAGCTGATCAGTTCCTAATGAATCAGGAGGATGTTGGTGGTTTCTTCAGAGAGAAGGACTTGCCCGGTGGCAGCGTACTTCAGGATGAGTTTCTAAAGTATCCCGCTGGTCAAATAGCTGTTGGACTCGCTTTAGGAGGGGCTCTTTCAGGTTCAGGCCTGTTCGGAACTGCTGCTACTGCTGGCACTGCTGGCACTGCTGCTACTGCTGCTACTGCTGGCACTGCTGGCACTGCTGGCACTGCTGGCACTGCTGCTACTGCTGCTACTGCTGCTACTGCTGCTACTGCTGCTACTGCTGCTACTGCTGCTACTCCGGGACTGTTTGGACTAACTGCTGGTACTTTAGGAGCTAATGCAGCTACGGGCGCTCTCACAGGAGCTGTAAAGGCAGGATTACAAGGAGGTAATATACTGAAGGGGGCTGCTATTGGTGGTGTTTCTGCAAACATAGGTGGGGTTTTAGCAAAGACTGGTCTAGGTGACATAGGTATTCCAGGTCTCCCCTTAGCTACTATAGAGAGTGTCTTGCAGGATCCAGGGGTGGTAGGCTCTTTCACTAGTGGTACTCTAAATAGCGTTATAGCCCAAGCGGTTTTGACAGGTGATGTTGACCTTATGGACGCCCTTCAGACTGGCTTGGTATCTGGAGGTATTACAGCAATTGGTGATATATTTGGAGACGCAGAAGCAACCAGCGATATAGGAGAGATCACTGAAGAGGATACATTTAACGGTAATGAGATTAATACAACAGAAGCTAGAGCATTACATAACTCTACAGACATAGGCGGTCTTCTAGGGGAGAATGGTTTCCTTGAACAGATCGGTATACATATAGGTGAGATGCCCACAACCTATCTAGGTAAGCTACTGGATTGGGTTACAGGGTCTGAAAAGGATTTCATTATAGATGAAGCAGGGAATAAACACCCTATAATGCAAGACAACGACATAGGAAAAGAGACCTACAACAGTGAGACTTATAACAAGCCTATTGTTTTTATTGACGGAGAGAAGGTAGGTGTCGATGCATTACTAGGCGAGGAAGGTGGAGGTTGGTCGCAAGTTACTGAAACAAATGAAGGTTTCTTTGAGACGATAAGAGGTGAAAATGAATATGACCAGCGTTTCTTTGATCCAACCGCGAACTACGGTGAGGGTAGTGTCTTAGAAGGAGTATGGGGCGGAAACCCTTATAACCCTAACCACAATAACTTTTACGGTATGGGTAGTCTGACTTCTACGATGACTCCTGAAAAAGAGTTTGAAAGTGGAGCCGATCAGTTTGCAAACATTGATGCTAATGGTGATTTAGTTTATACGACAGCTGGAATAGATACAGCAGGAATGGAAGAAACAGTATCGATAGGCAGCACAGCTACAGACACTTCTGTTCTTCCTGGTTATACCTATAACGGTAATAACTATACCGGTAATATTATAGAAGAAGTTTTGGTTACTGCTGCTAAGGTTGACGAAGACACTAAACTAGAGACAGGAAAAAAAGGTGTTGTATCTGATATTATAGAAGAAGTTTTGGTTACTGCTGCTAAGGTTGACGAAGACACTAAACTAGAGACAGGAAAAAAAGGTGTTGTATCTGATATTATAGAAGAAGTTTTGGTTACTGCTGCTAAGGTTGACGAAGACACTAAACTAGAGACAGGTCCACCTGTTACACCTAATATTATAGAAGAAGTTTTGGTGACTGCCCCTCCGATTGACGAAGACCCTAAACTACCAACAGGTCCACCTGTTACACCTAATATTATAGAAGAAGTACTACCCCTAGTAGACATAGGGGGTGATGAGGATGAGGGTCTTCTAGGAGGAGGAGGCTTTGGCGGCAGCTCAGGCGGCAGTTTCAATTCTTTCATGGCAAAACTAGACTGGCAGAGACCAGACGTTGTACAGAATATCCTACTACCTAAGACTAACGCATTGGATGAAATATCCATGTTAACTAATAGGCTTATGAAATAATGACATATTTAGACTTAGTAAACAACGCGCTGCGAAGACTACGGGAAACACAAGTAACAGCTGTTTCGGCAACGTCCTATAGTGCTCTGGTAGGTGACTTCATTAATGACGCTAAGGTTGTGGTAGAGCAGGCGTGGAACTGGTCACATCTCAGAAGCGTAGTTACCATTCCTACTGTTGCATCAACAACAACGTATTCCTTAACAGGCTTTAAAGATTCTGGAGCTATACTCGGCGTTATAAACGACACAAGTAACCTAGTTCTAGAGTACCGCCCTCGACAATGGTTCGAAGAACAGTTATATGTTAGAGGAACCACATCAGGGCCTCCTCGCTACTACACCTTTGCGGGTGTTGACAGCAGCGGTGACGCACAGGTTCAGGTAAATCCAACGCCCGACGCTGTTTACTCTCTGCGCTTTGACGTTTCATTACGCAACATACCCTTGACAGGCGATACAGATGTCTTAGCAGTTCCTCACATGCCTGTCCTGCACTTAGCCCTTGCATTATTGGCGAGAGAGCGTGGAGAGAATCAAGGAACAACAGCTGCCGAGTACTTTGTTGTAGCTGACAGTTACCTCGCGGATGCAGTCGCTTATGACGCGGCACGACACCCCGAAGAGACAGTGTGGTATAGCTGATGGCATCGCAACTACAGAACATTTCAATCGTAGCGCCGGGCTTCAAGGGAATCAACACAGAAGATTCTCCTCTGGCTCAGGATGCGTCATTTGCAGAGATCGCTGACAACACAGTTATAGATCAGCGTGGTCGTATGGCATCTCGAAAGGGACGTACCTTATTGACCACTACTGCCACTGAGTTAGGATCAGCTGCTGTTAACGCCATAGGGAAGTACAAGGACGACGCAGGAAACAGCAAGATATTCTTTGCAGGCAACAACAAGATACTAAGTAACACCGTTACAATCGCTGACGAAACTCCAGGCTCCTATACAATTACTGCTAACGAGTGGAAGATAGTTAACTTTAACGATAATCTTTACTTTTTCCAGTCTGGTCACGAACCTCTTGTGTATAATAACTCACTGGGTGCGGTAACCAAGATGTCTGCCATTTCAGGAGCGGCTGCTGTAACCTCGGCTATTTACGGTAATGAAGCTATAGGGTCATGGGGTCGTCTTTGGACTGCTGACATGGCTGCTAACAAGTCAAAGATATACTGGTCAGACCTGCTACTAGGTTCTCAGTGGAGCGGTGGTAGTAGTGGCTCAATAGATATAACAGACGCATGGCCTAACGGCTACGATGAGATAGTGGGGCTTGCAGCACATAACAATTTGTTGATTGTGTTTGGCCGGCACAGCATCATTACATATTCTGGTGCAGACTCGCCAGCGTCAATGGCTATCCAAGATACAATAACAGGTGTTGGCTGTGTAGGTCGCGACACGATACAGTACACAGGTACTGACCTCCTTTTTGTTTCTGACACAGGGCTACGGAGCTTAGGCAGGACGATACAAGAAAAGTCAATGCCTCTTAGAGAACGGTCTTTAAATGTACGCTCACAGATAACAGAGTATATACAAGAAGAGACCCTATCTTACAGGTCTGTTTACTCTCCTGAGAATAGTTTTTACTTGTTGCACTTTCAAAGTCAGGATGTAACGTACTGTTTCGATCTTCGTCAAGAACTAGAAGACGGATCGTTTAGAGTTACACGCTGGACACCTACAGTCTTTGATTCCTTCTTCAGAGATAAAGATGATGGAACGCTGTACATAGGAACTGTTGACGGTATTAATACTTACAGCGACTACTACGACAACGGCGCTGCTTATACGTTTAAGTATAAATCACCATCATTAGCCTTTGGCGATTCCTCTCGATTGAAGATGTTGAAGAAGATTAAAGCAACACTCGTAGGAGGAAACGGAGCAGAGGCTACACTGTCTTGGTCATATGACTTCGAGGCCGCTGGAGACTCTGCTACTTTCGCTGTAGGTATTCAGTCAACAGGATACTATGGGGCTAGTGAGTTCAACGTCGCTGAGTACGGCTTCGGGGCATCATCCACACGCACTACAATTAACGCAAGTGGTTCTGGTGAAATAATAGATATTAGTTTTGAAATGCCTATCCTAGGCTCCATAGTATCTCTTCAAGAATTAAACATATTAGCAACAATAGGAAAGGTGACTTAGATGTGGAAAGAGTTAATTGATTGGGCAACGGAAAACCCTGCCCAGGCTGTAGGAACTGCCGGAGGAGTTGCGGGTATTTATAAAGCCTATGATGATCTCACGGGTATTGGTGACACGGCACAGGATAGAGCAGGGACGTTGGCGGATACGCTAAAAACCAATGCCCAGTTTGTTCCCTACGGTGTTACGACTGGTTCGGGTTCTGGTTTTGGTATGCAGAAAGATCCTGTTACGGGGCAGATGTCATACCAGACATCGTTGAGTGATTCTGAGATGAATCTTCAAAACATGTTACAGACCAATGCCTTGACTGCATTAAGTAACACCAACCCGAAAGGGTATGGCAACATCCAAGACTCTGCTTACCAGGCTAACATGGCTGGTCAAGACTTTATGCAGAGAGCAGGTATGGATAATGGTGCTCGTGAAGCTCAAATATACAACCGAATGAGAGCTGTTCAGTCTCCCGACGAGCAGCGCCAGAGGTTAGCGTTAGAGGAACGTCAGTTCAACCAAGGCAGACATGGTGTGAATACAGCTATGTATGGCGGCACACCTGAGCAGTTTGCAATGGAGAAGGCGCAGGCAGAGGCCAGGAACAGTGCTTCGATGCAGTCTATACAACAAGCACAAGCGGAACAAATGCAGCAGGCCCAGATCGGTCAGCAGTATAAGCAGCTACAGGGTCAGTTAGCAACTCAAGGGTCTGGTCTAATGACCTCTGAGCAACAGCGTGGTCTTGCTGGGTTACAAGGTTCGTACATTCCACAGGCAGGTATGTTGGATGCATTGCAGCCTGGCATGTCAGCAGCCGCAGCACAGGCTCAGCATCAACAGTATGGCTTAGGCTTGTGGGGAGAGACTCAGATGAGCGGACTTGATGCTTACCTTGGTGCAAACCTTGGAGCTGGTAATCTATTGGGTAATGCTAGTGCTGGCGTACTCGCTGGTATCTACGGAAAGAAGGGGAAAGTGTAATGCCTAAGTTTAGTAATCAGTTAATTCAAGGACTCCTAAATCCATCGTATCAAGGGAAGTTAGCGAATGCTGGTATGTTGATAGGTAGTGCTCCTCGCGGGGCTAGAGAAGCCGAGCAAAGACAAGCACAGCTGTCTCAGATAATGAGCACAGCAGACACATCTAGAAAGGCAGCGCAGAACGGAGATGTAGCTACTGCTCAGGCGGGCTTATCCACGTTAAATGCTGCTTACGCCTCTGCTAAAACCAAAGAAGATAAACAGATGATCTCTCAACAGATTAGTCAGATTAATTCTTTTATGGGGTCAGCTATTGCAGCACAGAAAAATAAACAGGAGAGTAGTGCTATAGGTAATGCGTTTAAGCTGACTACAGTACTTGATAATCCTGATATACCTGTTGAGCAAGCAGCCATCGCCCAACAGAAACTAAATAAGCTCATGTCAGTCCCTAAAGTAGCAGAAGGTGTTATGAGACTGACTACGGATAAGTTAGACATGGAGGAAAAACAAGCCGAAGCACAGACCGACGCTTGGGAGAAACAAAACTCACCTATCTTTAGAGGTTTAGTTGAGAACGGTCAATCAAAAACTGCTTATAAGATAGCAGAGGACAGTGGTTATGGGCCTGACGCATTAAAAATGATTGACGCTATGGTAGACAGGAAGAATAAACTAGATAAAGAAGCTGAGCTAAAGGCAGGTGTGATACGCCCAGGAGATCCTTTGATTGAGTCATATCGGGAACGTGCTGCTCTTCTTCCAGAAAGTGCTTCAGATTCTGTACAGGCTACGTTAAGTAAGATTGATGCTATATATAAGACAGAAGACAAGCATGGTATGCTCAAAACAGGATCCCAACAACAACTCCTACTATTACGTGGTCAGGTAAAGACTCAGTTAGATAGGTATGAAGAAAACGTAATTACAACTAACTTTAACGCTGGAGTATCCGAGAAGAAGTCTGTTAATAACCAGATTAGAAAGTTAGAGATGATGAAACTTGCACTGCCTGAGCCTACTAAGACTTCCTTGTTGCGAGTTGCTAGTCGTGTTGTATCGGAAGAGCAACCTCCTGACTGGTTCCAGGACAGTCCTGAGAAATTCTTAAAGGAGAATCCAGAGAAGGTGTTTCAAGAGTATAGAAAAGAGAGGGCCATTGGTATAGAGCAGCAGATTCAAGCCCTGAAAGAGAGTCCTGAAGAACGACAGCTTAGAGAAAACGGAGATGTTATATCAGCGCAGCTCGAGGCGATAGACTGGGCCAGAGCTAATCCTAACGACCCTAGATCTAAAAAAATACTGAGGAGGAACGATGCCCTTTGATCCTGACGCTTACCTAGCAAAAGCAGAGACAGGTACATTTGATCCTGATGAATACTTATCAAAAGCAGAGACAGGTACATTTGATCCTGACGCTTACCTAGCATCGTTTGATCCTGATGAATACTTAGAGGACGAGCCAACTGCTGCTCCAGGTTCTTTCGAGTACAACGCAGTACGTACTGGCACTGTTGAGTTTCTCGAAGGCGCTCTAGGTGCTGGTGACGAGCTCGATGCTATGATTCGCAGAGTCTCTGGAAGTCAAGAGACATGGGACGACGCAATAGAAGCATCTCGCGCAGACATTGATAGGTTCGAGGAAGAAAACCCAAAGACTGCTTCCTTGTTATATGCTAGTGGTATTGTCGGAGGCTTCTTTGTCCCAGGTGCTGGTCTTGTTAAGGTTGCACAGACAGGTACGAAACTACAGAGAGCTGCTAAGGTAGGTGCGATAGCTGCTGCTGAAGGAGCAACTTATGGTTTCTTAGCCGGAGAAGGAGAAGGCCGTGTGAAGGGTGCCGTTATGGGTGCAGGCATAGGCGGTGTTCTTGGTGGAGCGTCGGGTGCTTACCTAACACAAGGCGCTAACGTGCCTAAGAACCCTAACAGATCTGGTATAGGTACTCACATAGGAGGCGATAAGGGATTCCCCACAAACGTAGGTAAAGCAGATGAGGTTCATCGTTCTAGAAGAAGAACAGAAGCTTCTCTTCAGGAAAGGCTTGCTAACGAGATAGATTTAGACGCGCCTCTACACAGAACAGAGGAGCCTTCAACAAGCAATGGTTGGTTTCTATCCACTAAGAACTGGTTTGAGAAAGAGGTAGGAGAGAGAGCTGCAAAGTTGGCTGAAGACGCAGAGACACAGATAAGTAAGCGTGACGGAGACATAGAGCAAGTCTTCGACACTACTATGAAATCAGCGGTTGATCTGTTTGAGAATAACAGAGTCGCTAAGGCTGTGATGCTTCGTATGAATGAATCCATTACTACGGGAAGAGCTAGCTGGGACGATCTCAGGAAGGTGGTTAGCCCTGAAGAGGTACACATAGTTAACGGGATTAAAAAGCAATTCGATTTGATACAGCAGTATGACTTTGTTAAGCAGGGAGGCATGACAAGGAAAAGTTCAGGTAAGGGTGTTGCCTTGGTAGGTGACTACTTCCCCGCAGAGAAGCTGCCTGGCTTCAAAAGTAAAAAGTCACCGCCTGAAGAATATGTCAACCCTATGCAGGCACTGAAGAACTACGCACAAGATGTATCAGCGGCTAACGTATTAGCTGATACCTTTGGGATAGATACTTCTAAGCTACGGCAACCCGTAATTGGTATTGGTGAAAGCCGAATGGATATTGTTATAGATGCAATCCAAGTATCTGCTAAGGGACAAAAGGCGATACCTAACGTAGTGGCTAACTTAGGTAACGGTCTCCGTACTCAGTTCATAGCGGCGAAGCAGGGAGGAAACTCTTTAGGAGCACTCGTTCGAAGGACTGCTTCTATCGCCTTACTTACAAACCCTTTCAACGCAGTGTTAAATATGGCTGAGTGGGCTACCGCGCCTATCTATCAAAACGGCCTAAGAGCTTGGACAGAGTCTCTTCCAGGCCTCATCACGGGAATATTTAGTAAGACTCTGGCAGACAATTCTAAGAACTGGTTAAGTCTTAAGCAGGTAGGTAAAGACAAGAACTATATGGGTGTGCTAGCTCAGACAGGGGAGGACGCTTTCCATAAAGCAGCAGAGGATGCTAGCTTCGTTAAGTTTCTACAGCCTACGTGGTTAGTGGAAGGTGTTGACAAGCTGGGTAAGGCTCTCTATGCCGTTTCAGGAGTGGGCCGGACTAATAGGTTAGGACAGGAGATGCTAGGAAATAGTGCTATCAAGCTGGGTGCTAGACTATCTAAAAAAGGAGATGCGAAGTCTTTAGACAAGCTTAGGAAGCATCCTGGAATGCGTGGACTTACTGAGTCAGAGTTCCAATCTACTGTTAGAGCACTAAAGGAAGATGATCTAACAAATGCTTGGATAGTTAACTTTTACGGCGCGGCTACGAATAAGATACAGCCTCAAAGTGCAGCGTCTATGCCTAAAGCGTATCACGACAACCCTAATGCGCGGGTTTTCTATAGTATGTTATCTTATATGAACACGCAAATGAACCTTATCCGTACTGATGTAGGGCTTCAGCTTGTAGAAGCACAGCGGTT
>Ga0307985_10001885_pt1 | contig 11897 bp, 7 predicted proteins | sample EllFjometageno80_FD_203155 | JGI IMG/M metagenome (GOLD analysis project Ga0307985, IMG submission 203155) | Marine microbial communities from Ellis Fjord, Antarctic Ocean - #80 | ecosystem: Environmental > Aquatic > Marine > Unclassified | place: Southern Ocean | collected 2014-10-09 | reverse complement strand
GCGTCTAAGACCTCTTCCCATCCAACCATTAAATCAGCATCTGCTTGACTTATCTGACCCATAGTAACAGCGTTCTTAATTTCTTTACCCCTAAGTGTAGGGTCGCTAATATTTAAAAGAAGTCCTTTAGCATTTAAAGAACCTATCTTTCTTGTAATTGTTTCGTATTCACCAAAACTTTCAACAGCATTTGCTACTGCACCTTTCATATCGTACAACTCAATCTTACCTTTGATACGGTTTCGAAGGTTGTTTATACCAACTAAACTATTAGGGTCTGAATCTAATACCATCACTCCTTTATCGTCTTTCTTATAGAAACCAACGTTTACTTTTCCTGTCTGTGGGTCAATAACAAGTTGTGATTTATTAAAGTTTCCAAAACCTTCAGCACTAGCCATTATATCTAGCTCTAACTGCTGAGAACATCCAACTCCTGAAGGATCTTTACAATCAGCACGAGCCATCTTGTCTGCATACTCTGCTTGGTATTCTTGAGATAAAGTAAAAGCTTGATCTGTACCATCTGCTAAATTCTGACGCATCATAGTAAAGTCTTTCATACTTAAATCTCCTGACTTCATAAGACGATTTGTCATCATCATTTGTTCTGTGGCATTAGCAGCATAATCCAATGTCCATTGGTTCATATTAGTAGAGTCACCTTGAACAGCGTTATCTAAAACACGTTGTTGTTCACGGGTTGAGTCGTCAATTGCTTGCTTCTTTGCGGTACGAGTACGAGCTTCTTCCTGAAGCATCCCTGAGAAGTTTGATCCAACTTCTGCCCAATTTATTTCACTCCCCGGATCACGTTCTTGATACTTATAATATGTTGCCATTTATATATTTTTTTAATTTCCGAAGACTCCAAAAGGGTTACCCCAGAAACCACCATTATTCTTATTATTAAGACCTAAACTATTCGTTCTGAAATTATTAGTAAAACTGTCATCTTGTTGATTCCACCAGTCAGTCATTTGATTCGCCCCTTTTGCATTTAATAATCCTGTCACGTCCTGAACATTACCATCTCCCCATTTCATTAGGTTTTTTTGTGGTACATAGTCAGAACTTTGGGTTACTGCTGCTTTATAATTATCATCACCTACGTTTCCAATTTGCGCGCTTCCTGCCGTTCCTGTAGCAGCCTGAATATATGAATTCTTTTTAACATACTCATTAACATCTACACCTGCTCTACCCGCTTGTCGTTCTAGTTTATTTACTGCACGAGCATCTGCTCCTTTTTGGTATAAAGGAACCATATTTAATCCTTGTTGGACTACATTTCCTATCCCTTGAATTCCTTGTTGTTGTGCCACATTTGCTGCGTTCTCAGCTTCAGCTGCTGCTGCTTGAGCACCTGCTACCTCACCTAAGTCCATCTGAACATTAATATCTCTAAGCCTTGAATCTTCTTCAGCCTGCATCGCCTCAAGATTAAATAAGTCTTGACCCATTTTATCACGAACTTGTCCTTGACCTTCTTGCTGTGCTGCTAATACTCTACCTGCGGTTGCCGCTCCTCCTCTTTCGCTCTCAATTGATTGCTCCATTAACTGTGCGCCTGCAGATAACATTGCTTCACGCTCTCTCTCGTAAGGCTCTTTATTAATAGCTAAAGCGTCAGCAAAATTAACCTTAAGTTTCTCTCTAGCTTTAGCCATCATCCCTGAAGCTCTAGCTGCTGCCTCTCTAGCTGCTTTTTCTTGTTTCGCTTTCTCAGCAAATGACATTGCGGTTGTACCGATGCCTACCGCTAATCCTGCAATAGCTAAACCTGCCATTAATCCTGCCATAATATCTTGTTTTTATTCATTATTAATTCTAGTGGTAAGTCTTTATAATCTTCTGTATATACCTCAGATTCTGCCTCTTCAAATGTTTTAGCATCTGTCTTATATACACAACACCAACTAGTATCTTCGTGTACATAAAAAACTCTTTGTGTTCCTATTTGTGTAAACACGGTAGTAGGAGCAACTATTGTTTCAACCTCTCCCGCATCTGTCAAGTAAGACACCTTTCCTTTTAATAAAAAAGAAGGGTGTTGTTGTTTGTGAATCATACTAACTATCAAAGACCCCTTTGGCATAAATAATTCTCTCGTATAAATTCCACCTTCTATTGTCTGCTTTAAAGGGAATACCTTCATCAAATCTTCTGATTGAGGTGTACCCGCTTTATGTGTTAATGTTTCATCAATAGATTTAAACTGTTCTACAAATGTGGAGATTTTTTCCCACATCAACCCCCTATTAGAATTTATATCTTGGATTAGATCTATTGGATTTTTAATTAAAGTAAGGTCTTCCATTCTACAAAGATAAAGAATTTTAAGGAAATGATTTCATTACTTCAGACTCTATCGCAAATAATTCTATTTTAGATGTGCTATTATTTACTAAATCAAAAACCGCGTAATGACCTAGCACCCCGTGGGATTCAGCAACTGCATTTTTTATATATAAATAGTAAGCATCATTTGATGGTATCGTAACTGTAACCGGAGCGGCAGGTGCCGGCGGAATTATAGTGTTAATAACAAACTGATTCAACCCTGCTTGTAGATTCACATTAACTTCAGTTATCTGTCCTGCAAATTGAGGGGTAGCCCCTGTCGCTGGATCAATAAAATACAACATATCCCCAACACTAACAATGTTTCCAAGACTAATGGTTAAAGGGTAGTCAATAGTAACAACCCCGGCAACTGCTGCACTTGCTGCAGAACTTTTACCGATACCATTTAAAGACCGTAGTGAATATTCATTTGATAAAGATGGCGTTGTACCTGAGTTTCTTATGAAAGAAAACCAAGCCCCTTCTTTTTTCACGAACCAGTCCTTCTCAATGTACCCTGTGTCCTGAATATCTGTTGCTATAGAAGCACTCCACGAATCATCACCCTCTATATTTAGAGTTTTAAATAACTTGTTCTCAAGAGGTATATCATTAAATACTGATTTTAAAGTACTATCGTACTGAGTCCCATAAAAGTTATTACGGGTCTCGTTTACGTTATGTCTATAAAGATTTCCCCCGCTAAATGTATAGAAATAATTATTCATTCCTATCATCCAATCAGGAACGTAAGAGTAGAAAGATGTCCACCCTCCTGAGCCTTCTTTATATGTTAATGTATTCTCTGCCATTTTTTATTTATTTATTATGTTGCACAATGTACTACGTCTCCGCAAGTGTATGAGCTACCACTAAATAGTGTAGCATCTGCAGTTCCTGATGAATTTAGATTAGTTACTGTTCCACAGTATATAGCTCCTGACCCTGGGGTTCCAACTTGAAACTGAACAACATCATTTAATGAAAATGTAAAGTCGTTTGCCACAGTATAAAGTAAAGCTGTATCACACTGGCTAATGGTATATAATAATGCAAAACAATCAAGAAGATCTAGAATTTCTCCAGAAGAATTTATCTGATAAACAGTATGAAAATCTGAAATATGATACCAACCACTATCCCCAACAAATATTGTGCTTAGAGCAGAATTTAAGTATACAAAACCTCCAACCGTAAAAGAACTACTATATACTGTTGTTGTAGGAGTTCCAGGTAATGAACAAGCTCCACTAGATGTGCTAATTGAATCACTCATTAAGTGACCTAAAGGAGCAGAAGTACAGACAACAATCGCTGTTACGACTCCACTTACAATTGTTATTACATTATTGTCAGCCATCACATAGTTACCATCAGTTAAAACAGTAGCTCCGTTAGAGTCAGAAAAAACCCAACTCGTTAAAACAGGAATTGTATTTACAGCTCCTCTATGCTTAGCAAAGTAATAAGTTACTGATGCTGCTGTGCAATTAATAGAACTTCCAATATTTGCTGATGCTGTAAAACTTGGTAGTGTTATAGGACAATCTACCTCTACAGTCCAAGCTGTACCAGAACAAGGTCCTAGAACTTGAACAGATACGTCTGATGGAGTTGCGCTTGTTTTTGGTATAACTAAAGTGCTATACTCAGAAGCTCCTCCATACTGATCGTCTCCAGCATTTAATGTTATACTCTGAGGTGTTGGTGTTCCTGTGTTCCACGAACTCCCTGTAAATCCATCGAAATAATTATACGATGTCGTATTAGGTAGTGCAGGCACACAAGCATTTGAGTTACCTAAAAGAGTAAATGCATCTGCAACACCACTTGTAGATTGTATTCTTCCACTAGTTGGTGACGATACAGAGTTGTAATAAACACTGTCGTATAAAACCCTGATCCCATCTGGCACACTTTGAGGGTTAAAATAAATAACTATCGCACCAACATCTGAGACAGTATCACCTGCGTCAAATGTTAAATTATATAACCCTTGGTTTCCTGATGGAGGATTAACCCCAGCACCACAAGCTATTGGAGTAGGAATACAACTAGCACAAACTTGTTGAGGTAATAAAATACAGTTTTGCAACTGCCTAGAAATAACTCCATTAGAATACACACCATCTGTAGCACAGACAGTTAGTTCCGCATCAGTAAATACTGCTGTAGAGTCTGATAGTGAGGTTCCGTCTAAATAATATATTGCCATAATTTAATTTTTATTAATAATTACAAGATCCATTTGCAACAACAACGTCTATACCATTGAAATTAACCATTCCTGTTTGAGCACATAGTGTCTTTGTAGATAGTCCATTTATACCACCTATTGAACTTGTTACGAAATTACCCGAACAATCTGTATAAGAATACCCTATTGCAGATGCTGAGTAAAAAACTGAAATTATATATTCAGTACAAGTTACTGTTGGATCAAAGTTACAATTTATTACGTCTCCACAGGTCTGAGTTACATTAGAATATAATGTTGCATCTACAACTGTTCCAAAACCTATTACTGTACCACAGTAAACATATGTTCCTACACCCGCTCCAATACCTTGAACGTACTGAACAACTGAATTAATACCAATCCCATTTAAGTAGGTATCCTCAATAGTAAAAATAGCTCCAGACGTACAATCTTCTATTTGGTATATATTTGAACTTGGCGCACAATTACAACAAGCCAGAGCTGCACTAGATTCAAAACATAAATCTATTGGAGTGCTGCTTCTATAGTCCCAAACCAAATATAAATAATTACCTGAAGCAGGCATTTGGAATGTAGAGTAGAAACTTGTATTCCCGTTTGTTGGAGGATTTATCGTAGCTGGTACTGTACTCGCAAGCATTAACGCCTGAATTTCAGCAGCGTTGTTATTGTATAAAGTATCCGATCTAAGGTATCTAAAGTTATCTGAATTAATATTAAAGTTAAATGTATCAGATCCAAACTTGTTAGAAATTATATTTACCTCTGCAGTATTTGATGGTATAACACCACCACCTTGCTGTCCTGTTATTGTTTGGTATAAAGAAACAATTGGAGAACTTCCTGAAGATAATATAACTTGCTCTGAATGTAGAGGAGATTGGAATGTTCCATCCGTCCATCTATACTCATCGTGAATCTGTTTATCCATATCATTGTCACTTGACACCTGCACCAAAACAATAGTGATGGTATCAGCTGAAGGACAGTCTACAGTAAAGGTTAAAGATACATTAGTTTGTGCCGATATAACTACCGAAACAGTGTCGTCCAATACGCTACCTTTATTAATAGTTAATGTTCCTCCTGTTGTAACATTCCCTGTCGTGGTAGTTACTCCTCCGTAAGTAGCACTAACTGAGAAGGTTCCAGATCCTGATATCGCATAATCAATATCTACTGTTCCAACTAACTCACCAAGGTCATAAATAGCCTCGTAATTTGTTGCTGGTACTACTTCTATAGTTTCTGTTATACCACAGTTTTTATTTGCTGCCGGTGCTGGTGTTGAAATACCATTAGCAGACAACACAAACTCATTCATATATGGATCGTATCCACCTAGTTTTTGAGTAGAGAAAGAAGTATTATATAAATCTCTAAACCAAGTACGCATACCTAAACTAGAAATTACTTTTAACTGATCACTTTGTGCGCTTGCTCCTTTTAATTGTACAACTACACCTCTCTTTGCATCTGTAAAAAACTTATCTGCACCCCATTGAGCAAAGCTTTCCGGGTTGTGAGATATTCCAAAATTTTCTACCCTTGCAATCTGAGTTCCTAAAACTTCAGGTACTGAGGTTAAAGCGTTTCCTCCGCCTGCATCAGATAATAAATTCTTACCTGCTAACACATAAGATATTTTATCTTCTTGTAGAACTAATATATCTGTCTCTCTTGCGAATAATTTCATTACTGGACCAAATGATTGTTCCAATACTTTAAAGTTCAACAACCCACTATTGAACTCGTTTAATTTATTTATGTTTGATTCCGCGTTATAAACACCACTATAGGTTAAGTCGCTAAATCTTTGTTCTGCTCCATATAATTTAGAGTCAGTCGTTGTTGCTCTGTTTCCAAGGACAAGCTCTCTACCTGTCATTGAATCCTGAATCTTATAACTCTCTGCTCCGTTACCAAATGCATAACAATTGAAAAAATCAGTTGATATAATAGCAGGTGTATTTGATGCAAAATTCTGATTCTGAACAGAACCTGAATGCTCTCCAATTGTAGAAATAGGATATGACGTTGAAGATTCATACCATAAATCTGGCTCAGCATCTTGAGGATCTGACTCAAAAATAATTGTATTTGCTGCACGAATAACTGCAATTTCTACCTCTAAGGTAGTTGCTTTTCTATCATCCCCTCCATAGCCTTCACTTCCTTTGATATTAAAGTATGTACGTTGTTGAGGGGTACCTGCCCCTGTTTGATAAAAATTAGTATAAAGATTACCTGTATCACAAGGTCTTGAATTAGTATAACTAGAAATATAATTAGGACCTTCTACATCCCCAATAATATCAGTTGCTTGAGCCTCTAAAGCTGCCGCTATATTATCAGAATCAAACCATTGTTTAAAGTTAGTGTATAATGCAGATGAAGTAAAATCAGCTTCTACAACCCATTTTTTTTCTCCAACATTTCCCCACAGTGCAGAGGTATTACCCCTCCTGTGGTTAAATATTCTTATGCTAATACGGGAACCTGCAGGGATATCATAATCAATCCACTCCCCTGTATTTGCGGGATTTGTGTTTGGCGTATCTACAGGGTATCCAATAGTAGGACATCCCCCGCTACCTGCTTTTCGTTTTTCTCCATAAGCAACAACAGGAAGCTCTCCTACTTCCGTAGAAAAATTATTTGCCATTAACTTCATATATGTTCCTGCAGGAATAGGAATATCATTTCCTGCTGAATCTACCGGAACCGGTAAAAGAAAATCTTTTAGCTGTGCTTGTTTATCTAATACTGTAGTCCAAGTACAATTCTGTCTTGAACCTACTGTATCTGTTTTTACAATTAATTCATCACCAATCTCAATCTTACTTGAGTTCTGTCCTTCTAATAGAAACCAATCTCCACCTGAAGTAGGGTCTCTGAAAAAGAAGTTAGAATAAATTACATCATAATCTTTTTTATCAGGCTTAATTACAAATTTATAACGCTTTGCCCAAGAAGGAGCTACTTGTGTTGATGGTATTGTTACTCTTATAGAGTTTGCTGTAGATGAAGCGTTACAAGGAATGTGTATAGAATTATTTTTACTAACCAATGCTGTTGACATACGGCTATAATCATCCATATAGACCATTCCAATTTCGTAACCCCTGTTACTATGTAAACTTTTAGGGTCTCCAAGCTCCTGGTAAGTAACCTCTGACGCTGCTATATTATAATACTCGTAAGCGCTAAATGTTATATTAACCCCTGTTAGATCATCAACATACAACATCGCTGGTAATTGTATACCTATTGACTCTGACGATGGACTCGTAACTATTAGAACTGATTGCCCAGGTCCTGAGATACCACTCGCGTATTTAAAAACAGAAGCAGATGCCTGAGTATGTTCGTTAGGAACAGAACAGTTAAATAAATCTGTAAAAGTTACACCTGTACAAGAGTTAGCTACAGTTTGAATATTAGTAGCAGTACCCATCTTTTCTTGAAAATCAACTGACGTAGCAAGTGCGTATGCACTTGAGAAAGTTACCGGTAATATATATTGAAAATCAATAGTTGTTTCCTGGGTTTCATCGGTTGGCTCTGGAGTATTCCCTGACCAGTCTCCGTGTTCAAACCTAATAAGAAAACTAAGGCTTGCTCCCGCAACTAACTCAATCCCTGTAAGATCAAACTGAAGTGTCGCTCTCGGTAAAGTTTCTGCACCGTCCCAAGAAAAACTTCCTGAAGTTAATGTATAATTAATTCCAGAAAAACCAATGTTTTCACTATCTGAGTTTACAAAGTATTCAAATTTAGTTGGGTTATTAAAAGTGTCTTTTAGGTCATACCCCTCAAGGTAATTACCATAAACAAGTCTATTCCCCATAAGTGTCTGAGCCTCAGCTAGTCTTGGAACATTATCATATAGTCTTAATATTTCTGACGAAGGAAGTATTGTAAATATCTTACTATTGTCAAAATTATATGTGTATTCTGTATTATCTGCAAGACCTGATTCTTGTTTATTTATCTTCTCTATAATCTTAATTACAGAAGAGTTCATATCTTTAAATAAAAGATCCACAGATTTAACAAGTGGACCTCCTGAATTATATGTTATACTACACATATTGGTAGAGTTCAACATACCATCATTCAATGCTGTTGCTACATTATAGTCAAAAGACTTAGGAATAAAAGATGGTGCGCTAAACTGAGAAGTAGCAGAGTACTCTGCATCCTCATATCTATACCTATACGCAAAAGAAACAAACCTATTTTCTAAAAAATTATCTTGACTTGAAGTCGCAACAGGATTTATAGTAGGAGATGTTACAGGTGGTTTTTTTATAACAAGAACCGACTCTAAAGAAAAAGCATCTACCCCTGAAACAGGGTTTGCATAATTTCTTGTTACATTTATTTGTTTTGGATCCGTCCAGTTATCTGTAAAGTATAGTAAGTCTTCTACTTTATTTACACCTGTTATAAGATTTTTTGGGTTAAAGTTTAAGGTAGTATCAACCCCATTGCCATCATTTATAGATACAATATGATATATAATACTATTTGTTTTGGTATCGAAGGATAATACTAAATCAATCTTTCCTGTAGCTGATCCTGTAAATGCAGAATCGTGTACAAACCAATATAGTGTTTCATTCGTTCCATCCTCAAAAGCGCCAATACATCGTGCTGATGAACTTAAAACTACACCTCCAAATGATAAACTTGTCAAGGAAGAATTTCCTTTTGAATTTTCTATAACACCGATATCAGCTCCTTCCGTGGAACCCATACGAATGTTTAATGCGTCAATGTACTGTCCGTTTGGAATCAGACGATCATCAACCATTTTATTCATTATACCTGAACTAAAACTTCTTGTAAGATTTGCCATATTATTTCAACCACTTATCTTTTCCTCGCATATTCATTAACAATCTGCCCGGATGTATGTTACTGATTCTAATTTTTGCGTTTCTTAATAACGCTCCTTTTCTTTTTCTTGCTCTTGAAATTACATATTCCTGTACCCCAAGCTTTGAACTTAAAATAGCATACTCAATGTACGCGTACAAGAAATCTTCAAACATTTTATTCACGGTAATCTTACTATCGTTACCATTTTCTAAACCATCTGAAACATATTCAAGAACAACTAATTGGTTGTGCATACCTGAGCTGAAATTAATAACTCCTTGTTTGCTATTTATATTGAAAGTAGGGTTTGAATTTGCGGTCTCTGTATTTAAACCAAACCGAGATCCAATTTGTCTTTCAAAGTACCAGTCTCCACCGTCATTATATCCACTCATCCCATTATAAGGAGACCCTCCGTTTAAATAAATCGTAGGTTTTATAGTAAATATTCTTGCGTAGTCTAGCTCAGAAAACTGAGGTGATAAAGCCTTACCGTCAATATCAAATAAAATTTTACCTGTATTATCCTGAAGGTATGCTGAAGACCAATTGGTCTGGATGTTCTCACTAAGCGGATACAATATACCATTAGATTCTTTAGAAATTCTAACCCAATTTACATAGTCTGAGGGTAATACAAATCTAAGCTGGTCATCTACACTTAACTCTAGAACTTTAATTTCCTTGAAAGCATCGTAATTTAATTCTTGTATAGCTCGTTTTGCGTGGAATAGAATCTTAAATCTCTCCTCGTTATTTATAAGGCTATGGTTTCCTTGATACATCAACATAAAATTATTGACTATCTCAAATAAAGAAACATATTGATATGATCCCCAATTCTCATCTGTAGGAGCAGTGCCCCCATTTTCGTAATACTGATACTGTGATATATATGCCATAATTATTGTTGTTGCTGATTTTCTGCATTTTCAAGTCCTCCTGCAAACTGCACTACCGAAGCTTCTCGTATAGACATTCCTGCATACTGTAAAATCTTTTGAACTAAATCCCCTTCGTCACTAGCCGGCAATTCAAAGTCTTGATAGTCAGGTTGTGATTGGTCAAACGAAGGCTCTCCGCTTGATCCTAAAGAAACATATGTCCACTTAGGAGTATTTGGGTACCTGATATACTGAGATAAAACTCTACCAATATCATTAATACTATTTGGATAAGCAGTCATTATTAATCCCTCCTCCGTGTAAGCAGGATAAACCAATGATGGTGCTGTAAGTAAAGAGTTATTCAACATAGTTATTTTACTATGAGTAACCTTTTCTGCTTCCTGTAAATCGTTATTGTAAACCACATAGCTAACTCCTACGCCATCCCAAACTGTATTTGTATAAATACTATTAGTTGTGCTCAACTCTGTCTCAGAGTCCACTAGAGTGACAGTTACGTACTGTGTGATATTTGTTCTTACCAACCCAATAACATCTCCTACTTTAACTCCGTCTGTAACGAATGTCGCTGTTGAGTCAATACATTTGTTTGCTAAAACAGAATCTGTTGTTCCGCTAGAAAGTAAAGTGGTATATACCAATACTTTATTAAGTAAGTAGTAGTCATATCCTGTTGTTGTTGGTGATGGTAAATAATAAATATTAGATACCATTGGTGGGGTAGTACTCAAAGATAATGGGCTTGATACTGAAAACATATCGATAACCTCTATTAATCCTTTTGTAATATCCGCGTAGCCCGTCCCTGAAGAACGTGCATTTTCTTTATTTATTTGGTAGTTGTACTCGTAAAAATAATTTTCAAAGATATCTAATTGCGCTTGCTTAGCGTATAGATTAAAGTCTGACGGAGAAATGTATCCGTAGTTATTTTTATTAAGTACAGACAGTACTGTATTTCTAACTGAGTTAATCATCTGTAAACCTTTTTACAAAGATAACAAAAAAAAAGGACCCCTTCTTTTTAAGAAGAGATCCTTATATTATTATAAGAAATATTATTTACACTTGCTTCTCAAGCGATTTTAATACTTCAATTCCATCATCTGACTGAAGGAATGTTGAAACAATAAACATTGGTTCCTCACCAAATGGTATGTTCAACATTTTAGTTTTGTTAGAAGAGGTATTATACCATACTTCTTTGTTGTTCTTTCTGAAGGCTAATAAGCCCTTGTCAAAAAATTGTGACACACTTGCTTGTAATTTCAAAGTAGGATCATTAATTACATCTAAGAAGGTACTCGGATCATTCTTAGCATACACTAAGATGTCTCTCTTTAATTCTGAGGTTGTAACCTTAGATGTATCCTTATTAAATAATACTCTACTAATAGATTCAATTTGATCTGTCGATAAGTTACGTGCTTCAATAAGCGCGTCTACCTCTACAGTAAGTCTATCTACCTCTACTTGTGCATCTACTTCTTTATCAACCTCTACAAAACGTTTTCCGTTTAATGGATGGTAGTAAA
>Ga0307985_10001882_pt1 | contig 11903 bp, 7 predicted proteins | sample EllFjometageno80_FD_203155 | JGI IMG/M metagenome (GOLD analysis project Ga0307985, IMG submission 203155) | Marine microbial communities from Ellis Fjord, Antarctic Ocean - #80 | ecosystem: Environmental > Aquatic > Marine > Unclassified | place: Southern Ocean | collected 2014-10-09 | reverse complement strand
TCTTGCAAACGTCGTGCGATTGAAATCGCGCCGCGTACGGTAACATCCAAATCGGGAAACTCTTCTCTGGCTATATCTGAAGCGGAGTACACCGATGCGCCGGCTTCGCTAACCATGGCCTTATCGAGTTTGAGTTCTTTGTGCCGCTTGATTAGATCGCCGACAAGCTTGTCGGTTTCACGCGAGGCAGTACCATTGCCAATGGCAATGAGCTCGACGCCGTGTTTCTTTGCCAGCTTTGCCAACACACTAAGTGATTCGTCCCATTGGTTGCGCGGTTGATGAGGATAGATTGCGGTGTCTTCTATGAACTTACCTGTGCGATCGACTACGCATACTTTGACGCCGGTGCGCAGACCAGGGTCTAGGCCGAGGGTGACTTTGTTTCCCGCCGGCGGTGCCAAAAGAATGGCCTTCATGTTTTCTGTGAACACGCGAATAGCCTCGTCATCGGACTGTTCTCGTAGCTGTCCAAGCAGGTCGGTCTCAAGGCGATAGATGAGTTTGATGCGCCAGGTCCAGGTGATTACTTCGTTTAGCCACTTGTCCGCCAAGCGGCCCTTGTTCTTGATACCGAAATGATTGGCAACCATGCCCTGGCAGGGGTCAGTGGCGCCGGTTTCAAGGCCTGCGCTGCCAATTTCAACTGACAGGAAGCCTTCTTTACGTCCGCGAAAAACAGCGAGTGCACGGTGGGAGGGAATCTTGTTTAGGCGTTCGCTGTAATCGAAGTAGTCTGTGAATTTGGCGGCATCCGCCTTATTTTTTTCAACAACGCTGGAACGGAGTTCGCCGTTTTTCCATAGATGATCACGTAGCCTGCCCATCAGGACTGCGTCTTCACTAAAGCGCTCCATGAGTATGTCGCGCGCGCCGTCTAGGGCTGCCTTGGAGTCTTCAACGGCTTCGCCGATAAATTCTGTAGCTTGTGCCTCGGGATCCAGTGTCGGGTCGGCAAACAACTTATCTGCCAAAGGCTCTAAGCCAGCTTCGATAGCGATCATGGCTTTAGTGCGACGCTTAGGTTTGTAGGGCAGGTACAAGTCTTCTAGCTCGGTCTTAGTCTGGGCGCTGCGAATTTGATTCTCAAGCGAAGGTGTTAACTTTTCCTGCTCCTTAATACTTGCCACTATTGTCTCGACGCGATCATCCATCTCGCGCAAGTAGCGCAGGCGTAATTCTAGGTCGCGCAGTTGCAAATCGTCGAGCCCGCCGGTTGCTTCTTTTCTGTATCGAGAGATGAAAGGGACCGTTGAGCCTTCATCGAGCAGTGCGATGGCGGCACTTACCTGCTGGGTTTTAACGTCTAATTGAGTGGCGATTTTCTGGGTGATGATTGGAGAGGGTGTGTCTGTAGCTGTCATTACCATCCTGAATTCCCAAATGGTCGAATCGGGAAAATTTGTGAGTTAATCAGCTGGGCATTTTACGCCAAATTAGGGTGGGTAAACTATAAAAATTTCACAGGCTAATAAATTCTTTGAGTTAGCTGTCTCGGGATATTTCGCAAACGGATAAGAGGACAGATTTATCGCAGCCTCACAGGCGGATAAATTTTGGTGCAAACATCAATGCGATTCCAGTGATAAACATTAAGGTTGGGTCAGAAACCAGATACGGGTAGACCATCAAGCAAAGACCTGAATAGTAGGCAATTGTATGCTTCTGTTTTTTTCCGTAAATGAAATAGCCTAAGCCAATTGAGCTAAAAACTAGACTGATAAGAAGGTAGGATGTGTCAAACATGATGGGGGCCTGGCGCCGATGTGCGAAAGTTAGTGATAAAGTAGGCGGATGCGGATCTAGCTCCAATGGGTTCCTTCATAGTAGCGTGTGCCCCTATGTCCTTTCTTGGCAACCGGCTTTGCAATCTTCTCGCCTGGACAATCCACGATTATTAACGTCCTTGGCTTGCCTGACTTTGGGTTCACCGCGCCGCCAATCAGCTCGCGAATACAAAGCCTGCCTCTGAGTTGATCGTTGAAAATTGTATAAACAAAATCACCCACGTTTAACTTAGACGGTGTGCCCGCCATGTGGAATTCAAATTCCGCGTGAGACCCATCAAAGAGTGAGTCAATTCCTTCATCGCCCTTGGATGCGGGAATAGTCTTTGTAATACCAAAATTCATATCAGTAGTAGGTAGTTAGTAATTAGTAAATGCTAGCTGAACAAATCAAAAGTGCCAAAGTCTCCGCCTAATAAATTCGCCGAATCATTATGCCCTAGCCAACCCTGTGTAATTGATTGGTAGACTTTTCTAAAATCGGTGGTGTAGGCCAAGTTGTCACCATCTGCTAGCTCGGTAAGACTAGGCAGTTTGCCGTAGTGGCCGCCCTTAACCTGATTGCCGACAACGAACATGGCATTAGCTGCCCCATGGTCTGTGCCGAGGCTTACGTTCTCGGGGACACGACGGCCAAATTCCGAGAAGATCATCAGCGCTACATCATCGGCGCGACCGATGCGTTCCAAGTCTCTTATGAAACCAGCTACGGCATCGGAAGTGTAAGTTAACAATCTACGATGTAGGTTGTTTTGAAACACGTGTGTGTCAAAAGAATTATTTCTATAGGACACGTAGTAGAGGCTAGTTGGCATGCCGGCATCTACAAGTGCGACGACCTTCTGCAGGTCCAGGTCGTTCACGCCGTAATCAATCGGTGAGTCGTATCTCGACCAGGCATCACGCACTAATGCGGAGGCATCGTTGGCACCACGGGCGATGTCTAATAGGAAGCGACGTGAAGGATTTTCTATCTCGCCGATATCCGGTACTACATCTAGCGCTTCTTTTTCTGCGGCGAAAGCTTCACGCATGAACCGATTCGGGTCATCAAACACAACCGGCACATGTTTCTCGCTTTTCACCGCCAATGATTGTCTAGAGCCGATGTTCACTAAATAGTTTGAAGGTGCTGATGGCGCTATCGAGTCGGCGAGCTTGCCAACCCAGCCATACTCGTCGCCACTGTTAGGTGCCGCTGTGTGCCAGTAGGCCATGGAGGTGAAATGAGAATAGGACGGGTTTTCGTAACCGCAGCCATGAACAATAGCCATCTTGCCGTCTTTGTAGAGACTCTCGAAACCAGCCATGCCAGGGTTGAATCCAAAGTGGTCGTCGATGATGCGCAATTCGTTCTTGGGAATACCTATATTAGGCCGCTGTCGATAATAGGCATCGTCGGCGTAGGGTACGACAGTGTTCAAGCCATCGTTGCCGCCGGAGAGCTCGAGTATGACCAGAATCTTACCGCTTGCAGCAGCCTCAGTAGCGGCAGCTTGGGCAGCTTGGGCGAAGGCGGGTGGCACCATGCTCATCGCGCTCAAGCCAGCCATGCCAGCTAGTAGTTCGCGTCGATCTAGTGTTTTGTCTTTTCTATTTCTCTTCATGGTCTGGCCTCATTAACTTTTTATCAGTTAACTGTTTATAGAATTAGCCCAATTGAAACTCGGGCTGACTCATTATCAAGTGCAGTACCAAGCGAAGCGAATCTTCCATATAAGATTGCGCTTCGGTAATACTCGTTGTGCCAAGGTCCTCATCGAGGAAGTTTATCAACATGCTTCTAGTGCTATTGTTTGGTTGCACGCGCATGAATCTGGCGAGTAAATAGTCAACCGCCTCGCTGGTATTCTCTACGCCGTTCTCGTCAAGCATTTTGCTGAGGTTGAGTCGGGCCGTGTGGCGCGATATAGGTATTACTCTTTCGATCGCCATCTGCCAGCCACGAAAACTTCCGTAACGGGTGTTAAATTCTTCGTCACGGTCCGCCAACATATTAGATTCTGCCATGATGCCTCCCTCGCCTAGCGAGGATGGCTGAGTGGCCGAGGTGATATCCAAACCTTGTCGAATACGATCGGCAACGCTGCGAATCTCTGAGCTGCCATTGACTCTGTCTGGTGGTACGAAATTAATATCAGGAAACAACACGTCGCGTGCGAAATTTCCGCGCTCTAGTAGTAGTCCCGGAGTCATCCAGCTGCGGCCGCCGGCCCAGCCAGCTACAGTTGGTGGTCTAAACAACGATTGACTGAGCGCCCCGGTTGCTTGGTTAAAATCAGGTACACCTGGCGCGCGTTCTAAGCCGAGCTTTCGATAGGTGGAAACAGCCAGCTGCACCGGGCTCTTTATTTGGCTGCCGAGCGAAGGCGCGCTGTAAAAATCCTTGGAGATAAAAATGGAAGCCAAGAGAGTTGCCACGTCGTAGTCTGCGTCACGTAAAATGTTGCCTAATTCTTCGGCTAGAGCTTGGCTCAACTCTTCTCGCACGAAGAACCGATAGATCTTGCTGGCGATGTATTCAGCTGTAACTGGCTGTTCCATAATTAGATCGATAATCTCGACACCGTCGAAATTTCCGCTGTGGCCTAGAAAATTCTTTATGTCGTTGTCGTGTTGGTCCTCGTTGATCACGAAATCCAGATCCACGTAGTTCCAGCCGGTGAAGGCGCGAGCGGCCTCGCGTATATCAGTCTCCGAGTAGTTACCAACGCCCATGGTGAATAATTCCATTATCTCGCGAGCGAAGTTTTCGTTCGGGGCGCCTTTCAGATTCACACCAGCATCGAGGAAGGACAGCATGGCTGGGTCTTGCGCGACCGCTACCATGAGGTCACGGAAACTGCCTGTGCCCATCTCGTGAAACAGCTCTAATTCTTTCAACAGCTTGCGGTAGTCACGTACCTTGCTTTCATTGATTGCATAGTGGCCATGCCAGAACAAGGCCATTTTTTCTTGCAGTGGGTTAGTAGAGGCAACCATACGATCGGCCCACCAGTAGGCGACCCGATTGGTTTCCAATCTACTGGCTCTGAGCCAGTAGAAGAACTTATTCACCACAGGCTGCAGCCGACGGTTTCCTTCCGGTTTTACTCTTACTCCTAAGGCTTCTCCAGTATCGATAGCTAGCTCTGTAGTTGCAGGGCGACTAGGTGGAAAGGGTTCTAATCCGGCGTCGTGGATACCGGAGTGCTCGAAGGCTTGCAGGTGGCGGTTATTTGCTGAGTCGAAATTCACCAGGCTGTTCACTGCCGCTTTTGGGGACAGGACAGCTAGCGCTTCTATTTGTGCGGGTGTCCCACCAAATCCAGCACGTTCTAGCAGGTGGGCAGCAGTTTCGTAGTTCCAGTTCGTGTTTGTGATAGGAGCGAGGTCATCCTGCCAAGAGGCAAGGCCCGCTAGTTGCGCCGTGCTTGAGCTGGATAGCAGAGCCAGTGCAATGCCGGTAAAAGCCAAGCAAGCGAATCGATTCGGTGCGCAAAGCATGGGGAAATCTCCAGATGTCACTGTAAAGGCACACTTTATTCTATTTTTCGAAGAGGGGACAGGCCGCGCATTCTATTTTTGACAATTTACCTGCCCAGAGTAGCAAAACCTTGATTCTAGGCCTGATTCACGTTCCCTTTGTTTTCCTTTTCTGCTTGCGTAAGAATGTAAATACGGTGATTCTAGAAACGTGGTCTGTCTCCACTGATAAGAGGAAAGTCAATATGCTGGGAAAAATTCGACTGGTGTCTTCTTTACTGATGGCGCTAGCGCTTATCAGTAGTGCTCAAGCGCAGAGCCAAACACAGATTGATTTTCGTCCACTCACCCAAGAAATGCTGAACGATCCTGATCCTGAAGATTGGCTGATGTGGCGCGGTGGTTATAACAATTGGGGTTACAGTCCACTGGATCAGATCAATCGTGAGAATGTTGATCAATTACGTTTAGCCTGGTCTTGGACATTCGCTCCGGCGGCGCTAGGCTCCAACGGCATGCAGGTGGAGCCTACTGTCTATGATGGCATTATGTACATACGTCATTCCGATGAGAAGTATTCTGCCCATAACGCCGCTACAGGCGATTTGGTTTGGCAGTATTCTCGTCCGCTGCCTACGGAAATCGTTGCCGGTGATACCCGGCTAAGTGTGCACAGGGGAAGGGGAGTATTCATCTATGAAGATAAATTAATTTCCCATGCTACCGACGGCACCTTGTTTGCGCTGAACCCCAGCACAGGAGCTCTTTTATGGGAATCGGTCATGACTGATTTCCGCAGCGGTGCACAGCCTAGTGGTGCGCCGGTTGCGTTTGGCGGTTCGGTAGTTGTTCCCTATAACTGCACCGCATGGACAGCCGCCGATCCCTGCCATATGTCAGCCTATGATGCAGACAATGGCGATTTGCTTTGGCGCTGGTATACCAGCCCTACGGCACAGGATCCTATGCACAGTACTTGGGGTGATGAGCCGCAGATTTATCCTTTGCAGCGTCGTCGCAATATGTCGCCTTGGATGACTCCAGCGGTGGACAGTGAGCGTGGTTTGTTTATTTTTGGTGTTGGATCCAGTGCGCCGCAACAACCCCAGCTTGCAGGCACTAATGGCGAATGGCCTGACCGCCTGTATCAAGGTTCAACCGTAGCATTAGATCACCGCACCGGCGCATTGGTGTGGTGGGCTCAGCACCATTCTGATATGTGGAACGATGATTCTGTCTACGATCGAATTCTCGTCGATGCGAAATTAAATCCCAGCGCACCAAATTCGCTGGGCCAAAACCCAGATATCGATCCTGATCAGACTCGCGAATTAGTTATTGGTTCTTTCTCTAAGGACGCGATTTTTTATGTCTACGACAGAACTGACGGCAGTTTTTTGTACGCCCGACCAACCGCCTATCAGAATGTTATTCGCAGTTACGACGGTGCAACAGGTGCGTACACTACCGAACCTGATGCAATTATGACGGCCGAAGAAGGTAGAGAGGCGACTATTTGTCGTGAGAACAGACAAATTCCGCAGGGAGCCTACAGTCCTCTTACCAATGCCTATTATGTGCCGGCTTTCAATGGCCCTTGCTCGGTGATGTCTATGCGCTCCACTGAGCCCACAATTGAAACAGGTTACAACACCACTTACAGTGCCACCGTACCGAGCCCTGCCGCCCAGCTGGGTCAGCCGGAAGCGATCGATGTGACTACCGGCAAGACCCTATGGCGGCTCGAGCGAGAAACGCCGTTATACGGCATGTTAACTACCGGCGGCGGTCTGCTATTTGCAGCGGACACCAACAGACGTTTTCACGCCATCGACCAGTGGACCGGGGAAACGCTGTGGCAAACTATATTGAATGGTGCCAGTGATATGGCGCCGATTTCTTTTGCTGTGGATGGCAGACAATTTGTCGCGGTGATTGCGCCAAGTGGAACCCAGGCAGCGGCGCAGCATGCTGGCCAGCTAGGGTTAAGCTCGCTTACCGGGCTGCATAATGTTGGGCATACAATGTTTGTCTATGCGCTGCACTAGGGAAAAAGACTGTTAACTTGGCAGTCAAAACTAATTCTGCACTAGGTTTTTTAGAAATTTTACCTAGAGCATAATCCGAGGTCCAATGTGATGTTGAAGGCTGGCATTGAAGTATAGCCGGTTGCTACGATTGAGGGTTGCACTGCACAGCTGAAATTTGCTGCCTACTCGAGTCACTGATCTAGCGTAGTGGGAGCACGTTTATAGTCGATTTTTCCTGTCTGGATTGACAATTCTCAGGTGACGAGCAGGGACAGCGCCATAAGTAAGTGCATGAGTGACTTTTCCTTTGGTTGTGGAGTGGTTGGTGAAAACCATTATCCACAAGAGCACGTCAAAAGCTCTCAGTAGTCTAATGCGACACACAAAACAGATTTTTTGGAGAAATAGCGTGTGTGGCAGAACCAGAATGACTTTACACAGCCCATGGTTCCTATATGCTGTAAAAAGGTTTGAATTATAAAAAAGGTACTAGAAATGGCTAAGTCCGCAGGCATCAATCGAAGAACATTCATAAAGAACGCTAGTCTCACCGCTTTCGCTGGGGCGACCGGCGGAATAGCAACGGGCTCTACGGTAGCCTCCGCGGCCAGCAGCTCAAAAATGGCTAATGGCAAATACGACTTCGACACAGTCTATGACCGGGTTGATCACAATACGGCCCGCTGGGACTCCCCTCCCAAGAGCTACCCTGAAGGCACCTTTAAATATGGCATGGGCGTCGCGTCCATGGATTTCGAGTGTGCGCCCTGTATTACCGAGGCAATAGCCGAGCGCAACAAACATCACTCCTGGGGCTACATGAGTAGCACCGAACCTCTACGCGACCAAATTGTGAAATGGAATGGCGAGCGCAATGGCCTTGACCTTCCCAATGAGGCGATTACGATTTCCGATGGCGTGTATGCCGGCATGATTGCCGCTATGCGCTCATTAGTTGGCCCGGGCGGCAAGGTACTCATAAATTCGCCTGCCTATTCTGGTTTCTACACGATGAATCGCAATGCGCGTACGATTCCTGTTGATAGCCAGCTGGTTAAGGTCGGTGATCGCTATGAGATCGATTGGGAAGATCTAGAATCTAAGATGACGCCAGACGTTCGCGCAATGATCGTCTGCAATCCGCAGAATCCTACGGGTAATGTCTGGAAAGAAGACGAGCTTCTGCGCATCGGTCGTCTCTGCCTAGAACACAACATCGTAGTCCTATCGGATGAGATTCATGCCGACTTCGTTCGCCCAGGACACAAGTACACGCCATTTGCCTCCCTTCCCGATCAGGCTGTAGTCAATAACAGCCTGTCCTTCGTTGCCATCAGTAAGACATTTAACTTGGCCGGCATGAAGAACGCCTACTTTTACTCCAAGAGCCCTCAATTGAAGGCTAGAGTGGATGAATATCATTTTGCCGAATTGAGCACTTTGGGTGTGGTAGCGAATGAAGCTGCCTACAAAGACGGATCTGACTGGTTTGCGCAAGCACTGGCCTATATCGATGGCACTCACGATATGGTCGAGCGCTACATCAAGGAAAGTCTGCCTACTGTTGGTTATACCCGTAACGAAGGCACCTTCATGACCTTCCTAGATTTCAGCAAGACCATGGCATCGATCGGTGCCAGCGAGCAATATAAATCACACGGCAAAGATACGCCTGAACAATATTTTCAAGATTGGCTAGTTCACAATTCCGGCGTCTATCTGAACCCGGGTTCAGCTTACGGTGAAGGTGGTGCAGGCCATATGCGGATGAACATAGCCTCGTCGCGAAGCGTGGTTAAGGGTGCGTTTGACGCATTAGCGTCGGCTGTTAATAAAGTCTAACAGCAGCACAGATAAGGGGTTGGAATTTTTCCAATCCCTTTTTTTTTCTCTAGTTTTTGCATTAAGGATAGTCGTAGAGAGTAAGTGTCTAATATTACAAACTTTGATGGATAACGTATTCCCAAAAAGAGGAGTTTTGATCATGAAAATGACACGTCGTGGTTTCGTAGGAACCGTTGGTCTGGGCAGTGCAGCCGGACTTCTTGCCAGTGCAGGATTAACCAGCAAAAAAGCTAACGCGGCTTCGAGTTATGAAGCGCAGGCTGTCTATGACGGCGGCATCATGCAGCTCAATCAGAATGAGAGTGCACGTGGCCCCGGTCCTAAGACAATGGAGGCGATTCGCTCCCATGTTAATAAGCGTGTCGGTCGAGGCTATGCGCCGGATCATGTGAATGAATTGCGGGCTACGCTAGCAGAGGGTTACGGTGTTACAACTGACAACGTAATTCTTTCTACAGGTTCTGGACCATTGCTCGTAGGGGCGGCTCGAGCGTTCTGTTCTCAGAGCAAAGCGCTGGTCACTACCGGTCCTACTTACACGACAGCTGAGCAAACTGCACGTCTGATAGGCGCGCCAATACGGAGCATACAAGTCGATAGCTCTACTATGGGAGTAAACTTGGAGAGTTCGGCCGAAGCCGCCGTAGGTGCGGGCTTGGTGTATTTTTGCAATCCAAACAATCCGACAGGCACGGTGCATTCACCAGAAGCAGTTGAATCATTTATCCGCCGCGTACAGCGAGAATCACCCAACACCAAGATGCTTATTGATGAGGCTTATATCAATTATGCGGCCGATGATGCGATGCAAACAGCCCTGCCGCTGGCGATGGAATTCGAGAACGTTTTTATTACGCGCTCCTTCTCCAAGGCGCACGGCATGGCCGGTCTGCGTGTTGGTTACGCTTTAGGTCACAAAGCAACTCTGGATGCGGTGAGCTCTGCCTGGGGTATGGGTGATGTGAACATGCTTAGTGCGATTGCCGCGATTACCGCCTTCAAAGACAAGGCACACATCGAGTGGGAACGGCAGGAAAATACCGAGATACGCGCCTTTGTCGTTGCCGCATTTAATGACATGGGTTATGACGTACCGAACTCCCATACCAACCATATCTTTGTAAACCTGCGCCGACCTGCAAAAGAATTTCGTGATGCATGTCTTGAGAACAAGATCTTAGTCGGCCGCGATTTTCCGCCGTTTGAACAAACTCATTGCCGCATCTCAATGGGAAGTAGGGAAGAGATGCAAGAAGCGGTAGCCGTTTTTAGGAAAGTTCTTGCGTAGAGAAATAAAATAGATTGCAGGCCTAAAAGGGGTCGGAGTATTAATACTCCGACCCCTTTTAGTTAGGTTGCTTCTGTTTTTTAATTGTTAAAATTTGTATTGCTTGGTCAAGGCTCAACTAGTATTCAAGGCATTTATTCATTGAAATATATAAGGTTAATTTATGCGATCATTCTCATGTCCACCAGAAGTGACTAAAAAATCAATTAACACGTTATTCGTATCATTTTTTGCAGCGGCACTGATTTCAGCCTGCACGCCTGAATCTTCACCCTCGGGCGTAGCAGAAAGTGGCGCTATCTCCGCGCAGGCCGAAAATTTGAGTGAGACCGATTCACCAAAGCAAGTGCAAATTCGGTGGACTACTCATGGCATTCCACATATCAAGGCAGATGATTGGGAAGGCCTTGGGTATGGCTTTGCCCACGCTATTGCGACGAATACAATCTGCGTTCTGGCTCGCGAGTTTGTTACTGTGCGAGGCGAACAAGCAAAATATTTTGGTGCAACTGAGCGCAACGTCAATGCCGATGCATTTCACCGTGCACTGTTGCATCAGGAGAAAATAGAGGAGTATTTAGCTTACGGCTCTAGTGAAAGCCATGAATTGGATGCCGGGTACGTAGCAGGCTATAACAATTTTATTGATACTCAGGCAGGCAATATGCCTGCCTCTTGTAACAATGCCCCGTGGATAACTCCTATCGCCGAGGGAGACATAGCGAAGATGGCGATCGGGGTGGGCATTCGTTACGGTCTAGGTCGTGTCACCAATGAAATAGCAACTGCTCAGCATGGGCTCGAATTGGCGCAATTGAATGCTCTTGATCTCTTCGTTGATCCGCAAATGATTGGCAGTAACGCATTGGGTTTTGGGAGTGCATTGACCGAGAGCGGCCGTGGCATTCTTCTAGGAAATCCTCATTATCCTTGGCATGGCCCGTCTAGATTTCACATTGCCCATCTTACGGTTCCCGGTGAGGTTGATGTAATGGGCGCCAGTTTGGTGACTACCTCTCGAGTGGCTATAGGATTTACAGAGAGAGTGGCTTGGTCGCACACAGTTTCTACTGCGCTGCGTTTCACTATGTTTCGACTCGATCTGGTTCCGGGTAATCCCATGGCATATCGACTAGGGGACGATGTTCACAATATCGAAGCCTTGCAAGTTGATGTTGAAACAGATGGAGAGCCTGTTAGTCGCACTGTACACATGACACACCTTGGCCCGGTAGTTGTTGGGAAAACTACGCCGTGGAACGATCAATATGTCTACGTAATGCGCGATGTGAACTATGAGAACTATCGCTCAGGCGACCAGTACAAGGATATAAACAGTGCTCGCAATGTAACTCAGTTACGTGAAGCGCTCGCAACTCATCAGGGTGCGGCATTTGTAAATACAATTGCGGCCGATGTGGAAGGCGGTGCCTTGTACGCCGACATGTCAGCGATTCCGAATGTGTCATCGGAATTGATAGAGCGTTG
>Ga0307985_10001879_pt1 | contig 11909 bp, 14 predicted proteins | sample EllFjometageno80_FD_203155 | JGI IMG/M metagenome (GOLD analysis project Ga0307985, IMG submission 203155) | Marine microbial communities from Ellis Fjord, Antarctic Ocean - #80 | ecosystem: Environmental > Aquatic > Marine > Unclassified | place: Southern Ocean | collected 2014-10-09 | reverse complement strand
GAACGTCAGCGGTTCATTCGCAGCGGTTGCAAGTACAGCGCGCATATTCAGTCGTTCTCGCTCACCGTTAGAGCGCCATGCCAAGCAGCAGCGCGAGCACCTTGTACAACCGCATAATTCGTTCCCCGAGAATTTGTCGTGCTGGACCTCTAAAAGGACTCCGTGGATCCTCTACGATCATCGACACTAGCAAAGTAGTTCGGTAGCTAACGAAAAGGGAGCTCGTCATGGAAAACCTTGCGATGGCACACTCTACAAAACATGCCTTGGTCATCGCTCATGAACCTGACGGGCCAGCCCGTCAGATCGAGATCCGCCTCGTCCAGCGAGGTTTCATTGTCGATACTCACATCGTGACCCATGAGTACGACGCGCCCAACGTGGCCACGCCGTGGCCGGACTTCGGCTCCTATGACCTAATCCTGCCAATGGGCTCGGTCCGATCGCTTACTCGCAAGGATGAAATAGACAGCTGGATCTACGAAGAACTTCGGCTGCTACGCCAGGCGCACGACGCGGGAACACCCATACTTGGTGTCTGTTTCGGCGGACAACTACTGGCGGACGCGTTGGGCGGCTCCGTGGAGATCGCACCGGACACCGAACTTGGATGGTTCACGATCGATGCCACACCTGGCTCTGAAAACCCTGCAGGGCCAGGACCTTGGAAAGAGTGGCACCACGACCGCTTCACTCCCCCGGTCGAGGCCGAGGTTCTCGCTCAGAACGAGAACGCCACCCAACTATTCCGACTGGGCACGAGTGTTGGAACCCAATTCCATCCCGAGGTGGACGTCACGCACTTGATGGCGTGGCTCGGCGCCTCCGAAGACGAATACCTGGCCGAACACGGCGTAACGCGTGAACAGATTCTGGCCGATATAACCAAACACGAAGCCCGTAACATCATCCAGTGCCACGCTTTCGTGGACTGGTTTCTTGACGATGTGGCCTTCCCCATCGCAGCCCCTACCCAGGTGCCTTCCGCATGACCAGGTCTCCATCCAATCAGCGTCCACTCATCGGATTGACTGGCCGCCGAAAGAAGGCTGGCCAGATCGTTGGCACGCCCGAAATACTGCATGACCTCGATGGCGACTGGTATTACGCCGACTATGCCCGGGGTGTCTTTGAAGCGGGGGGACTACCCGTCAACCTGCCGCTCGACGTTGACCCCGCACTGTTTGCCGAGCGTCTCGACGGCATCTTGCTATCTGGAGGAGCCGATATTGACGCTGGCAGGTACGGGGCCTCCAACGGCGATGACGACGATCCGGCTGAACACGAGCGGGACGCATTCGAGCTTGCCCTTTTCTCTGCCGCCAGCGAACAAGAACTGCCGATCCTGGGAATCTGCCGTGGTCTACAGCTTGTCAACATCGCTACGGGCGGCACGCTGCACCAACATGTGCCCGTACACGCCGGCTTCAGTCAGCCCCCGTCGACCTTGCTCCACGATGTCGACTTCGCACCCGGCTCTGTTCTGGCTTCCATCTATGAAGCTGGTCATCAGGTCAACTCGCTTCACCACCAGACTGTCGACAAACTCGGCAGTGGTCTGCACATGACGGCGTCACACAACGGCAGCATCGAGGGCATCGAACACGAGTCGTTACCAATCGTGGCGGTCCAATGGCACCCCGAGATGTTGCCAACTCGGGCGAATGATCCTGTCTTCAGCTGGCTTGTGTCGGCCGCGTCCTGATCTAATCCGGCTGCGCTGAACTGGCCCGAGGCGCTCAAGCTGCGTGTTGTACCGGAGGTAGTACGTACTCCGGCACGATCAAGCTGCGTGTTGTACCGGAGGTCGTCTCTGTCAGCTCAGGCCAGTTGACGGCCGAGCCAGTTGTTCATGTCCTTGCGGGCCTGGCGAGCCACGGCTGCGCCTGGAGCGAAGCCATCGAGCGTGCCGACCATGATGTACGTCGGTGGTAACCCGGCAAGGTCCTCGGCCCGAGCCGGCGCTGCGTAGCACGGAAGGTCGTCACCGCCGAACATGTCGCCAAGGTACGACTTCCAACCCCGCTAGTGATCTCGCTCGATGGCCGATGGATCCGCAGCCGAAGATCTGGATTGTCGTCCGGCCCCGGCACGATTCGGTCCGACCGGATCACTTCATCGGATAGGACAACCTGGTCAGCCAGCAGCAGACGATTGTCGCGTGCGGCTTCAAGCGTTTCGGCCGTAATGCCTCCTCTCGAGGGCCCAGCGTCAAGACCACCAGATGGGCCAAATTGACACCCTCACATAGGACTCTGCCGTCAGCTTTTTCGTACTCGGCTGCGGTCCGATACTGTCCAATCATCGCATTATTAGTTCGAACCCTAGGAAGTTGTTCACCTATGAACGCCACCGATTCCCTTGTCAATCGAGTCGTTTGATGGAGGCGACTGATGATCAACTGGTAGGGCTCTTCGAAGGCATTCGCGTGCTTGAGATCGGCCAGTTTGTAGCTGCGCCGGTCGCTGGCGAACTGTTTGCCCATGGGGGTGCCGATGTCGTCAAGCTCGAGCCCGTGTCGGGCGACCTCACCAGGAAGATCGACCCGCTGCGTACCGCCGACGGCTCCACTTGGGGCGAGGGTCGCCAGTACGTGGTTAAGTCCCGGGGGAAGCGGGCGATACCAGTCGATCTGTCCTCGACCGAGGGCCTCGAGATCGCACGCTCCCTGGCGCTAAGGGCGGACGTGTTGATCACCAATCTGCGTCCGGGCACGGCCAACCGGCTCGGACTCGACTTCGAGACGCTGACCAAGGAGAACCCGAGACTGGTGTTCGGTGAGATCAACGGGTTCGGTGATTCTGGTCCGCTCGCTCAGCGACCGAGCCTGGACCTGATCGCTCAGTCGTGGACGGGCTTGCGGCTGTCGACCGACACCGACCTCGACGGTGAACCTGGCCATTACGAGGCCTACTACTGCGACTACATCGCCGGGCTCTTACTAGCGTTCGGCGTTGCTGCGGCGCTCAGACACCGAGAGATCACCGGCGTCGGCCAGCGGGTTGGGACTTCGCTCGCGCACGCTGGACTCTTCGCCCAACATCGGTCGGCGAGCCTATTCGAATCAACCGATAATTGGAAACAAGAATTGGCATCGCGACGCGAAGCGGGTGAAAGCTTCGGAAGTCTCCATGTGGAGCGAATCAAGCGGACCTCACCGAGCGTCTTCTTCATGACGACCTACCCAACTTCGAACGGCGCCATTTCGATTGGCGCTAGCGGAGCCATGGGTTCCAAACTCTGCACGTTGTTCGGCGTCGAAGACCCGCGTGACAGCAGCGCTTGGAGCGAGCGGGACGACCGGCCAATATTGCTGGCCCAGGTGAAAGAGCAGATCGGCACTGCGATCGCTTCTCGCACCACCGATGATGTGCTCGCTGTACTTAGCGGGGCAGGCATCCCAAGTAGTCCGGTCCGCACACTCGAACAGATGCTCGTCGACGATGACGCCATCGCTGCGGGCCTGCTCTACCGCTCAGAGCACCCCCGACTTGGGCGCTACACATTGCCCTGTGCGCCAATCACGTTGAGCGGCACCGACTACAGGGCTCGAGACGACATACCAGAACACGGTGAACACACCGATCAGCTCCTCTCCGAACTGGGCTACGACGAACAAACCATTGAGCGCCTGGTCGCCGACGGCATCGTCTCGAGGCGAGACAGCTAGCGACGACGATTCGGTCGAACGCGAGCTGCATACATTCGAGCTTGCGGCTCGCGGCTGACCTGCGCCGCGGCTACCACGTCCCGGCGTCGAGAGGCCTGAACACATCAGCTGCCCCCTCCCGCACCGCATCGAGGTCGCTCCGCCGAGGCATACCAGCCAGCGGTTGGCCCATGCGGTGGTTGCCAGAGAACGCATCTTCGTTACGGGCGAGGCAGTCCAGTGCAGCGTCGGGAAGGGGCACACGTCGTCATCTGATCGCTTCTTAGGGTCGTACCAACATGGTTTGCACGAGTTGCTCATCTTGTTGATCTACGCGCTACCGCTGGCGTGCGGCTTGGACGAAATATGGGCACCGTCGGCATGCAACGCCATGCCGAGCAAGTTTGGCAGCAGTACCCGCTCGGCGCGGTCGACGAAGCTGCACCACATCCGGTCAGTCATTGCTTGGGGGGTCTACGCCTCGCCCGGGAACGCTTTTGGGCCTACCCGAGTGGCAGCCAAGCTACTGGCTTCTCGGTAGTCAGGCATCCATAACCAGTAGACGCCCCATACATACTCACGCCAGCCGATGATGTTGCGGACTCAACCTTCGACCAAATCGATGGGAGCATCGCCGGATCGATAAGCGTGTTCAGCGGCTTCAACGATCTCGGCCGGTTGGAGCAGCATGAGATTCATCGGGTCCGAATTCGTCGACCACCTGGTGGTCGATATCGTCAAGCTCGAACTGGGCGATCTGGCGCCAGAAGCGCCCGTTCTTAGGTGGACGTTCGCTATCGTCGTGATCGAAATTCCACGCCCCGCCTGCTGGTTCTCGACCATCCCCGAGCCGCTCCATCGGCATCGAGCTGATCGACATGGGCTCGCGGGCCAACCCACCCCGCAGAGTTGGCGCATATCGATAGTTACCAGTGAACACTTCCTCTCGGAGTTGCTGCACGAAATGACGGATCGCCGAAAGCACAAGATGATGCCGTTGGCGGTGTCACCGCTTCGACGAGCGCTTCGTGTTGTCCTCGGCTATCAACACCCGACAGTCGCCGCGCCCGTGCCCTAAGCGGACCAATGGAGCGGCTGAGTTGGTCTCACATGACCGAGATGGTCTCGGGCGGTGTAGCTGGCATAACGTGACTCTGGCGTCGGCGGTCTGCCCTCGGCGAGACGTACGGCAATGACTTCCAACGTCCACACCTGCGTGTTGTACCGGAGGTAGTACGTACGGGAACCGCCTAGCAACGCACGGTTGGGCTCGTGGCCGGTGCTCTGCTTGGGTCGGACGCTAGCGGTCCGTGCAAGACTTAGGCTGTGACAACTTCCACGGGCCCAGCGCCGATTCGTATCGCTCAGCTTTCCGACACACATTTCCTCGAAGATGGCGAGGTGCCCGAAGGCGGCTTCGCCTATGACACCGCCGATGCATTCGAAGCAGTGCGGCTGCACATGGCCGATCGTGCACCACACGACATGGTGGTTGTCACTGGCGACATCGCCGATCACGGACGAACCGCCCAGTATCAGCGCGCTGCGTCGGCGTTTTCACAGTTGGGCGCACCCGTGAATGTATGCCCTGGGAATCATGATCAAGATGCCGCGTTCACCATTGGCATGGGTCGGCCGTCGATTGGTACCTCTCGTGCCATCGAGGTCGAGAACTGGTGTTTTCTGTTCGTGGACTCAAACGCTGGTGTCATGATTCCGCACGAGTCGGGTCGCTATGTTGATCCCCACGATTACGAGGACCGTCTCCACCGCAATGGAGCGCTGGGTGAGCGCGAGTCGTCGTGGTTGCGCGACATGCACAGCAGGACGAGCGCAGAACATGTTTTTGTCTGGCTCCACCACCCGCCTGCCGTCGGCGGCTTGTCGCGCGACGACACCTACGCCGCCGAATGGAAAGCGTTACTACCAGAGCTGAACAAGGTCCGCGGCATGGGTGGTGGCCACACCCATGTACCGATGCAGTACGACTTCGAAGGATGCCCGGTCTTTGTAAGCCCAGCGCTGAAGAACAATTTCGACCTGGAAGCAGAGACCATGCTGCCTCCCGGCTACCGGACCTATGAGTTCAGTGCCGACGGTTCCGTCACTGGCGAAGTTCAACTAGTCGACGACTCACGATGGCCGCGCCATCCCATGGGCCGAGCGGTCATGTCACTCATGCGCGGCGAGCTCTCCTGGGAACAGTTCGAGGAAATTGTTGCTCGCAGAAAGGCCGCCCAATGAACCAGCCGACAGACCAATCGCCGGGCGTGCTGACTGGAATTCGCGTGGTCGAATTCGCACAGAATGCGGCGATCCCTCACTGTGGCCGACTTCTCGCTGGCCTCGGTGCCGACGTTGTCAAGGTTGAGCCTCCCGAAGGGGACGCCATGCGCCGCCTGATCTCGCTGGGCGATATGGAAAGCCGCGCATACGCACTGATCAATCCTGGTAAACGAAGCATCTCCATCGATCTGGCATCACCCGACTCTCGGGCCGTTATCGACGCACTGTTCGCGTGGGCCGATGTTGCGCTGGTGGCCTTCAAGCTGCCGGACTTGGAGCGCTACGGCATCGACTGGGATCAGGCTCGCACCGTCAACCCTCGCCTTATCCATCTCACCCATACTGCGTTGGGTCCCGACGGCCCCGACGCCCATTTCGGTGGCTACGACGCTCTCGTGCAGGGCCGCAGTGGCGTCGGCTACATCATGAACCGGTCCGGCAAATCTGCGCCGCAACCAACGCGACCCGCGATCAATGACTTTGGTAGTGGCTTTTCCGCAGCTTTTGCCGTGATGGCGGGTCTTCGCCATCGTGACCAAACCGGCGAAGGGCAACGAATCGATACATCGTTGCTCGGGACCGCCATGAGCCTGGGCACGCCGTTACTCGGCAAGTTTCGTGGCGACGACGAACGCTTGGACGAGCTCGATGCAGACATGGCGATCGTGCAAGCAGCTGGTCTGGACTTCGATGCACAACGGGATCTGTACGAGTCCAAGGTCCAGGCGGGCGGTGGCGTATTCCAGTTGTACTTCCGCCATTATCAGACGTCCGATGGGCTGATCTCGATAGCTGGTCTCACACCTGGATTGATCGCCAAGTTCCACTCTGTAACGGGCGTCGGCAGGCCAACAGAGACCGACACGACCGCCGCGTCGTTCCTCGCCGTTGTGGCTCAGGCCGAAGAGGCCTTCAGGGAACGCACGACCGACGAATGGCTCGAGGCACTGCGAGACGCTGGATACCCATGCGGCCCGTACAACATGCCGCACCAAGCAATACAGGATCCACACGCCATCGAGAACGGGTATGTCATCGAACTCGAGCATCCGATATTCGGTGCCTACACAGCGACCGGCATGCCCTTTCAGATGGAGAAGGCAATGTCGCAGGTGCGCGGTCCGAGCCCCAGTTTCGCTGTCGACACCCGCCAGGTCCTGGAAGAAGTCGGATTCGACAAGCATCTCATCGATGGTCTCGTCGCCAGCGGCGCAGTAATCAGCCGCTAGCTCTCAGTGCGTACAACCTCCGGTACAACACGCAGGTCGGACCAGAGCTCTCACGCCCACAGGATGTACAAGGCAAGCAGCGGCTCATCCCCAGCAATGGTTCCATGAAGGTCCCGCGGGTGGTTGTAGACGAGCGAGTCGTCGTGTAGCGATCGGTATTCGCCGCTCCCGCCGTAGCGCCAACTGCCTCTGCCAGAGATCGGAAGGTAGATCTCTTGCGGTGGGTGGGCGTGTTCCGGATACGCCGCTCCTGGTGCGACCAGTATCAGGCCACAGGTGAGAGGGCCCAAGACTCGCGCATCGTTGACTATCCCAAGCGCGACGTTGGCACCACCATCGTCCACCCGAGGCGAGGGAATCCAAGGAATCTCCCCCGCTGCTGCCACCGCTGCTTGCCCGATCGAGGTCGGCAACAGATGCTGAAGCTGCGTTGCCACCGGCACCGTTGTAAGCACGCATCGCGCGGCCTGTGGCCCCGGCGCTGCGACATCAAGCGCCCGTCGAAAAGCTGCTGCTCCACCAAGGAGTGCAACTCGCTCAGTCTGTGCCAGCTGCGCTCGCCGCTCAATCTCGGTGCAACACAACTTGAGGAACCGGTCGAGCGGCGTCATATCCAGGGCTTGATCTGTCCAGAGTTGATCAAGCCGGGGGTAGTCGACACAGCGGAATCCTTGGAGTGCGACACACGTGCGAACCTACCGCGGATGCCATGCTTGTGCCATGACAGAACTACTGGACCGACACCGCCGCTCCATGGGCCACGATTCCCCGCTGTTCTACGAAGAACCAATCGAGCTTGTGCGCGGCGAGGGGGTGTGGCTCGAGGCAGCAGACGGGCGTCGCTATCTCGACCTCTACAACAATGTGCCATGTGTTGGTCATGCCAACCCTCGAGTGGCTGCGGCTATCGCCGACCAAGCAGCGACCCTGCAGGTGCACAGTCGTTATTTACATGCCAACGTGGTGGACTACACCGAACGGCTTGTCAGCCTGCATCATGATGGAATCGAGTCAGTCGTTCTGGCTTGTAGCGGCAGCGAGGCCACCGAGATGGCGCTCACCATGGCACGAACGCTCACCGGCAAACATGGCCTGATCTGTACCGACGCCACGTATCACGGCAACACGTCATTGGTATCGAAACTAACCCGGCTACCCGTCGGCACAGAGCGCAGCGGAGTGCGATCGATCTCGACACCCCAGATGTACCGACCGCTCGCTGACGGGCTAACCGAAGCCGAACTCGGCCAGCGCTACCTTGACGAGTTGGCCGCGACCATCGCTCGGTTCGAAGCCGACGGCGTCGGTTTCGCCGGTCTTATGTTGTGCTCAATTTTTGCGAATGAAGGACTTCCTAACGTTCCCGAGGGCTGGTTTGTCGAAGCGACGCGCATGGTGCACGCCGCTGGCGGCCTGGTGATCGCCGACGAAGTCCAGGCTGGCTTCGCTCGAAGCGGCAACTGGTGGGGATACGACACGAGCGGGTTCGTGCCCGACATTGTTTGTATGGGCAAGCCAATGGGCAACGGCTTGCCGGTGTCGGGTGTCGCTGCGAGCAACGAGATGATCACCACGTTCCGGCGCAAGCACCGTTATTTCAACACCTTTGCTTCGAGCCCAGTGCAAGCCGCTGCAGGTATGGCCGTCATCGATGAGATCACTGACCGCGGACTAGTAGCAACCGTCGAGACCGTCGGTTCGCAGCTGCGAACCTCGCTGCAGAACATGCAGGCCGACGAACCTCGGATGGGCGATGTTCGCGGCCACGGGCTCTTCGTCGGCATCGACTGGGTGTTACCGGGGACCACAACGCCCGACGTCGCCGGTGCTGCGGCCATAGTTGAGGCTCTCAAGGCCAAGGGCATGTTGCTCGGCAAGGCCGGTCAACATGGCAATGTGCTCAAGGTCCGCCCCCCGCTCGTGTTTGAACAGTCACACGCCGATCTGTTCCTCGCCGCGTTCACCAAAGTTCTGCACGATGCCGACCACAGCTGACTACCTCGTCGCCGCCTGGGAAGCAGCACCCCTCTTCGATCTCGATCCAACCGGCATCACGCTGCTCTCGCACAGTGAGAACGTGGTGTTCGAGGTTGCGCTCGACGACGGCAAGCGGGTCGCCCTTCGCATCCATCGCCCTGGCTACAACTCAATGGCTGAGCTTCGTTCCGAAGTCCAATGGGTCAACTCGCTGGGAGCGTTTGGTATCCCCGTTCCGACCGCCCACCCAACAGCTAACGGCGACCACTACGTCTCGGTGCTGGTGGATGGCGAGCCCCACCATGTTGGTGTCGTCAAATGGGTTCCGGGTGAACCGATTGGCGGGCCAACCGGTGGCGAAGGTCCCGAGGTTGTTGCGCACTACAGCCAGATTGGGGCTCTCGCGGCCCAGATCCGGTCGCACCACGCCCAGTGGGAGCCGCCCCCAGGTTTCACACGGCGAAGGTGGGATCGCAACGGACTGGTTGGTTCCGAGCCGCTATGGGGCCGCTTCTGGGAGGTAGGCGCCTTGTCAGACGCCCGACGCTCGCTCTTCGCCCGGTGCAAAGACGAACTCCGGTCTGCATTCGACCAGATGTCGACATCGGCTGATTCGTTCGGGCTGATCCACAGCGACCTGCACCTCGGCAATCTCATGGCCGACGGTGCTTCTTTGACCGTCATCGACTTCGACGACGCGGGCTATGGCTGGTTTGCTCACGAGCTCGCTGTTGCCCTGCACCCGGTACTCGAAGAACCCTGGGAAGCCGACGCCCGCGCTGCACTGCTCGAGGGCTACCGGCAGGTGCATCCACTGTCATCGCACGAAGAAGCCAACATCGACACGTTCGTGACTATGCGGGGCCTGATGATCATCGGCTGGTTGGACGCTCGCAGCGAACTTCCGACCTACGAGCACTTCGGCGATCTCGCCGATCAGGCTGAACGCCTCGCCGAGCGCTATCTGGCCGGCCGCTGACTCACTGCGGTTCTGTAGCTCGCTAGTCGGCGAACCGTTGAGACCGCGACCGTGCACGATGCAATCAGCGGTGTTCCTGGTTTCAATGAGCTCGATTCGCTGGTAACGAACCGATCAGTCTTCGGCCAGCGATCCGAGGTATGCGGCCTGCACTGCCTTATTGGCCTGCACCTCACCGGGCGTGCCTTCGGCGATCACTCTGCCCTGATCGAAGACGTAGATACGGTCAGAGATACCGGTGATGAAACCGAGATCATGATCGATAACAATCACACCAGCGCCGACCGTGGCGGCCATGTGGCGAACCTGTTCGATCATGGTTACCGACTCGGTGTCGCTCATTCCGCTCGTCGGCTCATCGAGCAACATAAACGATGGAGCCATGGCTGCTGCACGCGCTAGCTCGAGTCGCCGTGAGTTGCCGTAGTCCAGCTCTCGTGCACGCCGATGGCGGTGCTCCCACAGGCCGGCTTCGGAGATCAGCGAGTCAACGTCACGGACTGTTCGATCGCTGCGGTGCTCTCTAGCGACTAACGATGCGGTTTCGACGTTCTCGCGAACGGTGAGGGCACCGAAGAGGCGTAGGTTCTGAAAGGTGCGAACGAGCCCGCTACGAGCGAGCTCGAATGAAGCCTTGCCCTCTAGCGGCCTGTCGCCGATAGAGAAATGACCGTCTGTCGCTTCGACCATGCCGGTGATGACATTCACGAACGTCGTCTTGCCTGCACCATTCGGGCCGATGATTCCGACCACTTCTCCACTCGCAGCGGTGATGCCGGCGTCACTCAACGCCTGAAATCCACCGAAGGAGACACTTATGTCGGATGCGGTGAACCGCACATCTGGAATGTCTTCGAGCTCGTCCATCCGTTCGGGCTCAGCCTCGTCACCTCGACCAAACTTTCGGTATAGCCACTGGTCGAACTCCCAGTCTTCAAGGATCCCGGTGGGCCGCCAGATCATGAAACCGACCATCGCCACGCCCAGCACGACGCTGTTCAGGTTCTCTCGAAATATCCAGTCGAGCGGCGGTTCGTCTAGGCCGATGCCGAAGACTTCGAAGCCATTCTGACCAAGGCGTCGAGCAAGCTCGCGTGCAGAGGTCATGACTGCGACACCGAGCACTGCTCCGGTGACACTGTTACGTCCGCCAACAATCAGCATGACGAGCGTGAGCATTGTGTAGTCGAAGAAGAAGCGGTCCGGAAGAATCGATCCGATCTGCCACACACGAAGTGACGACCCGACAGCAACCACGGTGACCGAGATCAGCAGGGCCACCATTTGTTGCACGAGTGGGTTCACTCCCATAGCTCGCGCAGCAAGGTTGTCTTCCCGTGCCGCAATGGCGAGGCGACCGCTTCGAGATTGGCCGTATAAACGGGCCACGACCAGAGCATCGGCCAGCGGCTTCCGAGCGACGCGCCGATAGCGAAGGAGACTCCGCCTCGGTTACCGCCGGTGAGTTCGGGCCAGCTCTTAGCGACTTCGTGGGTGACGAATAGCACCGCGAGCGTGATGACTGTCGCCGCAACCGCACCCGACTGTGCTCCAGATCGTGCCAGGCCAATGCCGACGATAAACGCAAATATCAGGGCCACGCCCACGGCAATCATGATGGCAAAGATCGGGCTGACCTGAGTCTCTGTCAGGCCAAAAGGTGCGTTCGGGATGCGCTTGAGCTTCTCGTCGGGTGAAATGGCATAGACCGCAAACGCGTAACCAGCAATCGCCCCAAAGCCAATATGTCCGAACGACAAGATGCCCGTGTTCCCGATATAGATCTGAA
>Ga0307985_10001878_pt1 | contig 11909 bp, 11 predicted proteins | sample EllFjometageno80_FD_203155 | JGI IMG/M metagenome (GOLD analysis project Ga0307985, IMG submission 203155) | Marine microbial communities from Ellis Fjord, Antarctic Ocean - #80 | ecosystem: Environmental > Aquatic > Marine > Unclassified | place: Southern Ocean | collected 2014-10-09 | reverse complement strand
CCCTCCCTCCCTCCCTCCTTCCCTCCCTCCCTCCCACCTTCCCCCTCCTCCTCACCCTCCCTCCCTCTCTCCCCTCAGGACACCACCAATCCAGCTTCCCGCGCCTCCACGACCATCGCCGAGTCCCTCTTCGAGTCCGCCAACGTGGACACGCCCACCCTCCGGCGCGACCTCTCCTCGCGTCTGGCCCTCCTGCCCAAAGTCTCGGACACCACCAACAAGCAGATGTCGGACGGCCTCTTCAAGGCTCTCAAGTCGGCGCTCGCCTTCAAGAACTCCAACTCTGATGCGTACATTTCCACTCTCGCCCTCCTACACGCGCTCGCCGAAACCGACGCGACGTACTTCCACCCCCTGTTGGCCTCCCAGAATGTCGCTCCCCCAGCCCTCCTAGCCGCCATCGCCGAAGCCGCCTCCAAGGCCGGTCCAGTCACGAGCAAGTCTTCCGAGGCGAACTTCGAGGCGCTGAAGCGCTACTGTATCGACTTCACCGAACTCGCCGCTGCCGGCAAGCTCGATCCCGTGATTGGGCGCGACTCCGAGGTCCGTCGCGCGATCCAAATCCTCTCGCGGAGGTCCAAGAACAACCCCGTTCTCATCGGCGAGCCCGGAGTCGGCAAGACGGCCATCGCCGAGGGTGAGTGCCTATCGGCGAACAAAGGCGCGAAGAGAGGTGCATTCTGGCGCAACGAGCCGAGCAAAGAGCGTGCGCGCTCTGTCCGAAACGCGCAAAAAGCGGCCAAATGCGCTACGAGTGACTCAAAACTCGCCACCAGCAGCGCGTTCTCTGACGAATAGCGCCTTTTGAACGCTCTTTAGCGCAAAACGCTTGTGAGCCGCTCGCTCTGGACGCACTTTCCGCCAAACGACGCGCCTGCTCAGTGCCGATTCAGCGCACTACTCCGATCGCAAATCGCTTGCGACGCCGTACAGTTACAGCCATTTTGCTGCGCCGCAGTTTGACCGATTTGTTCACATCGCCGCCCCCTTTTGTTCACACATGCGAGTGGGCACTTTCAGTCAATCGACGCGCCCCCCCAACCCACTCCCTAACCCTCACCCCAGGCATCGCTCAGAGGATCATCGCCGGCGACGTCCCCGACGATCTCAAGAACTCAAAGCTGCTGAGCCTCGACATGGGCCAGCTGATCGCCGGGGCGAAGTACCGGGGAGAGTTCGAGGAGCGGCTCAAGGCTGTGCTGAAGGAGGTCACTGACTCGAACGGCGAGGTCGTCCTCTTCATTGACGAGCTGCACACAGTGGTCGGCGCGGGAGCCACGAGCGGGTCCATGGACGCATCGAACTTGCTCAAGCCGGCCCTCGCTCGCGGGAACTTGCGGTGCATCGGTGCCACGACGCTTAACGAGTACAAAATGTACGTCGAGAAGGACAAGGCGTTGGAGCGCAGGTTTCAGAAGGTCGACATCGAGGAGCCAAGTCCCGAGGACACAGTGTCCATATTGCGCGGGTTGAAGGCGAGATACGAAACTCACCACGGCGTGCGCATTCGCGACGAGGCGCTGCTCGCGGCTAGCAAGCTCTCCTCGCGGTACATTCAGGACAGGTTCCTCCCGGACAAGGCCATCGATCTGGTCGACGAAGCGTGCGCGAGACTCAAGAACGAGCTGACTAGTAAGCCGCTGGTTTTGGATGAGATCGACAGGCGCATTATTCAGCTCGAGATGGAACGGCTGTCGCTGCAGTCGGACTACGCCGACAAGAGCAAGACCGGATCGAAGCGCATCAAGGCGCTGGAAGACGAGCTGGAGGGGTTGAGGGTGGGGCAGTTGGAACTCGAGAGCAAGTGGCTCGAAGAGCGAGGGCGCGTGGACGAGCTCAAGGGGTTGCGCGAGAACATGGAGGAGCTGGAAGTGGTCATTGCCGAGGCCGAGCGCACGTTTGACCTCAACCGAGCCGCGGAACTCAAGTATTCCAAGCTCCCGGCAATGCAAGCCAAGCTGGCGGAACTTGAGGCGGCCGAAGACAACAAGACCAAGGAGGGCAGTTTGCTGAGGGACGAGGTAACGGCTGAGGACATCGCGGCTGTTGTCAGCGCGAGTACTGGCATCCCTGTCACGTCCTTGCTGACGGAGGAGCGCGAGCGGCTGCTGAGCATGGACAAGACGTTGAAGGAACGCGTCGTGGGGCAGGACGACGCAATTATGGCCGTGACCGAGGCCATCCAGCGATCTCGCGCTGGGCTCGCGGACCCCACTAAACCGATCGCGAGTCTCATGTTCTTGGGGCCGACAGGCGTGGGCAAGACAGAGCTCTGCAAGGCCGTGTCTGAGTTCTTGTTCGAGAGCGAGGACAGGTGAGGGGGGGGAGGGGCGAATGGAGGGGAGCGAAGAGCAGTGTGGGGGAGAGCAGTGGGGGAGAGCAGTGTGGGGGAGAGCGGGCGGCGAAGAGCGGCTGGGAGAGCGGAAAGCTCAGAACGCACTGCTCAAATGCGTGCTGCTCAAATGCTCTCAACTCAAAGCGACCGACCACTCTGTGCCAGCACGGGGCACTCAATTCGCGCTGCCAACCCCCATCCCTCCTCCCCCCCCCCCCTCTTTAACCCTCGCTTCGCTCTGCAGCATGATCCGGTTCGACATGAGCGAGTACATGGAGAAGCAGTCGGTGAGCAGATTGATCGGCAGCCCCCCTGGCTACGTAGGGTACGAGGAGGGCGGGCAGCTTACTGACGCGGTCAGGAGGAAGCCGTACAGTCTAATATTGTTCGACGAGATGGAGAAAGCGCACCGCGACGTGCTGAACGTGCTGCTGCAGGTCCTGGACGACGGGCGGCTCACGGACGGAAAAGGAACGCAGGTCAACTTCAGGAACACCGTGGTTGTCTTCACGAGTAACGTGGGATCGAGCGCGATCATGGACCTGGCTCGGACCGACGGGGACGGGGTTGATCAGGGAGAGATGAGGGCGAGAGTCACGGAGGCCATGAGAATGGAGTTCACGCCGGAGTTTCTCAACAGGAACGAAGCGGTGATCTTCAAGAGCTTGGGGAGGGAGGATTTGAGAAGCATCGTGGCGCTGGAGATGAAGGGGTTGGGGAAGAGGCTGCTCGATAAGGGGATCAAGATGGTCGTCGAGGACGCCGCGCTTGACTACTTAGCCGAGGTTGGATTCGACGGCGTCTTCGGAGCCAGGCCGCTGAAACGCGTGATCCAGAGAGAGGTCGAGGTGAACCTGTCGAAGAAGATCTTGAGCGACGATATGGGCGAAGGAGACGAGGTCGTTGTCAGGGTGGGTGGAGACGAACGGATCGAGTGCATTGTGGCGAGCAAGTAGCCAAACGAGAAGCAATAACATTTGTCAACAAAAACGACTCTTCGGTCTTGATGCCCTTGAGCATGTACACCCACGCTGCTAGGAGTCTTCGAGGCAGCTTGTCGCGAGGCATTCGTGCAACGCGACCCAGCCAGCGCAGTGCGTCGACATTTTTCGAAGAACTGGAACTGGAACTGAACTGGAAACTTGTTGCGCGTTATAGTGGATTAAGGTTCCGCAGGCGGCGTATCTACACTATGTCGGTCGAGGACCGAGAGGTGGCTGTTCGACCATCGCGCAAAGTATAAAGAGCAGGAATGCTTCTGTTTTATGTTGTCGGACGAAAGCAGGCACACGCGGAATAGCGCGTGTCCGTGCCACAGTCGTGGGAGACGTGGTGTGCCCCGTGGCGCCTCACCTTGACCACTCGGTGAGACGACAGCACCGCATCACTCGAACGCTGTCGTAACAAGGAACGAGAGCGGCGACCCGATGCCCCGTGGCATCGAGCACGTGCTAGTACGAACTCATAAGGAACTGAGACTCGGGCGCTAGTCTCGGCTCCATTAATTCTGCAGAACGATAACCATGCGATGGGTGTCAGCGGCCTGCATGAGAATAACCTAGACCAACACTTTGCTGAAACGACGTTGCTACTGCCCCAGCCCGTACCAACGTAAGTCACATACCGGTATATGTTAACAAAACGCGTTTAAATCAAAGTCGGTAAGAATGAGTATCTAGAGATATTTGTCTCACTAAAAAGTCCTTAATTACTCGATTATTTCATAAAACAGCATCTGAGACCTTTTTAACTGACATGTTGAAATTAATATTATATCTCACGCAAAAATATGAACTCGTTTACAATCCATTTTGTCACAAGCAGGGTTAAATTGTATATAGAGTCACAGTACACAAATTCACAGTACACAAATGATGAGAACTCAAAGGAAAGTTTTTAGCCATACAATCATTTCGACGCACAACTTCCGTATTCCGACACTCAAACAGGACATTCAGTGGCGCGCAGGTCTTACCCAACACCGCTGTACATCAGCGCGTTCGAGATTGATTGTCGGTACGGTTCGCGCTGTCTCGTGAGTTTCATCGCAAAGAACATTGCGCTGGCTCGGCCACGCTGTTCACCCGCCTCCCTTGCGCATGGGTCGCGGTTCTCTCATAACGCTCAAACTAATTACTTGTTCAGCTGCTTGAGCAACTCAACCATCGCCATCCTCTCCTCCCCTCCTACACGAAAGATAGGATCACCGACCACACGTCCCTCGGTAGAATGGCATGGGCGCTGCGAACGAAGGAGACGAGCCGAGCTGGGCTGATGCCAAGCCTGTCGATGATCAAGTCGAGAGTGTTCAGCCTCCAGAGGCAGATGAGGATGGTGACTTGGACAGCGAGATGCTCGGCTGACAGCGCGAGCCAGCGGAGCTTGTGCTCGTAGCCTTGGACGCGGGCGGCGAGAGCGGCGAGCTGAGCTCGCAAAGCTGGCCACCTTGCCCAGAGCGACGTGGAGTTAGTGGGCGGCGTGCAAGCGGCCTCGTTGGCGAACTTCAGGGCGTCGCAGGAGGAGTTGGAGGTGCGCCAGAAAGTCGGCAAGATGGCCATGGTCTCGACCACGATGTCGTCCGCACACGGCGCCGATCGCGCAAGGCTCGCACGCGCTGCCGACGAGCACCTCCAAGAAGTCGCACGAAACAAAGCAGGATGTGGAGCCGGGGGAGGAGGTCATGCTCGTGTTGCAAGCCTTGCATGCCCTGTCTGTTTTAGCGGCGATGTCGGTCGACCACTTACCGGCAGTGCAGTCCGTGCACGAGATCGTGCCCTCGTCAGAGTACTCCGAGTACCCGCCCGCCGCGCAGTCGGAGCAGAGGGCAGTGCTGTTGCTGTTCGTGAACGTGAACGTGCCTGCTTGACACCTTGAGCACTCTTGTGCGTAGGGCGCAGAGCGGAATCCGGCAGTGCAGTTTCGGCAGCCGGTAGGACCCTAGAGGTACGAGCCGGGGGTACCTAACATGGCACCGCTGGTAGTCACGTTGTAACCTGAGGTGACGCCTTCTTAGCCTGGAATGGAGGAGCGAGTTAGTGTCGGACGAAGACGAGGGAAGTTGGCGAGGCTCGTGTTGGAGCTTACCAGCGTCGCAGCCAGAGCCTCGGAACGTGACGATGGCGCCGCCCGTGATAATGTTGGTTTTGGAGAGGGGGGGGAGCGGAGAAAGTGCAGCCGTAGAGGTTGATCTGGCCACTGCCCCCTTGGATGTCGGCTCCGTCACCCCAGCTGGTTATCATGTTGTCCAAGAATACTGTAGCGTGCAGCAACCGCCGAACTACGGACAGCAACCGCCTAACTACGGACAGCAGCAGCCTAACTACGGACAACAGGCCCAATACGCGCAGTTTGCCGCTCCTGTCGTCATGAACGCCGTTCCGGTCTCCAACGGCGCGTCCATACAGGCCCCTCCAGCCTACAACGAAAAGTCGGGGTTTGCGTAACCCAACTAACTAATTACACACGCGTCGTTGTCAAGTTCACCTACACGTCTTCCGGCAGAGTCTCCACCACCTTCGCCCACAGCTCCCGCACAGGCTCTTCTACCAAACTCTTATGAACTCTTACATGTCTATCCACGAACAACTTGACGGCATCGTGCGTGACTCTAAGCTCCAACAGCCGCATGAACTCCTCTCCCATGCCCGAAACCTCCAGATCGACGTAAAGGTTCGCCGCCGCGCTACTCAGCCTCAACTGCTCCGCCACCCGTTCGCTCAGCAGACACAAACTAGCCTGCATCCGAGCATCCTTTGCCGCAAGCGCCCCAACAAGCCCAACGTAGCTGTCCACGTGGTCTTGTGGCGCGTGCTCTAACGCTGGAAAGAGCATCATACTGAGCTCTGTTAGCGTTATATTCATATCAATCCAATCCTCGTCGTCCTTGAGATTCTTGGCCGTCCGAGCCTTGATGTCGCCCCCCATCTTCTTGTGCTTCCAGTTGGGCTGCTGCCCGAGGTGGTAAATCGCCATCCCCTCCATGACTCTGCACGCGTGCTCGGGCAGCTTCTGCGCCCCCATCAGCGAACGCCTCAACGCCAGCGTCCCTGCGAAGTGTCTACTTTCGATCTCCATCTCGCTCAACTTGTGTCCCTCTAAAGCCGCGTCGTAGAACCCCTTATAGTACCTGCGAGCGAAGCGAGAGAGAGAGAGAGGGTTAATGGGAGGGGAAGAAGTAAATGAGTGGGTGAACGTTGAAGGGACGGGAACGGAACCCTAACCCTGCTGGCGAGCAAATCATATATGCGAGCGACAATTATGATGATGCATACGGTACAAGCGCGAGCAAAAGAGATATGCGAGCGAAGGTTACGGCGATGCATAGGCTACACACGCTCACGTTGAAGCAAGGGGAACAGGGCAAGAGCGAGCAGATGATATGTGCGAGCGAGGGTGCAAGCCGTTTTTCGCCGGATGTGTACGCGAGCGAGAACAGGTTGAGCGAGTGAGTACCGGTTGAGCTCGCAAATAAGATAGGCTCGCTTCGCTCGCCCGTCTCCCGTTTTGATATGTACTCTCGTTTCGCTCGCGACATGTGCGAGCGAGGCCCCAAACCGTTTTGAACCGGATGTGTACGCGAGCGAGTACAAGTTGAGCGAGTGAGCACCGGTTGAGCTCGCAAATGAGATATGATCGCTTCGTTCGCCCGTCTCCCGTTTTGATGTGTACGCTCGCTTCGCTCTCGATATGTGCTCGCCGGATGTGTACGCTCGCTTCGCTCTCGCACGTACCCCGTCGTCGCCTCGTGAACGGCGCTCGTAACAGCGACTTCCTTCATCAGGAAAGACCGGGGCGCGCACGCTTGAGTTCCGTTCGAGTCAACCGGCGGTGTTGGCGACGCGTCGCTGTCCTCGGACGAGATGCGGCTTTCGTAGGACAGGAAGTTGAAGGCGGAGCGGTAGGCGTCAGTGGTGCGCCACGTGTAGTGGAACTCACTCCCGTCCCCTCGTTCCTTCTTGGTGTATTTGCCGTCTTGTTGATGCATGTTGACGACGAGGTCGAATGTCGGCGTGAAGGATTGTCCTGCACGGCGCCGCGTGCTCTCGAGCAGACTGATGTGCTTGTACCAGGAGTGTGCGTTGGAGATGTAGTGAACGAAGCCGTAGATCTGGGCGCGGAGGATTTGGAGGGGAGTGCGGTATTGATGCCACTCTTCTTGGTCCGCGAGGAGGGCCATTAGCTGTTCCCGGGCGTGCTTTTTGTAGGTTTCCCAGGATTGAGCGGATTTTGTGTACGTTACGAAGTTCGACGAAGTCTGCTCCGATAGATGGTTGGCAGGGTCGCACGGATGACGGCACAACCTCGAAAAGAAGCGCGGTGTTTGCACAAGTGTTTTTTTCTCAGTTGGCTCTGGCTCAACAAAGTCTAGCCTTGCAAGCTTCTCACTGTACATCTCGTCCATGTAGTTGGCATCCGGGCCTTTGCCGTCCGGGCCTTTGCCGTCCGGGGCGATGCCGGCGGCGTCGCAAAGGCCGGTTATAGAGTCAATGTCGTCCACGTGGGAGGCTACTATGGCCACGAGCTCGGCGGGGAGTGTGTTCATAACAGTAACTCTTGGGCACGTAACTCTTGGGTGAGTCTGGCGGGGTTCTTGGAAGGGCTGCGTTCTTGGAATGGGGGGGGATGAGGGGGGTTCGATAGAGGGCGAAGGAAGGTGGGGGGGAGAGTTGGCACGAGGGGGAGGTGGGTTGTTATGGTGCTGATCTAGAAAAATTGGAGTCTTTGAAGAAAATTCTTGCTCGACTAGCTGCGAGCTGCAAAACAAACGCTCTGTGACGGGTTCTCGCTGCGTGGCGTCCTTGAGAGCGAGTGGATCAAGACGCAGGGAAATAATGGTCACATGCCCCATGTTCTTCACCATGTTGGGCGCGCTGTGCATCAAGGTGAACATCAACGACGAGGACCACTACAACAAGACGACGTTCGACTTAGCGCTGGCGGGAATGCAGTTCATGGGACCGATATTGCTGGTGTACCAGGCGTTCATCAAGGGCGGGGCCAAGGGAGTTCTCGAAGACACCGAGATCGGCGGCGCCATGGCCGATGTTGACGAGATGGCGATGAGCTGGGAGAACACCAGGGACGGCTGGAAGGAGGGCTTCGGAGAGATTGAAATGGGAGGCGAATGGATTAAAAATATGCTCAGGGGGGACAAGGGCCAGGCCAGCGAGGTTCGCATGGAGTCAGGGGCGGGGCGCATGGGGCGGGACGAGCCCGTCATGAGGATGAAAGCCCAGAGACAAGGGGGGGACGATATGCTCGTGATGAAGGGTAAGGGCCCAGTGGCGCAGCTCTGAGACATACGGGGTGGCGTTTAAGACGGACGGATATGTTCAAGAAGAAGCATGGCGACGGTGCGAGTTGGATGAAGAGGTCGAGGGAGTGTATATTTGGGGCGATATGTGACGCGCGAATTAGTTTAGTCGGGAGGGCGGGGGAATCGCGGGAGAGTATAGAAGAATGCAGAAAAGAGCGAGAGAACGAGAGAGCGAGAGAGCGAGAGAGCGAGAGAGAGAGAGAGGGGTTAAAAATAGACAGTAGGATGAGTGCACTCGTTATTAACAACCAGAGCAACCGCCTCGTTCCTCCTCACGGCACTGGCTCGTGCTCCCTGCCCGGCGCCATCTGCTCGTGCTCCCTGCCCGGCGCCATCTGCTTGGTCACGCCGTTGTCCTTCTCCGGCAGAATCTGCTCGCTGCCCCAGCCCGGGCACAAGTCCTTCAGCTCCGACTCGTGTTTGTGGACCCAGAGCAGCATCTTGAGCACCTGCACCGGCTCGAGAATCTTGGTGCACTTCTCCATCCGGTCCTTGAACAGGCTGTGCTTCTTGAAGCTGATCGACTTCAACTGCCCCAGCAACTCCAGCGTCCTCTTCAAGCTCTTGGTGATGTTCTGGATGTTCTCCCTGTGCGCGATGATCTTCTTCATCTGCTGCGCGGTGATCATGAGCTCCCTGGCGAGAATGCCAGCGAGGCTCCCCTTCTGAATGTTATGGAAGAACTTGTCGTCCTGCTCCAGCGTCCATAGCCCCATCTTGGTGGTCGTCGTCGGCATGACCAGCCTGGAAAGCTGCGCCAAATGGAACTCGAGCTCCCCCGCCCTGCTCGTCCCGTAGTCGCTGTACATGTCAGTGTACGACTTGATGAACTTGTACAAGCCCTCCGGCGTGGTGTCGTACCTCTCGTCCCCCTTCCCCCCCTTCTCCCCCTGCGGATTCTCCTTCAACCGCTTCACCATCCGCTCCATCGTCGCCACGTTCTTCACCTTCTCCTCCTTCACCTTGACGTGCTTCTTAGACGAAGAGTCCAAGTGCCGCTTGAGGGACACGTTCTCGGCCTTGAGCTCGGCCAGTTTCTTCTCGGAGTCAGACGACGTCACCTTCTTCATGCGCTTGTTCGGGTTGCTGTTAGGGTTGGGGGGGTGAGGGGGAGTTGGGGGATGGGGGGGGGAATGGGGGGGAGGGGATGGGCGCCGTCTACTGGGATCCAGGAATGGAAGAGGTGGCGCCAGCAGGCTTCCAGTGAAATAGGCGGCGGCAGCAGGCTTGCAGTGGAAGAGGTGGCGGCAGCAGGCTTGCAGTGACATAGGCGGCGGCAGCAGTCGTTTCGCGGCCTCGGGCGAAGTTCTCGTCCACTACGGTGGGCGGCGGCAGCAGTCGTGTTCTTGGCATCGGGCTCTGGCTCTAGTCCTTGCGCCAACAGCGGCAGCAATCGTGGTTCGCGTCATCGGGCTCCTTATCTCGCTCTCGACGCCCTCACTTCTCGTCGTTCATGCCGCCCATGGCACTCGCCGTCGTCGCCCCCCCCATCGCCATCGTCGGCTGCGGTGTGGGGCTTCTGCTGCGCTCCGCGCGCGGGGGGGGGGGCATGGCAATGCCTTGCTGCGCGGAGATGCGCATTAGCATGTCTTGTTGCATGGCCATCATTTGCTGGAGTTGGCGGAGTTGGTCTTGGGTTTGGGTGTCGACGACGGTGGAGGAGGAGGAGGGGGGGTAGGTTGGTTGGTACTGCTCGGGCTGGTACCGCTGCTGGTCGTTCTGGTACGGGTCTTCATGAACTTGGTGTTGTTGAGTGTGCTGTTGTGGTGCTGTCTGTGGCAGTTGCTCGGCAGCTTGGGGGTACATGGCGTCCATCTGATCCACAGGTATCGGGTCGAAGCCAGCGGACGTCGGGTCCATGCCGTTCATACTCGAGTTCTCAATGTCAGGACCGCCGCCCATGAGGAGCCAGGACATGAAGTCACCGGAAGGGGCGGACTCGCGACCGTCGGGGGTCAGATCGGACGAGGAGGAGTGGGTGGAGCCTTTGGTGGTGATGGTGGGGGGGGCGTCGTGGGGAGGAGTGGTCGACGTGGGTCGCTTGCGGGGAGGCATCTGAGGAGAAAGGGAAGGAAGGGGGTAGAGGGAGGGAGGGAGGAGGAGGAGGAGGGCAAGAGGTGGCTGGTTGATGGTGATAAAGTGTTAGAGAAGCCGGGTAGGCAGAAGATGGGTAGGCGCGGGGGGGGCGGGGGGCAGGCGACTCGCGAATTGGGGCGAGTGGGGGCGGCGGTGCGAGGGGGATTGGGGGAGGGGGGGATGAGGGGGATGATTGGGGGGGATGGATGAGGGGGGATTGGGGGAGGGGGGATACGGGGCGGGAAAGGAGGGAACGTCTATAGGAATGTGTCTCACGTTGAGGCGCACCTGTTTTGGATTGGCAGTGTGGTCAGGACGGATCTGCGTAGCGGTGTGGCGGGTACGGCTCAGATCTTGAGAGTGTCGAAGATGGGGGTACAACTGTATAGTGTTGTACAGGTTGTCTACAGTGTAGGTTGTCTAGGCTGTTTGTCAAGGTTGTCTAGGTTGGTTTGTCTAGGTTGTCTAGGTTTGTCTAGTTGTCTCTAGGTTTGTCTAGGTTGTCTAGGTTTGTCTAGGTTGTCTCTTGTACAACTGTAACCCCACGCGGCCGAGAGCAGGACTGCGCTGGTGAGGGATGGTGGGGCAGGTGCGCGACTGGGTGGAAAGATTGGCGATATTCGAGCGCCGTATGGGGCGAGGGAGCGCTGCATGGGGCGAGGGAGAGCGCGAAAAGCGGCACCGGGGGGGGGGGGGATGAAGGGAAGCCTTCTCCTGGTCCATGCGGGGTTGTGTCTAGGTTGGGATGAGAGACTCTGTTGTTCGCGCTCGTTCGAACTGACTTGAGGATTTTGAGCGAAAGAAATTCATATTTGCTTTTGTTTTTTCAGCAAGAATGGTGAGACACGACAAACACGACGTATTACGCTGCGCAATGCATCTCCTTCCCCACAATCTCCCTGCTATGCACCGTTTATTAGATTGCCACCGCCTGCCGCGCAACCGCCTATCGAGTGCCCCCCCCATCCTCCCTTTTTGACAGAACTTCACCGAAAAACGTGCTAGAAGAGCTAAGAGATGCCAAGCGCACACACTAATGCAAGAGCTAGTGCTGCCGTGCTGCGAGCCGCCCACTGCCCACTGCCAAGCTGCTCACTGCCAAGCTGCTCACTGCCAAGCTACTCACTGCCAAGCTGCTCACTGCCAAGCTACTCACTGCCAAGCTGCTCACTGCCAAGCTAC
>Ga0307985_10001877_pt1 | contig 11910 bp, 12 predicted proteins | sample EllFjometageno80_FD_203155 | JGI IMG/M metagenome (GOLD analysis project Ga0307985, IMG submission 203155) | Marine microbial communities from Ellis Fjord, Antarctic Ocean - #80 | ecosystem: Environmental > Aquatic > Marine > Unclassified | place: Southern Ocean | collected 2014-10-09 | reverse complement strand
GCCCGCCCCCCCCCCCCCCCCCCGGAAATGCACGTACGATGCTCGGGCGTGGGAGATAGGTGGTGAGAATTGGGGATCAGAAAAGGATTTCGCTCTTGGAGGATCTTGTGAGAATTATCAATCAAGACGCAGCAAAATAGGCGGACAAAAAGAGAAAAGGGGGGGGTAGTCTGGGGGCTCGGGGGCTGCAAACTCGTCAAACCGATAGGGCGATCCAAGCCGGCAGCGACTCAATCACAAAAAAAATCACAATAACAACGAATTCCTCCCCGAACGCCGCGCAAAGAAGGGAAGTTTGAAGGCAACTTTTAACCCTACCAGTGCGCAACTTTGTGCCGATGGCAGAACAAGTAATGTCAGCATTATCTACGGTTCAGAACGCGCTGCTAACTTGACTTCTATCTATCAGCGACGAGACTCAGAACACTCCGATCAGAACACGCTGGGCTCTTACACGATCGTCAACGCCACCAAGCCCACCAGGTAAACGGCCAGACAAAGCCTGGTCGACACGTTCGCAGACACCCACTTGGAGTTCGTTTGCACGGTCTTCTTCTGAACGATGTTCAAAATCTCCTGGCGCACATGTTGCCCGAGCTGGACGCCGCCCCAGTCTCCCGACCGCCACAAGAAGTTCGCCATCGCGAAAACAGCGCACGCGTAAAACCCTTTCACGACTTCCTTGTGCATCGACTCGATCTTGCTCACCACGACAACAGCTCTAAAAACTGCGACCATGTTCCACACGATCGGGTGGAAATCCAACCCCACCTCCGTCAACGTCTTGCCCACCCACCCCTCTTTGCCCACGAAATACTGCACCAGCATGCCGTACGAAATAACGTCCAGAAACGCCATCCCGCTAAGCCACGCACAGAACCCGTAAAGCCACCCGGTCCGCACGGCGTCCCCAACGTCGTTGTCGGTAGTTAGGTTGTTGCAGTTGAACACGCCAATAGCCGCGTTCGAGATCGCGTTGAGGACGGCCATCATGGCGAACTGCGTGGCCGCAAGCATCGCTTCTCTCGTGAACACGTGCAGCATCACCACACCGCCGCTCATGGCAACAAACGTGTACTTCTGGATCTGCCGGGCCGATGCAGTAGGCGGCTCTTTGTCGTTCTGGTGGATCATGAACATTATGCTCGCGAGGAGCACCGTTGCAAGTAACATCACGAAGACGGAACAGAACGCCTTGGCTTCTACGAGGCCGTAGTCCTCGCCCTCGATCGTGCGAGCGCCGTCGGAGGACTCGCGGACTTCAGAGTTCATCAGCTTGTTCACGGCGCGGTGCGCGCTCGCCGCAAACAGCACAAACGACGGCAGGACCTTGACCGTCGCGATGGGGCTTCTCATGACCTGGGCGCAGCCCACCATGAGTCGGTACGCCATCCTGAACTCATGCATCCTCCAAGGATCAGCAAGACTTGTGTATCCCAACTCCAAGGCATTGAAAATCGTGCTCGGCTTGGCCATCAACGCCGGGTTGTTCGCAGACGTGTCGGTTCTTTGATTGATTGAGTTGATCGCGTGCTGGAACTGCATGCGGTGCTGCCCGTGCACGTTCTCGACGTGCACCATCATGTTGTACACTTTCCCAACAGCGCCCTCGATCCTTCTCACGTTGTCAATCGTCACGGCCATCTTGTGGCACGAGCACGAGCCGTCGTTGAGGTGCGCCTCGTGATCGGCCTTCGCACCGGTGTACGTGCACCCGTATTTCGCGTACTTGCACTTGAGCTGCTGGAACCCACACTGGTCGATGTGCGCCTTCATTTCGTTGAGGGGCGTCTTGGCCCCGCAGCCGGGGTGGGGGCAGGCGACAGTTGGTATCGGGGGCTTGAAGTAGGCGGGGTCTAGTTTGATGTCGGGTGGGGTGAACTTGGCGCGACAGGTGGGACAGGTTGGGTTGGTTTGGGACCAGAGGGTGAGGCAGGCGTGGCAGAAGTGGCAGGGGCAGGCGGCGTGGGACGGGTCTTGCATATAGTCGAGGCAAATTGCGCAGATGTAGGAGGCACCTTCTTCTTCGGCGTCGGCTGTTATTGGGAGGGGCGAGGGCTGGCACAGCAGGGGGGGGAGGGGGGCGCCCAGTAGTTGAGAGAAGGGCGGTGTGTTGGGGAGGAGGGAGGAGGCGACGCGCGCCTGGTGCGCCTGGCGCATGTGCGCATGCTGCGCCGCAACTGCGGCATGCTGCGCCGAAGCTGCGGCATGCTGCGCCGAAGCTGCGGCATGCTGCGCCTGGTGCGTTTGGGCCTGGGCGGCGCGCTGCGCTGTGAGATGGAAAAGGCCTTGCGCTTGGGCGGACACGGCAGTCGCTTGGGCCTCGGCAGCAGCGTGACGGGCGGGTGCTGGTGATGCTGGTGATGCTGGTGATGCTGGTGATGCTGGTGATGCTGGTGATGCTGGTGCTGCTGGGGCAGCTTGGGCAGTTACAGCAGCGGGGGCAGCATGGGTTGGCTCGGCTCGATTGGCTTGCTGCGCGTGCGCGACCCTCTGGAAATGTGGTTGAACTTGTTCGGGGGTGGCGTTATTCAGTGTTGGGATGATCAGACGGGGCGACGCTGAGGGAGTGCCGTGCTGCTGGCGACGAATTTGGTCGATTGCCGCCGAAACGAGAGCTGCGATTTCAGGGGGTGCTTGGAGGGGCGCGGCGGTGGCGGCGGTGGGGGAGGCGGGTTGTTGTTGGTGGGGGTGATCGAGAGGTGGCAAAGACGGCATGCTCTCTGTGCCGCCCGTGGTGCCAGTGTCCCGTGGCGTGGTGCCAGTGCCCCGTGGCGCGGCACTTTGCTCCGGCATAATGACGTGACTTTCCGTATCAGTGTGCTGGGACTGGTCCGGCGTCTGGACTCTGAAGAAGGAACGGCGTTGGGCGAGGGACATTTCGAGGGCGGAATCCACGAAGAGGATCTTGATGTCCGAGTGATCCTGGCATGCACACGTGTGAACAGAGTGTGTGTGTGCTTGTCTGTGCGTGTGTGTGCGTGTGTGTGTGTGTTCACAAAGGTTCAGGGTTCCCAGGATCATCCTGGACGCTGCGTGTGTCTCCTTGCTTGCTTATATTCTCTCATCTTCCTGTTACTCACCATGGGTATATTCACAAACAGCTCCTGATCCATGTTAATATTATTATTCAAACCGTTGCGGCGTGTCCTTTCGACGATTTGAATGTATTTGTAGACGATTTGCGACTGAATCACGACTTTGATCGGTGGAAGGTTGGGTTGAGTAATGTTGATTTGCACGGATTGGCCGGGGGGGACGGAGAGGAGGAAGGAGTGGGGGAGTTTGAGACGACCGTTCTCGACGGCGACGGAATGAGACATGGGGGGCTGAGGGGGAGTGGTGGAGGGCGGATTGGAATAGGGCTGGCGACGGTTGTTTGGAAGGGTTGCCGGGGTGTGCTGCTGCGTCTGTTGTGGAGTTTTACACAGGGGCCTCTTTTGACTTATAAATTGTTGCTCGAACGAGCCGAGAGCTGGGGCAGTACCGCATGGCAGGTGAGGTGAACCGCTGGCGAGGGGGTCCACTTGAGGGGGGTCACTTAACGATCTCAAAGGGTCGCCATCTGCTTCGCCATCTGCTTCGCCTGGAACTCATTTATCTGTCAGGTCCGGCCAGTTGGATCAGATCGAGTTGGTCCCGCTCGAGTTGGTCTGGATTCACCCATAGCCGAGAGGCAAGGACATGGACATGACACGCTATAACTCTGGGCGCTATAACTCTGGGCGCTATAACCCTGGGCTACGGTAGATTCAGGTTATTCCCGGGGGGGGGGTTATGAGTGGTTATCTCTCCTCAACATCTATTTCTCTCTCAGCCCCAAGAAATACAGCTAACATTTCTTGTACGTTGCCCGCACGCGAGCCCGCGCCGGTCTTTTGAGCGCCACATGATAGCCCCCCGGGAGCCCCCCGATACCCCATCGATTCAGTGCGTGTGGCTTCGTATGATACTCTTTCTATCCCCCTCTCTCGACTCTATCTATACCAGTCCTTTCTCGACCCCTTCACAAAGCGACCTGACAAGGGAAACCAGACGACCAAACACTTCACAAACGTTGTTACCCCTGTCCCCCCCAAGCCACGAAACCGCGCTCCCCCACCCTTCCCCCATCGATACCTTGAAAATGAAGTGATGAAAACCTCTTTCTCGACCACTTCTTTACTAACCTCCTCCCCCCCCCCAGAGACCTTTCGTTTCGTTAGTAGAACTTATATATCATGCCTCTTTCCCGTGAACGCAAGGAGGAATTCTTCGAGAGGATGAAGGAGCTCCTCTCCACCTACAGCAAGTGCTTCCTGGTTGGTGTTGACAACGTTGGCTCCAAGCAGCTCCAGCTGACCCGTATCGCGCTCCGCGGCGATGCCGAGATCCTCATGGGCAAGAACACCATGATGCGCAAGGCCTTGAATGAGTACATCGAGGCGAACCCCGACACCAAGTACGATGCCCTCACGAACGAGCTCAAGGGCAACGTTGGCTGGATTTTCACCAACGGAGACCTCGGCAAGATCAAGACTTGCGTCGACGAGAACGTCCGCCCCGCCCCCGCTAAGGTCGGAGCCCTCGCTCCTTGTGATGTCAACGTCCCCCCTGGCCCCACCGGCTGCGACCCCGGACAGACTGCCTTTTTCCAGGCCCTCCAGATCCCTACCAAGATTACCAAGGGACAGATCGAGATGACCGGCGTCACCGAGCTCATCAAGAAGGGCGAGAAGGTCGGCGCCTCCCAGGCCGCTCTCCTCCAGAAGCTCGACATCAACCCTTTCTCGTACGGACTTGTGTGCAAGAAGGTCTACGACAACGGAAGTTGCTTCGACGCCAAGATCCTCGAGATCACCGACGCCGTCCTCGCCGCCCAGTTCGGCGCCGCCGTCAAGCTCATCGCGTCCTTCTCCCTCGCCCTCAACTACCCCACCGCCGCGTCCGTCCCCCACTCCGTCGCCAACGCGTTCAAGGCCACCCTCGCCGTCCTCATCAGCCTCCCCACTTTCGACTTCGAGAAGGGCACCCCGTACAAGGCCCTGTACGCCGTCAAGGCCGCCGCCCCCGCCGCCGAGTAAGCGTTGTGGAGACAGCAGTGGGTGCAATGTAACTAAGAGAGTTGTAGTTTGAGCATCCAATATGACCAAGTTTAAATGTGTTTGATCAAGTCTATACAAATGCAATACCTTCTTTTTTGTAAATACTATTGTAGTTTTGCTTAACGCCAGCTGCTTGGTACGCACCGCTTCCCTCCTTACAGTCACTGCTACTCCGTGAAGAACACAGCTCCCTCATTCACCACCTTCCCCCGCGGCCCCGAGAACTCGTCGCGGCAGTCAGTCGCTTCATAGTCGCTTCATAGTCGCCTACACTACCTGATCGCGTTGATCTGATAAATTGAAGAATGAGAGACTCTTTATCTGACGACTCTGCCATCTAACTCAATCGTGCCACATTCACGCCGATTCGCTCTCTAGTCGGGCGCAAGGAGCCCCCCCCCCCAAAACCCCTTCCTAGTCAGCGATCCCCATCTGCTCGGCACCCCTTCCGGTATCCCCCAGTAACCTTGGTAACCCCAGTAACCTTGGTAACCTTGGCATTAATGAATGGACACATCCGGATACATGATACAAGAGTTTGAAGCGCTGTGTGCCACCATTACGGCGGGCTCTGAATACAGTACCATCGAGCCCCTGGTGAAATCCTCGCTACTTGCAATCCCAGACAACCAAGAGAACCTCCCCTTGCACCTAGCTCTTGAGCATCAATGTGAAGAGTCGGTAATCAAGTTAATGATCAGAGAGAACCCCGCAGCCCTCATCTGTCCGGACAACGGCAACGGTGACATCTTCCGGTTCGTCGAAGAGTCGGCAAGCGCAGTCTCGTTCTTGCTGGTTCGAAGTTACAATGCTTACAAGAAGCATCATTTCGAACACCTTGTCGAGCTATGCGGAACCTCCGCCCCTCTCCTTGCTCTCATTGCGGCGCACACGGAGGACTCCCTGTCACTTGACGTGCTCTGCTTCCGTAAAGACTGGCCCGCCGTGCAATCCCGCCTCCATCGTCTCCGTGCACGTGCTGCAGTGGACGAGATCTTCGCACAAGACGGGAATGGTGGGACGGCGCTCGCGCGTGCGGTTGCCGATGAGGCGCCGTTGGCTGTGTTAGAGAGTATGATTGTAGTGAGTGGCATGGACGGAGAGAAGAGGAATATCTTGGACATTGCCACCATTGACGGGTGTCTACCTCTCCACTTAGCCGCTCTGTTCCGCTTCGATCAAGGCGTTATCGAGTTACTTGTACGGAACTACCCCCGCGGTTTGCTCGCTGAAACGGTGAACGGGCAAACACCCGGGCACTTTGCTAATGTTTGCGACGGGGCTGCTGCTGACGTGGACGTCGCTTATGAGGACGTGTTTCGGAAGAAGACAATGATGAAACAACTGGAGAGCGCTTACTCGCGTCGCGACTACCTTCAACTCATGACGATTTGCGCCACTTCACCAACTCTCATTCGCCTCCATTCCTACTCCCTCCGCGTCGCGACGATGGCTTGCGTGGAGCGTACAATTGCAATGCAAGAGAAGCCGAAGGTTGACGAGGTGACGAAGAAGGTGGTCTGGCTGCTGCAGAGTATTCTTGAGCGAGAAAAGGGGATAGTTCGTGACATACTCTCGTATCTCGGAGGGCTTAATGGGCGGTAAACTGCAATACTTTACAACACACTGCGCTAGCTTAACCCGCTGCGCTTGTAGTGTAGTAGCTTTGCTAAGGCTGGGCAGAAATGAAATTGTAGAACTTCAGAGTTGAATACATTATTGTCGACAGCGAGGAGGAGGGCAAGGCGGTGGAGGAGGTCGTGGGAAGGAGCAAGGGGGTGGGATGGCGCCAGGGAGCTGGGTGTGTTTGTCGTGGAGAAGTCACACCATTTCTCACTTAACTCTGACGATTCAGTAAAACAATCGCGTTCGTACGTTACTTGTGGTTACTTGCCCTCGGGCAGCCCCCAGACAAAGCCCTGGAACACGCGCGGGTCGAAATCACAATTCATATCGTCCCAGTCGTTCGAGTCGCAGAACTCCATGTCCCCCTGCCCCAGCTTGCTGCTGGCGTACCATCTGATGCACGCCCCGAGCGTCTTGACGTCCTTGCACCTGATTCTCGCCCCGCCCCTGCCCGCCTTGCCGTGCTCCATGGGCAGGCTGTCGATCAGGTCGTACCACGTCTCCTTGCCGACGACCATCTTGACGATGCTCACGACGTGAGCGTGGAAGAACAGAGCAGCCGCGCTCAAGTTCCTGCCGTTCTCGTCCAGGTTCGTGAGCATGCCCGAGATGTGCTCCTCATCTAGAATGTTGCCCCCGCTGGCTCCGATGAACAGCTCCTGGCTCAAGACCTTGTTGTCCACGAAGTGATCGTGCACATCCGAGGGGATGATGAGCGCGTTCTCGCTCAACCCCAGCTTGCCTCTAATCTCAATCAGCCACTTGCCAGCCACGCGATCAATCACGTCCTCCACCGACTGGTCGCTGATGCCGCCCTGGCTGACGAGGTGCTGTGCGGCGACGAGCGGCGCAATCACCGTGCACCCGTTGGTGCTGTTCGCCCCCCGCTGCACGACTCTGCCCTGGAACGTGTCGAGCTTGTACCTGAGAGGGGAGGGGGGGTGAGCGCACGTACAAACACACCGATGGTATGCACCTCTGGCCCAGAACATATAAGGAGGTGTGCCATACATACTCGCTCGAAATGGGAGATGCGAACGTTGATGGGAGGGGAACAGGACAAGCTCGGGTAAATGAGATGAGATATGCTCCAATGCAATCGCAGACAGTCGCTCGCGAACCGCGCGTTCTAGAGCTGCTTTAGCGCTTTGCTACGCGCTCTGAGCCGCGACTCGATCGCAAACAGCGCGCTCTGGGCCCTTCGTTCTGAGCGCCTCCTTCGTTCACACAGTGTGTGCGCGCTCAGTGCTGCGCCTTTTCGCGCGCCAGTGCCGCCCTCCTTGCTCACACATGCGTGTGGCAAATGAGTCATGCTCGCTTCGCTCGCGCCAACGTACACACTCGCGCGCTTGCTCGCGAGCAAGTCGCTCCAGTCCGACAGATACACGCTCTTCATCTGGTGCATAGGGATGGTGGGGGTTCGTCGCTTCAGGGAAGGGTACAGGGTGGTAGAGGCGACAGTGGTGGCAGTGGTCAAGAAGAGGGGCGAGATCGAAGCGGAAGGCGGGGGAGGGGGTGGCGAGACACTGGCGTGGGAGACCGCGCCGGTTGCAGAGGCGACCGTCACGTCGTACGAGGGGGGGGGGAGGGGAGGAGGGAGGGCTTTCTCTTCGTCAAATAGCCCCTCGTCGTCGAACGCAGGGGGGGGGGCGGAGGGCGTGAACACAGGCGCGGGCGTAGTCGAGGGCTCAAACACGGGGGCTGGAGGGGCCTGCCACAACAGTGTGAGCCACAAAGGGGGCACAAACACGCCGCGAACAAAGGGGGAAGGCGGCGTGAACAAGGCTTCGCGGGCTTCGCGCCACAGAACCCGCTCAAAGGCGGCTGGGGTGGGCGCATACAAGGAAGCGTCCACTTCGCTTGCCGCACACGCCGCACAATAAGCGACAACACAATACGCGACAAAAGGAGGCACGCACACCGTGTGGACGCGATGCATACGTTCGCTCGCGCGTACGTTCGCTCGCGTGTACGTTCGCTCGCTTCGTACCTCTTTCGGCAAGTACTTCTCCGCAGCGCTCATCTCCTCCCGTCGCTTCGCCTCCCTCATCTCGTTCTGCAGCACCAGCCTCGCCGTCTCCTTCTTCTCGCTCAGCAACCTCGCGTTGAGCACGAGCGTTCTCTCGGCCTCTTCAATGTCCATCTGATCGACAATCTGCTCCATCTGGTCGAGGACAGTGTTGGCCATCCGTCTGGAACGGGACTTCTCGCTGTTGAATTCGCTTGAGTTGTAGTAGCCGTGCTTGGGGACGACGTCGGTCACGATCATGATGAAGCGGAGGCCATAGATGTAAGCGTCATTGAGCGCACTCTTCTCGAAGCTGTCCATGAACATTTCCAGGAGGGACTCGCTCAGGCTGTAATACTTCTTGATGGAGTACTGCTGGGAGACGATTATATCGGGGATAGACTTCTTCAGCTGAGCGCGCCGGGCGGTGGAGTGTCGTTCGTGGGGAGGCATGGGGGGGCACGAGCGAAGCTAGTGCTAAAAGAGGGGTGATGAACGGGGGAGTCTTGTTAGAGGATTTGGCTCGGTGTTCGTGCTCTGGGATATTGGATATGTTCTGGGGAAAGGGGGGGGGTGAGGGTCACGTTGGAGGCTGAGGTGAGAAATTCACACTGGATGCGGGGTTGGTGATGTGTTGCGGTGTAGGAGGGGGCGGTTCTCAGCGTCTGTGATCTGGATTCGATCAGAGCAGAGTTTTTGGAGAAGGCGTGAAGAGGGTGCCAGTGCGCCACACACACACACACACACCTCTGATCGTGAGCTGAGGTGTGAACTGTGCAGGTGAGAGTAGGAAGTGTGCAGTGTTCACGATCTTTGAGAAGTTGATGCACAGTTTGCGTGTTTGCGTGTTTGCGTGTTTGAAGAAGCACGAATGCAAGTCGCAGTATGCACCGAGCGCAGCCGCGCGCAGCGTTGAGCCGAGCCGAGCCGAGCCGCGCCTCTAACATCCCGCGCACATCCCTCTCTTACATCTCGCTATCCGCCTCACACTGCTGCATCCACCGATTCTCCACTCCTCTAATCGTATCACTGCGCTTCCACCATCCCTTTACAAGTCACGCCTGTTCCTTTTGTCATGAGCAAGACGGCTTTCCTTGAGAAGTACGGTGCCAAGAAGGATAAGAAGGCGAAGAAGGAGAAGAAGGAGAAGAAATCCAAGAAGTCCAAGACTAATACTGGTCCTGCGAAAGACCTGGCCAAGTACGAGTCTACCTTCCACGACACGGACGACACCTTCTTCCAGCCTCGAGCAAATGAAGGAGCCACTAATGAAGAAGATGAAGGAGATGACAATGACACTCCTTGGAGCAGCATGATGAACATTAATAATGAGGATGACGGACCGATTGTCGTTGACAAAAGTGGCAAAGTCATCAATGTGCCGTCAGCAGCTCCTATTACTACAGCTCCCGTCACGGCAGCTCCCGTCGCTGTGCTGAGCAAACCAGCCCGAAAACGGATCGGTTCTGATGCAAGTGACGACTCGTCGCCGCCACGCCGCCGGGCTCGCGCCGATTCCGACGCGAGCGTCCCGCGCCGTTCCCGCGCCGACTCCTCCGCTAGTGAATCCTCCTCCCCACCTCGCCGCCGCGCCCGCGCCGACTCAGACGCGAGCGCACCTCGCCGTCCTAGCGCGAGCGAAACGTCGTCCGACGAATCCGACGAGCCGCCCCGCAAGAAGCGGCTCACGCAGATGGCCAGCGGGCACTCTGCGGGGTTGCAGTCCGGGTCGCAGTTCCAGAAGAAGGAGAACGAGATCAAGAAAGAGGCGGAGGTGGAGTTCTCTGACATGATGAAGGAGGGGGCCGGGCAACAGTCCACCGTGTACCGCGACAAGAGCGGGAAGAAGCTTGAGCTTTCGGAGCACTTGAAGAAGCAGAAGGAGGTAGAGAAGCAGGCGAAGCTAGCTGAGGAGAAGGAGCTCAAGGAGTACAGGAAAGGCGCCAAGCAGAAGGAGGAGGAGAAGCGGCGTAGAGAGGAGATGCAGGTGAGAAAGCGAGTGCGGCGAGCAAAGCGAGAGCGACGAGCAAAACAAGAGCGACTAGCAGCAGATCGAAGTGCGCTGATCAAAACGTGCATGTTTCGTTGTGAGAAATCAGCACACTATTTGCTCGCTCGCTCGGCACGGTGCGCTGCCGCATTTCTCTTCCCACTGCCCCCCCCCCCTAACCTCCTCCTCTCCACAGCACCTGCAGAGCGAGGGGCTGGCTAGGCACGCGGGGGACTCGAGGCTCGAGATGGAGTTGAAGAGCGAGATGCGGATGGACGATCCGATGGCCAAGTACATGTCCAAGAAGAAGGACACGGAGGACAAGCTGAGCGGGATTGCGAGGGAAAAGGTTTACCGAGGGCCGCCGGGGCCGCCCAACAGATACGGCATCAAGCCGGGGTACAGGTGGGACGGCGTGGACAGAGGCAACGGGTTCGAGGCCAAGGTTCTAGCGAAGCACGCCGGCAGGGGTCTGCAGGCGGAGAAGAGCTACAGGTGGAGTAGCAGCGACATGTAACGATAGGCTGCTAATGTAACCCAGGCTTGCAAGGCCGCTGCACAAGGGCCGCTGCGCAAGGACCGTTCCGCATCGCCGTCCGCACCTCGCTCCTCCTCTGCCTCGAGACCGTGCACCCCGACGTGCCCGGCGCTCCCACGGAACCTCTCGACCTCCGCCTCGCCCAAGCGCGTCTGTGCACTGTGCACGGACGTTTGGAGCGTCATCCTCGATTTCGTGTAGAAGCTGAAAGGAGAAGTAATTGTGGAGAACCCGTGGAGAAGACAGTTATGTTTGTGATCAGCTTGGTTATGCGACACGTTACCGATCAGTACCCCTTTATTTTATGGCTTGAGTTGAGGACACCAAATTGGAGTACGGCACTCACGTACTTTCGTGGCCTCGTCTCCTCATATTAAATCTTGCAGGTTAATCTTGCAATCGGGCCACGAGCGGGTTAGGGTACAACTTTCTCTTTAACAGCCGTTAGGGTTAGACCTCTGCTCCCACTGCCCGCCGGCGCTCAAACAGGTGCAGCAAACGAAGACCCAGCCGAGTCCCCCCCCCCCCCCATCGCCCTCCGCCATGTGCCCCTTCAGCAAGTTCCACCCTCTGTCCCACGTATGTTTGCTAATCTGCCTCTCCTCATCCCGGCAAACGTCACAACGCAACACTTACGATTTTTCCTAGGAATCCCCTGCCCCTC
>Ga0307985_10001876_pt1 | contig 11910 bp, 5 predicted proteins | sample EllFjometageno80_FD_203155 | JGI IMG/M metagenome (GOLD analysis project Ga0307985, IMG submission 203155) | Marine microbial communities from Ellis Fjord, Antarctic Ocean - #80 | ecosystem: Environmental > Aquatic > Marine > Unclassified | place: Southern Ocean | collected 2014-10-09 | reverse complement strand
AGCGGCCGTGGCGGGGGTCGGCGGCGCACATCATGTTCTTGGCGTCGAAGCACTGCTGGGTGAGCTCGGGCACGGTGAGGGCACGGTACTGCTGGGACCCACGGGACGTGAGGGGCGCGTATCCGATCATGAAGAAGTGGAGACGGGGGAAGGGGACCATGTTCACGGCGAGCTTGCGGAGGTCGCAGTTGAGCTGGCCGGGGAAGCGCAGGCAGCACGTGGTTCCGCAGACGGCGGCGGCGATCAGGTGGTTAAGATCGCCGTACGTGGGGGTGGTCAGCTTCAGGGTGCGGAAGCAGATGTCGTACAGGGCCTCGTTGTCGAGGGCGAAGCACTGGTCGGAGTTCTCGACGAGCTGGTGCACGGAGAGGGTGGCGTTGTAGGGCTCGACGACAGTGTCGGACACCTTGGGGGAGGGGATCACAGAGTAGGTGGACATGACACGGTCGGGGTACTGCAAGATTAGATGTGTGAGTAAATGGTGGAAGAATGTGTGTGGGAGGAGGGCGCTTGTCACGTACCTCCTCGCGGATCTTGGAGATCAGGAGAGTGCCCATGCCGGCGCCGGTTCCGCCGCCCATGGAGTGGGTAAGCTGGAAGCCCTGCATGCAGTCGCAAGACTCGGCCTCCTTGCGGACAACGTCGAGGACGGAGTCGATGAGCTCAGCGCCCTCGGTGTAGTGACCCTTGGCCCAGTTGTTACCGGCTCCAGTCTGGCCGAAAACAAAGTTGTCGGGGCGGAAGAGCTGGCCGAAGGGGCCGGCACGGACGGAGTCCATGGTTCCGGGCTCGAGGTCCATGAGGATAGCCCTGGGCACGTAGCGGCCGCCGGTGGCTTCGTTGAAGTACACGTTGATGCGCTCCAACTGGAGGTCGGAGTCACCATGGTAGGTGCCGGTGGGGTCAACGCCGTGCTCGTCGGACATGACCTCCCAGAACTTGGCACCGATCTGGTTACCGCACTGGCCTCCCTGGATGTGGACTATTTCTGAGGCGGGGGGTTAGCGGGTGGGGGGTGGGGGGGAGAGGGGAGATGACCCCGGAGATGAATGAAAGAGATATCCAGGGCTCTGGTAACTCGCGAGCATGGCACCTCGGCATAAAAAACGCATAAATCTTCGTGGGGTGTGTGGTACAGTAATGTGTTTAGCCTGTGCTCATATGAGTCGGGGCGCCGGTGCTGTCAGGGTAACCCTACTATTGAAGCTGTTCGAACAGTCTCTTAACGGCTCGCCAGAATGGGGCGAACAGGCGTTGCGATTGCCGCTAAATGAAAATGTTGGTGGTACGCTGTCTTGCGGAGCGGAAATGAGGGTTGTGTGATGTTTACGTACCACGCATGTTGTTGTTTGCAGTGGGGATATAACCTAACCTCTCTCGACTCAAACCGCCGTTAGAGCGACCCGTCGCCTTCAGAAGTTGAGGATAGCCAGACAGGATTATATAATCGCTGTGCGCTCGCGTAGTAGTGCGTCCGTGACACGACGCGAACGGACAACAACGCCGAGCAACACTGCACCTGTAACACACCGGCGCAATCCAGTTCGCGAGCCGATCGTTCAAGACGTAAGTCGTTTGCGACGAGCAGGTCGCCCGTCATGCTCGCTTCTGAACTCCACTCCCCACCCTTCGCCCCACTCTTGAGTGCACAGCAACATGCTCTATAGTATTACGCCAACTAGTTTCAGCCGATTCCGCAGATACTTTATCTTCATTTCCTTCATGCCGCCCGCTTTCTCCACCTTCTCCTTCGGCGCAGTGCTCAACTTGATGTTGTCCTTGTAGTCGATGTTGACAACCTTCCACCCCATCTGCTCCATCAGCCTGCGCTTCGCTGTCGTCCGACCATTCTCTCGCCCGTGGTTCGGCTTCGCTCCCTTCTTCAGCTCCGTCAAGTAATGTGAAGGACCGTCGAACTCGACCGCGATCTTCCTCTCCTTGCACGCAAAGTCGATCGCCAGGAAGCCCGCGTAGTCGCCCTCCAAGAACTGCACCTCCCGATCGTGTTTGAACCCCGCCTCCGTCAACAGAGCAGAGTACTTGTCCTCGAAGCGGCTGCCGGCATTCGTATCAGCCTTGGCCGCCTGGCTCATTCTCTTCTTCAGACTTGGCGACACGGGCGGCAACTCAACTCCGCTCGCCCTCGCGTGCACATCAACTTGGACAAGCTGGTTCAAGGCCTCGCTCGTGAACTTGCTTGCGTCCGTCTCAATCGCCCGCTTCCACAGCGCCTGCAGAAGAGCTTCGTTCTCGCTAGCGATCCCCAGAGTGACGAGCGACCAGCTCACATTGGTGATCTGCTGCTCGTTTGCGCTCTTCACGAGCTCGTCAGAGTGCATCTCCAGGCAGTTGAAGAACGAGGCTGGTTTGTGCCCGATCTCGGCGAACGCCAGTGCCACGTTTGCGAAACTCTGCGTCGTGCCGCTCTTAATCAGCACTTCGGAAGCCGAGTCGACCGCAGCGAGGAGAGTGGGCGCGTCGTATTGGAGCTTCCCGTACGCCCAAACAGTGTTAGCGATGGCCTGCGGCGTGCCCTCCTTCGCGAGGAACGAGGAGCGCGCCTCGATCTCCCTGAACAGAGCCGGCGCACTATGACCCAGAGTCGCAGCAGCCCACGCAGTGTTCGCAATCTCCTGCGGCTTGCCCTCCTTCACGAGGAACGAAGAGCGCGTCTCGATCGCCTCGAACAGAGCCGAGGCACTGTGGCCCAGCGTCGCGGCCGCCCACGCCGTATTAGCAATCTCCTGCGGTTTGCCGTCCTTCACGAGGAACGAGGCGCGCGTCTCGATCTCCTTGAACAGAGCCGGCGCCCAATGGCCCAGTGTTGCAGCCGCCCACGCCGTGTTAGCGATGGCCTGCGGTGCACCCTCCTTAACAATGCGCGGTGCTTGCTTCTCAATCTCCTCAAACAGCTCAGGTGCCTTCACGTCCATACTGGCGAAAGACCACGCCGTGTTCGCGATGGCCTGCGGTACACCTGTTGTTACCATCCACTCCGCCTCCTCATTCACCTTGCTCATGATGGCCTTGTTCGGCTGATTCATTTTGGCAAGCCCGTGCACCGCGTTCGCGACGTGCCTTGCTCCTTGTCCAAACTCGCTCAAAGGACTACTGGTCATCACCTTCTCCAAACTCTTGATCAGGTTGGGGTATCTCTTGTCCTTTCTCATCGCGCTCAAGTCCCTCCCCTTAAACCGGCCGAGTTTGCTCACGGTCGTGGCGTAATTCATGCCGGAGAAGTTGCCCCCCTCAGCCTCGAAAAACTTCAGGAGCTCTTTCCAGTCCCTATCGCGCTCACCTATCTGCTTGTTCAGCTCGAAGTAATAACTTTTATTGCTGAAAGACCTAGCAGAAGGGGCAGAGACTGGTACTGCATTCCAGCCGATCAACCGGCTCGGGACAGTCCTCGCTTGCTTGACTGTGCACTGCTTCATCAACATCTGATCAGATCAAATTCGCGCTGGTGCTGTCGTTGCGACGCGCTCGTTCAATGAACTGAACAGAGCCCAAAAAAAATGAAGCCCGGATGGTTTGATGGAGGAGACTTTGCTATCGATTGGCAGGTCGACTGACAGGTCTCCGGACAGATATATTGTTCGGAGACAGAACACGGGACACGAACTGGGCAACTGGTACGCTACTTCCAACACCACGAGCGTCGCCACAAACTGTGCAGGATGGCCATCTTCTCTGCATTGTTTATCAACATGCAACAGCGCTTGTTCAGTACTTGGTATCTGTCATAGTATCGGGAAACCATATAAGAAATAGCTCACCTAGTATTCCACAACCACACGAACAACACGATGGTAATGACGAACTACACGGACTCGCGCTTGACAGCGGTCTCGGCGTCGATCCATCCCTTGAGCTCCGCGTTCTCGGTCTTGAGCGCCGCGTACTCTGAGACCACGTCCAGCACCGCCGTGTTGATCTGGAGCAGGTTGAAAATCTCGTCGACCTGCTGTTGCACCAAGAAGTTGTGGGGGGCGGATGTGGCAAAGTGCGAGAGGAGCGTGTGGCTTCGAAAATAACGTTCGCGTCGCTGCTTCTCATCGGGGGTCGCAGAATAGTTCTTGCTGCCGATCATCCGCACCACCACTTCAAGCGCCCGGGCGGCAGTGGCATCGTCCTTGCCCAGGAGGGAGGCGAGAGCGCCGAGAAAGTCTTTCGTATTCGCGAGCTTGAGGTGCGTCTGGATAGACATCTTCTTCACGGCGGATATGAGGCTGGCAGCGTCGCGAGTACAGCTAGAGTCGCTCGTTTGAAGGTTTGCAGGTCGCTGAAAGGGGGGCAGGGGGAGGCCGTACCAGCTCTCGTTGGTTAGCAAGTTGAGTGGGGGATGGCGGTCAACTAGCGTGTGGTTGGCGAGAATTCGCGGCGATCCGGTAAATGCCTCACTCGGTACTTGTGTACAGCTGAAACGCGTTGGCTCTGACACGACGAGAAAAGTTCGTGGTCACCAAATAGCCGCCTCATACGCCGCCGCCTCTGACCTCCCCCCCCCGCGCACTGCGCCCCGCTCCACGCCATGCGTTCTTCCCTCCTGCTCCTCCTACTCGCCTCTCAAATCTCCCTCTGCATCCCCCTTGCTCCTGTCCTTGACCTCCGATCAATGTCGCATTCCCATGATGGTATGTCGTACCAATTCAGGGACGTTGACTTCCGTATCCTTCCCGGGGAGCGGCTGGCACTTGTGGGCGACAACGGCGCCGGCAAAAGCACGCTCCTCCGGTGCCTTCAGACCGAAGCGTCAACTTTCTCCAAAATGACTGATGTTGTGGTTGTAGATCAGGACCCTGTTGACTGGTCGTATCTCTCAGCGTCAAATCCCACTGCCGCCTCCCCCGCTCCGTCCACGGTTTACGAATCGCTCTTCTTCCACTCCGATTCCACCGCAGCGTCCACAGTCTCCTCTGTATGCTGCCGCTACACGCTCGCCGCAGCGACCGCCTCAGACGATCTCTCCGCCGCCCTAGACGCGATGGAGGCCCAGTCGCCGGCGTCGTGGGATCTGCTCACCACCGCTGACACGGTGGCCGAAAAGCTTAACCTCGCGCACTTGCTCTCGTCGCCCCTCTCGGCCCTCTCCGGCGGCGAGCGCAAGCGCGCCGCCCTCGCCGCCGGCCTCATCGCGTCCCCAGCTCTCCTCATCCTCGACGAGCCCACCAACCACCTCGACCTGGCCGGCATAGACTTCCTCTCGAAAGCAGTGATCGCGGTCCCGTCCTCGACGGCCGTCCTCATCGTCACGCACGACCGCGCGTTCCTCGACCGTGTCGCGACCGGCATCGTCGAGCTCGACAACGAGCGGCTCTTCTCCTACTCCCTCCCCCCCTCCGACGTCGCCGACCTCGACGCCCCCCCCTTCCCCAACTACGCCACCTTCCTGGCCAAGAAAGCGGCCCGCCTCGAGATCGAAGCGAAAGACCGCCGCGACACCAAGGCAATGCTGGGGAAGGAGCTCGAGTGGATGCGGAGGCAGCCACAGGGGAGGCAGACGAAGCAGCAGGCGCGGATCAACTCCTTCTACGATCTGCAGGACAAAGCGAACAAAAAGCTGTCGGGCGCGGGGGCTGTGGAGATGGGCGCAGGAGGAGGGCGGCTGGGCAAGGAGATCCTCATGCTGAAGGATGTGTCCCTCGAGAACGAATCCGGCCTTCGCCTGCTGGACAAGTTTAGCTACAGCTTCCAGTCGCGCGATCGCGTTGCGTGCGTGGGGCCCAACGGCGTCGGCAAAACTACCTTCCTCCGGCTGCTTCTGGGAGACGGAGACATCAAGCCGAGCAATGGCGTCATCACGCGCGGCGATACGTGCAAGATTGGATACTTTGACCAGAAAGGGATTCAGGTGAACGACGAGAAAGTCACTGTGATCGACTTCATCATGGAGATCGAACCGAACCGCGATGAGGCGATGCGACTGCTGAAGAAGTTCAACTTCCCGAGCGAACGCTGGCTGGAACGCGTGGTCACGCTGTCTGGCGGCCAGAAGAGGCGCCTGCAGCTCCTGCAAGTGCTCGGCGCCAAGCCCAACATGCTGCTGCTCGACGAGCCGAGCAACGACCTCGACATCAACACCCTCGAGTCGCTGGAGCAGTACATCGTTGACTTCGCAGGGGTGGTCGTGGTGGTGTCGCACGACGTGTACATGCTCTCCAAGACGGTAGATCATTTGTTCGTTTTTGAAGGGAAAGGCGTTGTGAAGAACTACGTTGGAACCATGGCCGAGTATGTTGCCATGAAGGATGAGGAGGTGGAGCAAAAGAAGGACAAGGGCAAGGCGAAGAAGGTTGATAGGGGAGGAGGCGGCGGCGAAGGGGGAGCGGCCAAGCTGCGCCAAACTAACGCCGCACGGGAGATCAAGAAGATCGAGGAGAAGATGGAGAAGCTGCGGAAGGAGGTGGTCAAGATCGACGCCGAGTACTCGCTTGCGTCGGAGAAGAACGAGGGCGGATGGAGCGAGCTGAAGGAGATCAGCGAACGATCCGATAAGAAGAAGGCGCAGTTGGAGGTGCTAGAGGAGGAGTGGATGGTCGTCAGCGAGGAGCTGGAGGCTTAGTGAGATGGCTGGGCAGCTTTTCACGACAAGCTTTTCACAGTACTTTTGCCGCCGAGAGCCGATGTATTGAATATCATAGAGTTAGGGTTAGGGCATCATATACACTAGTACCGAACAATTGCGAGACCATTGCGTCCCCCCAAACGTCCCTCACCTCCTCCCACAGCCCAAAGCTCCTTGATCGCGCCCCCCCACTGCCCCCCCCTCCCCTCGACAATGGGCGCTTCCCTCTCCTGCACAGAGGACGATGGCACCCCGTCTGACACATCTACTGATCCCCCCAAAGATAGCTTCCTTGGCATTCCTCTTTACCTAGTCGGCATCCTCCTATCGTTCGTGTCGTGCTTGGCAACATCGTACGGCACCCTCATCCAGAAACGCGCCCACGCCCTCAACGGCTCTTCGGACAAGAAGGCCCGGGAGTGGATGGGCCTGATTCTCACTCCAACTTGGCTTTTTGGTTTGTTCATCATGGTCATTATGCCCCTGCCAATGGATTTCGTTGCATACTCCCTCGCCCCACAGTCACTGCTAGCTCCCACCGGTGCCCTGACGATTGTCAGCAACGCCCTCCTCGCCCCCTGTCTCCTTTCCGAGAAGCTCTCCAGACCCGAAGCGATCGCGACCCTCATCATTGTGTCCGGAGTGGTTCTTTCCACTATAGCGGGCGACCACGCTGACAAATCCTACACGGCGTGCACCCTGCTCGAGCTGTACACGTACAACACGTTCTACCTCCCGGTCGTCTTCTTCTCCGTCACTGCGTACGTCGGCTACCTCGTGAGGGACAAGCGCGAGCTGCTAGGCAAGTGGCGCCCGGCGCTTATCGCTTACATCGGGGGCGCCTTGGGCGGGCTCAGCAATCTCTTCTTCAAGGGCACCGGCGAGCTCGCGTTCTCCGGCGAAGCCAGCACGTGGGCCACCATCCACCCGTACTATCACATTCTGCTCGTCGCCATCCTCGCGCCGCTGCAGATGTCGCATATCAACATCGGCATCAAAGAGTACGAGGCTGTCTCCTTCCTGCCGATGTACTCCTGTTTCTACATCGTCTCGGTCTCCATCGTCGGCGGCATCTTCTTCTCGGAGTTCTCCGACTTCGACGCCGTCCAGTGGATCATGTTTCCGGTCGGTGTGGGCGTCACGCTCGTCGGCATCATTATACTCACGAACGCCACGAAGGACAACGAGCCGTTGCTCGCGAAGACGGCTCAGACGCAGATGGTCCTCGCCCGCCTCAAACGACCCTCACCCTAACTAGCCGCATTCTAGTGTACAACCCTTAACTCACAATTACTTCTTCATTCGGCTTCGTTCTCCCACTCCGTCTATCCTTTCCTTGAGCGCTCGCAAACTTCCGCCCTGCGCCCCTTTTTCTGACCTCAGGACCTCATCGATGTCTAGCTTTCCGCCGACGACGTTTACCCGCTGCCCAGGACTGACGATAATGTCCCCGCCATCCCCGCCCCCCTGAGCCCGGCTCTCCCCGCCCCCCTGACTGCCCTTGGCCCTCACGATTCTGCTCTCCAACTCCCTCAACTGCTCTCTCGCGTAGACCGCCTGCTCCTCGCACCTGATGGCCTCTCCCGCCGCCAAGTCCCTGCTGCTTTTGAGACCCCCCAGCTCCCTCTCGAGCATCCTCATCTCCTTGACGTCGCTCTCCCACTTGACCCTGACCCTGTCGATCTCCAGCTTCTTGGCTTGCGCGAGGCCCACTAGCCTCTCCATCTCTCTCAGCTCGAGCTCCTTCTTCTCCATCTCCCCCGAGCTCTCTTCGACCCTCATCGCGATGCTCTTCTTCTCCTCGAGTGTCTTCGCCACCTCCTCCTTCAGGAACTTGAGGTTGCTCTGCAGGCCCTTCTCCAGCCCGACGGCCACCTCCCTCGTCTTTTCGAGCCCCTTCACCTCCGCCTCGAGCCTCGCCCGCTCCCCCTTCGCCCCCTCCACCTCCCTGAACAGCCCGTCCTTCCTCAACATGAGTTCGCTCTCCTGCTGCTTCAGCAAATCTATTCCTTCCTTCACCGTTCGGTTGCTGCTTCCCAAGGCGTCGACCTCGTTTCTCAAGGACTCGTTTCTCCTGCCCAAGTCCCCCGCTTCCCCCTTGATGTGCACCAGCTCATCATTGAACTTCCTTGTCCGCTCCTCTTCCTCGTCCGCTCTGTTCTTAGCCCTGGTCAAGTAATTCTCCGCCTCCTCGATCTCCTTCTTCAGCCGCACCTCGCTGCTCAGCAATCTGCCCACCTCCCTGTCCAGATCGCTCTGCTGCCTCTTCTTCCTCTCGCACGTGCTCTCCATGATCGCCAGCGTGTCTTCGTCTTCCGCCAGCTTTCTGCTGATCTCCTTCCCCTTGTTGATGGCCTGCTCCATCTTGCCGAGGTCGTTATTCAAAGCGCCCTCGACCTCCGCCTTGTATCGCTCGCACTCCTCAAGCTCCCTCCGCGAGTTCGCGAGTTCCTCCTTCACGCTCGATAACTCCCTCCCTTCCCTCCTGAACTGCTCCACAGACCTCTCTCCTTCCGAGATCTGGTCTTGAATCCCCTCCAGCGCCTTCTCTTTCGTACTGCACTCCTTCCTGACAGTCTCGATCTCCCCGTTCCACCTCCTCCGCTTCTCCTCCCACAGCTTCTTCTCCTCCCAAATTTCCTCCCTCAAGTCACTTCCCATTCTCTCGTACTTGCCGACCTCGAACTTCACACCCTCCAGCACTTTCTCCTCCCTCTCTCTCTTCTTCCCAACCTCCTCCCTCACCTCCCTCAGAATCTCCTCCTCTCTCAAAATCGCCGTGCGCACCCTCTCCAAATCCTTGTCGTACCTCCTAACGACCTTATCGTGCTCCCGCTCCTTCTCTACCTTCACCTTATCAAGAGCCTGAACCTGATCCTTCACCCTCACGAACGCGAGGTGCTTGACGTTGATGTCGTCCTTGACCTGAATCGCCTTCGCGGCGAGCGACTCCACAGACCTCTGCAGTGTGTCGAACTCGCTCTGCGCGACGCTTCGGAGCGAGTGCAGATGCGTCGTCTCGCCGTCGACCTCGGATTTAAGTGAATCCAGCCTAGCCCGCTCCAACTCGATCTTTTTCTCCGTCAGAGCGACCTCCCTTTCCAGTTTGGTCTTCCTCTCATTGAAACTTTCCTCCTGCGTTCTCTGTGAGTGCGTGAGCTGCTTCAGCAGCTCGTCGTTGTCTCCCAGTTCCCTCTTGATCGCGTGCAACTCCATTTCCCTCTCCCTGATGTGGTCCTCTATCTCGGCCTTCGATTCCCTGTACTTCTCCACCTCCGCAGTGACCTGCTTCAGCACAAGATCCTCCTCCTCCAGCTTCTCGTTCATCGCCTCCAGCCTCGTCCTAGCGTTCTTAACCTTCTCCTCTCCGTAAGAAAACTCCACCGCCAGCCTCTCCACGTCCTGCAACACCCCCAGAACTGCGTCCACGATGACCTTCTTGCCCACGTCCTTGTCGATCTGGTCGCTTAGGCACCCGAAATTAGTCAGCGTGTTGTACAGCGTCGAGCTGAGACTCGCGGCAACCTCCTCCCTCTTGGACGCCGGAACCGCCGCGTCCGCGCCTTCCACGATGCCATAAGCCCCCAGACTGCTCCCCTCGATGACATTCCGACTCCTACTCAGGGTCTTGACGTCGTTCATAAGTATATCCCTTTGCGCCTTGGCCATCGCCGTGGAGGCGTTGCTCTCGGCGTGCAGCTCGTGCAGCTGCGTCGCGAGCTGAGCGTTTGAGGCGGTCACTTTGTCCAGGCGGGCCGTGAGCGACGAGATCTCACCGTTGGAGGGAGGGGGCGGAGAGGGCGGCGGGGCGCTGGCGGCGGTTACCTGCGCGTCGATTTGCTTCTTCAGCCGCCAAATCTCGTCCACCACGCTCAACCTCTCATCCCTCTCCTTCTTCAGGCCATCCTCCAGCACTTTATTCCGCTTGTGCGCGGTGAGCAGAGCGCCGGTGAGGCTCGCCGTGCTATCGTCAGGGTTGCGCAGCGACTTGGGAGTGTCAGGGAGCAAGAAGGAGCTCTGGTCGGCGATGCTCTCACTGAAGCTTCTTGGCGAGTGCGCGGCGGGCGAGTGCGGCTTAGCCGCCGGCTCAGGTATCTCGATCGGTTCCAAAAGGATCTTAACAGGCGTGTCCACGTTCACGTCGGCATCGATGCGTATCGCCGCCAGCTTGCTGAACCTTGAAGTGTGCTTGTCGAACGCCTTGAACATGTCCAGAGTGCCTTGCTTGCGGGCGGATTTGGTGGGGGGGGGGGTTGGGGAGGAGTCGGTTGTGGACGTGCCAGTGGTGGACTCGGAATCGAAGTCACTGGGTCGGACGCGCGATTGGGACTCGCTGACGAGGGCGTCGATCAAGGACCGGCCTTCGTCGATGCTGGCGTCGTTCGCGGCGTCGACAGTGCCGGCGGGTAAACTGAGGGCGCGGCCACGCTCTTGGATGGTTGCTGAGATGGCTTCGACGGAGGTGGATGTGGACGATTTGAGGGCGGGTTGCGGCGGAGCATTGGAGGGCGGCGTCAGATTCTGAGCGGCCAACCGTTCCTGCACTCTGATCTCAAACTCCACAAACTCCTCTCTACTGACAACCCGATCTCCATCAATGTCCATCTCCCCAAAAACCCTCATCAACTCATCCCTCGTTCCCCCCTCTTGGATCGTCGACGAGAGACCGAGGGTGAGGGCTAGGTCGGGGTTTTGGCGGAGCGCGAGGATTACGGAGCGGGGAGTAATGGTCCCGGTGTGCTTCGTGTCGAGGATGTCGAACACGGAACCCCACCGTGAGAAGTTGCTCTTTCGCCGGTGCTTGCTGTCGCTTCGCCATCTGCTGTCAGGGCTGGTGGGAAGGCTGGTGGGAAGAGGTAGGCCAGGCGTCGGGTGACGCTCAGACGAGACGACGCCAGCCCGTTCGACGACCTGTCTCGCGGTCTCGCGATCCTTAACAGTAACGCTCATCCCATCAAACTCCACCAGTCCTTCCAGCTTCTCGATAACGAAACTCCGATGCCCAGCCGTGAGAGTCAAGGGGTTGCTGTCGAGGGTTAACGACGTCAACGTCGGCACGGTCGGGAGCACTTCCAACACCGTCCTTAGCGGCAAGTTGTTCCTCGCCAGCCTCAGCACCGTCAACGGGAGCATGTGGAGGTTCACGTCAGCTAATGTGGATATTCCATTCCCAGATACATTGAGGGATGTTAGGAGGGGGAGGGCGGCGACGCCGAGGAGCGACTTGAGGTTGTTGTCGGCGAGGTTCAGGTGTGTTAGCGTGGCGTAGAAGGTTGGCACGGTGAAGTGCGTCGTGATACTCGCGCTCAGGTCGTTGTCAGATACATTGAGGGCAGTAATTGGGG
>Ga0307985_10001874_pt1 | contig 11913 bp, 15 predicted proteins | sample EllFjometageno80_FD_203155 | JGI IMG/M metagenome (GOLD analysis project Ga0307985, IMG submission 203155) | Marine microbial communities from Ellis Fjord, Antarctic Ocean - #80 | ecosystem: Environmental > Aquatic > Marine > Unclassified | place: Southern Ocean | collected 2014-10-09 | reverse complement strand
CCCCTCTCTACGAGCACAAGCTGACGATGAGCTCGCACTTGGCCTTCCACGCCGCCAGCTGCTCCTTCTGCGCCGCGCCCACGGCGTTCCTGATGGCTCCCTCGTCGATGCTGGCGAAGAACTCCTCCGGCGTGCTCGGCTCCTGCGAGAAGGCGCTGGTCGAGTTGCTGCCGGAGGTCGAGGTGCCGTTGTTCTCGTCCAGCTTCATGGCCTGCTCGGCGGTCATGGCCTTCATCTCGTCCGTCAAGCTGATGACCTTGGGCAGCAGCGTGCTCAACACGCTCACCAAGCAGCAGATGTTAATGACCGCGGGGCCCAGCATGTACACGAGCTCCGGGTTGTCCATGCTCTGCAAGACCACGAAGATGGCAACGATGCCGATCAAGAAACTGGTGTACAGACTGATACCGATGAAAAAGGCCTCGTTCATGGCCCCCTTGACGTTCCTGATCCTGTACGCCAAGTAGCAGCCGTAGCCCAGCAGACCGAACTGGACGATGCAGAGCACCATGACCCACATGTCGGTGTTCTCCCCGGCACTGCACGTGACGGTGTATTGGAAAGCCCCGTCCTTGTTGAACTCCTTGACGGTCGGCACGACCGGCGCAATGATGAGGAGAGCGACAATGCTAACGACCTCGATAATCACGAAGACCATGATCCTCGTGAAAATATCAGTCTGGCTGACCTTGACCTTCTTCAGCCTCTTGTTGTTCATCAGCGCGTCGATTCTGTGGGTCTTGGCGAAGATGCTGCCGTACATGCCCATCAATCCGATGCCAGTGATCAGCAGGCTGATGCTGCACATGGACGAGGTGTTGTTGTCGGGCAGCAGCAGCAAGGTGCCAACCGACGCAATGACTCCACCGGAGGCGGAGGAAATATGGAAGATGGGTTGGGTGAGCCTGACGACGGCGTACTTGCCGTTGGTCTGGTACCAAAAGATGGCGAACAAGCACGCGAGCAAGTTGATGATGGCAGTGATGTACACGATGCTGCAGGGCGAGCGAAGCGAGGGTTAGAGGAGCGGGAGGAGGGCACGCACATGTGCGAGCAAAGGGGGCGGCGGTGGAACAGAGGGCAGCGCCGTTTGCGAGCGTAGAGAGCGCCGTTTGTGAGCGTGGAGAGCGCCGTTTGTGACCATGCCACGCCAAGATCAGCCGTTTGCGAGCTGGGCGGGGAGGGGGAGGGGAGGAGCGGGGGCGCGTGCAGCTCGCTCTCAGCAACGCACAACCAACACCCCTCGCGCTCTTTGTGGCTCGCGCCTTCTCACCCGGCCGATCCAAACTCCCACTGCGTCCTGTGCATCTCGCAAGCGTCGCCCATGAACATGCTGAAGCCTGCGCCACAAGCGCTTTCTCCGGATCCGTAGTCAATCACCAAGTCCGCCCACCCACTATCAACGAAGTCGTCGACCTCAACCGGCTTGCACTCGCAGGTCAGAGTGGAGTTGTTGCACGTGCCAAACCCACTGCAGGCCTTGCCGTTGCACACGTTCGACGTGCCCGTCAAGTCTTGCATGAATGTCGTACTTCCGGCCGCGCAGAGAGCGAGAGATTCGTCCGTCGAGGGGCAGGTGAGCTCGGTCTCGCCAGACGACCTGAAGATGCGGCACTCCTGGCAGTCGGCACCGCACTCGGCCTCGCCGGCCCAGCGGCTCGCGAAATCGTTGACCTCGCCGGTGCACGTGCCGAGCTCGAGGCCAACGATGATGTTGTAAGGACTGACGGCATCCATGTACTTCTGCATCATGACCTCGAGCTGCTCGCCGAACTCGTTCATGTTCTGGCCCTGGTCGAAGTTGAAGTCGTCGCCTCCGCCGGCGATGAAGTTGTTCGTGCCGACCTTGTAGTACAGCTGGGCCTCAACCTTCTGCCAATTTCCCGTGCACACGCCCGCGGTTGGGTTGGTAACCGCGTTGAAGATCCTGTCCCAAACACCGCAGACCTCCATGGACACGATCTTGTTGCCGTCGGCCGCAAGCGGGTTCCACACGTAGCGCATGCCGGCGACCTGCCGAGCGAAGACAGTGTTAAAGATGAAATTGGCGGATGAGTGGCGTGCTTTGAGCGGCGCGTTTTGAGCCCAAACACATGTGTGAACAAAGGAGCATCGGTGCGAACAAAAGGCGCTGGGAGAGCAGCGTGTTTTGAGCAGCGTGTTTTGAGCAGCGCGTTTTGAGCAGCGCGTTTTGAGCAGCATGTTCCTCAAACCAGCGTGTTCCTCACAGCATGCTCCTCGCTGGTCGTTAGTTCCTCGCCGGTAGTTAGTTCCTCGCCGGTCGTTTTGATCTCGCTAGCCTTCCCTGGCCGCGCTGCTCGCTTCGCATCGCTTCGCTTGCCTCACCTGCAGGAACTTGCCCTCGCCGTCGTTAGGAATGTACTCGGCCACCGAGTGCTCCATGATGGTCCTGAGATCGGTGCCCTTCAAGTTCACAGTGGCGAGAGTATTCTGATACCTGCGAGCGAAGCGATCGTGAGCGAGGGTTGATAGTGAGCGAGGATTGAACAATGCTTGTATGAGTATATGGCTTGTGTGAGTATATGGCTTGTGTGAGTACACGGGCTACGTACGGGAACACGTCGATGAGATCGCCCTTGGTGACGTCTCCAACGGTCAAGGAAGATCTGATGCCGCCGCCGTTACCGAGGGCGAGCGTGCAGTCCTTGCACTCCATCATCATGGCGTTAGTCGCAAACCTGCCCATGGGCATGTCGCTGTGGCGGACGCCGTACACCTTCCACCAGGCATCGCCCTTGAAGCACGTCCCTTTAAAGCAACAGGCCGCGGTCTCGTGGTACTCCCCAGTGTCGGCGTCCTTGCTGCAAGTGGCTACGAAGTCATCTCCGTGGGGGCCGAGGACGAACCCATCGGCTGTTTCGGCATCAGTCAGGGGGCGGACCGCACCTGCCATCTCTTCCTCTTCGGTAACTTCGGGGGCTTTCATGCCGACGCCCAAGTCCTCGCCGTCTTCCTTGCTACCATCAACAGCCACGGCAGTCGATCCCTGCACGAGCGCCTTGAAGTTGACCTCCAAATAAACCGCCTCCTCCCTGACCTTGTCCCAAGTGTTGAACGGGTCGACCGTCGCGTCGTCGTAGTGCACGCCGTCGCCCGAGTCGGCGAGGTACTCGTCGCTGGTCTCGTTCTTGCCGAACGAGAGCTTGTACGAGTTGGACACGTCAGCGTTGAAGCTCTTGATCTCGCCGGCGGCGTCAAAGGTGATCTCGTGGCGGCCGATGCGGCGCCCGAAGTGCCCGGAGCTTATCTGGTGCACCACCTTGCCGCCAGGACCGGCCCTGACCGTGGGGTACGGCGTCTCGCTGTCTCCAGCCTCTCTGTTGACGTGATTCCCGCTAACAATGATGTCAATGCCAGCAACGGTGGCGGCGAGCTGCTGGTTCTCCTCGTCTTGCAGCTGGGGACACACACACAGTGTGAACAAAGGAATTGCGAGGAACAAAGGAGGTGCGGAGGGGCACACACAATGTGAACAAAAGAATTGCGAGTTGTATGTGTGGGCATATTGCTAAGTGTATGCTCAGTGTGTGTCGCGTGCAGTCTTTTCGGCTCACCTGGGACAAAGCAATGATAATCTTGCAGTCGGGGTGGTCGGTCTGGAGGGCGGTGATGGCCAGGGCCGCCGCGGCCTTGTAGTCGTACAGCGCGAGGAGCGGGCCGGGGGAGGCGATGGAGAAGAGGTCGGTGGGGACGAAGCCGAGGAGGCCGATCTTGCGGCCGCCCTTGACAATGACGTCGTACGGCTTGACGCAGTTGACGGCGTTCTGCTTCTTGCAGTTGTTGATCGGGTCGTTCTCGATGTTCATGTTGGTGATCGTGGTCACGATGGAGGGCGGGTGCGCCTGCAGGAAGTTGAAGTACTCAATAGAGCCAGAGAAGAACTCGTTGGAGCCAGCGCCCATGCCGTCGTACGCCATGTTCTCCAGGTACTTGACGTCGCTCGCGCCCTTGTAGTTCGCGTACCACAGCGACCCGAAGAAGTAGTTCCCAGAGTCGAGCAGGAGGGTGTTGTCCGCGCCAACTTCAGCCCTAGTCTTGAGAATGTAGTTCGTCCTCGCTATAAAAAAACAGGTGTGAGGAGGGAGAGGGAGGGAGGGAGGGTCTCGAATGTGCCCGCGTGTTCACAAACATCGCTCATCACTGCGGGTGCCTTGGGTGCTGCATCTCTTCACTCGTCGGCCAGAACTCGTCCGCCAGAACTCGTCGACCAGAACTCATTGGCCAGAACTCATTGGCCAGAACTCGTCGGCCATTCACTCGCTCTTCGCGCCATGAGCTTACGCCGCAAACTCCCCCATTCACAAAACGTAAACAGCACTCTTACCTGCCACTCCACCATGACAGCCACCGACGTACTCGGACGGTCGCTCGAGGATGGAGGTAGGGTCCGTCGGGCTCTCGAGCACGCAGTCACCCGACCAACGAGTGATGGGCATCACGCGCCCGCGCACGTCGTTCGTGTGGAGGATGGTGAAGGTTACATCACCGGAGGGGGCGGGTTGGGTGCACTCAGAGGTCACGTAGCCCTGGAAACACAAGGGTGAGAGGTGGCGCACACAATGGGGGGGGCGACGGGGGGGAAACGGGATGCTGTTGAGGAGCTGGGGGATCATCCGCGATCGCGAGGGGCAGGATCTGCAAAGAGGCCAGATGCTAAGAGATGCACTGGTCGGGGTGGGGGGGTGGGCTCACCTGGTCGCACGGCTCCACATCAGCGAACGATAAACCGCACTCGCTGGCGGAGGAGGACCTGAGGAGGCCCGCGAGAAGGGAGAGTGCAGCAACCTTCATGAGGGAAGGAGATCAGAAATGAGGCTGTGTTAGGCGAGATCGGGTAGTGTGAGCAATAAATGAGCAAGGTACAGTTCTAACAGCAGATGGCTGAGAGGCTAACGGCAAATTTAGAGAATTTGACGAGAAAAGAAGAACATTTGTTGTGAAAGTTGTACGTTTTACACGTAGTTATACTACGTGGTTGTTGTATTTCTCCGTCTCCGCCGTGAATCCCAGACCGGCTGCGTCCCTCACGGCGGGAACCCACTGCTCTGACTTGGTGCCCGCTGTGTCGACGGCCTTGGCGCGGGTCTTCTTAGGGTCACTCGTGAAGCCAACTCTGGCATTCTCCATTGCGAAGCTATTGCAAGCGTGGGTTGTGCGCGCGTGGGTTAGCGCGATGTTTGCGGGGGCGATGGAGGGGAAAGTCGTTGAGTTTGTCCTCAATTTTCACTATTGGCGCCCTTCTGAACGTCTGGGGCGCACGCATAGCGCTGGTCGCCGATCGCGCCAGTACGTGCGAGCTACTGTATATAGCATAACCGAACCATCCAACTTTCCCCCGCCCTTCGAACTCACCTCGGCTCGACTATGTCTTTATTCCCTCCCCCCTCCTTACCGAGCCCCTCCCCCTTCTTCCACCCCATGCTCTGCAGCATCTTGTGCCCTTTCGATCTCGAATCAAGCGGCCTCGCAAGCTGAAACTTGCGAATTTCGCGCACAGCCGCACGTGTGGGCGCGCCGCGCATGTCAGCCTCGCCTCCGTTCCGCGCAACGACCTTGTCCAAGACAATCCCTTGTAGGGGGGGTGCCGGAGGCAGTGCGACGGGTAACACGACGGGACGAGCACCCGCGGTCGAGGACACGATCGGCCACGGTGCGGTAGGACACTGGTTGGTGGAGTGGCGCGACGAGCCGCAGGTGTAGCACGAGCTGTCGGTGGCGCTTGCGTGCTCCACGCTGGACGAGGCGAACTCCCTCTTCACGAGCTTTGCGTGAATGCGGTCGGCGTGGTTGTTGATTATCTTTATCGGGGAGCAGAGAACTGATGTGGGTGAGCTTAGAGGAGCAGCGAGTGTGTGAGCGTGAGCGGCGAGGGTGAGCGTGAGGAGTGGAGGTGTTTGCTTGTCGCTCGTTTGAAGATTTGCAGTATCGCAGAAAGGGCGGCAGGGGGCGGCCGTACCAGCTCCAGTTGGTCAGCTAGAGGAGTGGGAGACGGTGCTTGAGCAGCGCGTGGTTGGCGAGGATTGACAGCTCTCGCGTAGATGCCTCACTCGTTGCTTAGTGGTGCTTGTTGAGCGTCGCGCTGTCGGCGAGATGGCGATTTTCGCCGATCATCATAAGCTGCGACGGCCGCTACTCACTACCCTATCCGCTCACCCGCTTCATCCTGACACCCCCGACCTACCGGTTATCCGACCCTAGTCGCCTACAACGCGCATCTCCTTCCTTCTTCCCATTATCGACACCGGCTAAAGCACCAAAGCACCTTTCCGACATGCGACTCCTCCTCCTCTCCCTCTCCCTCCTCCTCCACTACAGCACAGCCTCCAACAACTTTGCAGTAATTGTTAACACTTCCCGCTACTACTTCAACTACCGGCACGCCGCCAACGCTCTGGCCGTGTACCACTCAGTCAAGGCTCAGGGCATCCCCGACTCCAACATAATCCTCATGCTCGCCGACGACATGCCGTGCAACGCGCGCAACACGATACCCTCGCAGATGTTTACGTCCTCAGACTACACGCAGAACTTGTACAAGGACGTGGAGGTGGACTACAGGGGCTCCGAGGCGAACGTTGAAAACTTCATTCGAGTCCTCACCGGCCGCACCTTGCCCGGCACGCCGCCGTCCCAAACGCTGCCGACCAACGAAAACTCAAAGATCCTCCTCTACCTCACCGGCCACGGCGGCGACGAGTTCCTCAAGTTCCAAGACTCCGAAGAGATCGCGTCCAACGACTTCGCCGCCACCTTTGCCGAAATGTACCTCAAGAAGCGCTACCAGTCCATGATCTTCATCGTCGACACGTGCCAAGCCGGAACTCTCGCCGCCCAGATGTCCCAGGCCGCCACGCCCGACATTTTCTTCATCGGATCGAGCCGCAAGGACGAGAACTCGTACGCGCACCACGCAGGTAAGCCAAGAAGTGACACAAGAAGTGACACAAGAAGTGACACAAGAAGTGACACAAGAAGTGACACAAGAAGTGAGACAAGAAGTGACACAAGAAGTGAGCCAAGAAGTGAGCCAAGAAGTGACACAAGAAGTGCGCGAGAACGCGACCACTGTTAGGGCTAAGGTCACCACGCAACAAGCGAGCGAGCCGGTCGTTTACGCGTTCAAGAAAGCACGTGGAGTGCAGGCGCGGAGTGCAGGCGCTCATTCTGAACCACTCCTCGCACGGCGCGCCTGCTCAACGTGCTTTGTTCGCACACGCGTGCTTACCTCCTTCTGACCACTCCTCGCCAAACGGCGCGCCTGCTCAATGTGCCTCAACGTGCTTTGTTCACACACGCGCGTGTACCTCCTTATTCACACGTTCGTGCTCACACTGTTCGTGCTCACACTGTTCGTGCTCACACTGTTCATGCTCACACTGTTCGTGCTCACACTGTTCGTGCTCACACTGTTCGTGCAGACCCGCACCTCGGAGTCGCCGTCATCGACCGCTTCACGCACATTATGCTGGAGTTCTTCGACAAAGCCTACACCCCCCTCTCGACCATGGCCGACTTCCTCTCCTACGTCAACAAACCCAAGCAGCTCCGAGCGAACCTGGCCGTCGCCTCCTTCTTCCGCACCGCCTTACCGAAAGACATCTTGTTGGCGGACTACTTCTCCAACAAGGTCCGAGCCGTGACGGTGGGCGCCGACGCTTACGATATCGAGCCCTACATCGAGCCCGCAACGCCCCCCCCCGTGCCCCCCCCCCCCGCCACCAACTCGTCGAAACCAACCTCGCCCCCCACTGCGCAATCGACGCCACCGCCCGAACCAGCGCTAGTCGTGCAATTCGCCGCTCTCTTCCTGGTCGCCGGCTTCTTATCCTTCCTCGTTCCAAGCAAGTCGAAGAAGAAAGAATAACATCTTAGATCCTTCTATTTCGACGTACCACGCGCTACCCTACGTGTACAACCTCCCAACGATTGCCCCAGAATCTGTGAGGGAACGCACGCAAAGGTCTCTTGTCTCGAAGAGCCAGTTCTAACCAGAAACTGTTCGTCTCTACCTGCCACGCAAGCCCAGGTACACATCAAGGCTCCCAGGGCTTCCCCGCCCTCTGCTGCTACACTGCCAAAGAGGTGTGCCATACACATGTGTGAACAAAGAGGGCGGCGTTTTGATCGCGAATAGCGCGTTTTGAGCAGCTCTCTTCTCAAACTGCACGTGGCGGGCGAGCGAATGGCGCGGTTTGAGCCGCTCGTAGCGCGTTTTGGGCCGCTCGTTTCTCAAACTGCTCGTGACGGACTCGCGAATAGCGCGTTTTGAGCCACTCGTAGCGCGTTTTGGGCCGCTCGTTTCTCAAACTGCACGTGACGGGCTCGCGAATAGCGCGTTTTGAGCCCCTCGTAGCGTTTTGGGCCTCTTACGGTGACTTTTGTTGCTACCAAGGACAGGCTTGACCAAGGACAGGCACCTGCGCGACAGTCATGCCGACCTCAGACCGTTAGCTAGCAGCCCCTCCGTTCGCAACAAAGTGAGTGAGCTTTCCGTTTTACAGCGTGGCGATAAATCGAGTTCAAGAGCGATATTAAGAATTTTAACCCACCTGAACTCTCGTACCAGTTATTGTCTTTAGAGCTTAAATGCCAGCCCCCTCCCCCCCTCCCCCCGACTCCCCCGACTCCCCCGCCTCCCTCTCCACCACCAAAGCCAAGTTAATAGAAGCCCGGATGCTTTCTGAGCAAACTTCAGCAAGTCTCCCACCTAGTGAATTACCACCTCCTAGCGAATGCGAGGACGCTATTAAAATCGCGTACGATCTGGGCGCGTCGAGCGCTTCCGTTGGAGGGAGTCCCGGCCGGCGATTCGAGGACGACGCTACGTCGGTTTTGAAGGAGATGGACGAGAGTTTGAGCAACTTGGAGGACTGGAGGGTGAAGGCTGCAGGTGAGTGAGGAGGGAGGGTTGAGGGAGTGGAGGCGGAGGGGCGAGAGATGAGAGCACCGCAAGATTTACCAGCCGGTGTTCTTGCGACCGGTTGATGTGAACGCGATCGGCGAAAGCGAAGGGCGAAAGCGACAGGCGAAAGCGACAGGCGAAAGCGACAGGCGAAAGCGACAGGCGAAAAGCGACCTTTTCAGAACGACCGGCTCACTGTACAGCCCAACGCGAGCGGCATAAAACGACCGGCTTGGAACGGCCGGCTTGGAACGGCCGGCTCGGAACGCCGCTGTACAGCCCAACTGCTAGGGTTCGCGATCGCGATCGGTATAAAACGACCGACTCAGCACGCGCTTCTAAAACGACCTGCTCAAAATTGCCGGCAGCAGCAATACCCTCAGCTCTCCCGCTTGCTCTCTCATCCCCCGCTCGCTGACACTCTCCCGCTCTCGCAGAGGAGAAGAAGTCGCTCGTCAAGATGCTGGAGGAAGGAGAAGGAGTCGTGGACGAGGGGGTCGAGCGAGATTTAACCTTGTTGGTCGGCAGCGAGAACGTGACGCCGCGCGACAACTCCAACGTTCTTACGCTGCTGGGGGAGAGGGAGAATCGGCTGCCGGCGGTGCCGACGAAGTTGGACGGGATTGACACGAGTGAGGACAAGTTGAATGCGCTTAGAGTGCAGGTGAGGCGAGCTGAGCGATGCGAAGAGTGCAAGCAGGAGGAAAGGCGGCACACACGCACGGCTTCCGATCCACGGCTTCCGATCCACGGCTCCCTCACCACGGCTCCCTCACCACGGCTCCCTAACCCCCTCGCTTAGCTTACGGTGTCGGAGATACACACCAGCAGCGCTAGTACGGTCGAATCTAGCGGAGTTGGCGACAAGGCGACTGCTATGATGGAGAAACTGCAGGCGGAACTGGCGGCGATGGAGAGTGACATGGCGACGATTACGGCGCAGGCGACGCCGAGGGGGGATTTGGAGGAGGTGCTGAGGAAACTTGACGAGCTTGATGCTCTTGAGGAACATGTTGACGACATTGTGACAGAGGTGACTAAATAGAAGCTCTTGCATGCAATTGTGCCTAACAATTAGAGTTCACAGTGTCATCAAATGATGGTCGCAGTCGCCGGCGGGATGGGCGGCACGGTCGTCGCCGCAGCAGCCCCACCTCCCCCAGTCTGCTTCTTCACCTCCGCAACCAACCCGTTCACCTTCTCCCCGATCTTCGCGTCCTCGATGCCCTTGGCGATGGTATCCTTGGCGCTGGTGAAGGCGGGGCCGGCGTTCGTCTTGACGTGAACCTGGACGTTGGGGGGTGAGAAGGGTGATGTTGGGGGCAGTGTAGCGCGTTTTGAGCCGCGAGTAGCGCGTTTTGAGCTCCGGAAGACGACCTGCTCAAAGCGACCTGCCTCATGCGCTCTTCAAACGCGCTCTTCAGGTCCGAGCTGCATGTGCCTGCCCGTGGCTTGCGCTGTCCGTGGCTTGCGGCTCGGTGTCGGCCGTGTCACTCACAAAAGCCTCCGTCGACTTCGCCCCAATCGTCTCCAACACCGGTCCCGTGTTGGTCTTGATGCTCTCAATCCCCGCCACCGCCCCCTTACTAATCGTGTCGCCAACCACCATCATACCGCCACACACATTCGTCGCCCCCGTACTCATCGTGTTGTACGCATCACTCTCCTTCGCCTTCGTGACACTCGTGCTAATCTGCGTCGTGACGCCATTCACCATCGAGTTCTGGTTGATCTCCGCAGCCTTAGCGGACAGGACGCCGCCGAACCACGAGAGAGACGCCATGGCAGTCGCGGTTCCTCGACGCAGCTTCTCCATCGGCACCACGTTGTCCAGGGAACTCTTGTCGTCGTCGCCGTCACTCTGCAGGGGGGAGGTTAGGGAGGGGCAGAGGGGAGAGATGAAGCAGGCGAAACAGTGGCAGCAGCGCAAACAGCGGCAGCAGCACAAACAGCGGCAGCAGCACAAACAGCGGCAGCAGCACAAACAGCGGCAGCAGCACAAACAGCGGCAGCAGCACAAACAGCGGCAGCGGGACAGGTCGCCTTCCCATTCCCATAACAAATTTACGCAGCACCCCATCCCTCATCACCCCCATTCTCTCCCCATCCTCTAGAATCTCACCTCATCATCCTCAAAGTTCCCGTTGGGCGGGTTGGGAGGTAGATCGGCGGACTGGGAGGGGATGCCGAACTCGTCGTCGAGCGACATGGCAGTTGCGGTGTCGATTGCGGAAGGGTCGGAGAGCATGTGAGGGCTGGGGAGTGTTAGTTTGTTTGAAGGTGGATGAGAAGTGAAGGGATGTAGAGAGCTTCAGAGTCGGGATTAAGCGGTAAACGGATCACGGTAAGTAGGCTAGCGGGAGTTCAACGTTACCAAGTCAACGGTGTGGCGTCTCTGTCTATCTCTTGCGAGCTCACCTGTATTCTGTCGCCGTTCTCACCGTTCGCTTTCTGCAACTTTCTCGAACGCGCACTGCTCGAGCACTGGTACGCTAATTTCCACCAACCACACGCTGCTTCACCGCCATCCCCTACTCCGTTACTAGCTCCTCTCTTACTCAGCGCGCGACGTGAGCGACGTGGAGGACGTGGAGGACGTGGAGGACGTGGAGGACGTGGAGGACGCCGATTTCTAGTTCAAAGGAGGAGATTGCGGTGGAGAGGAGCTTGTTCATGCACTGATTCCGCGAGGAATGGGACGAGGCTGACTTGCGCATGGACGAGCTGGATAATGACGAGGTCTTCGAGGAGGCGACCTGGGCAAACGGAGATGGATGGCCTTGCGTTGCTTGCATCGCGCGCTTTAATGGACCCTTGCCACTGCTCTTGCGAGTTTTGACGGTGACGGGGTGACACACGGGGGACTAGGTTCTTGACCACTACTACAATGTCTGCCGCCCATGGGTATACCCCAACAGAAGGACGAGGCGCTCGCAGCGAAGGACGAGGCGCTCGCAGCGAAGGACAAGACGATCGCATCCCTCGTCGGC
>Ga0307985_10001872_pt1 | contig 11915 bp, 7 predicted proteins | sample EllFjometageno80_FD_203155 | JGI IMG/M metagenome (GOLD analysis project Ga0307985, IMG submission 203155) | Marine microbial communities from Ellis Fjord, Antarctic Ocean - #80 | ecosystem: Environmental > Aquatic > Marine > Unclassified | place: Southern Ocean | collected 2014-10-09 | reverse complement strand
TGCGGCTTTTAGAGCAAGCAAAGGCAGAAGCACAAAGCCTGACCTGAGATTTACTGGGCAGATGATGAGTGCAATGACTGTAAAGTCGAACAGCAGAGAAGCTGAGATTTACTTTACAAGAGCAGAGGAATCAAAGAAGGCGGCAATGAACAATAAGAAGCGACCGTTCTTTGGGTTCAGTAGGTCGGAAGAAAGGAAGCTGGGCAAAGTGTTTTTTAGGGCGTTGAAATGAGCATAAGAGAAAGCATTGCGGCTAACATGGTAAGCACCCTACAAGGGGTGACCTCGCCTGTTGCGATTAAGTACGTTACAAGACAGCCGTTTGATTTTGATAAGTTATCAAGCGCACAGTTTCCAGCTATCCTTGTAAGGAGTAGCACAGAGAATAGGGAAGATAGTACGATAGGCGGGTCAATATCGACGCGCATGGCTACTATAGATTATGATTTAATTTGTTACGTTAAGGGAGGGTCTATAGATACGGCTCGAAATAACGTGATCGAAGCTATTGAAGAGGGTCTTGATGTTGATAGGTTAAGGGGCGGCAACGCTCTGGATACTCAGGTAGTAAGCATTGAGATAGACGAAGGTTCTATTGACCCCATTGGTGGGGTTATTATGACAATCCGTGTTGTGTACCAATACACTCGCGGCACAACTTAACTTAAATAAGGTAAAATATCATGGCGACTCAAACAGGCGCATCTGGAGTAGTAAAAGTTCAAGTATCGGGTACCGCTGTAGCCGTGGTTGGAGAAGTAAGATCATTCACATTTGATGGTTCAGCAGACACTATTGAAGATTCAGTGATTGGAGATTTAGCGAGAAGCTATAAAGCAGGATTGAAAACGAACACAGTATCAGTTGAATGCTACTGGGATGAATCAGACGCACAGCAGTTAATACTAGACGAAGGTACCGTAGTTGATTTCGGCATCTATCCTACTGGGACAGGCTCTGGCGAAACTTGGTTTTCTGGCGGCGGTGTTGTTACATCTCGCTCTATCACTGGCTCTTTTGACGGAATGGTTGAAGCAAGTTTTACCATTCAATGCAGTGGAGCCGTAACTGAAGCACAAGTATAAGGGGATTAAACTATGGGATTAGCTAAAGACTTACGAAGCAGAAGAACAGTAGAGGCTAGAGAGGTTCTAGTCCCTGCGTGGGGTGATGACGCTGGAGATTTTAAGATGTATTGCAGGCCAATAACCTGTTATGACTTAGATCAACTTCAGAAGAAGCACCCCAATTTTCTTCAGAATACCACTGTGGGTGCGATGGTAGATTTAATCTGCATGAAAGCAATCGATGAGGGCGGCAGTAAGCTGTTCAATTCTGGCGAGGATAGAATAGATTTGATGGGAGAGGAAACTGTAGTTATCTCTGACATAGCAAACCAGATGTTCAGTGAGATTGAGTCCGTGGAGTACGCAGAAAAAAACTGAGAAGCGATCAATCAAGGATGAATTTGTTAGGGTTGGCTGATCGCCTACACATTACGATAGAAGAAGCAGAACAAATGTCCGTCAGTCACTTTAACGAGTGGCTGGCATACTTTCAAATAGCGAGCGAGAGCAATGGCTGAAAATGTAAACATTAAGATCAGGGCTTTTGATAAGACTAAGAAAGGTTTTGGTTCTGTCACCGCTGGTTTGAAAGGTATAACCAAGTCTATTTTCAGTATGCGAACCGCTTTGGTTGGTGTTGCTGGTGTTGCTGGGTTTGGGTATTTAATTAAAAGCTCTTTGACTGCCTCCGATTCCTTAGTTAAAACGGCATCCAAGATCGGCACAACGGCTGACTCTCTCGCTGGGTTACGTCATGCCGCAGAACTCACTGGCGTTGCCACTACAACGATGGACATGGCTTTACAGCGGTTCACTCGACGAACAGCGGAAGCCGCTAAAGGAACAGGTGAAGCTAAAGGCGCTATCAAAGAATTGGGTATCGATGCTCAAGCTCTGAACAGAATGCCCTTAGATGAAAGAATGCTTGTCCTTGCTGATGCTTTTGGTAATGTTGCCAGCGAATCTGATAGATTAAGGTTAGCGTTCAAGCTGTTTGACTCTGAAGGTGCCGCGCTTGTCAACACGTTAGGCAAGGGTCGTAAAGGTTTAAATGATATGCTAATCGAGGCGAAAGCACTCGGTCTAGGTCTATCTGATAATGCGGCTAAAGGTGTAGAAGCCGCCAACGATGAATTCACAAAACTACATGCTTTGTTCACAGGCATGACGCGACAACTTTCAGCCGCTCTTGCACCCGCTCTTGGTTATCTAACATCCACGTTTAAGGCTTTTATATTAACCAGCATAGAAGCTAAAGGTGGCGTTCAGAACTTCGCAAGATCATTAGCGGTCAATATGTTGGAAGCCGTCAAGGTGACATTGCAAGGGTTAGAGGATTTAACCAACGGTGTTATTGATGTTTTCAACTCAGCTATTCACGCTAAAAACCAGTTTAATAATTTCTTTCTAGGCGGTAAAAAAGACGCTGAAGGATACAGAAAAGAACTTCAAGCAATTAAGCAACAGATTGAAGATACAAAGAATAACAGCACCATGAATGTCAGCAAGCAACTTGAAGTTGTTGACCTTCTTAATGGTAGGTATGAAACCACGCTTTCCTTGTATCACGAAATGCAAGACCAAGAGAAGAAGATTGGTCACGTTAATTTCGCTGGCCGCTTGATTGAAGGTATGGACGGAGCGATTGCTTCACTGTCAACATTCTCTGACGTTGCTAATTTCGTCTTACCTGATCTAAGTAAGCAAGTCGGAACGGTTCATCAAAGTTTTGAAGATTGGAGTAAAGCCTTACCATCTATGGAAGAGAACCTAGCCAGCCTAACCAAACAAGGTTTGAATGGTTTGACTGACGCTTTAGCCGCTGGCATTACTGGTGCGGCTAACTTCGCCGACGCGATTAAGTCAATGGCTAAATCTGTTGTTGATAGCTTAATCAAGATGCTCATTCAAAAGTATATTGTTGATGCCGCATTTGGGTTTATTACTACTGCTTTCAGTAAAAGTGGCACAACACCCAGCACAGGGATCAATAACATATCAAGCATCATGAACGGACTTACTGGAGAGCAAGCCATTGGTGGGTCTGTCCAGAATGGCGGTTCATATCTAGTAGGTGAGCGTGGCCCTGAAATCTTTAGCCCCAATGCTTCTGGTTCTATTATCCCGAACAATAAGATGGGCGGCGGGAGTGGTGTTACAATCAACCAAACAATCAACGTCACTACAGGTATTCAAAGCACAGTAAGAGCAGAGATCGTTCAGCTAATGCCTCAGATAGCTCAAGCGGCTAAAGGCGCTGTTGCAGATGCTAGATTGCGTGGTGGCAACTTCTCTAAAGCATTAGTGGGAGCATAATCAATGCCTTTATCTTTTCCATCGGTGGGTGTTCAGAGCATGTCTATGCGATTACGCAGAGTCGTCGCTGTCGCTGAATCACCTTTTACATTAGACACTCAAGTATATGCTCACCAAGGCGCACGATGGGAAGCAGAGGTTTCATTACCTCCATTAACTTATGCTGAGTCAAGATCAGTTGAAGCGTTTATTGTTGGCCTTAAAGGGCGTGAAGGTACGTTTACTTTCGGAAACCCTTTACATACAAGCACAGCAACAGCTACTACGTCAGGCACAACTGCAATCAGAGCAGAAGCCTTGACTACTACAGCGGGTGGATCAGCAGTTACAGCAGGAACCTATTTTCAGTTAGGCACCTATCTTTATATGGTGACATCTGACAAAGCATCTGGCGCAGGAACTTTAAACTTCCAACCACCTTTACGAGAAGCTATTGCAAGCGGCCAGTTGTGTGATTTTACTCTACCTAAAAGCCTTTGGCGTATGGCTTCCAATGATGTCGGTTGGTCGGTCAATGAAGCGTCGATGTACGGCTTTAGCTTTGCTTGTGTAGAAGCCTTATGAGCAGAACCCTAACCACGGCTATGCGCGATGAAACCATCGCCTCGGTTGTTCGCCCTGCTTACTTTGTGCGAATGATATTTGATTCTGGTGAATCACCTAACGTATTAAACATTTGGTCTGGCGTGGGTGATCTTACCTATGGCGGGAATACCTATACAGGCGTTGGTGACCTATTATCTATCAGCGAGATAAAGGAAACGTCTGACATATCAGCGGCAGGCATTAACGTATCCATCACTGGCATTAAATCCTCGTTTGTCGTGATCGCTAAAAATCACGAGTATCAGGGTAGGCCGCTTACTGTTTCATTAGGCGCGTTTGATTCGGTTGGTGCGCTTATCGCTGACCCAGTAATCTTGTTTTCAGGATTCATGGACACAATGATTATTGCTGAGAATGCAGAATATTCAACGATCACTGTATCTGTTGAAAACAAACTGATTGCGTTTGAGCGATCAAAGGTTAGGCGTTATACGGCAGAAGATCAGAAGATAGACTATCCAGCAGACAAAGGCTTTGAGTTTGTAACAGCAATTGTGCAGAAGGATATTCTGTGGGGTCGGCCAACATCGACAGGTAGTGGTAGTGACGGTAACGATGGTAGCGGAGCTAATCCGACGCAACGCCATTAAATGAAAATAGCTCACGAATGTTTGGCGAGTGTGAAAGAGGACATCAAGCCTCTACTAGAAACACACTGGGAAATGGTTGCCCTTAATCAAGGCAAGATAAAACTCAATCCCAACTGGGAAGAATATGCCCGATTAGACGCGGCTGGAATCTTGCGCGTGTTCACTGCTAGATTTGATGGCGAGCTAGTGGGTTATTGTGTGCTAGTTATGAGCCGCAGTATTCATTACCAAGATCATATCTTTGCCAACAACGATGTCACCTTTGTATTACCTGAATATAGATCGGGCGCTACAGGCTATCATCTGCTAAAATTCGCTGAAGATTACTGTCGTGACAATGGCGTATCATTAATGAACGTCAATACTAAGGTTCACATTCCTTTCGATGACTTACTGATAGGGATGGGTTTTGATTTAATAGAACGCATTTATTCAAAATGCTTTAAGGATTAAATAATGGCAATTGCATTAATAGCAGGACTGGCTTCAATGGCAAGCGCCTTTCTTTTAGAATTGGGCGTTGCTTGGTATGTTGCTTTTGCCGTAGGTGCTGGCCTGTCAATGGTGTCACGCGCCTTAATGCCATCCCCAGATTTGGGCGCTCAGATGGGTGGCCGATCTGTCACAACAAGAGAAGCCGCGCATTCGAGAAAGATCGTTTATGGCCGCGCTCGACTAGGCGGTAATATCGTCTACCTAGAATCCACAGGAACAGATAACAAATACCTTTGGTTAGTGGTAGCTGTTGCAGGCCACGAGATCGACGCTTATGAAAGTCTCTGGTTTAATGATGAGAAGATTTGGGAAGCTGGTAGTTATATCGGCAATTGGGGAACCTATGTCCAAGTAGGCTTCCATAAAGGAGATCAAACAGCCGCAGACTCTGCATTAGATGCCGCGTCAACCAAGTGGACTAGCGCACACATCTTGCATGACACCGCTTATATGGTCGTTAAACTGACCTATGATCGGGATCAATTCGGTGGTGGATTACCTAACATCTCAACCATCATACGCGGCAAGAAAGTTCTTAACCCAAATGGAGGCGTAACCGCTTGGTCACAAAATCCTGCTCTTTGTATTTATGACTATCTTCGTGATACAAAATACGGTCTAGGCGAGACAACTGATAACATCTTAACAGCGTCAGTGAACACGGCTAAAGGCGTTTGTGATGAAGCCATTACTTTGGCCGCTGGTGGAACTCAGCCTCGCTATACGATAGATGGCGTGATAGATACGGCAGGGTCTTTGAAATCCAACATTGAGTTGATGACTGGAGCAATGGCTGGCCGATTAGTCTATTCAGGCGGTCAGTTTGAAATCCATGCGGGTGAGTATATTGCACCCACTATTACGGTAGATGAATCGCAGATAGTAGGCGAGATAACTGTTCAAACTAAGCAGTCCAGAAGATCGGCATTTAATGGCGTAAAGGGGGTGTTCCTCAGTTCCGACGATAATTATATATTGGCAGACTACCCCGCTCAAGTATCTAAGACAGTGGCAGGGTCTTTTGAAGTTGGTAAGCGATACCAAATAGTCACCCTAGTTAATGGCGGTAGTTCAACAGACTTTACTGCTATCGGCGCGTCTGCCAATACAGTGGGGATTGATTTCACTGCGACAGGGGTAGGGACAGGAACTGGCACCGCATCTTTGTTCTTAGCTCAAGACGGCCATCAAATATTCTTGGATATGGCGCTACCCTTTACGGTTGATAACATTCGCGCCCAGAGGCTCGCTAAACTCGCTCTACTGCGTTCTAGGCAACAAGAAGCGATAACCATACCCTGTAACCTAAGTGCGCTTAGATTCAAGATAGGGGACAATATCAGCGTCACTAATGTTCGCCTTGGATACAGCGCGAAAGTATTTGAGGTTGTCGGTTACTCTATGGGCTTTAGCTCTGACGGCCAGATTGCCGTCAATGTTGAAGCTATTGAAACAGCGGCCTCTATTTGGGATTGGACTACTACCGATGAAGAGGTTTTTCTAGGCGGTGGTGAAGTTGCTTTATATAGCGGCAAAACAGCAGTTGCTCCAACCTCTATCGGTGTCTCAGCAGTTACCTTTATAGCCGCTGACGGAACGACTAACTCGTCGTTTGACGTTACTTGGACAGCATCAGATGATGCGTTTATAGACCATTACGTTGTTGAGTGGAGGCTAAACAGCGCAACCAATTACTTCTCTCAAGATACTCGCTCATCGCCTTTCACTATTAACAGCCTAGAAAGCAGTCAGGTTTATAACGTTAGGGTCAAGGCGATTAATGAGATAGGCGTGTCTAGCTCATATATAACAAGCGATCCAACAGCGGCTACTGATTCCACCGCCCCAGCATTACCCACAAGCATCACAGCAACAGCGGGCTATAAATCAATCAGCCTTGCGTGGACTAATCCCAGTGCCAAAGACTTTAATAATGTCGAGATTTGGCGGTCAGGAACATCTGGTGGAACTTATGTAGAAGTGTCAAACGTGGCTGGTGGTTACAGCGCAAAAGCAGAATACTTAAATGGTGGTCTATCTGACGCAACTGCATATTTCTATAAGTTTAAGTCCGTTGATTTAACTGGCAATAAGACATCAACTACAGACTTCAATAACCAAACCGCTGTAACTGCAACAACCAATGCGGGCGCAGTCGATGGCTTTAATACTGCTGTTGTTTATGGCTATGTTCGATCCGCATCTACCGTTACCAACAAGCCCAGCACTACACGCACATGGACTTTTAGTACGGCTTCATTTGATGTTGATACTCTAGGCAATAGCTTTACCGCAGAAATTCCGTCAGGAACAGATGACATCTATTTCTGTAGTGCAACTGTAACATCACGCGATGCGACTGTTAGTGTAATTGCGGCTAACTGGTCGGCGGCTCAACTGCTTTCGTCCAGTGGTGCTATTGGTAAGTCAGTTTACACGCCATTTGTTTTCAAGCGTTCGTCAAGCTCGCTGAGCGCACCTACTGGCGGCACGTTTAACTTTGGTACTAATACTTTAACGCCACCGACAAGTCCAGATACATGGTATGCGGCTATCCCTAGTGGAACCGATCCTGTTTATGCTTGTAACTTTACATTCGCAATAGCGGGTGATACTGGAACTGTAACTGCAACCACTTGGTCAACACCAGTTATTAGCAGTGAGAATGGTGACGATGCGGTAAGCACCTTTACCTATCCTGTATACCAAAGAAACAGTACAGCACCTACTGTCGCGCCAACAGGCGGGTCATACAACTTCTCAACCAACGCCATTACTGCTCCCTCTGGTTGGTACGATTACATCCCTACAGGGTCAGACCCAGCATACGCCTCTATTGCTAAAGCTCAAATTGCAGGAGCAACAGGAACAGACTCAAGCATAGTTTACTTAGCGCCCACTCTTGCGTTCCAGAATGGCGATAGTGTTACTGGTGCCACTGGCCCAAGAAATGCGTCAGGCTATCTTTACTACTCCGTGTCTCAAGCAGGAGTGCCAACCACCCCAACAGCAACAGGCTACAACTTTGCAACTGGAGCTTTCAGTGGAGGTAGTAGAGTCAACTGGTCAAGAACCGTACCTGAAGCGACAGGTGGAGATCAGCAGTTCTGGGCAAGTAGTTATCTAGTCAGTGAATCGGCATACGGAACGATTGGCAGTATTGTTTTCAGTACCGCATTCTCGTCCATTAATTTTGATGGTTTGGTTACCTTTACGAATTTAAACACAGCGTTAGCGACTGAAGGCGGCAATGTCACAACCATTGATGGCGGCTTGATAAAAGCAGATTCCGTTATCCTTGATGTTGATATAAAAGTTGGTTCAGGCTCTAGCGTTTTCAAGGTCGATAGCGATGGCATCTATTTAGGCAATGAAACCTTTGGCGTCAATGCTCCATTTAGAGTATCACCAGCAGGCACTTTACACGCTACTGATGCAACCATTACAGGCGCGATCACTGCAAACAGTTTAAGTATCGGTTCTAGTGTAACCATTCCAGATGCAAACTTAACAACGACTGTTACTAGCGGTGCGAGTGCTGGAGCCTCTGCATTACAAGACGGCGATACAGGTGTTGATCTTGGACTCAATGACGGAACTATTGGTGGTATCTATATTGATGCCGCTAAACTGTACTCTGGTTCGGCTGGAGGAGTTTATGAAGGCTCAACAACAGGCTTCTATTTAGGTTCAGACGGTAAGTTCAGTCTATCTGATAAGCTCAGTTTTGACTCTGGTGCAACCGATCCAACCTTGTCTATCACAGGCAACCTGATAGCTGATAGCGTTACAGTTGGTACTGGCGCAAACTCTGTCACTATGGCAGGCGGTGCGCCTCCCGCTAGTGGTTTAACTAAGAGATTGTTTACTGGTACGGATGGGGGAGAGAATAAGTTCCTTGTCAACTCAGACGGAAGCGTACACGCCCGAAACATTAATCTATATGATAGCGACAACAACCTAATCTTTTCTAGTCTTGACGGCTTTGAGGCTTTGGCATTAACTCAAATCGCCTCTGGTTCTGAAGGAGTGAAAGTTACTACCTACTCAGAAGCACTCACAAGTGATAGCGGGTTTGTTAAGATTGTTACTGAGCAGACGTCTAACTTCACAGTTAAATGTATTATCAACGTGCCAGCGTGGACAGGTGTGGGTAATTCGACCACATCTGAAGCGGACTCTCTTACTGATGCAGAAAATGATCTGATTAACTCCTTTGACATGATGATCCGTTACAATACGGTCAGTAGTTTTACTAACACTCAAGGAACCCTAGCAACAACAGCTACAGCAGGAGCCAACGACTACACAAGATTCACCATGAATACTGATTACGTTAAAGACAGTGTTTTGTGGTTCTTTGATCCAGAAGGTAATGGTACTTGGAGATCAAGAGCTAATGTCAGGAGCAATCATTTAGATGTAACTGCTAGTGGTCAGATCATTGCTACAGGAACAATCACAGGTTTAGCGGCTGGCACTTACTACTTCAAGACCTTCATGCGCCCTAATGATGGTTCAGGCTATAACACTGGCTCAATTAAGGTTGCCTCTACCAACTCGCGTACCTTCTCTATATTAGACAATACCGCAGATGGTGGTTTCATTGTCAATGATGGTGCTTCTCAAACTGTTGGCGCGGCTGACATAACCTCAGTTACCGCAGGGACTAACTTAAATGGTGGCGGTCTTAGCGGAGGAGTAACACTAAACCTTGATAGCAGTATAAGCCTGACCAACCTTACATTAGGTGGATACTTACGCGGCCCTGCTACGTTTACTATTGACCCTGCCGCTCACGGCGATGATACAGGTACGGTTGTCATAGCTGGTAATCTTCAGGTTGACGGCACTACTACAACTATAGATAGCACAGTCGTTGAGATTGCTGACCTTAATTTCAAGGTGGCTAAGAACGCGACCACTAATTCAATGGCTAACACTGGCGGTCTAACAGTAGGCGGTAGTAACGCTGAGTTGAAGTACATAGCAGTCGGTGACAAGTGGACTATGAACAAGCCGCTTGATATTACTGGTACTGTTACTTCTAGTGGGATGTTGTATATAAATCAACCGAGTTCTAACGCCAACAATGAACTTATTATCATGAGGGCAAATGATGTCTATGCGGATCAAGTATGGGTAGATAACACTGGCTCTATAAGGCTTAGAACTGACAATGGTACTTTTAGTGTCTTTACAGGTGGAGCGGCAAACAGTACATCCGCAAGTGGTTCGACAACTCGGCTTTCTATTGGTGCAACAGGCGCGTTTGATTTCAAAACCAACAACCTAACCAACATAGGCACAATATCAGCAACAGGCTATAACGATACTAACTGGAACACCGCTTATACAACAGCTAATCTGGCTTTGCCTAAAGCGGGCGGGACGATGACTGGGGAAATAGGGTTTAATGATACAGCCAAATGGAATGTATCATCCGCAGATGCCGCACATCAACGTGCAGACGCTAGAGATGATGACACCAGTAAGTCAAGGCTTCATTGGTTTGGGGTAACTGACAACGGAAGTACGAGTAACTTTAGGCATGCTTGGTATGATGGCGCTACTTATATAAACGTTACAGCGGCATCGGGAACTGCTACCTTCGGGGGCATTATAGCGGCGACAGGCGGCACATCTACTAACTGGAACTCAGCTTATACCTATAGCCAGCTTACCAAGACAACCACGCTTTCATCAGACGTAACAGGAACGGCAACTGAGGGCGCTAACGGCACAACAACAATAACCGCCACAGTGAAATACCCAGTAAACGGTGATTGGTGGAATGGTGGTTTTATTAAGGTAGGGACCGATGGCGTTATGGAGGTTGGCAAGTACCTAGATTTTCACACTGCTGATTCTGGTGGCGGTACTGACTACGATCTTAGGGTGTACGCTAACGCGGGGGCGCTAGTAGTCAGTGGAACTATTGCCGCAACAGACGGTAGCTCATCTAACTGGAACTCCGCTTATACAACAGCTAATCTGGCTTTGCCTAAAGCTGGAGGCACAGTCACTGGTGACGTAAAGTGGTCTGGCGGTAGCGCACCTTATATAGAAGATGCTTCTAATGAAGGTAGAATTCCTGCCCCTGCTGGCGCTCACTACTCGCTTTCCGCAACCTCGGCCACTGGCGCGTTCAAGATAAAGCTACCTACAGCGACCAATAATAATAGCACTATGCTGAGTTTTGAGGTTCGACTCTTTGATTACGATGAAAGGGAGTCAGTGGTTATACAGATAGCAGGGTACGCTTATTCGTCAGGCGTAAACTGGAATAGACAGGCAGTTCAAATATTATCCTCAACATCTGGTAGAGATTACACCGTTAGATTCGGGTCGGATGGCACATCAAACTGCCTTTGGATTGGAGAGCTTACGTCAACTTGGTCTTACCCTAAATTGGGTATCTTTAACCTAATGGTAGGACACTCTGTTGTCCCCTCTGAGTTTTCTAGTGGTTGGGCTATTACATTAGTCACAGCATTTGATACAGTGCAAGATACAATAACAGCCAACCTCCCTTACGCGTCGGTAGCTACATCGTTATCTGGTCAGACGTCTACTATTGCGGAGCTAAACTACACCGATGGCGTTACTAGCAGTATTCAAACTCAGCTAAATTCCAAGCTAAATCTTAGTGGCGGTACAGTGACAGGCGCGCTCACTGCCACCTCCGCTGTGTTCAGTAGTTTTGTACAAGCAGACGCCTTGCACCTTCAAGATATGGGTGATTACCTTACTTTCTACGGTAATAATAATGCCGACCATTCTATAAGTTCTCGCAGTGCGACTGGAGCGGTAGCTGATGATCTGAGGTTTAATTCCTACG
>Ga0307985_10001870_pt1 | contig 11916 bp, 16 predicted proteins | sample EllFjometageno80_FD_203155 | JGI IMG/M metagenome (GOLD analysis project Ga0307985, IMG submission 203155) | Marine microbial communities from Ellis Fjord, Antarctic Ocean - #80 | ecosystem: Environmental > Aquatic > Marine > Unclassified | place: Southern Ocean | collected 2014-10-09 | reverse complement strand
TCCTCAGTCCATGGGTGACATCCAGCAAATCCTCGGCATTGCCCCTGCCTCCACTTCCGCCCCCATCAACCCTCACACTTCCATCACCACAACGACCGCCCTCGCCGCCTTCACCGCTCCCGCCCCCACTCTCATAAAGTCCACCAAACCTCCCCGCGGAGTATCCCGGGAAGTCTTCAACCTCCTCGCTACAACCACAACTGATACTGACCCCAACGCAGCCCTCCCCATGCTCGTCCCTTCCAACGCCCTTGAGATGAAGTCAAGGGGTTCCACTGCGACCGGTGCGCATATGGTTGATGGTAAACCATCTGCTTGGGTTTGGGCGCCGTTTAGTTCGACGGCGAGGAATGATGGGGCGATGTTTATGCATTGGGTGAAAAAAGGGGTGGAATACCCTGATTATCCGTTCGCCCGCTTCAACGTCTTCTTGGATCCCGTGGAATTCTCTGAGGAAGAGTACCTGAACTACCTCCAGACGCCCAACTGGACCCGCTCCGACACGGACCAGCTCATGGGTCTCTGCCGTCGCTTCGACCTTCGCTGGGCCGTCATTGCCGACCGCTACACCGCCACTCCCGACCGCAATATTGACGAGTTGCAGGTCAGAAGATGAGAGAGAGGGGGCAAAAGGAGCGAGCGAATAGCAGGTTTGGAGCGCTGGGGAACGAAGGGGGCGGAAGGGCGCAATTCGCCGCGAAAAAGCGCGTTTGGCGCCCGAAACGAGAATGGTGGCCCAAAACGCCCGAAGGTGGCCCAAAACGCGCTACCAGCGGCCCAAAACGCGCTACGAGCGACTCAAAACGCGCTTTGAGAGGCACACTCTGGCAAATCTTCCTCGCGTGGTGGCGTTTGCCCGCTCGCAAACTGCGCGTTCTGGCGTTGCTCGCTCGCGAAAGGCGCGTTCTGGGGCAGCAGGGCGTTGTGGCCTGGCCCCCCCCCCCCCCTGTTCACATGTGTCTTCCTATGGTTCACACGTGTGCCCCCCGCAGCACCGTTACTACTCCGTTTGCAGCAGGTTGACGCAGGTTAGGTTGACGGTGAATGGTGCTGGCCCGATTGATCCTGCGACGCCGATTATTACGATTGGTACGGGTAGTAGTAGCCAGAGCTTCAATGCGGTGCAGGAGGAGGTTAGGAGGAGGGAGATGGAGGTACTTTGGAAGAGGAGTAAGGGGGAGGAGAAGGAGGATGAGGATTTGAGGAAGGAGTTGAAGATGGTCGAGGCGCAGTTGAGAAAGCTTAAGAAGAACGGGAAGGGAGGGGACGGACAGGTGGTGAGCAAGCAGGCGAGCCATGCGAATTGCGCGTGGAGAGCGAGTTCAGCGTGACAAGCGAGCGAATTGCGCGTTCTGAGCCGCTCGTTCAGCGCCCGAGCCGCTCGTTCAGCGTCCGAGCCACTCGTTTAGCGCGACTTGACGACTGAAAAGCGCGCTCTGAGCCGGCCGCCGCGCAAAAGCGCGCGATTCGCTTATTCACACCGCCCCCCCCTTACACTGTATGCGCCCTCCTCACTCTGTATGCGTCCCAGGCCAACCCCGAGGACAGTGCCACCGCCATGTTCCACCGTGCGTTGCCTGCGCCTGGTCTGCCGTACTTGCAGAGCGCCCGCCTGGAGAACCCCGTCGGCGCGAACGGGCTGTCCAAGTCGCTCGTGAAGAAGATGGAGGTGAGAAGCGCGAGCGAGTAAAACGCGCTGTTCTTGTCACGAGCGAGTTCCGTCGTTCGCTCGCAAAACACGCTGTTCTACCTTTTCAAAGCGACCCCACCCGTCTGCGGCCAACGGCGAGCCAGTCAACGCCAGAATGCGCCGCTCAAAACGAGCGGCTCGAACGGCCGTTCTGCGTTCGCTCGCTCAGCGCGTTCAGTGCCGCTGTTCCTGCCGTCCCCTCCCCCCCTCTTCTTATTCCAACTTTTCAGATGGTGCTCCGCGAGCTGGGCATCGAGGAGCGTCCGTTGCCGACCAAGACCATCGCGGACTACTACGATCACCTGAGGAAGAGCATTGTGACGCTACTCTCGCTTCACAAGATCGCGGCGAAGAAGGAGACGCTGCTGCATCAGAGGAAGAACGAGATCAAGCACCTCGGAGGAGAGATCGCCGAGAGCGAGCCGGAGGTCAAGGTCACGCAGAAGAGGACCGCCCAGCAGCAGCAGATGATGGCGCAGAAGAGGAAGAGCGCGGCGGCCATGGACGCGGGGGGCGGGGGGCAGAACAAACGCGTCAAGCGCTAAGTAGTAGGGTCCAATTCGTTGTCAGTAATGACATGAACTCTGCAAGTGCTACCCCTAGTGTGCACAGCTGCGGTGATCGTGCGTTTGACAAAATCGACTTCACATTACAGCGTTGTACAAGATTACAGGGTTAGGGTTCAGGCTATCACACTTTTAGGTGTTGACACACCGTCATTATTCTCATGCCCCCCCTCCTCTGCCTCCTCCTCTGCCTCCTCCTCCTCTCCCTCGTAACAAGCGACGTGCCCGGCTTCACAGATGAGAATGGTTATGCATGTTCTGAATGGGACTACGAGTACTACGATTGCGGAACCGCTAGTAGTGAGCACGGATACACGGCGGCTGGGCAGACGGCTCTCCTGGAAAACTGCCCAACATCGTGCGGTGTGGCGCCCCACGTGACGCCCGCTCCCACTCCAACACCAGGAGGCACTCCTCCTGCTCCAAGTGTTATACCAACACCTTCTCCAGCCACTTCACCCGCCCCAACTGCTCCTGCCCCACCCGCCATCTCCTGCTCCGCAGGCCTCACCCCAGTCCAAGACCTCACTACCAATCCCTGCACCTGCATAGCGTCCGGCAGCTACACCGCCCGCCCCGGCTGCGCTTCCCACACCGGCGACGGCGACGCCGCCTTTTGCCACACCCCCCTCCTGTGCGAGACCAGCAACGAAGCCATCGCTTTTCCGTTGACTGCTTGGAGGCCGTGCGATCCGTCCGTTGATAACATCGTCGTGTATGTGTGTGTGCCTTGCGAAAAGGGACACTACTTGTACACTTCAGAAGCATCTTCGTCGTGCGTGCCCTGCCCAATAAACACGTACAACCCGAGCACTGGGAGCACATCGTTAAATTCCTGCTTGGAGTGCCCGGCTGACCTACCTTCTGCCGCCGAGGGCAGCGCGAGTCTGGAAAGTTGCGCCCCCCCCCCGACGTGCTTTGTGGCGAAGTTGAAGGACGAAGGGAACGATGGCTGGAGTGGAAACGAGTTGATCATTACTAATTACTTCACCAGCGAGGTTGCGTTCGCAATAGGAGCGCAGTTCGTTGGCGGCGAGAGTCGGACGGAAGGCCCGTTTTGCGTGCCGGGGTGCGGGTGCTGGACAGCTCAGGCGGGCGGAGGAACTTACACCAGTGAGGTGTCTTGGAGCTTGGAACGCGACGAGGAAGTTGTTGCGGAGGGTACGGCGGGAGCGGAAGCGAGCTTCTGTTTCGCTTGCTCTACCCCGTGCGGAGTGGGCGAACAGCCGACATTAAGCGACGACGGCTGCATGCTCTGCCAGGCTGACTCATACAGCGAGACGGAGGGCGGCGAGTTGTGCGAGGCCTGCGGCGCGAACATGGTCACTTCAGGAGAAGCAAGCGTGTCGGCCAACGACTGCGGATGCGAGGCTGGGTACTACATGAGCAACGGCGAGTGCTTGGCTTGTGAGACGAACACTTACAACCCGAGCGTGGGCGCAACGAGCGCGAGCCAGTGTCTCGCGTGCGCAGAGGGGGAGAACTCGTGGAAGGGGTCGGCGAGTTGTCAGGTGAGGCGACCGGCGAGGAAGCAAATAGGCTCGCTCGCTCGCTCGCTCCCCATTCCGCTCCCTCCACCACTTCCGATTTACTGGCCGCGTTCGCCCCTTTGTTAGCCCCGTTTCCCCGTTTCCCCCATGTTCACACATTTGTGTGCCCCCCCCACGCCCCCTCACACTCGCTTCGCTCGTGGCAAGGCACCGCTACCGACCTCCGAGATTAGACAAGCAGTCGATGCTGTTAAGGAGGGAGGCAGCGTTCTCTGGGAGAGCGGCACTGGAGTTCTCGAGCAGACTTGGTCGGGGAACGGTTGGGAGCTCGTCACGGCCTGCACACTCATGTGCTCGGATATCGTTGAGAAGTGCGTCGTCGACGCCCGAGCTAACGGGAGTGCCAAAAGGAGAGTTCTATGGGTGAAACATGGGGGCGAGGAGTTCAGTAATATTTTTGGGCTGACTATTATGGGAGGCTTTACTACGGCAGGAGTGAGTTCGGTAGTTATCCAGCACTCCGATCACTTTATTTCAACACTAACAAATCTCCCCGCAGTTCGTAAGCGGCGCCGAGAACTGAAAGCAAAGCGAGCACAATCGATACCAGTATGCGACGGGTACCATTGAGGGCGCATTTTCCGTGACACGCTGCGGCCCGTTCGCCGCTGCTCTGGAGGCCTCTCTGACGCATCTCGAGCCCCGGTCCTTGCCGACTGCACGTGCCCGGCTCGCGAAAAGAAAGAACCGCGCCCCTTTGTTCACACATGTGTGTGGCGCCACCCATGCGTGTTCCATGTTAACATCTACCAGTTGTAGCTAACACCGTGCAGGGGGGTGGGATGAGGATCGAGGGTTCGAAAGCGAACATTATCAACTGCGATATTTCGTCCAACTTTGCGAATGTAAGTCCCTGTTCACACTGTGTGGCGCCACGAGCTTCTCAAAACGCTTTGCGAGCTGCTCAAAATGCGCTACGAGCGGTTCAGAACAAGTGAATCATCAGGACCAACCGCGTGCGCAGCATATCCGAGCGGCTCGAAGCGAGCTGCCCAAAACGCGGCACGAGCGGCTAAAAACGCGCTACGAACTTGCCCCAAAAGCGCGACCAGCGGCTCAAAACGTGCTATTCGCGATCAAAACACGCCACCCTCTTTGTTCACACCGACTTTATAGTTCTGGGACAGAGGTGTGTGTGTGTGTGTGGCGCTTGTCGCGATAAAAACATGCCGCCCTCTTTGTTCCCACCGACTTCAAAGTTCTGGGCCAGAGGTGTGTGTGGTGTATTTACGTCGATGTCACTAACCCTCTCTCTCTTCTGTCACTAACCCTCTCTCTCTTCCACAGCGAGTGAGTAGCAGCGAGAGAAGTTTACGCTGTTCCCTCCTCACAAACTCACTCTTCTCTTCTTATTAGGGAGGCAACATTTACATTATGTCCGGTGGCACAGGCAGTATGTTCAGTACCAGTACTGTGAACCTGCGCGGCATCGTATTCCTGGGCAACTCAGGAACAGGAGACGACGTGTATGGAGCGAGTGGCCAGGTTAACGTATACGGCTGTGCGTTCTCCCCTCCGGGCATCAGCACCAACATTGTCACGACCGGCGCCACCGTCGTATTCCAGGGCTCGGACTGTGACGCTGGTGAGCCCGACGCATCCTCTCACACACGTGTGCGATCACTAACACAAACTCGCTCTTCCGATCCAGGCGAAGAAGGCGTCGTCGCAAAGCATGTCCCGACTCTCACCGGCGACGTAGTGCGCTTCATCGGCACTCCCGTCTCGTACCTCCCTGGCCTTACAGGCTGCCGCAATTGCACTGCCGGATTGTACTCGCCACCTTCCGCGCACCTGTGCTCAGAGTGTAAAGTAGGCACATTCACGAACAACAACGGGACCGCCGTCTGCTCCGACTGCCCCGTGGGGAAGTACATCACCACCCTTGGCGCCACAACCTGCGCGCACTGCGAGTCCGGGAAGTACTCCATCACCGAGCGCGCCGACACGTACCTCGCCTGCGTCAATTGCGAACCCGGTACCTCCTCCACTCCCGCCTCCACCTCGTGCACCACGTGCACGCCAGGCAAGTACTCAAACGCCTTAAAGTCCAGCTGCGACTACTGCGAGTCCGGCAAGTTCAGCTCTACCATCGCCGACAAGTGCACAGCCTGCCCGATCGGCAAGTCCGCCCCCCCCTCCTCTTCCGCCTGCGCGTGCACTCCTCCCTTCTCCACCCTCGCCGACGACACTTGCGCGTGCGCCGCCGGCTACACGTTTGATGGCTCGACTTCCTGCGAGCGCTGCGACAACGGGTTCTTCAAAAGCACCACCTCCAACAACCCGTGCGCCACCTGCAACAGCGCCCTCAAGGGCTCCCTCTCGACCCGATCCGGCGACCTCCCCACCACCCCGTCCTCCTGCATCTGCGGCTCGGGCGAGATCCAGGTCGACAAAGCGTGCGAGCCTTGTCCCGAGGGCGGCATCTGCGAAGTTCTAGGGTTGAAGATCGAGGCTATGCGGCTCTTGCCCAGTTACTGGCGCACGAGCAACTCCAGCGCGAGCGTCCTGAAGTGCGACAACGAGGCCGCGTGCACCCCACCCGCAAGCTCCACAGACGTCTGCGCACTAAATCACGTCGGCCCGTTTTGCGAGATGTGCGCCAAGGGATTCGCGCTCTCGGCCGGCGCGTGCGTGAGCTGCGATGACGGCAAGGCGGCAAGCATCGTTGTTGCTGTTATGGCGGCGGTCCTGCTGGGGGCGATGGGCTGGTGCGTCTACAACATCAAGGACAGAGAGGAGGTTGGGGCGGCCGCGGGGGTGGGAGGACGCTTCGTTAAGCGCTTCAAGCTCCCGGCGAAGTTGCTGCTGCAGGTGAGCTTGTGCCGAGTGGAGGGCCGAACGAAGCGCCGAGCGAAGCGAGGGTTAAGCGACCGGCGAGGAACAAGCGACCGGCGAGGAACAAGCGACCGGCGAGGAACAAGCGACGGCCCAAATCACGCTTGGGCAAGCGACCGGCCCAAACCAAGCTCCTCAAACCGTACGACCAGGGTCTCACCCGGTGTGCTCGCAGTACTTCCAGATTATCAGCATGCTTGAGGTCGCGCTGAACCTGGAATTTCCGCCGCTCATGAGCGGGTTAGCGAACGGGGCGAGCGCGAGCAACCTGGACGCGTTTGCAATCTTGCCGACGGGCTGCGCCTTCGCGATGAACACCCACGACAAGCTGCTAATGTTTAGCATTGCCATCGTGGCGACCGGTGCGGTGATTGGGGCGTGGTCGGCGATCAAGAAGAAGAGCCTGTTCAAGACGTACTTGATCGGTCTTAGCTTCATCTTGCCAACAGTCACGAGGCTGATCTTCACGACGTTTCCGTGCGTGGAGGTAGACTCGGGGGAGAGGTGGCTGGCGGCGGATAAGAGCATTAGCTGCGACGACGAAGGTGAGCGGCAAACAGCGCAGAACGAGCGGCGCGCTTCTACCAGCACTGCTCTCCTCTAACCCTTCCCCTCAAGGCCATGCGAGCATGATCGTGTACGCGTATTTCATGTTCTTGATCTTCTGCTGCGGGATGCCCGGCGGTTGCTTCGTCCTGTTGCTCGTGAACAGGGCCAATATCAACCCGCCCAACGTATCCGAGGACGAGGCTCTCCGCCTTCGCGAGGCCGACAAGAGTCTAGACTTCATCAGGTTCCTCTTCAGGAGCTACCGCCCGGCGTATTGGTACTGGGAAGTGCTGGAGATGATGAGGAGGATCTTCATGACGGGCGGCCTCGTCGTTTTAGCACGCGGAAGCCTCGAACAGATCGTCATCTGCGTGGTCGTGAGCGTCGTCACGCTGAAGGCGGTGGGGAGCAGGCGGCCATATCTCAGGCTGAAGGGGGAAGACGGGGAGGTGGATGCGATTGCGCCGGACAACAACGACGTGGCGGAGGTAATGATGTGGCAGACGATCGGCACGTTGCTGCTGTGCGTTCTGGTGAAGGGGGGGAGGGAAGCGGAGGGAGGCGTGCTTGGGGAGAAGGCGTTGGACGGGATGCTGGTGGCGAGTCAGTTCCTGTTTGTGGTATTGTTGTTTCAGAAGAGGGTTAAGAAGAAGGTGAAGGGGAGGGGGGAGTCCGTGAAGAAGCTGTCGGCAGTACTGCCGGAGGGGGTGGAGAGCGACATGGCCAAGATCGCGAGGTTAGAGATGGAGAAGGAGGCGGAGAAGAGAGGACGCGCGGAAGAGAAAAAGGGGAGGGATGAAGCGGTCGCGGAGCTAGAGCGGGTCAAGAAGATAACTTAGGTTAGGAGGTTTAACATACACACATTCTATTACAGTAGCTTTAGATCATACCCGGGTTGAAGGTGGCTTCGTTGTCCTCCTCCTCCCCGATGCTCTCGTCCCTTCGCTCAATGTCTTTCGCAATCCCCCTCGTACTCGTCCTCATGATTCTCCCCTTACCCGTCGCCCCCTTCATCCCACCCTCCCACACGCTCTTCTGCGCGCCTACAGAGGGTTAAGTCCAGCATCATGTCAGCCCCATACAAAACCACGGTAATAAACAGGACAGACGCGCTCAACCAGAAGAGCAAGAACGCAACGTTGCTGTCCTTCCATTGTATCCCGGCTGCAACTAACGCGACGAAAGCAGGGTCATCACACGGTCGGCTGACGAACATCACTATGGCAATAACCCATGCTAGCGACTGGAGCAGCCCCCGGACCACGAACCCAGCGTCGACGTAACGGAGGGTCAGAATCTAGTTCATGCTCAAGTGCCGGTACACGATGCCGGTAGCAAAGTAGAAGGCGGTGATCAGAGGAGATGGAACGAGACCGCGAAGTTGGATTGTCTCAGTCGCCCGCATGCTACTTCGTGGTCGTCTTCGGATGTGTAGCAGCTGAATGACTCTTCGAAGAGGAAGATGGCGGACCCGAGTAAGCCACCGATGACAGCATCGCTCTTGATGAGGTGCTCTTCAATGTGCTCGTCAGAATGATGGCGCTGTAAGTCCGCGTCACCCGAAAGAGCGGTAGAGTGGCAGCGGATCCAATGACAAACAACGCCAAGTTCAAACTGCTCGCTAATCGCCGAAAATGAACGGCTCAGAATGCGCTATTGGCGAGCGAACCGAGGAAAACGAGCGGTTCGCGAATATGCTAGTGGCCAACAAATCGCCGAAAACGAGCGGCGTTTTTTTCGCTAGCCAGGCGCGTGCAATTAGCTGCTCGGAACGCGCTGTTTGAGCCGAAGCTCTCTATTTGCGAGCGATTTACGCCGGACTACAAGCTCAAACCGCGCTAGCGCGCCGTTCGCGAGCGATGCATGCAGAACGACCGGCTCAAACGCTGATTTCGAGCCAGTTGCGCTTTCGCCGATCGCTTTCGCCGATCGCTTAAGACAACCGCTTTACTCTCTCGCTTAACCTTTACTCACTCTCGCCTGTTTCCTCTCCCATTCACCCTTGCTGGCCGCTCATTTTCTGACACTCACACTCACTCTCGCTTTTCTCGCAGATGCGTACTCGATCGCGGGTCGCGTTTGCGCCTTTTATCCGAGGCATGTTGATCTTCTTCTCGTTCCTCTCCCTCCGACCCGCGCTGTTCGCGGTAGTGTTACCCTTTTTTGAAGAGGACGACCGGAACGCGAAGAGGGCCTTAAAGCTCATGCTTTAGGGCTGGACGATGAGCATGGGTTTTGCGATGTTCTTCGCCGTCAGCACACCGAAGGGCAAGCAGGGTGCAGAGGACGGGTTCTTCGTCGGGATTACGAGCACGAACGCCGCACTGATTACGGCGACGCTCGCACTCCTCGATGAATTCACGGCGGCGAGCAGTTTGAACTTGGCGTAGCTCGTCACTGGATCTGCGGGCCTTCTACCGCTCTTTCGGGTGACGCGGACTTACAACGCCATGCATTCAGACGCGCACATTGAAGAGAACCTCATCAAAAGCGCTGCTGCAATCGGTGGCTTACTCGGGCCCGCCATCTTCCTCTTTGCAGAGACGTTCAGCTGCTAAGATGACCTCCTAGTTGCGCGTGTGCGACTGAACCTTTTCAACTTCGCGGTCTCCTTCTATCTCATTTGTTCGGCCGCCGTTTACCTCGGAACTGGCATCATGTATCGACACTTGAGCATGAACTAGATTCTGTCCCTCCGCAACGTCGACGCGGGATTCGTGGTCCGGGGTCTGCTCCAGTAGCTAGCGTGGGTTATTGCCATGGTGCTGTTCGGCAGCGACAATGCCACGGGCGAGGGCGAAGCTGAGGTTATTTTGATCGAGATTGCTGGGGCTCTGAGGTACACGGTGCTGCTGATCTGGGTCCTACTCTGTGTGGGAGCACTTCCACACCAAGCACAAGGTGCACGCGGACCACGTTCTGTCCGGGGAGCGCGAAGAAGACGAGGGGGTAGCTCAGCGTTGGTCGAGGATGTGGGGGGGGGGTTGAACGAGTTTGTGAAGAGCAGGGCGATTGACGGCATGAAGGCGCGAGCCTCGCACTTCTACAGCAGGGTTGCGTTGGCGGGGACGTGGTTGTTGAGTGCTGGACACACTGTCGTCGCGTTAGTTGCGGCTATGGTTCAAGGGAAGGACAGCAACATTGCTTTCTTCTTCTTCTGGTTGAGAAAGAATGTCCTGTGGGTTGCCGCAACTTTGTATGTTTCTTACATGCTGCTTGACTTGGAGCCGGATAGGAGGGTGGCGGGCATCAACACTTATGTCGTGGGTTTAGGAACATGCATTCGCGTTCCGGTGGCATTCGTATTTGGAGAACCGATCGGTCTGAAGTCGCATCAGCACTCGCTTCTATGTGCTTCAGCTGGTTCATGGGAGGGGTTCGTTTGAAGGCCTGTCGAAGAGGAGAGGCGCGAACACGTGAGCACAGTTTGCAGCACGATTGTGAGGGTATTGGCGCTGCTCATAGTAATGGGCTCTGAGATCGCTTGGTGCTGGCTGTAGGCGTACTTGGAGAGCGGAGGGGAGGGCGAGTTGATGAAAGACGATCTCAAGTGCAAGGGAATCTACATTCGTTGCGACGCGTTGATCTTTTTGATTAGCGCTATCGGTTTGTTGCCGCTGCTAACCGTGAACATCAAGTCGACGCTGACCCTCGAGAACAAGTGCCAGCCACCGTCAAACCGAGTACGATCTAAAGCTATGAGAATGTGTTTGAAAGTGACCGGCACAGCGTGCTATTATGACTGACAACGAATTGGACCCTACTATTTAGCGCTTGACGCGCTCATGATTGATGAAGCTTTAGATTTTTAAGCTTTATCGAAGCGTATTATTCTTCCATCATCGCGCTCCGCCCGCACACGCTCATTGCCGTCATCTCCACGCCCAGCGCAGCCCAGCTTTCAATCGCCGCAACTGCCCCTAATGCCGGCGCCCAGCTCCTCGCGTCGCCTCGACGCGCCCCCGTCCGGCTGCCATCGTGCAGGAAACAGCGCCGCAGCAAAATCCGTCGGCGAGCGCTCCGACGGGCCGAAGCAGGACCGTCACGGCCCCAATAGGCGCCGTCGCCAATGACACTGGATACGGCATAAGAGTTGGCCATGCGAGCTTTTTTCCCGAGCAGACAGGAGTTCACGTCTGTCCAGCCGGAAATCCATCGTCGATACCGAGCATGCCCCTGATCTTCCTCTTCAATTCCCCTCCTCCAACGCCGTCCTCCACGCTAAAGTACTTCCTCAGCGTGTCCTCAACCGGCGCCTTAATAATCGGCACCCTCCTCATCTTGTCATACATGACCGGATCGTTCGCAAGTTCAACAATCCTTTCAATCGCCTTCTCTACCTTCCCCGCATCCCCGCACTCGACGTACACGAACGCGTCCTCGTTGAACAAGTCCAGCACATCCCTCGCCCCGCAATACACCGGCACGGCGCCCCCCGAGAACGCCGTCGCGATCTTCTCCGTCACGTAACCGTCAACGAGTGAGTTCTCGAACACCAAGCCGAACTTGTAATCGGCGTATAACCCCACCGTCGTGTTCAATCGCATAGCCCGGTCGTTCTTGCGCCAGGATGTCTCCGGGTGACTACCGTGACACTTGCCCTGCGCAACCGGATCCTGGCCCTTCTCCTGCCTTACCTTCGCCACGAGTTTATCGTAGAACCCTTCCCGGTCGATCCCGTTTACGTGGCTAGACGAGAGACAGTTGCTTTGGACGTACGTGA
>Ga0307985_10001869_pt1 | contig 11918 bp, 10 predicted proteins | sample EllFjometageno80_FD_203155 | JGI IMG/M metagenome (GOLD analysis project Ga0307985, IMG submission 203155) | Marine microbial communities from Ellis Fjord, Antarctic Ocean - #80 | ecosystem: Environmental > Aquatic > Marine > Unclassified | place: Southern Ocean | collected 2014-10-09 | reverse complement strand
ACCCCCCGTGCGTACCCCCCGTGCGTACCCCCCCGTGCGCACCGTGGGCATGGCCCCTGCTATCACCAAAACACACTGAAACACAGTAACTGAGGGCTCGAGCCTCGATCTTCACCCAGAACCCACGCATCCTCTTCTCTGATGCCGCTCACCAAGCGCCATCTGGACACGCCCCTTTCGTATGGGGACCCCAAGATGTACCAGTCGTCGCCCAACGATGAGGTGCTCGCGAACATCAACATGTCCACCATGACCGGCACTTTGACCCAGCTGGTAAGTCTATCTCTTAACCGGGAACTGTATCTCCATCGACACTGTGCAATGCATGAGACCCGATTGCAGCACCATCGCCAGACGCGACACCTGCACCAGCACCAGTGTCCTTTACGAAAACATCCCCTGCGCCCCGCAACCCCCCCCTTGTTCCACCATTTGCACCTTTGTTCACTGTATCTGTGGCCCCCCTGTGGCCCCCCTGCTCCCAAATCTGCCTTTACGCAGTTGTTCACAGTGATTGCGTGCGGTCATTCCGCTATATTCCACCTTTGTGCGCGATCGCCGCCGCACACACACATGCGTGCGTGGCCCCCTTTGTTCACACAGTGTGTGTGGCTCGCACCATTGCCCACCTTTGTTCGCACATTGTGTGTGGCCCGCACCTTTGCCCGCCTTTGTCCACACATTGTATGTGGCCCGCATCATTGCCCGCCTTTGTTCACACATTGTGTGTGCTCACCTTTGTTCACACTTTAACCCTAACCAATGTGTGTGCCAGGGCTACCTCGCGTCGTACGCCACCGAGCTCTTCCAGGATCTGTTCGACACGGCGGACCAGCTCAACAAGAGGGTATCTTCGTGCACCGCTAGAACCCGAACGGTTCTCGCTGATATCCAGACCATGCAGGCCGCTGTGGAGTCCGCCGACTCGTCCTTTAAAAAGATGCTGGAGCCCAAGTCCGAGATCCTGTCTGTCGAGCAGCAGCCGGCGCAACAGCTCTTCACTCCTGCCTCGGTCCCTTCTTCAGTGAGCGCCCGGTACACCTCAGATGATGTCCATCCGCCCCCCAACTTTGACGTCGTCGAGGCGGCTATGACCGAACCCGAGCGGGAGAAGCGCGGCCCCTGCAACAAGCTGTACAGCGACCCTTTGTTCTTCTTCTCCGAGTGGCAGCGGCAGGAGATGGCCAGGCTGGATGTGGTGGAGGCAGAAAGGTAAGTGGCGCTTGCTGCTCTCTCGCGGTGCGCTTAGCGGTGCGCTTAGCGGTGCGCTTACTGCCCGCTCGCGGTGCGCTTAGCTGATGCGCTCAAGCAGCTAGACGAGGTTGCCCTCGCTTGCCCGCACGAGCGAGGTGCTTGCTCGCGAGAACGCTGCTCGCAACGACTGTGGCGCGAAACTTGCGATTAATGCACGCCGATCAAAACACGCTGCCCCCTCGTTCACACATTTGTTCACACATGTGTATGGCCCCCAGGGCTCAGAAGAAGGCTGAGAAGAAGGCTAGGCGCGCCAAGGAGAAGGCGTTGAAGCAGAACGAGCGCGGGCTGAAGAAGACGGTGACTGCGAAGAAGCAGCTCAACTGGCGAAGCAGATACGTGAATGACGACATTGGCGGTGGGCAGGTGATTCAGGACGGCCCTGCGCCCTCCCTCAATAGTTTGGTCAGCAAGACGACCATGAACGCTGGCGACGCGAAAATGGGCTCGGAGAACAGGGGCGGTGTCAAGCAGGCTCTGCGCAGCGCCCAGGGCGGTGCGGACGACCCTCACAATTACGCCAACAGTGCCGCCGACAGCGCCAGTGCGTACGCGCAGGAGGCTGCGGTCGCGCCCGCGCCCGGTCGGCCCGCGCCACCCCCGCGTCCGGGTTATACCCAGACGCCCGCTGCGCCCCAGCAGCTGGAAGCTCCTCAGCAACCGGCCAGCCGGCCCGCTCCCCCGCCCAAGCCCGCCGCTCCCGGTCGTCCGGCGCCGCCACCCCGCCCGTCGCGCGCCGCCGCCCCTGAGGTCTATGCAGAGGAGGAAGCAGCCCCCGCCGGGTCCAGGCCGCCGCCCCCGCCCAAGCCCGCGCCGCAAGCCCCGCCCGTGCAGCAGGGCTACGTGGACCCCGCCGAGTTCGCGCCCGCCCGGCCGCCCCCCCCCGCCAAGCCCGCCCCGCCCCCCGAGCCAGTAAAGGCCGCCTACCAGGCGCCGACCAGCGCCCTCAACATGGGCGTCCTCGCGGGCATCGGCGGCGGCGTCAAGCTCAAGAAGGCAGCGCCTGTGGAGAAGAAGGCGGATCCGCGAATGAACATGCTCGCGTCCCTGAAGATGGGCGGCAACGGGCTCAAGAAGGTGGTGAAGGAGGTCATCGACAAAGAGAAGGAGGAGGCGAACAAGAAGGCCGAGGCGGCGTCGGGCGGCGGCGGGATGATGGCTGGCGTCAACGCGATCTTGGAGAGACGAAAGTTCCTGGAGGCGGAGGACAGCGACGACGACAGCAGCGACGAAGACTGGGATTGAGTTGGGCGTGGAAGTCGCGTGAAAGATGTAAACGTAAGGAGGCACACAGTTTGTGGCATTACATATTTGGTGGACTGGGTACAGCCAGCCTCATTTGACGCATTGACAAAATTCTTCAAAAACAAATATCAGCACCTGCCGTAACTCGACGACTTTGCCTGTCTCGGTCCCCTCTGTCCCTCTGTCCCTCTGTCCCCCCCTGTTCCCCTGTCCCTCTATCCCCTGTCCCTATCTATCAATCTCATCCTTCTACCCTGCATCCATGAGACTTGCTCGACTCTGGTGCAACCCTTCGGCCTACCTGCCGCTCTTCCTCCTGCTCCTGTCTTCGCTCACGCTCAGCGCGCGCCGAACTCGCGCCCAGCAACCAGCACAGGTAGATAATTTTGTGGTCGCAGGTGAGCTGAGGGGGCAGGAGTGAGGTGAAATGAAAAGCATAGCGGCAAGGCGCGAGCGATCGCGTGGCGCCCTTAATTGACGCTTTGAGAGCAACCTGCTCAGAACGACCGGCTTGAACGACCCGTTTTAACGCTCTTTTTGGTCCGGTTTTACGCGCTTTGTTCACACTGTCTTGTCACACTGCACAAATGCTGCTGCGCTGCTTGCTTACTGTATCGCTACGTGCTTACTTACTGTATCGCTACGTGCTTGCTTACTGTGTCGCTACGTGCTTGCTTACAGTATCCTCAACTCAGGGTATTTGCCAGAGTACCGGTTCTACATTGACGTGACCTCGGCGTCGCAGCACCTGACCGACCTCATCCTGTTCTCCGCGAAGCCGACGTCGGGCGGGATGGTGACGTACTTTGTCACGGACGAGAACATACAGGCTGGAGTTGCGGCTCGAGCTGCCAACCCAAACCTCAAGTTAATTATGTCTGTGGGCGGGGGGGGGCGCAGCGACAACTTCATGGTCGTCGCCTCGGACGCGGGGAAGCGGCAGAAGTTCACAGCCACGCTCGGCAAGATGGTCGCCAAGTACGAACTTGATGGACTGGACATGGACTGGGAGTCTCCTCAAACTGAGCACGAGATGTCTGTTTACGTCAGGCTGCTGAACGAGATCCACGTGTCGTTCGCAGAAACCGGCAAAAGCCTCTCCGTCGCGCTCCACCCGGGCCAGTCGCTTGGCGCGCACGGCTACCACGCCGTGGACCGGGTGCACCTGATGACTTACGATATGATGGGAGCGAGCCACGCTGACTTCACTCAAGTTAAAAACGCTGTGAACAACCTTATAGACGCTGGCTGCCCGAGAAACAAGCTCGTCGTCGGATTGCCGCTGTACGCGAGGGAGAAGGACAACCCCAACAACGTGAAGACGTATGCGGAGATTGCGGATGCTATGGTTGAGTTGGAAGGGGAAGAGCCGCTAATAGAGAGGATGGACGCGACGTTTCGGTCGACGAGCGAGTGGAACGGGTTTCCTTTTGACTCGCAGGCCGTTGCTCAGCGCAAGACGCAGTGGGCCAAGAACCAGGGGCTTCTGGGCGTCTTCTTTTGGGAACTCGGACAGGACAAGAATGAGCCGCACGTTTCGCTTGTCGAGGCCGTGATGCAGGTGGCGAGCGGTTCCAGGGTTATTCAGAACCCGGAGATCGATCCGCGCGCGGCCTCGGCAGCGCGGCCGGAGGAGCCGGTGAGCAGCTTGCGAGAGAGACGACGGGCGGAGGGGAAGCGGGGGAGGTACAACCAGCCGGTTGCTGCAGAGAGTAGTTCGGGGGAGAGCCGGCGACAGAAGAGAAAACGGAGCAAAGAAAGCAGCGGTAATTATGAACTGTGACTTTTCTACTTTTGCTGGTGTTCTACAACTGTACTGTTGATAATACACCTGATATTATACAGTTAGGGTTGAGTTGTAGCCTGCTGCTGCTCCTGGTGTGCTGCACAGGCCAGATGCTGGTTTGCTGAAATTCATCGCCTGAAATCTTCGGCGACATGCTGGCGAATCAGGGACAAAACCGTCCTGCGCGCACTGCTTCCTTCAACGCGCCCGCCGGCTTTGACCTCGAAGCAGGTCTCTCTCCCCCCCCCCCCCTCATCCCCCGACTCTCAATCTCAATTACAGGCCCGACCTCCCTTCCCCCCCGACTTCTCCCGGTTCACATCTCCTTGAATCTCCTGCCCTAGAGTTGCCTCCTAAGCAATCTCCCTAATCGTGTTAGGGTTTTAGGTACCATAACTGATTTAGCTACCACACCTGCCCCGCCATGTCCGACTATGAGCTCATTTACGGCTTCAACTTCAACTCTACCAACCCTCTCCCTCCTCCAATGTTGCCCTCCACAATCTCCTTCTCTTACTTTCTGCTCTGCATCTCCACCCTGGGCTTCCTCCTGTCCTCCTCCCTCATCTTAACAATCCTCCGCAACAATATGTACGAAAAATATACGAAAATCATACAGCTCGCCATGTGGGACATGCTCTTCCACCTCACCATAATCTTCTCCCTCATCCCCTCAATCCGCAACGGCCACGTCCCCACCGCCTTCTGTTGTAACTTTACCGGGTTTTCGCTCCATTGGGTGTGCTATTGCGACTTCTCCTGCCTCGCCGCCCTAGCCTACGACCGCCTCGACAGCCTGCAGATCATGACCAAGCAAAAGCCCCGCCACTCTCCACACTGGTTCTACCTCGCCCGCGTCGGCTTCCCACTGCTCTTACTCTACGCCCTACTGCCCGTCATTACCCAGAGAGCCTTTGGCATTTACGCGGTGAAGCCCAACTCTATGAATTGCTACGTTCACGGGGGCAAAGGACTACTGCAACACGACATCTATGTCGCCTTCGCTGTCATGTACTGCTTCGCAGTCTGTTTCCCGACAATCGTGTACTCGCTGTTCAAGAGCCAGCGCATTATAACGCAACTGCTCAACGACCGAGCACAGTATTCGGCCAAGGCGGCCAAGGTGCAGGTGAGCCCACACACATATGTGAACAAAGGGGGAAGTCAGTGTGAACCCGAGCGGCGGGGCGAGGAACGAGCGGCAAAGCGCGAGACCCTGAACGATCTTGTTCACACCGCTGCCCTCCTTGTTCACACATGTGTGTGGGCGCTGCGAACAAACACAGATAGACGGGCAAACGCGCAATACGCCAAAACGACCGCCTCAGAACGCGCTACGAAGGACTGGCCAAAACTTTCAGCAACCCCCCAATTCCCCCTCGCACTCCCGTCTTTCCCCCTCTCCCCTCTCTGACTCTCGATTCGCTCGTGTAGAAGGACGCACTGCTGTTCGCCTGCTGCCTCATCCTCCTCTTCCTGGTCACATGGACGCTTGTTGCCATTCACTTGGTCCTGCTACTCTTCGGCATCTCCGCCGACTGGTCGCCTCTGTTCTTCAACTTAGTGCAGACGTCTATCTGCTTGGGCATGGCTCTCAACCCGGTCCTCACGATCATTTTTGACGACGGTCTCAAGCGGTTGTTCTTTTCGAAGAGACGCCCCCTCAAGGCAGGCTCGATTGTCTCCGTCGTACAGGGACGCGGATCTGTTCGCGGCAAGTCGCAGGCGCACTTCGGGAGCCGAGTCTCGCACTTTGACGGTGCGGCGAACGCCAACCAGCAACTTCAAGAGCTCGAGGAGGACGCGGCATCGCGCCAACGTATCAAGAATTACCTCTTTGACAACGCCGACGCCGCCCTTACTGAAGCTGAAGATCGGAACCTCGCCATGGCGATGGAGATGATCCAAGATATTGAGCCCGCGCTTGGCCATCGGTCTTCCTCCAACGCCCTTGTCGCGCTTCAGTCGGGCACGATTGTGTCGGATTCGGTTTGCACGGTGACCGCAAGCACGAAAATCCGAGCTAGCGTGCAAGAGATTGCCGCGTATCTCCACGACTTCGACTCCCACGTACGTGCGCGAGCGAAGCGAGCACATCTCCTGTCTTGCTCGCCTTGTTCCCCTCGCGTGTGCTCATTTACTCACACTCATGCTCGCTTCGCTCGCAGGTCCGGACGAAGGCCGCCCGGCTGGACCGCATGACGCGCGCCAGGGAGCTGCTGGAGAGTAACCCAGGCGAGAAGCGATCGACGACGTGCGTGATTAGGTACCGCGCGCAGCGCCGCAGCCGCGACCGAGTCCTCTGCCTGAAGTCGACATGCGGGCTACTGCGAGGCAGCGGAGCCGTTGTGTTCGTAGAGACCTCGACTACCCGCATCGACGTGCCCGAGTCAGAAGACGGTGTCGACGTACGAGCGGTCGCCACGTGGGTCTACGTGATCAAGCCGGAGCGCCGCTCCAGCCGCTCAGAAAACTCCCCCGTGACGTCGTCGGTGGAGTGCTACGCTCGGCTGGACTTCAAGCTCCCCAAGGAGGTCGCGTTCGAGAAGCTGAGTCGGCCGCTCACGGTGCGGGCAGTGGGCAGCTTGCAGCGGTACTTCCAGAACTTGCTGCCTCTGGAGCAGCTCGAGGAGAATGATGGCGCGACCATGGGCACCATGCTCCTGGACAGCGCGCTGGCGTTCCACGTCAAGGGCGCGCAGATGAAGAGGGGTGTCCTGGCTCGGCTGTCCGTGGATTACATGGTCTCCAAGAACAAGGCCTTCGGCGAGGCGCATGTGAAGTACCGCTTCTTCTCGCTGATGGTGGTGAAGACTGTGGAGAGGGCGACACGACCGCAGGCCAAGGTGACGACGCCGCTTAGCGAGTTGAGCGTGGAGGAAGGGGTGAAGATCGGAGGCAGCCTCACCATGATCGTCGCGGGCAGCGCCTCATCCGAGGCTGCAGTTGACGAGTGGGTGCGAGCTTTCCCGGCCCTCAAGGAGCTCGAGCGGGAGGAAAAGTGGTTCCGACCCTTCATGAACGTCATCGCGCAGCGGGGGTTGAGCACGTCGGTGTGGGGACTGAAGGCGAGAGTGTTCGTCGGGGCGGGCCTCTCGACTCTGGACATGGTGACGGACGTCGTCATGATCTTTCAGTACTTAGCGAATGGCGATGACGGGTTCGCGAAGGCGACAATCGCGATGGTGGGGGGCACAATGGCACTGAATTTTATCATTTCCTGGGTGCAGAGTGGGGGCAACAAGAGAGAGATTGCTCTAGAAGCAGTCTTTGCTGTGGTTGGCATTAAACCAGCAGTCGACGCGTGGCGAGCGGCTACGGGAAAGGAGAAGGAGGAGCACCATATGTGGCATCCCTACTCTGTTTATAGCATGACGAAGGCGGCGGAGATGTTTGGCGAGTCCATCCCTTGCACGGTCTTACAGATGTACGCCTTCTTGGTCAGCGACGAGAAGTCTCTGGTGGCGGTCGGTGAGCAGCACAGAGCAAGCGGCCGGCGGCTAGAGCTTGTTGCTAAGAACGACCGGTTCAGAATGACCGGCTCGCGGCGACCGGCTCGCTGCGACCGGCTCGAAACACGCGCCTACCCTCCCCTCTCTAACGCTCTGTACTCGGCAGGTTCGCTTGCAGTCTCGCTCGGTGTGACCGCCTTTGCGATTTCCGCGCTTTACTACGACTTTGACGTGAATCCGCTGAACAGAAAGAAAGGATTTGCTGGAGACATTCCTGACGAGGGGCGCTTTCAGGTGTTGCTGGTCATGATAACGATGTCGCTCTGCGTCGCATTCTCACGGGCTCTGGGCTTGGCGTTGCTAGCTATGGTCGGGATGGAGTGGGTGTGGCTGTATCTGCTGGGCGATGTCGGGCTCCACATTCTGTTCAAACTCGCGAGGAGCGACTTTTATTTTGATTTGCGAATGAAAGGCTGTTCTCTCATCATTTTCTCACTATTCATCCGAGTTATTGGCAAGGTAGTCGTTGACTTCACCGGGTGGCTGACGCCACATGAGCCAGGAGGTCTCGGGGGCTTAGGGTGGTTGGTGAATCTGGCCATGGGTCAGCTTGGCACGTTGGTGAGCGTGTATGTTTATACGAGCCAGGTTAAGGAAGGCGCGATCGACAGCACAACGCTCTGGGCCGTAGTCATCGGCTCGAACGTGCTGCTTGTTTCCTCGTTCGCGACTTTCTTGATGATGATCAACGAGGACAAAGTTGCGAATTTCATCTCGCTCGAGACTGGGGCAGAGGCCAAGCGCCGCCAGTTTTACGAACTAGACGATCCAGCGCTGAAGCTTGATATTATCCACGACAGTCCAGAGCAGTGGTGGGCGCCGATCAGAGAGGACTTGAAGCAGTACGTGAGTGAGAATTACGAGGAGTGGTGCAGAACGAAGCCGAGCTTCTGGAACGCAGGCCTGATCACGCACATCCCGGAGGACTTCTTCCCGCCCGGGAAGAAAGAGCAGCTGTTAGCGAAGAAGAGCAGCCAAGTGTGTGATGAAAGGTTGTCGCTGAGAGAGAGCGTGTTTGAGTAGAAGCTAACAACTGCAATCGTGTTTCGTTCCACCAAACTCTGTGTACATCAATTCTGTTCATTATTCTTTCTTCTTCTTTGTGGGCTCTCTGCAGCTGGTGCAAAAGCCGTAGTTCCCCTTCTTCGCCGCCTTGCCGCAGCGCCTGCACTTCACCAAGCCCGGGCTGTCAATGTTCGCGCTCCTGCTCTCGCTCCTGCTCGCGAGCGGGGTCCGCGTCGGCGTCTTGGCCCTCTTCTTGGACGGCGTCGGCGTCTTGGCCCTCTTGGACGGCGTCGGCGTCTTAGCCCTGCCGCGCTTAGCGACGGGCGCCGCGGCTGCCTCGTCCACGTCTACACTGATGAACATGGCGACCTCCTCCTCGACCACCTCGACGAAGGGTACTCCCATGAACAGCTTGAACTCGGTCTCCTTGTGCAGCGCCGTGCAGCGGATTAGCGACGCCAGACACAGCGCGAGGTGCGTGCCGATGCCCGCCCCGATGTGCCAAACGGGGTGGAGGAACATTTGGAGAATGGTCCACTGGGACAGAATGAACTCGCAGAGCAGCATGTCCATGACCCAAGCGCCGAAGCCAAGCATCGCGTAGGAGCCCATGGCTGCCCAGAAACACGGGATCATCTTGTTTCTCCTCTGCACGAGCGACGCGAGTGTTAGTTAGAGCGAGAGTAAACATGTTCATAAAAACCACGGTTGCCCTGCCGTTCAATCGTAGCCGGCCGGTCTGTCGGTCGCTCAATGCGCTAACAGCGCGTCTGGAGCCGGTCGTTCTGCATGCATCGCTCCAATCGCTCGCAAACGAACGCTTCAGCGCGAACAGGCGTTCAAGAATGCTCGTTCCAAGCCGCTCGCAGCACGTTTTAAGCCGGTCCTTTGAGCCGGTCGTTTTGGCCTAGCCGCGCGCGTGCAGCGCTCAACGAGGAGGCAGCCGGCCGTTCTGTCGTAGCCGGCCGTTCTCTCGACTCACCTGCAAGTCCTCCCAAGGGTCAGCGCGCTTGAAGAAAACGAGCTTGACCAGCCACGAGATGAGGAAAAGGACGCCGCCGACGTAAAGCGCCAGGAACGCGAAATAGTTGTCTTGGAACCGCAGGTACCACCTGCCGCATGCACAGTGTGAGTAACGAGAGAGGGGACAGACTGTGTGTGTGTGTGTGTGTGTGTGTGTGTGTGTGTGTGTGTGTGTGTGTGTGTGTGTGTGTGTGTGTGTGTGTGTGTGTGTGTGTGTGTGTGTGTGTGTGTGTGTGTGTGTGTGCAACCCTAACCATTTGAGGTCTTACCAGATGCAGAAGAGAACGCCAGCGATGCAATAGAGCGGCATCAATGGCACCTTGAGCTGGTTGGGCGGCGACTTGTGCTCAATCAAAAAGGCAACCACGAAGACATTGGCGAGGACCATGGGAACCTCGTCAGAGGCTTGACCAAACATTGACAAGGTGGCGTGAAGCGTGCAGCTGCCGAGACCGATGGCGAAGGCGTTGGCGTAGATGGCATAGTAAGCCCATCTCTCGTACTTGCACGGCGAACAGTGGGGACTTGAGAAGGTCCTGAGTAGACCGGCGATGCCAATGTACACAATGAATAAAGAGCTCAGTGTGTTGAACAACTCGGCGATGTACGGCGTGTGGATGTAGTTGGGCTCGCAGAAATCAATGCTGGCCGTTGAGGTCCAGTCCCAATAGCCTGGAAGCGACAACAAGTTACTGGACGCGGATACCATCTGGGGGGCAGGGTGAGATGCGTATATACCAGCTATATACCAGCTATATACCAGCTATATACCAGCTATATACCAGCTATATACCAGCTATATACCAGCTATATACCAGCTATATACCAGCTATATACCAGCAGAACCTGCATGGGAATGGTCGGCAGGGATGCTCTTCAAATCTGTGCTACGGACTGAACCTGACATTGTGTGCGATGCACAGAGGTACATAGGCACAGAGGCGCATAGGCACAGGGGTACAGAGGCACAGAGGCATATCGCAACACGACAAGCAAGCTGCTTTGAGCAGAGCTTGGTTTGTGTATAGATGATGAATGTTGATCAGGGGGAAATGGCAATTTAGCGCAGTTTTCAGCGGGTGGATACACAAATGGGGGGGTTGCGGGGGCTGACAATATTATTGCCCTGGGCGATGAATCATCTTGACCAGTGGTTGCGTTTCCTCACGGTTCGTCAAATTGCTTTTCACTGCTTTTCACCCTTGAACTCTGCCAGCTGCCAGCTGAAAAATAAAACATCGGGCATAAAACATGGCAACATCGTACTCGTTCAAACCTCGCGCAACGTTTGCGCGATAAACAAGGTGCTTGTTCGCGCCGTGAAATTGACAGTGTGAAATTGACCAGCATATGATTGAGCAGCATTATGACTGAAGAACCCTAACTGAAAGACTGACGAATATGGTTGCTTCCCCACGACGATGTGTTACGTGGACGAGATCATGGCGTGCAACACCTGTAGAGCCGAGGGGGAAGGCAACGAAGAGAGCTATACTTTCCGAAGCGAAGACCCTGACCTGCTGACCACACCTGCTTCGAAGAAGACAACTACTAGTTTGTAGACCACAACTACTAGTTTGTAGACCCTAGTGCGCTGACTACACGCTGTAAGAAACGTAATTGTAAATAGTATTTAGGATAAACGGCCTGTAACCCTATAACCCTATACTTGCTTGGTGCCCCCTTACTTGGCGCCAAGGATCGGCTGCGAGGAGTTGCCACTCTGCTTGTTCTCGTTGGTGACCCTGGCCTCGCTGACCATGCCGAGAGACAGCTTCCTCTTCTCCTCGTTGGTCGCCACGACCTTGCCAGCGGTGAGCTCTTCCCCGCACATCTTCAGGTAGCCGCAGACGCCGTTGTGGCCGCGCAGGTCCGCAACCTCCAACGGCGTGCGCTCCGTGAGACGCGAGCCAATGTACATCTTGGACGTCGCCCCCAAGTCCGCGCCCGAGTCGACCAGCAGCTTGACCATGTCCAGGTTGCCGCGGGCGGCTGCGGCGTGCAGAGGCGTGTACATGTTGGCGTCCTGGGGGGGTACATGTGTGAACATGTGTACATGTGTGAACGTGTGAACATGTGTGAACATGTGTAAC
>Ga0307985_10001866_pt1 | contig 11928 bp, 13 predicted proteins | sample EllFjometageno80_FD_203155 | JGI IMG/M metagenome (GOLD analysis project Ga0307985, IMG submission 203155) | Marine microbial communities from Ellis Fjord, Antarctic Ocean - #80 | ecosystem: Environmental > Aquatic > Marine > Unclassified | place: Southern Ocean | collected 2014-10-09 | reverse complement strand
GAGAGAGGGGGTGGAAGGGTGCGGTGACGGTGCTGCGGTCGGGCTTTGTTTCACAAGGTCTCCTATGATGGCGGCCTTGGCAGCACCTTTGAACAGAGGCGTTCGATGGCGCGAAATGAAGGGCGCGAAAACGTTTGAACGTAAGGAAAGGACGAAAAGGCATAAGAGAGTGGGAAGGGCGGCGAAGACAGGGGGGGAGTGCTTTGTAAGGTCAGTTGCAAAGACGGCAGGAAGAGGCGCTGCTGGGAGATATTAATGAATCGAAGGTCTTGATGTGAATATCTTTTTGGGGGGCGCGCGCTAGTACGAAGTGACAGAGGGTAATTTTGCCAATGAATTGCGCTCAATGTTTGCGAAGAATAGAGGCTGAAATAATGGGGACTGAGGTGGGGTACTGGTTCGCGGGGGAGCACACGTTGATTTACGTTCCGCAAAACTTTCCATTTCGTTTCGCGCCGTGCAACCACACCGCCGAGTTACCGAGTTCAGCATATCGCTCTTTCCAAGCTACACCTTCCTTAGCCTCCTTCCTTAGCCTCCTTCCCCCCCTAAGTGTCGCCGCTTACAACGCAATGTCTCGCCACTACAGAGGAGGTCAGATGAACCCTGCATCCCCAGGCAGAGCCACCGGCGCCGCCGCCACAGCGACACAGGTTCTGGCCAAGTCCGACCGGTACAGCTCCGGCAATAAGTCATCCATGCTCTTCCTCAAGGACGTCTGCCAGCACATTCCCGACATGAAGGCCATGCCCCTCCCGCCCAATGTGATAGCTGAATTCACCGACAATCTTGTCGCGACGGCGAAGATTGTCGCGACGGGGCAGATGAAGCTGGAGGGGTACTTGAAGGCGATGGAGAAGATCAAGGACAGCGTTAGGTGAGCGAGAGCGAGGGTGAGCGAGAGCGAGGGTGAGCGAGAGCGAGAGCGAGAGCGAGAGCGAGAGCGAGGGTGAGCGAGACCGCTGGTCGCCGCAAGTGGGGTAGACGTCTCAGCGCGGGGTAGACGTCTCAGCGCGGGGCAGAAGCGGTGTTGGTGGCGAGAGAGGAGTTGCAAGTGCTGAGCCGCCGCAGCGCAGCTCTGAGCGCCCGAACTAGCCGCGAGCCATGCGAGAGCCGCCGCCGCCATGCGAGAGCCGTTGCCGCCATGCGAGAGCCGCCGTCTAGCTGCTCTGTTCCCCCTCTCGTCTCCCCTCTCCCCCAAGTTCAATCATTGTGTGTGGCTCACGCATGATGCGTGCAGGGACGATACCCCCGATGCCCAGAGCCAGGTCGTCGACGGCATGTACAAGATGCGGAGCTTGGCGGACAACACCAAGACCCTCAACGACCTCGTTACCAAGCCCTTCCCCAACGATTGCCGCGCGTTGCAGCAGCACAAGCAGTTGAGCGACATTGAGAAACTGCTGGGCGTGGACAAGTCGAAGGGCAAGAAGAAGGGCAAGAAGAGGAAGGGCGACCCTGACAGGTGAGAAGCGCTGAGCGACCGTGAGGATGGCGGTGTGCCTGTAATGAGTGCAGAGTGCGAAGGACGGACCCCCCCCCGCGCGCACACACACACACGCATGTATGTGTTCCCTTCGCTCACACGTGTGTATGGCAGCGACGAGTCGGACATTGAGATGCTCGAGACCGAGGCTAACCAGAAGGCCAGCTTCACCTGCCCCATCACGCGCGGGCAGTTTGTGGATCCGTGGAAGAACAAGACTTGCGGTCACACGATCAGCAAGGCCGCGTACGACCAGGTGAGGAGACTGGAGTGGAGCGGAGCAAGACCGGAGCGAAGCGAGGACGGAGCAATCAGTGTGCTCAGGGCAAACCGCGAAGCAACGCTCGAAGAGCACGTTCTGGGCGCCCATTCACAGGGCATCCTCTGTTCACACTGTGCGTGTGGCGCGAACAAACGCTCGAGCATAGCGAACAGCACGTTCTGGGTGCCCATTCACAGGGCGTCCTCTGTGTACACTGCGCGTGTGGCGCGAACGAACGCTTGTGGCGTTCACAGTGTGCTCAGAACGCCCCTCGAACAAACTAGACTCGCCCGCGTTCGTGCCCCCCCCCCCTCCTCTAACACTCGCTTCACTCGTGCAGATCACGGACATGAAGAACTTCTTCTGTCCCATCGCGGGGTGCTCGAACAGCCAGCAGAAGAACCTGAGGACCGACCAGGCGATGTGGAAGAAGCAGTGGGAGGCGGACGAAGACATGGTGTACCAAATGGAGGCGCACGAGAAGAAGAAGGCGAGGGCGGAACTGAGGAAGAAGGCCAAGGCGGAGGAGGAAAGCGAGAGCGACGACGACGAGGAGGATGAAGAAGACGTTGAGGTGCTTTGAGGACGTAATTTAGGACGTAGTGTTAGGTTCAGCAGCAACATCGCCGGCACCCTAACGACAACGAATGTTTGCCGCGTCCTCTTCGCTAGCCTCGCTTTCCAGAATTCCGATTGAAAGCACCGTATACGTTTATTCTTATGCCACCTCACTTCCCCTCCACCTCCTCGCACAACTGCACCTTCCCCATCTGTCCGTCCAACTGCACCAAGTTCGATATCGAATTGCTCCTGCTCATGTCCTTGGTCGGCGTCGTCGCGCGACTCGGCAGCGGCGTCGCCTCGGTCGGCACCGTTTCGAAGCGCCCGTTGGTCGCGTTGCGCCAGTGCAGCTCCCCGTGCTCGATCGCGAACCACGATCCGTGAAGACTCAAGTCCCCGCTCTCGACCTTCCTTCTGATGAAAGGGAACGACATCAAGTTGCCCAAACTAACCTCAATGCCCTCCAGCTCCAACGCGTACTGCGAATTTATTGTCCCACTCCTCAACACCTTCTCCCTCGCCTCCGCCAGCATGCTAACCCACGGCCCCACAAATTCACTCACAGACTTATCCAACGCACTCCCCTGCAAGCACGCGCAAATGCCACCGCACTTCCCGTGCCCCATCACCACCACGTGCTGCACCTCCAACACGTTCACGGCGTACTCGAGCGCGGCGCTCACGCCGTGGAACTTCCCGTCAGGGCAGTACGGCGGCACGAGGTTCGCGACGTTCCTGACGACGAACAGCTCGCCGGGGGGGCTGTCGAAAATCACGCTAGGGTCGCAACGGCTGTCCACGCACGCGACTACGAGGACGGGCGGCTTCTGGGAGCCGCGGCCGAGCTCGCGGTAGCGGGACTCGTGGAGCCTGGGGGGGGCAGGCGGTAGGTGGAGACGTGTCAGAAGAGAGGTGATAGAAGCAGCAACTTATGCTCCACAGAGGACAGCTTCACAAGGGAGTGCTACACAAGGGAGGGAGTGCTCTCCCAGGGACAACTCTCTCTGCAGCTCTCTCGCAAGGGGTCAGCACATGGGCCAGCGTGTCCTTCGCCCCCCTCCAGTCGCGCTTCGCTCCCGTCGCCTCGTCGATCTCCCCCCAGTCGCCCCCCCCTACTCACTTGTATTGCCCTGTACGGAACCGTTGGTACCCTCGAACCAATGTGCCAATAACACTGCCCTCAGAAGTATCAGCAGGAGGACTGGGGGGGAAGTCGGCGGGGGGGTGGATGGGTCGTGTGGTGGTGTAGGACACGGGCGACCGGGGGGGGGATGCCTCGGGCGTGAGTGCGTTGGTCATTGGAGGGCGTGACAGCGTGACTACGGATGTGATTGACAAGAGAGACACTTGTATTGTAAGTGGTCGATGATCGCGCGCGAGATTTTCTTAAGTCCTGGAGGGATTCGAGGGGGGGGACAGAGGGAGAATCTGAATCTTGCCACTCCCCACACACACAACGATGGTCCAGAACTCTGAATGCGATCCACGCAGTGTACCCCGACGTGAGACACGCTCAACAGTTGAGAGAGAGTGAGAGAGAGGAGGCCTCTCTCATAAATCTCAGCTCAATTGCGAGCCCGCGGGGTCCACTAAGACCAGCGACAACCCCACACACTCCCCCCCCCCCCGTTCCCCCCGTTCTACGCTTGAAAAAAACTGATAATCAGATAATCAGAAATCAGATGGTTGTCCGCTTCCAACTTGTCCGCTTCCAACTTGTGATAAATTATTTCAAGGCGTTTGAGGCGTTCCCCCCTTCTGCCCAACTTGCGCTACCAACGTTCCACCATGACAGACTCACAAACTGACTTAGCCGCGCTCCTCCTTGGCTTCGGTGGTCAGCGTGAGACGTAAGTGATCACCAGTCCAACAATCGGCGGCCATCAGTAGTACCCCCTAAGTCCGGTGTCACAACATTCTCGCCACAGAGAACTGACTTCCATGCCTGAAACCAACTGACATACACGAACCCGTATATAACCCTTCTCTAATTTTACTTACGCCCGCCCCCCGCCCCCCAGCCCCCCCGCTAAGCCAGCCCTTTTGATCAAGCTACCGGCGGTACCGGATTTGTCACTATCGAAGGACTGTTCACTATCTAGCCCTTGCACAATCTCCCCCACGTTCGTTCCAATCCCAGCGACGGCGGAGCCCGCTTACGAGAACCTCGCCAAGCCCGTCGAGCGCCTCGCCGCGCCCATCTCGCCTACCAACGAGGATTTAGGTTTGTCAGTCAACGCCTTCCTCTCAAATCCTAACCCCCAAAAGAACACCACAAAGCCCAACCCCCTCCTCTCCCTCCTAGAGTCCCTCGCCGAGCACTCCCCCGTCTTCGCCAACCCCACCCCGCTCGCTAAGCTACTGCAGCAGTACCCCGAACCCTCCGGCCGGTCCCGCTCGTACTCCATGAGCGAGATCCCGTCCACAACCAGTTCCACTTACAACATAGCTATTGGAGGATTGAACGGCACGGAACTTCCGCTGCAGCCGCTCGATGGCGAGGAGGACTCGGACGACGACGTGGAAGTCCCTGCGATGATGAGTCGTTTCAGCGCCATCTACAACAAGCACGGGCGCATTGGCATCTACACGAAGGACGAGCGGACGGAGATCCTGACGAGGTTTCTCAAGAAACGGACCAGTAGATGTTGGAGGAAGAAGATCCGGTACGGGTGCAGGAAGAACCTCGCGGACAGGAGGATGAGGGTGAAGGGGAGGTTCGTAAAGAGAGAGGAGGACGTCGTGCTCAGCGGCGGGCTGCTCGACAACTTGAAGGGCGTCAAGGCTGCGACTTCGGCTGAGGTTGCTGCCGAACCGGTGAGCGACGTGTCCGAGCCGGTGAGCGACGAGGAGAGGGACGAGCAGGAGAGGAACGAGCGTAAGGCCGAGACAGAGTTGCCGACCGCGAAGAGGATGCGCAGACACTCCGTGGCGTTCTAGCTGTGCCATAATAGCGAGTAGTTTGTTTGCTGCTAACATGTGGGGCGGGGTGTGCGATGCTTGTGCATGTTAACTACTGCTCTTGAAAATATTCAACATTTGGTTTTCGAGCTGGCGATGCATACGCTCACGAGTACAGGTTGCTTCGTGCGCTTCTACGCGGAGAGAGAGAAGTCCTCTAAGGTCCTGTCTAAAGGTTGGTTGTCGTAGTTGGATCTAAAGAGCAGCTGCTAAAGAGGTACTTCAATTAATCGCAGTGCCACATTTTGCCAGAGGAGATATTGAGGAGGGAAATTGAAGGCGACGATCTCTTCTGGAGCAATCGGGTGATGCTTATTCTGACACGTTACGCCGGTGGCGCCTGTCGACGGCTTCGCAGTGCTACTGCGCAGGTTGTACCATGCGCTGGTTGTACCATGCGCAGGTTGTAGCATGCGCAGGTTGTACCATGAACGTTCATGGTGTACGACGCGGCTAGCAAGGCCGCGAAGCCCTGAGCACGGGTAGGGGCGTTACGAACGTTTGGAAGAAGGGTTGAGGAGACGAATCTCTGCTACTGCACGCTTGCATTTCAAAAGAGAGCACTACTTCACTAGCTGTCTTGCTCGTCCATCGCCATTGACTGCCCGTCTAGCCGCAACTGCCACGCGTTCCTCGGCTCCTCCCCCCGCACCCTCTCGAACCCGTTTTTCTTCTTCTTCTCTTCCTTCCCGTCGCCCCTTCCTCGCCCCCTCCCGAAATACCCCGCCATGACAACAACCGCAAACATGGCGCCGATCCCAGCCCCAAGCACCCCCGCGATAACGCCCGCGTGATCAAACGGCGATCCATCCAGCGCCTCGTTACTGTTATCTTGGTCTGGAATATTGTCGTGAATGTCCGGCCCCTGAATCTCCTTCCCCTCAAGCCTCGCGAGCTCCAGCACCGCCAGCGCTCCCTGAGCGTAAGCGGCGTTGTTCGTGAAGAGCCCGTCGATCTCGAGGTCTACCAGCGTCGCGTATGACGGCGCGGCGACGTCGGCGACCCACGCGTGGACCTGAAGGCCGGCGGATTTGGAGGAGGTGACGGCAGCGGCGAAGGTGGGGGAGGAGAAGGAGGTGGGCAGGCTGATGATGTCCGCGTACGTTGCAATGTCAGCGATTTTATCGGCAGTGTCGATCTTGCCCAGTCCCATATCATCGCCGCTAATCAGCGAGACTGTGGTCATGTCTGTGAGAGTTCGCAACGTCCTCAGCGATTCTGGGCTGAACGACTGCAGTAGCACTGGACCGACAGCCTCGTTGGCGAGATCAGAGCTGCACAGGGGATTAGGTTAGCCAAACACGTGTGAGCCACACACATGCGTGAACCAAATGGGCCACACACATGCGTGAATAAAGTGGGAGGCGATGTGAGCAAAAGCGGGTTGCGCGAGAAGCGCGTTCTCGGGAGCGCATTCCTTGCATTTTGGGAGGCACAAGAGCGAGATTGCTTGGAGTGTGGACGCGCATAACACGAGCACAGCGCGAGCTCAACACGAGCACAATTAGAAGTGCACAATTAGACATTAGACGTGCACAACCTCACCTGCAAAAACCGCTCTTGTCGTAGTCGCAGTAGCCCCTCTCCTGCAGAGTCTTGACGAACTCTTCCTCAAGCGGCAGATCAATGGACTTGAAGTAGTTGGCGAGCTTGGTCTCGGGGTACACGCCGATCTGCCAGCCAAGCAGGTCCGACAGCTCCTCGACGTAATCCAGCATCTCGCCGAACGTGAGGAAGCCCCAGAGGCCGTCGAACGGACCGCCGGTCACCTGAGCGCTGTGAAGCCGCAGCGTTTTTATCTCTGCCCAAGTAAAGTCCTGACGAAATTGCGAGAATTAGGGGTTGTGAAAAAGAATGACACTGAACAGAGCATGCAGGCCAGGAACAGGAAAAGGAAGGAAGCGAGGAAGCGAGGAAACGAGCAGCAGGCGGCGCAGCACTGGACTAACCTCTGAAAAATAGCCGTCCTTAACCTCGTATTCGCCACATCCATCCCCATCATCGATCGTTTTGGTTGTCATCCGGTCCGGGAAAAGGTCTGCGACATTACTTGTTCTAGAAAGCTCGTTGCCATACATCACCATGAGCACTCCATCCTTGGTGCTAATAACATCCGGAACGAGGTACGTCACGCCGGCCGATGCGCCTTGCGCGTATGCGGCCTTCGTGTGCTCGGGGATGAATGAGTCGGCGCCGGACGAGCCGCCGCGATGTCCGCCGAGGGCTAGGAGGGTTGGGTTGGGGGCTGGCATTGGGCTTCTGATGGGAGGAATTGAGGGGCAACCCTTTAAAGAGCAGGGTTGGGAGAGAAGATGAGAGCTGGGCTAGCGGTGTAGTAAGAAGCTGGCGGTTTGGAGCGGCAATGAAGAGGTTTGTAGTGGGCTGCGTGTCTATGCACGAACTCTGGAACAGGACAAGATGACGAACTCGCGAGATAAATAATTGTGGCGACGGAAAATGTGGACGTCTTGGAAGTTTCAGAAATGTTGTGTCCTCGAGTTCTAGCGTCCCTAAGCAGAACTGAGGGTACACCATCGTCTCGACGCCGCACATACCGCCGCGCATCGTAATCTTGCACACACATCTTCCACCTTACCGATCCCATTAAAGCAGCTCGTCAGTTCTCACGCCGAATCGCCACTTTAGAGACAACTTCCAGTGTGTCAGCTTTCGGAGTGTCATCCATTTCAGGGTTAATATAGCTTTGAAAAACCCATGGTTCACACCGAGATAAAGAGCGTCGTAGTAGGCGAGGCCGGAGTTGGCAAGACCTCCCTCTCCGCCTACTTCTGCCTCGGCTCCTGCCCCACCAACCCAGCCTCGACAGTTGGAGCAAGTTTCTTACAAAAGAGAGTCAACATTGCTAACTCCTCAACCAACGCCACGGAATGCTGCCTGCAGATCTGGGACACGGCCGGGCAGGAGCGATTCAGAGCTCTGGCGCCCATGTATTACCGCGGCGCGAAGGCCGCCGTCATCGTGTGTGACTGCACCAATATGGAGAGTTTCACGAGATGTGTTTCTTGGATGGAGGACTTGCAGCAGGTGAGAGACGTTGAGCGAGAGGAGAGAGAGAGCGCGCGAGGAGAGAGAGCGCGTGCGAGGAGAGAGCGAGGAGAAAGTGAGCCGAGAGCAAGCGAGCCGAGAGCAAGCGAGCCGAGAGCAAGCGAGCTGAGCAAGCCAAGCCGAGAGCAAGCCAAGCCGAGCTACCGCAATCTGCCACTTGCAATGCTGCCACTTGCAATGCTGCCACTTGCAATGCTGCCACTTGCAATGCTGCCACTTGCAATGCTGCCACTCGTGCTGCTACAACTCGTGCTGCTGCAACTCGTGCTGTACTTGTTGCTGACATTGCTCATCCTGCCGCCCATTGCTTATCCTGCCGCCACTCCCCCTTCTAACCACCTTCTAACCACCTTCTAACCACCTTCTAACCACCCCTTCAGTTCGCCGAGCCAAACTGCGCCATAAGCATAACAGGTAACAAGTATGACTTGGCCGGCTCCGACTTCGACATGGCCGCCGCTCGCGTCGTCGCCGAAAAGTTCAACGTGCCGTTCGTCCTCACTAGCGCGTTTACGGGAGAGGGGGTCGAGGAGATGTTCATGGAGTTGGTGGGGAGGGCGATTGATAACGAGGCGGCGGGGATGGCGGCGGCGGCGGCGGCAACGTTGGGGGGGGGAGAAGGAGAGGGAGAAGAGGCAAAGGAAGGCGACACTATCAAGCTGGGCGAGGGGGCGCCAATTGAGGGAGACGAGGGGGGCGGAGGTTGCTGCTGAAGGTAATGGTGCCGTCGTTTTTGCTTCAAAATCACTACCCGGTACAACTGAACCAGGGTTGTAGTTGTAGTAAGAAGCGGTTATATCGTGCCGCTGTCGCTGTCAGGTAGCCAGCCCGTGCATTGCCAACCCAGCCCACCCAGCCCCCCTCTCCCCCCCCGTTCATTCATGAGCACCACCACCACCCGCGTCCGCACCCCCACTCGCCTAGCCGTCGACCAAGCCGCCCGTCTCACCGCCCTCCACTCCCAACACGCCCACCACATCACCACTCCCAATCCAGTCCTCGCCATTGGAGTCCTGGAGGAGATCCTCCTCCTCGCGCAGGACATGGAGGAGGAGGGGAGCAAAATCAACGGAAGCGTGAAGGACTTGGTCATTGCGCAGAACGAGTACGCGGTTAAGCTGGTGCAGGACTTGCCCACGGAGAGTATACTGAAGACCCTGAAGACTCAGAAGACACAAAAGAAGGCTGACCCTGATGCAGCTGCGTCACAAGACGCGGCTATTGACGGGTCCACGTACTACCTCCACAAGGCGCTCTTCCTCACGTCCGTGGAGACGAATCTCGTCGTCGGCGACCAGGCACTAAGGCTTTCCCTCAGGGGCCTCACCATGAATAACCTGGGCTTTGTTTTCATGGCGGATAATAAGCCGAAGGTGGCGTTGGGGTGGCTGACTAAGGTGGTTAGGATGGAGAGTGGGAACGACGCGCAGAGTGATATTGGGGGAGGGGCTAGTACGCACGTTAATATTGCGACTTGTCTTGGCCAGTTGGGGAGGAATAAGGAGGCCATGAGGCATGCCAAGTTTGCGGTCAAGACGCTGTTGTTGGAGCAGGCTGAGCAATCTGAGCAATCTGAGCAGCAGCTGTCCACGAGGGTTGAAGAGGATGACGTTGCGAGGAAGGCGGTGCCGTACAGCGTAGTGCAGGCGACGACTCAGCAGCCGGTCATGCCGGCGATTGCGCAGGATGACATGTTCAGCCCGCCTGCTGCCAAGGCCAACACTATTGGGATCTTTGGGAGGGGGCTCAGCGACCCGATGGGCGATGACCTGCTGTCCCCCATCGGGTCGCCGCCGCCCGTGGGGCGGGGGATCGATATGAAGGTGAGGCAGGCTTGCGAGCGAACGTGGTTGCGAAGGAAAGGGGCGAACTACCGGCGAATGAACGACCGGCCGAAACGCGCGACCGGCTCCCAGCGCCCTCTGCTCTCACCGCAGCCTTCTTTGTTCACACATGTTGTGGAATGTTGCTAACACTCGCGTCGCTCGTGCAGGGTCAGACGATTCGTCGGCCGCGACAGGGTTGTCAGGAACCGGCGGTAGATCTAGCGCCGCACTACTTCGAACAATTTGGGGGAAACGAGGTGGTTGTCGAGGCTGGACATGACTCCCAGGCGGCTTCAATCTCGGCTTCTCAGTTCTCGCCGAGGACTCGCGACCGCATTGCGAATACTAACAGGGGTCGATTGTCGCTGCTCGCGAGCGCGTACTTCAATCTCGCCGTCTTAGAGGAGAAGAGTAGGAAGGGCGAGGACGCGCTGAAGCACTACGAGAAGGCGCTGGCGCTGGCAGAAGGAGGGGTTTCGGACATGTTCAAGAGGGCGGAGGGGGAGTGCCGGAAAAGAGTGGAGGCGGAGTTGGGGAAGAGGACGCCGAAGAAGCCTGAGCCTGTGAAACCGAAGAAAAGCCCGAGGGCGCCCGCCGGGGTAGCTAGGGTGGGAAGGAATATCGCCGCCAAGAAGCCGGACCCTGTGCAGCCGAAGTCTGTGAAGCCGAAGAAGAGCCCGAGGTCGCCCGCCGAGGTGGCGAGGGCGGGGAGGAATATTGTCATTGAGAGGGAGGTGGTGGTTGTGGAGGGGGTGGTGAACGTGGGGGCGGAGGAGGTGGACTCCAGCATCACCGTCTCCGGCAAGGATCCGTCGAAGGAGAGGCACCAGTCGACGGACAAGAGCGAAAAAGCGGCAGAAGACAATGGTGGAGGAGTTGTTATTGGAGAGATGTCGCCGTTCGCGAGCCCGACTGAGGCGCTGGGCAATGCTGTGGAGGCGGTGGCGATCGCTGTTGAGGGAGTGGCGAAGGTGGCATTGGGGGAGGGACAGGAAGCGACGGTCGTGGTTGCGGAGGTCGTGAAGTTGGAGGAGACGGTTGTGGAGAATCAGGGCCGCGCATTCGGCGAATTACTTGCCAGTCCTCCCACCTCGATCGCGTCACCGGCAGGTGACGGGGGGACGGCTATCCCGGTGCGGGGGGCTCAGGATCGCTTGGGTGCAGGCCTCGATCTCGCCTCGCTGACTCCCGTCTCCCCGAACGAGCGCCGTATGAGCGCCGGGGTCACCATCGGGGAGCACATCGGAGGGATCGAGGCGCGGCAGGACTTTGGCGGCCTTGGCGTCAGCGGCGGGGTCACAATTGGGGAGGACGGACTCGGCGGGATCGTCGTTGGAGAGAGGACGCCGTCTGGCGCGAGGACTCCGGCTGTAGGAAAGTCACCATTCGATTCGACGCAGCCTGTGTCTGCGTCCGCAAACTCGAGAATTAGGGGAGTGAGGACGCCGCCTGTTGGGGTTACGCTGTTCGAGTCCCCGGCATCCAGCTCTAACAAGAGGAACAAAACGAGAGAGGGCAAGAGTCTGCAAGAGCTTCTGGATAACCCATAGCAGAATGTTATGTTGGAAGCAAGAAGGGAACACCTACTAGTTTCGCTGTCTTCCATTGGCTTGGCGTTATTCGTTATCGTTGGATGCATCCTCTCATCAACGAACAAGAGCGTGCTCCGACGTCGTGGACACGCTCGTGGGGGTGTGCATTGTACGCGAATTGAAGGTTGCAATCCTCTGCACACAGATTCCGTGCCAACTTCTTGTCTATTTAAC
>Ga0307985_10001863_pt1 | contig 11936 bp, 7 predicted proteins | sample EllFjometageno80_FD_203155 | JGI IMG/M metagenome (GOLD analysis project Ga0307985, IMG submission 203155) | Marine microbial communities from Ellis Fjord, Antarctic Ocean - #80 | ecosystem: Environmental > Aquatic > Marine > Unclassified | place: Southern Ocean | collected 2014-10-09 | reverse complement strand
ACTATGGCAGATTTACTACATTTTTCAAGAAACACTAGAGTTTTTCTAGAACAGGGGTCCAATATTTGGGAAATACCTGTTTTAGATGGCTTCAGCTTTTCACAAGCAACAAACGCTTCAGAGATTACTCTGAATGAGATGGCAGGAGCAGCCGGCGCAAGTCGTCGCTCTCGTCAAATGTTCAATGATTCTTTTGCACCCGCAGAATGGTCTTTCTCAACATATGCACGTCCACATGGTACTGGAGCAGTTGAAGAGCCTCTTTGGGCTAACTTTGTTTCAAATAGTGCTTATACTGCAGGAAGTAACACATGGTCCAATGGTATCACGCAGACCGGTGCAGCTATGTCTGTAGACTTCGCAGAGTCAAACGTAGTAACTTTAGGCACATACAATCTGTACTTTATATTAGGTGGTAATAATGATACAGATGTAAACTATACTACAGGTACAGATGTTACAATCTATAAGATTGCGGGCTGTGTAGGTAATAGTGCCTCCTTAGAGTTTGATATAGATGGTTTATGTACTATTGCATGGTCAGGCTTTGGTTCTCTTATAACAGAAGAAGCTACTAAAGATATGGGTACCCCTCTTCGTACGGGTGTAGAATCTACGGCTAACTTTATACGTAATCGTCTAACTACACTAGGTGTAACTGCCTCAAACTCAACTACGTTCCCAGGAGCTTCAAGTAATGGTGTTTATAACATGGTACTTACTGGCGGAAGTGTTAGTTTTGAAAATAATATTACGTTTATTACCCCTGAAACTTTAGGACAGATTAATCAACCTTTAGGTCACGTAACGGGTACCCGTAATATCTCAGGCAGTTTCACTTGCTATTTGAATAGTGGAGATGCAGGAAGTAGTGCAGACTTGTTCGAAGATCTTATGAATGCTACAGGTACTATTACTAACTCGTTCGATATGAGCTTTGGTATAGGAGGTTCAGCAGTTCCTAAGATAGTAATTAACTGCCCTACTTCTCACTTAGAGATACCTACTCATTCTATTGAAGATGTAATCTCTCTAGAAGTAGCTTTCCATGCTCTGCCCTCGTCTATCTCTTCTACTAATGAAGCGACAATAGTATATACTGGTTCAGGATCATAAAAATAGTTCTTGACTTTTATGCTCTTTTCAAATATACTATGTAATAGAAAATCAAAACAGGGGTGAGATTCACCTCTGTTTTGTCTCCACACTTAAACAATAAGGATTTAAAAAATGACAGAAGTAACAACTACATCAAAGATTTCAGTTTCGTTAGCTAGTCTTATGACTCCTAGCAAGACAGTAACAATAGACTTTCCTGGTCATAAGGGTATGACAGTAGACTTATGTTACCTAGCACGTGAAGAACTAATTAAATTACGAAAAAAATGTATTACTACTAAGTTTAGTAAGAAGACAAGGCAACCTGAAGAGATTCTGGATGAAGATAAGTTTTTAGTAGAATACTGTAGATCTGTTATCAAGGCTTGGTCTGGCTTAAAATATCGATACCTAGAAGAGCTTCTTTTGGTAGATATCACGGCTCTTGACCCCGACGACGATCTTGCTTTTACACCCGATAATGCTGAAATGTTGATGAAAAATTCTTCAGATTTTGATACTTGGGTTACAGAGACAGTGAGTGAATTAGAAAATTTTACTGGGAACAAGTAAGGGCTGTATATGCTCTTCTTGAACGCTATGTAAAAGAATCTGATCAGATTGATGTTGATAAATACTTATCAATCTGTGAACAGCTAGGGGAAGAGCCCGACCCTGAAAAGATGCCGCTTGACCCCTCGGAGTTTCCCGTTGAGGTCCAAGTGGCTTTTTTCGTATTCGAACTATTAGAAGATAGATGGGAGGGGATGTCGGGTTCTTATATGGGAAAAGATTGGGGCTCTGTAGAGTATTTATTTAAACTTTACTCTATACAAGACCAAAAAACCGTCTATTACTTAATGAAACTATGGGAAGGTGTTTTAGTTGAATATAGAGCTACTAAGGCAGATAGGAAAAGAAAAGCAGATGAGAGAAAGTCTGCGAGCGGTGGAAAGAATTTCACCCATAATGTGAAGGGCTAATGGCTAAGAATAAAGTTGTAGTTGATGTAGTAGTTGACGATAAAGGTACCACTAAAAAGGTGGGTCTGCAGGCAAAAAAGACTTCTAAAAATCTAAACAGCCTAAGCGGCTCAGCTCGTACAGCTGACCGCAACCTAAAGGGAGCCGCCCAAGCTTCTTCTAATGGTACAAAAAACTTTTCTAAGATGGCTCAAGGGGTGGGAGGTTTAGTAGGTGTATACGCTACTTTAGCGGCCCAGGCTTTCGCATTATCAGCAGCATTTGAATTTCTTAAGAAAGTAGGAGACTTAAGAGTTCTTAAAGAATCCCAAGTAGCTTTTGCTTCCACTACAGGTATTGCTATAAAGAGCCTATCTGCCGAGATACGTGTAGCAGCAGATGGAATGTTGAATTTTGAAGAAGCTTCTAAGTCAGCGGCTATTGGATTAACATCTGGCCTGGGGTCAAGTCAGTTACTCAAGCTTGCGGAAGGTGCCGCAGCCGTATCAAAGGTATTGGGAAGGGATGTGTCTGACTCTTATGATCGCTTAGTTAGAGGTGTAACAAAAGCTGAGCCAGAACTACTTGATGAACTCGGTATTACGTTACGTTTAGAAGATGCAAAGAATAAATATGCAATATCTATAGGTAAAACAGTTAAAGAGCTATCCCTACTAGAAGCTAAACAGGCAGTAGCGGTAGAGGTACAAAGCCAGTTAGATACTAAGTTTATTAGCACTACTGAATCTATAGATATAATGGGTAACGCTATTAAAAAGTTCGGTGTTGCCTTTAATGATGTATTTACTAAATTCGCAGGATTAATCGAAGGTCCTGTAGAAACAGCAGCTACTTTTTTCTCAGAAAATATAAGATCGTTGATAGCTGTTATAGGTCTCTTCACCCTTACTATATTGAAATCAATGCTGCCTTCCTTGAAAAGCTTCGAGGATAGAGCTGTATTATCTGCAGGTAAAGCTGCTGATGCTTTTGATAGAACCAAAGCATCTTACTTAGCAATGAAAAAAGCGACTTCAGCTAGTGGTACTGTTAAAGGGGCTGTATCAAACATACAGGCGACTCCAGGTAGTGGCATATCTAATCTTAAAACAGGGGGCGAGGTTAGTAAAAGACAGGCTGCCGCTTTGTTAAAATATGCAAAGTTGGAGAAAGGAGTGTATCTTCAGTTAACTAATTACCAGAGACAGGTATACAAAAAAGCCCTGCGTGATATACTTGGACATAAAGAAACTTTTTTCCAGAAGGCAAAAAGAGGTTGGTACAAGCTTGGAAATAGTATTGAAAAAGAAGCAATAAGAGCGAAAATGGTGTGGTCTTCGGCAATGGCTATGATTACTAAAGCCACTACTAAAGCTACTAAAGCTATGAATGTAGCTTTTAAAGCTCTGCTCTACTATCAAGTTGCTGTGTTTATATGGGATATAGTCAAAGCAATGGCATCCTTCATAGGTATGCGTGTACCCCCTCCTAGGGCAATTGCTGAATTCGCAGCAGCAGTAGAAGCCACTAGAGATTCTATAAAGAGTTTAACCACAGAATATAGTAAGATGGCTATGGCTATGCAGGCGCATCTGGAAAAGACAGCTGAAGTGAACAAAAAAGGCATACTGCCAACTATCCAATCTTATAAGACTTTAGGTAATGCTGTACACACTAGTACCAAGGCATTAGCAGATTTAGTAGAACAACAACAAAAAGCTAAAGAGCTTCAAGATACAGGAGGTTGGTCAAACGGTACATATGTTGAAAGTACAGAGTTCAAGGAGATACTGATAGACAGTCAAAAGGCAGCGGGGGAGTTAGTAGGTATACTACAGAGTACCTTGGGGCTGAAAGCATTTGAAACGATAACCAATTCCGCAGAGGAACTTAATGAATACTTAAAGAAAATTGCCAATAATGATCTGGATAATATAGACCCTAAAAAGCTTAGAGAAATAGCATCCGAATTTGAACTAATGTCTTTATCGGCCGCTGCATTCCAAGAAAGCTTCACAAACTCAAATTTAGCTTTTGATAAGTTTGTACAGGGTATTGCAAGCTATAAAACTGCTGCAACTGATATGTTAAAGACTACAAGGAAAGAAATAGAAGCTCATACAGCAAAATTTACGTTCGGAGGGCAAATACTAACACAGACTGCAGATGCCGACAAAGAGCGAGAAGCGCTAGTAAATAGACTGGCCTTCTTAATGTTAATAAATGATGGAGAAACTAAGGCTAAGAAAACACAGCTAACGTTTGATAGAAAGCATAGAATAAATGTTCATGGGGTTACTAAACTTATAAAAGCACAGTACGATGAACAAAAGAAAATTGATGATTTACAGATCAGGTACGATGACAGTTTACATAAACTAGCCTCCTTGGAGAAGGAAGGCGTAACGATTAGTGAAGAGAAGAAAGATATACTAAAACAACAGACAGCAGCTTTATTAGAGCAAATAGATATAGCTAAGCAAGCTAGTAGTGACCTGTATAAGTTAGGTATGGCAGCGGCTCAAGGCTTTGAAGATAGTTTCCAAACTAATTTAGCCGACTTGATAAAAGGTAAAACATCTTCTTTCAAAGACGCAATAATTGGCACAATGGTAGACGCAGGAGAAGCCCTGGCAGACGAGTTAGCTAGTCAAATGACTGCGAAAATAATGCCAGGATTACTAGGACTTTTCGGAATTAAGAAAAAGGCTACCCCTGCAGAGTTAATGTCTGCTGCTATAACAAAAGCTACAGAGGAAGCAGCGAAATTATGGGATGAAACATTAACAAAAGCTGGAAAAGAGTATGCAGATCGTCTAGCTGACCCAGCTACAGCTAAAAGCCCTAATGATAAAATAGATACAAAAGGGCAAAATATGAATGTCAGCGTAGAGGATGTAAAGGATGATAAAGCCAACATAATAGCTGCCCAGATTAAACGTGATAATCACTTAATAGATATTAAAGAACAGGTAGCATTAGTGGCACTAGGGATTGGGCCAAATACGGGGCAAACTCCTGACACTGCAATTTATGTAACATCTACAGGGGTGAGTGTGAGTCGTGGAGTAGGGAGCATAACCCTAGGTAAAACTGGGGTAGAATTAGCAGCAACCGCAACGGCAACGGCAACCTCAGCCGCTGAAACAGTAAAAGCTGCCAACTCCGCTACAGAAATAGCTGAGAGAGCAGCTGTGGCGAATGCGGCCGATAAGAAATCTTACTTAGATGACATAAATAAGGATACCAAACAATCTAATAAGATCATTTTTAAAAATGACGAGGGCTGGCCGCTGCCGATGCCTTACGCCGACCCTGACAAACCTATTGGATCTGGTGTTAAAAAAGATAAAGTAACCTCTGCAAATACAAATGCTAGTAAAGATGGTACTTTTGCAAGCACACAACTCACGGGAGCTACACAAGGTGCCAGCAGTACAATATCAGATGCTTTTGGAGAGGGAGGTACTTTTGGTACTATGACCAAAGACTTAACAGCAGGTTTCGGGGGCATGTTAGCACGTTTCGCAGGCTCTTTAGGGGGAGGAAGTACAGGGGGCCAGATTTTAGGCATGTTAGCTTCTGCAACCATATCAACTGTCGCAGGTAATTTAGGTTCTGCAAGAAATGGAGGCGTATTCTCTGCAGCAGGAGCAGTACCTGGGTATGCTACAGGAGGTGTTGCGAAAGGCTCTACTTCAGGATATCCCGCAATGCTTCATGGCACAGAAGCAGTAGTACCTCTACCTAGAGGAGGTGCTATACCTGTAGAAATGAACGGAAATGGAGGTACTAATAATAATATTGTAGTCAATATCTCTTCTGATGGGCAATCGAATTCTCAAGGAAGTACGGGACCTGATATGGATAAACTAGGAGGGGCTGTGGCAAAAGCAGTACAAGTTGAATTACAAAATCAAAAACGTTCGGGTGGAATACTTAACCCATATGGAGCAGCATAATGACAATAGGTTTTATATATGATGGGGGTTCAACATATGCTACCCCCGATAAGTCTCTTAGCAAGGCAAGTACTCCTAGAGTACTTACTGCCTCCTTTGGCGACGGCTATGAGCAGCGTATACCTGATGGTATAAATACTTTAATGGAGACATATTCTTTGAACTTTAAAACAAGACTCAAAGCAGATATTGACGATATAGTAGCATTTTTAGATAGTAATAATGGTGTAACAAAATTTACTTTAACCCTTCCGGATACTAACAACACAACTAGATCTGGGGAGAGAGACGTTAAGGTTGTAAGTACTAATTACTCTGTAACCTACGACTTTTCAGACTATTATAGTCTGTCTTTAGAACTAAAGAGAGTTTTTGAAGCATGAGTAATATAATTGCCACAGATATACAACAACAAGAAATAGACTCGGCTCTAGTAGAGCTATTTGAAATAGCATTACCAGGAGGTGATATCTTATATTTCCATCCTGGAGTGGACGATGATTTAACAAATATACAGTTTAAAAGTGTAACTGCTCCTGCGGCAGGCGTTGACTATGTAGTAAATACTTATGTACCTATGCCTATGATAATGGATGGTTTAGACTTACAAGCAGATGGTGCATCTACTAGACCTGCACTCACTATAGCAAATATAGGAACCTTGCTAAGTTCTCAGTTAGGAACCTTTAAAAATGATGACTTAATCGGTCAAAGATTAATCCGTAGACAGACTTTAAAAAAGTACTTGAAAGGAGAATCGGCTGATACAGCAGACACTGTAGCCTCTATAGAGTTTCGTACTCAGGAATATATAATTGATAGAATCGCCTCAGAGGATGGTATATCAGTAACCTTTGAAGTAGCCCTACCTTTCGACCTAGAGAACATAAAACTACCTCGCAGAGTGGTAGTAGGTAAATACTGTAGCTGGCAGTATCAAGGCCATAAAAGCCAGGGAAGGGGCGGCTGTACTTGGAATAGAGACGGCTCCGTAGTGTATAAGAGTAGTAGTACTTTGTATACACACAATGGCTACTTTAATATTGATGATAATCCTCTAGTACATCATGGAGTATCGTGGAATGCCCACGGGGCTCCTTCGAATTATGTAGCTTCTACAGCATATACAACCGCAGATTATGTACAATGGCCTGCCTATGGCGGTATTTTTTATAACTGTATAATAGCTGGTACGGGTAATGAGCCTAGCGCTACTTCCTCTTACTGGATAGAAGCACTTATATGGGCAGATTTCATAGCCGCAGGCAAGGCTTACACTAAAGGTATGTTAGTAAGGTATGGAAGTGCTGCTGATAATAAAACCATATGGAAGTGTCAGATAGCCCATACTACTAGCCAATACATTTTACCCCCTTCAGCAACTAGTAGTTATTGGATAAGAGAAGAAGCCTGCGGTAAGACGCTTAATTCTTGTAAAAGGCGTTTTGGGTATAAACCTAATACTTTAACAGCTAGTAATGCTAAACCTGACGGGTCTACCAATAGTGCCGCCAGACTACCCTTTGGCTCTTTCCCTGGAACACAGAAGTTTTAATATGATACAATACTTAGAAGAAATACAAGATCACTTTGAAGAATGGTACCCTAAAGAAGGTTGCGGGGTTCTTGCCGTAGTTAAGGGTAAGTTAGAATGGTTTCCCTGTAATAACGTAGCGGAAGGTGAAAATGACTTCGTGATAGATTCTAAGCAGTATATAGATATAAGTCATAGAGCTGATATAGTAGCTGTATTACATAGCCACCCAGATGCTAGTTGTGAGCCTAGCGATAACGATATTAAATACTGTAATGCTGTAGGACTACCCTACTATATATTTAGCTATCCTAGTATGGAGATGGAGATACTAGAGCCTATTCGAGAGACTAAATCTTTATATGGCAGAGGTTATGAGTTTGGAGTTAACGACTGTTTTGAAGCGGCAAGAGACTATTATATTTCAAAAGGTTTGGATATACCTAATCGCCCTTTATTTGAGGATGATTGGTGGGAAAAAGGTTTAGATTATTTTACCGATGAGTACATAGCTACTTGGGGTTTTGAGAGAGTAGAAGGTAATATGCAGAAAGATGATTTACTTATATTTACAATAAAAGCAAATGTAGGTAATCATTGTGGAGTATATTTAGGGGATGATATCTTTTATCATCATGCAGAGAACAGGATATCTTGTAGGGAGAGTATATACCCCTTCTGGAAGCAGTATATAAGTGGAGTTTATCGTTATGCAACGTAGTGTATATTTACAAGGAGAGTTGGGAGAGAAGTTTGGTACAAAGTTTATTGTACATACTGATAACTACAGCGATATATTTAAATGTATCAATGCTAATCGCCCAGACTTTTTACCCTTTTTACGAGATTGTCATAATAAAGATATAGGGTTTATGCTAGAAACTGCTGAGCACTCTATCGATCATGAGGGTTTATTACTACCAATAAAAGAAGGAGATATAACCTTTGCAATAGCACCTGCAGGCTCTAAAAGTGGTATAGGTAAAATACTAGCCGCCATTGTTATAGTTGCAATTATATACTACACAGGCGGCTTTGCTGCCGTGGCCGGAGGTGCTGAAGCAGCTACTGCTGGTTGGGCTGTTGCCGCAGGAGGGGGTTTAAGTTTTGCAGGGGCTATGGCAGCATCATTGGCTGTTAGTTTAGCAATGGCGGGGTTACAACAGCTAATGGCCCCTGACCCAGCAGTAGATAGTGATTCTCCTACTAATTACTTATTCACAGGAGGGGCTAGTAATACTGTTGAGGGGGACCCTATTCCTATACTATATGGAGAACTAAGGATTCCCGGAAGGACTATTTCTATTGATATACTGAATGGGACTTACACGACTAATAATATTATACCTGATTCATTTAATAACTTGAATCAAACAGCGACTACAGAGACTTATATAGCATGAATAATTTCAATGATGTACAGATACCAGGGAGTAGAAACCGTGCTATTAGTAACGCGGGTGCTCAAGAGCGTCAAACAATATCTATTGTAGATATTATCTCAGAAGGCCCCATATACGGGCTGGTAGAGGGACAATCTTCGGTATACTTGAACGATGATAGAGCTGCCCCTGTAGGCCAGGCTGCTACCTATGCAAGTCCTAGTAATATAAGAGTGTCTTTAACCAATGGATCTACAGCAGCTACTATTCTCTACGGGGGAGCTACCCCCATTCTTGACGCCCCTAATGGGGATAAATATTTAATAGTTAGAGGAGGTTATGGTACTGCTTATGTTACTGCCTCTAATGGTAATTCGGGGGATACTAATGGTAATATAACTGCAGATCTCGTAATAGCTAACACTGCTCCTACCTTTTTTCAAGACTACATGCTATCCAGCCCCTCCGCAGTAGATAAGCATGTACCTGTAAGACTAAGTGCTGTTAGTTATGCCGCAGGCTATGGGCTTACAGACTCAGGTTTCGGGGAAGGTTACTTAATAAGCCGTTCTGATAATAGAAATGCTGTATTCATGCCTGGTTCCGGTGTTCCCGCAGGATTATGGGTTCCTAATGGATACTATTTCGCTCACGTAGATAGTACTATAAAAATTGCAAGTATATCTGGTACTTCTATCACCTTAGCGGCAACATGGACTGGAACTACAAGCACTTATGCTTTCGATGTTTCAGGTGCAATTGTCGCCGATGTTGGCCCTATCGATCAAACAGCTATTAGTAACTATGAGGGTGTAACAACTCAATTCCGTGTAGGTACGCTAGCCCAGACCCCTTTTGGAGGGGAAGGTGGTGTAGGCAGTACTGCTATAAGCCATGGTCCTGCTAACACAGGTGCTTTTGAGTGGACCACTGGTTTCGGAGGCTCACAAGCAGCCAAAGAGTTAATAGGCAGTAGTGATTCAGGATTTAATCTTAGCACTGCCCAACTTCAAGAAGCAGATGAAGCTCGTATTACTATAGGTTATTCAGGAGGACATTATGCTGTCAGTGGAAAAGGTAACGACAAACCAACTTATACAACTTACCAGTCTACGATAGCTATCAAGAAGATTGGTGCTGCAGACTTTGAAACAGCAATAGTTCTTCAAGAAAATCTTATTCATAGTGGCTTGCGTAAAAATAGCGTAACTTGGGTACAAGTAATAGATCTTACTAAGTACAGACCTTTTAGTGACTTTAAAGTTACTCTATCTAGAAAAACTGATCACCAAGGAGATGGGTATAAATCAGCTACTAAAAGAAAGGACGACTGGCAAAATGTAACATCTTCTAGTATTACTAATGTTACAACTATACTTAAAGAGGTTCTAACGCACCCTTACACTGCCTTGGCTAAGGTAACATTTGATACGAAGCAGTTTCAAGGTATACCAACTAGAGGATATCATGTAAGAGGTCTAAAAGTCCAAGTCCCTTCTAACTATGTCACCAGAGAAGAGTCTGGTAGTACTGCTAACTATAATCGTAATGTAACAACTACTGATATTGAATCAACTTACCAAGACTGGGACGGAGGCTTTAGACAAGATCCTATATATACAAATAATCCAGCATGGGTGTTTTACGATATACTTACTAATAATCGTTATGGGTTGGGGGATTTTCTAAAAGCGGATGATATAGATAAATATAGTCTATATAAAATTGCAAGGTATTGTGATGAGTTAGTAGACGATGGGTATGGTGGTTTAGAGCCCCGCTTTGTAGCCAACCTATATTTTACGAAGCAGGCAGATGCTTACAAAGTATTAAAGGATATAGCTACTGTCTTTAGGTCTATGATATATTTCTTGGATGGACAGGTAGTACCCGTTATGGATGCACCAGCAGGTCCTGTATATAACTTTACAAAAGGCAATGTCATAGATGGCAGATTTAACTATGAGAGTACTGGTAGTAAAACAAGAATCAATCAGGTTATAGTTAGTTGGTTAAACCCAGAAGCTAACTATAAACTAGAGCCTCTTATAGTTGAAGACCGTGTAAATATTATTAATACTACTACTATAGTTTCTCAAACGGCTATGGCTATGGGGGCGACTTCAGAAGGACAAGCCCTGCGGTATGGTCGTTGGAAATTATGGACTGCTGCAAACCAGAGAGAGGTTGTAAGCTTTAGTACCTCCATGAACGGCTCCTTCTTAGTTCCTGGCGATATTATTAATGTTCAAGATGCTGATAGGTATGCGGTAAGATATAGCGGACGTATTTCAAACTCTGGCACAACTCCCTCCACTACTAGTGTTCCTTTGGATAGTCCTGTGACTTTAGTAGCTGGTAGTGTTTATGACTTATCTATTATTTTTGTGGAGCCTGGCGCACATGCAGGCTCCTCTTTTAGTGTTGGTGCTAATGATTATGAGATCGGGGATCTTGTTCCACAGGCTTATATAGACGATAATGCCAATGGTACCTACACTCTGCAAGACATAGATACAGAAGCCAAAGCTATTAATGCTAAGACTACTGCTGCTGGCACAGAGGCTTTAATATTAAACTGGACAGACACCACCAGAGTTGAGACAAGGACTGTAACTTCTAGCTTATCTGGGGCACAGTCTACTTTAACCGTTCCTACAGCTTTTGAATCTACTCCTACCGCTGAGTCTATTTGGGTTCTCACCGAAACCACTGCAGCGGGTGCGACAGTACTAGGGTCAGCGAAGCAGTATAAGATATTAGCTTTAGCTGAAGATGGTAAAGCTAACTATTCAATTACAGCAGCTGAGCACTACAACGAGAAATTTGAAGCAGTCGATAAAGACTTTACAACTTTTGTAGCAGATACTGTATACCCTACGGTTGCCTCAACAGAAACCGTACCCCCTGTTAGAGATGTATTTGCTACTAGCTGGAGTAACGCCGAATACACCGGGGAAGAGTTAGCTATTCAATGGACTCCTCCTAGCAATACAGG